>Ga0316617_100000581_pt1 | contig 10144 bp, 7 predicted proteins | sample OWC_Aug_M1_C1_D2_FD_207801 | JGI IMG/M metagenome (GOLD analysis project Ga0316617, IMG submission 207801) | Wetland soil microbial communities from Old Woman Creek delta, Ohio, United States - OWC_Aug_M1_C1_D2_B | ecosystem: Environmental > Terrestrial > Soil > Wetlands | place: USA: Ohio... | reverse complement strand
GTGATTAAAGCTATATCCCCTGGATTTGGTGGAGTGAATCTGGAGGATATCTCTGCTCCCCGTTGTTTTGAGATCGAAAGACGATTGAGAAATGAATTGGATATTCCTGTCTTTCATGATGATCAACATGGAACAGCCGTAGTGATTTTGGCAGGAGTGATCAATGCCTTGAAGGTTGTCAACAAGAGATTGGAAAATATCCGAGTGGTGGTCAGCGGTTTGGGCGCGGCCGGAATTGCTTCCATACGACTTCTCTTTTCTGCGGGAGTGAAGCAAATTATTGGATGCGACCGAAGGGGTGTTCTCTACAAAGGTCGGAAGGAAAACATGAATCCTATCAAGGCACTCGTCGCAGAAAATACAAACTTAGAGAGGATTCGTGGACCCATATCAAAGGCCCTGAAGGGTGCCGATCTCTTTATCGGCCTTTCTCAACCTGGCGTCATTCATGTGAACGACATTAAGAAAATGGCAAAAAATCCGATTATCTTTGCCATGGCAAATCCCGATCCTGAGATCATGCCAGAAGAAGTGGGCCGGTCAGCGAGGATTATTGCCACAGGACGCTCAGATTATCCTAATCAGATTAATAACGTTCTCTGTTTTCCGGGTCTTTTCCGTGGAGTTTTGGACTGTCAAGCAAGAGAGATCAATGATCCGATGTTGTTCGCTGCCGCCAAGGCCATCGCCCAAATGGTGACAGAGGAAGAATTGAGTGAGGACTACATCATTCCCAGCGTCTTAAACCGAAAGGTGCCAGAGCAGGTAGCAAATAAAGTGAGGGAGGCAGCCATTCAAACCGGGGTGGCCAGATTGGAGCATGAATATGCTTCTTCCTTTTTCCGAACCTGGGAGAGATAAAATTGAGCAGTTAAAAATTTTGAGGGAAACCGTTTAAGGGAGGTAAATTATGCCAGAAAGAACTTTAGAAGCTTTTGAATTGAAAGGACCGAAACCCCGGACCATTGGGATCCTGATCATTCTTTTCATCATTTTCATCTTTTTTTGGGGATCCTTTGTCATCGTTCCTGCAGGAAATCGAGGGGTTGTCCTCTGGTGGGGGAGCGTGGAGAATCGAATCATGGGCGAAGGGCTCAACTTCAAAGTCCCTGTTGCGGAAAGGGTAATCAAAGTGGATGTGCGCGTTCAGCCCCACCCTTTCAAGGAGATTGATGCTGCCTCGAAGGAATATCAAATCGTAAAGCTGACCGGGATGATGAACTTCCATATCGATCCGTCCTATGTCAATTATCTCTACCAAAAGGTGGGCCTTGACTTTGCGAACAAGGTCATTGACCCAGCCTTCAATGACTTCGTCAAGGAGGTTGTCCCGATCTATCAGATCACGGAGATCCTTCCAAAAAGAGAGGAAATCCGGAAGAGGGCGATGATGAAATTAGGGGATAATCTGGCGAGGTATCACATCATTGTTGATGATATTTACTTTGCCAACATTCGCTTCTCCCCGGAATATGAAAAGGCGGTTGAAGCCAAACAGGTTGCCCAACAGCAGGTAGAAACCCAGCGACAGGTCCTCGCGCAACGGGAGATCGAGGCCCAACAAAAGGTGGCCACCGCTAAAGGAGAGGCTGAATCAATCTTAGTCGTCGCTCAGGGACAGGCCAAAGCGAACGATGCCCTTTCCCGTTCCATCAGTCCCATCTTGGTCGAGTATAAAGGCATAGAGAAATGGAATGGGATCCTGCCGCAGTTTACTGGAGGGGTAGTTCCTTTTGTCGATTTGGGGAAAATGGGAGGAGCATCTAAAAAATAAGTTCTGAGTTTGGCGTTGGGAGTTCGGAGATTTAAAAGAGTCGGAACTGCCTGACTGCCGCAGACAGGCGAACTTATTACTCCGAACTTATTTTAGTGACTTTTGGGAATATCACCGTAAAGGTCGTTCCCTTACCCAACTCGCTTTCGATCTGAATCTCTCCCTGATGGAGTTTCGCAATTTCCTGAACCAGGGAGAGGCCAATTCCTAACCCCTTTGTGTTTCCAAGGGGTTTTGTTTTTACCTGGGAATAACGTGTGAAAACCTCTTTCAGAGATCGATGAGAAATTCCAACCCCGGTGTCTGCAATGCGGGTGAAAACAAATTCAGCGGTCTGATCAAGGCTCACACAGATCTTTCCTCCTTGCCGGTTATATTTGATAGCATTGGTGAGAAGGTTGTCGAAGAGCTGGTTGAGCTTATCCTCAATCCCAGAGATCTTTATTTCTTCTTTAGGGAGGTGGATTTCGAGTTGGATTTGATTTTCCTTCGCCAAAGGTTCCACGGTGGCGCATGAGAACTCTAATACTTTTACAAGATCGACGGGTTCGAATATCCAGGAACTTTGGGGGATTCCCATTTCGGCCAATTCTAATAGGTCGTCAATATTTTTCCCTAGTTTCAAAAGGTTCTTGTAGGATATTTCTAAGAACTTCTTCTGTTGTTCAGTCAACGGGCCAACTTTTTCTTTAAGAATCATCCCAACGTAACCCATCACTGAGATCAGGGGGGTTTTTAGCTCATGGCTGACGTTAGAGAGGAAGGCATCCTTTATTTGATCGATCTGTCTCAATTCTTCATTGGCGATCTCCAGTTTTCTCAATGCGTCTTTGAGCTCATCCTCTGCCTCTTTCCTTTTCGTTACTTCTTGGCTGACCACGACGACGCCCAAGTATTTGTTTTTAGGTCCCCACACCGCAGAATAAGTATTGTCGTAAAATTTACCTCCCATCATCTGGATGTTCATTCGATGGCGTCCTTGTACTTTACCCGATTTTAAATCCTCAATAATTTGAAGCACCTTCGGATGGGACTTTTGGGGATGGCAATCTAAGATGGATCGGCCCAATACTTGATCGATCTTAACATCTCGAATTTTCTCCATGATGGGGTTGCAGTAGGCGATGCAGTCTTGGGCGTCGATAAAGGCGACCCCCTGTTCCATGGAAGCGAAAATAGCTTTGAGGATGGATAAGTTCATATTATTTCAACGCCTTTTGGATTAAATAACACGGAATAAAAAATTCGACAAGGGGATTTGCCACATCTCTTTTTCTGTTTATCAAGACTTCAATAAAGCATAAAAATAAACTTCTCTTCTAGATCCGACAAGTATGAAGGAGGAGGTGTGGGCATCAAGGATCTTTTTATTTAAAGTCGATAGGACAACAATGAAACAGACCATTTTTCATCTTCCTTTCATAGATAAAGTTTGGAATAAGTGTTAAATTGATTTAAGAAATTGACGAAGGAAGATATATCTGTTAAATTTTTCACATGCTTCTCTATGTAATTATAAATGGAGATTGATTTCAGAATTTTCCTCAGGAAGAAGATGATTATTACAGTAGGGAATATTTTTAATGAGTATTCTCATGGCAGTGTGTTGTAAAGAAGGGATGAGGTGTGATAACTTGCCAATTGAAAAATGTTAAATCCTTTGGAGACTTATGGGCTTGGAGGACATGGGGGCTCAATAAGCCTTTTGAGATATTTTTCCAGAAAAGAGGTCAACGACTGTAGTATGAGATGCATGAACTAATCCTTTTAAAGGGGGAAAGAAATGGAGACAGGTCATCCACTTTTTGTGACTTTCTTTATGTTAGGGGCGATCCTCTTTTTGATTGGGATTGCCATGAGACTTTTCATCTATTGGCAAGGGCAATGGAATTTGTGGGCGTTGGTGAGAGGAGTCTTTTCAACTCTATTCAGCTTAAAATTTTTTAAACTGATAGAGATAATGTTTCTGGACGGCATCCTACAAAGGAGACTCTTTGGTCAGGATAAGTTGAGATGGCTAATGAAAGTCCTGATTATGATCGGCTACCCCGGGATCCTCATTGCAGGCCATCTCAAAGCGGACATGATGCCCCAGTTAGAGCATTTTTCATTCCTGACTCGGATCTTCTATGCCCCTTTCTGCGACTTTTATTTTTTCCGTGACGTGGCCACCCCCTCCCTCAGCGCGCTCGACGCCTTTTACGCCATTTCTTTCGATCTTTTCGGAGCGATGATCTTGATGGGGGAGTTCATCGCCATCTACCGAAGGTTCGTGGTTAAGACGGTCACGTTTAAAACATCGGCAGGGGATATCGTTGCTGTAAACCTCTTAGGAGGCTGGTTCATCCTTCGTTTTTTTTGTGAGGCAACCAGTATTCTCACCTACTCCCTTCCAAATTCAGTAGCCCAATATTGGTTCGTTTCCTTCGGTCTGAGTAAAGTCATTGCCCCTCTTGGGCTGCCTTGGTCCTCAATGAACTATCCCCTTTGGTCTATAGCCGGGTTTTTCCTTGGTACGCTGGTTGGTTTCATACCCTATAACAAGAAGCTATGGCATATTATCACCATCCCGGTCATCATGTTTATCAACTTGATGCCCCATGAGGCGTTCAAACCTGGGAAGAGAAAGGCTTCCCTTCCCCTTTCAGTAAAAGATCTCGTTGCCCTCGACTCCTGCGTGAAATGTGGCAGCTGTGTGAATGTCTGCCCAGTCTATACCCAAACACAACAATTAGAAACGACCATGGGAGGATTTTACACGAAACTTAAATCCTTTATCAGGAAGTCGTATGGATTGCCCGGGATGAACCTCGGACCCAGCCAGGCCAAGGATATTCTGAAAGAATATTCAGAGTACCCCTACCTCTGCACCTTATGCGGAAGGTGCTTGACCGTATGTCCCTCGTTTATCGATACCAAAGATACGAGGATTGCGACGCGCAGGTTTATGGTTGAGAAGGGAGAATACCCCCAAAGCATGGATCGTCTGGCAGAGACTTTAGATAAGGTGCATAACATTATCGGCGAACCAAGCGAGGATCGGGCGATGTGGGTACAGGCCTTGGGGGAAGTCCCTAAGGATGGGTTTCAGAGGGAGAAGGCAAAGGTGGTCTACTTCACTGGGTGTGTGGCTTCCTATTTTCCAATGACGAAGAAAATTCCTCAATCCTTGGTCCAAATTTTAGAAAGAGCGGGGGTCGATTTTACCCTACTGGGAGGTGAGGAATGGTGTTGTGGTTTTCCTCTGATCGCCGCAGGGATGCGAGAGAAAGCGGAAGAGATGATGAAACATAATTTACAAAGAGTGAGAGAAAAGGGGGCAGAAAGGATTGTCTTCGCTTGCCCCTCCTGTTACCACACCTGGATGGAGGAGCGTAAGAATGAAATCGAGATCTTTCATTCTACCCAATTTATCAAAAAATTGATCGACGAAGGTAAAATCACCTTTAAAGAGAAGAAGACGAAGGTGACCTACCATGACCCCTGCGACCTTGGGAGGGCCAGTGGGGTTTATGACGCCCCACGAGAGATCCTACGAGCTATTCCGGGTGTGGAATTGGTGGAGATGAACGGAAGTAAGGAAGAGTGTAAATGTTGCGGAGGAGGGGGGAATCTTGAGATGGTGCGTCCTGACATCTCGGCCGCCATTGCCCAAGCCAAGATCGATGAGATCAAAGCCACAGGAGCCGATATGGTCATCACGGCCTGTCAGCAGTGCGTCCGTACTATTTTTTCCAATGCCCGGAAAAAGAAGATCCCTATCACGGTGATGGATATTTCAGAGTTTGTATTAAAAAATATGAATGAAAAGAGTTGAATTCCGTGAAAATAAACCTGATTCATAGGGTCCCCTTACTTGCCTGGCAGCCCTGAACCTAAACTTGTAAAGGGCTGGCGGGGTTCTGACTAGCGGAGCAGGTCTTTTGGACTTTCCTTACTCCAAAATCGAGCATACCGGAATTCAGGCCATTCACTTAAAAGACGAAGCCATTCATCACTGAAAAGTGAGGAGGATTTATGAGTAAAGCAACGGTTTGGTTTATGGATGCCCGATCAAGACGTTTTTTAGAATCCACTGCCATCAAAGGGCGACAAATTCTTGAGCACTCAGGATGGCTCGACTTTCTCAAACCAGGGGATATCGTAGCCGTTAAGACTCATATGGGGGAGTCTTACAATGTCGGTTACCTAAGACCGATCATTGTCCGCACCTTCGTAGATACCCTTAAGGAGAAAGGTTGCAAGCCATTTGTGACCGACACGACGACCATGCCTTACCATCCTTGGATCAGCAGAACCCTGGCTATCGATCACTTGGAGACAGCGAACCGCAATGGATTTAATCATGCCTCCATGGGCTGTCCTATTGTCATCGCGGACGGATGGTTGGGGACGGACGATGTGATTATTGATCTGAAAGGTCGAGGAAACTATTTGAACAAACAGTTCGTTGCTCGCGCCATTGCCGATGCAGATGCCCTGCTTTCCGTAGCCCATTTCAAGGGTCACCCTGCCGGAGGTTACGGAGCCGCCATCAAAAATATTGGGGTCGGTTGTGCAAGCAAACGGGGCAAGATGAACCTTCACGGAGCCTTGGCGGGTGACAAACCAGTAATTCAGGCCGAACTCTGTCCGGGTCAAAAGTGCGAATGGTGGCAAACCTGTGAGGATTGCTGCCCGGAAGGGTCAATTAAAGTAACTGAAAAAGGATTAGAGATTGACCTCGATTCGTGTGTCTACTGTTTTGCCTGTGCGAATTTGTGCGTAAATATGGCTGGAGTCAATGGGATTCAGCGTTTCGATTTTCTGCCAGCCCTTGGAAGGCGTATTGCGGATTCGGCTTTGGCAACGATGATGACGAAAGAACCGGGTAGGGCATTTTTTATCAACTATGCGATAGATATTACGCCTGCCTGTGACTGTTATGGGTGGACGGATACGCCTTTTGTCAACGGGATAGGGGTGCTTGCCTCCCTTGACCCGGTGGCTGTTGATAAGGCCTGTATCGACCTGATGAATGAGGCCCCAGGACTAATTAATTCTGAAGCAGAGGAATTTGATGCCTTAGCTCCAGGCTCGAAGAAACTAAATCTCATCAAAGGGAAAGACATCGAACAGCAAGTCTATGGGGGAGTGGAGAATATGTTGGGTACGGTTGACTATGTCATCGAAAATGTTCCTCTCGATCGGAGTCAGGCAGCTATCGCAAAGTTCTATCCGGAAGGGGTAAGAGCGAAAAGACTGAAGCCGATGTATGAGAAAAATCATCCTTTGTCTGGTCTGGATACGGCTTCGTTTGGAAAACCAACCGAAGGCGTGACCAATCCAAGATATCCAAAAAAATAAGGAAGGGGGGCTAGAACGAATAGGATAAAGCAGAATACCCGGTTGAACCTAAATAAAAGAGGGCATTTAAAGTTTTAATCTCTTGATAACCCTTTCTAACTCTTTCCTATCAATAACTCGCATTAGGGTTATAAGCTGGCCTTGCACTCGATAAAGAATTCTGTAATCCCCAGAACGAAGTCTATAGAGTGGAGGTTTAAACCCTTTAAGTTTCTTGACATTACTTCCAAATAGGAAAGGATTGGAGGAAAGATTCCTGATATCGGGGAGGATTTTATTTCGCAGTTCTTTTGGAATATTATTGAGATCATCAAAGGCTGTTTGAGTTGTTTGAATGTCGAAGAGTTCCAAGTTATTTCTCTAAACTTGATAAATAATCATTAAGAGAGACCACCCTGCCAGCTTTAACATCCTCCTCAGCTTTAGCAATCTTCCTTCTGATGGAAGGGCTATTCTCTATAATAAAATCTTCAAGATCGCTTTCGTTTAGAGGAAGCATTGAGGCCGCCGGTTTTCCTCTGTAGGTGATAATTAAAGGGTTGCCTTTCATCACCTCGCGCAGAAGTTGGTTCGTTTTATTTTTCAAATCCACGGTATTTGCCACTTTCATGATATCCACCTCCAATAAGGCTATTATAATAGCGTCTTATCTATCTGTCAAGCCATTTATATTTTGCCTTGCTTTCAACCGTATTTATTGGTAAAATCTTCAACATGAGAAGCGGTTCAAATAAATTCAAAGGATGGAGAAGATGAAAAAAAAAGACTCAGAGCTTTTTAAACCCTTAGTGGATACATCGGAGAAGTACCTCAGGGATTATTGCGATGGAAAACAGGAGGATGATGAGAGAGCCAAGATTGCCTTACGGGTACTTTCTCTCTATCGCCAAATTCTAAAAGCGGAAAAGGAGAGGGAACAGATTAAATCGGAATGGCAAAAACTGATGGTAGGGGTAGCAGAACTGAAAAAAATAACGGTGAGCAAGCCGAAGCAGCAAAAAGGGAAATATAGAATAAAGAGGAAATGAAAGTGTTTGTAGAAAGTTGAACCTATTCTAAATTCATCTGAAAAGGGATAGGGTAATCTCCTGTAAAGCAAGCATAGCAGAAAGACTCAGCATCCTCTTTGACACATTTCTTCAAACCTTCCAAACTCAAATAATGTAGGGAACTTGCATTGATAAACTTCTGAATCTCCTTCACCTTATGATAGGAGGCAATCAGCTCTGACCTTTTTGGCGTATCGATCCCGAAGAAGCAGGGATGGGTGATGGGTGGAGAGCTTATCCTTACATGAATTTCCTTGGCTCCAGCGTTCCGAAACATCTTGTTGATCTTTTTGCCGGTAGTCGCCCGAACGATGGAATCATCCACCGTGACGATTCTTTTCCCTTTTAACAATTCTTTTACCGGGTTCAGTTTGATCTTGACACCGAAATGGCGAATCCGCTGTTCAGGTTCGATGAATGTTCGTCCGATATAATGATTTCTTATCATCCCAAGCTCCAGGGGTACCTTGGATTGAGCTGCAAAACCTAAGGTGGCTGGGAATCCGGAATCGGGGATAGGGACTACCATATCCACTTCTACGGGTGCTTCTCTGGCGAGTTGGGCACCCAATGATTTTCTGACCTCATAGACATTCCGATTGAAAATGAAACTATCGGGCCGGGCGAAGTAAATGAACTCGAAGATGCACTGATGACGCTGTTTCTGAGTGAAGGGTTTGAACGATTTGATCCTATCTTCGTTGATGAGGAGAATTTCCCCCGGCTCGATCTCCCTTACAAACTTGGCACCAATGAGGTCAAAAGCACAGGTTTCGGAGGCGACCACCGGTGCATCCTTAAGCTGACCGAGGACCAAGGGTCTGAAGCCAAAAGGGTCTCTGGCTGCAATCAATTCATTTTCTGTCAGGATGATCAATGAATAGGCTCCTTCAACCTGTTTGAGGGCATGGACCGCTCGCTCAATGGTCGATTTCTCCTTAGAGCGTGCAATAAGATGGACGATCACCTCGGTATCCATATTGGACTGGAAAATGGATCCTCTGGATTCGAGTTCGCTTTTAATCAGGGGGGCATTGGTGAGATTGCCATTGTGAGCAATGGCCAGGGAACCTTTATAGTAATCCACCAAAAAAGGCTGAGCATTTTTAAGTTCACTCGAACCGGCCGTGGAATAACGGACATGACCGATGGCACTTTTCCCGGAAAGTCTCTTCAGGATATCCTTCGTGAAGACTTCAGAGACCAGTCCCATTTGTCGGTAGTGGTGGAGGTGTCTATTGTCTGATGAGACAATTCCAGCACTCTCCTGACCACGGTGCTGAAGAGCGTAGAGGCCTAGATAAGCGAGATTGGATGCTTCAACATGATTAGAAATACCAAAGATCCCGCACATGAGGTTCACCTTTTAATTAAAAACGTAAGGAGCAAAGGCCATTTTGGGTAGCAAGTCGCTGTGTAATGAAGTCATTCAATGACCAATGACTTATTGACCTAATGACGCATTATCTTATCTATCATCATAACCTTTTGGATAGTTTTTATGCCACTGATAAGCGGTTTCAACGATCATTTCCAGATCGGGAAATTTGGGAACCCATCCAAGCTCTCCCCTAATTTTTTCCGAACTGGCCACCAGTCGAGCAGGATCACCTGGCCTCCGGGGCGAATCGATCGAAACAATCTTTTCCCCAGTGATTTTTTTTACTGTCTCAATGACCTCTCTGACCGAGTATCCATTCCCATTTCCTAAATTATAGATCCCGGAGGTATTTTCTTTTTCTAATTTCCCGAGGGCTAAGATATGAGCATGGGCAAGGTCGGTGACGTGGATATAGTCGCGGATACAAGTTCCATCTGGTGTGTCATAGTCGGTACCAAATACGGGCACAGGAATTCCATCCAGAGCTGCTTTGATCACTAATGGGATTAAATGGGTCTCTGGAGAATGATCCTCTCCCAGTTTACCCTCTGGATCGGCTCCTGCTGCATTAAAGTACCTGAGAGAAATGAAGTT
>Ga0316617_100000580_pt1 | contig 10149 bp, 6 predicted proteins | sample OWC_Aug_M1_C1_D2_FD_207801 | JGI IMG/M metagenome (GOLD analysis project Ga0316617, IMG submission 207801) | Wetland soil microbial communities from Old Woman Creek delta, Ohio, United States - OWC_Aug_M1_C1_D2_B | ecosystem: Environmental > Terrestrial > Soil > Wetlands | place: USA: Ohio... | reverse complement strand
AACGCAAGATTCATTACCGCAATAGCGATTCTCGCCGCGACGATCTTCATATTCACCGGCATCGGTCACGCGGCGAATGAAGTCAAGTTCACCTACAGCATCTTCTTCCCGCCCACGCACGTCCAGGCAAAGGCCGGGGAGGCCTGGGCCAAGGAAATCGAAAAACGAACGAACGGGCAGGTCAAGATCACTGTCTTCCCCGGCGGGACGCTCACGCCGGCGGACCAGTGCTACGATGGCATCTTGAAAGGCATCTCTGACATCGGCATGTCCGCCTTCGCGTACACCAGGGGCCGCTTTCCCCTTATGGAGGCACTCGATCTTCCGCTGGGATACCCGAATGGCCTTGTGGCCACGCGCGTGGCGAATGACTTCCTGAAGGCCATGAAACCCAAGGTCCTCGAAGACGTCAAGGTTCTGTACCTCCACGCCCACGGGCCGGGGCTTCTCCATACCAAAAAGCCCGTTAAAACCATGGAAGACCTGAAAGGAATGAAGATCCGCTCGACGGGCTTCAGCGCAAAGGTCGTCGAGGCCCTCGGCGCCGTTCCCGTCGCCATGCCCCAGGGCGCCACTTACGAGTCCCTGCAGAAAGGCGTGGTCGAGGGGACCATTGGGCCCATCGAAGTGCTGAAAGGATGGAAACAGGGCGAGGTCATCAAATTCACGACGGACTGCAGAGGTGTCGGCTACACGACTGCCTTCTTCGTGGCCATGAACCTGAAGAAGTGGAACGCCCTCCCGAAGGACATCCAGAAAGTCTTTGAGGACGTGAGCCGGGAATGGACGGATGTACACGGAAATGCCTGGGACACCTCCGACGGCGAAGGGCGGGCCTTTACGCTCAGTCTGGGAAACCAGATCATAGAACTGTCGCCGCAGGAAGCCGCCCGATGGAAAAAAGCCGTGAGACCGACTATCAACGAGTACATCAAGGAAACGGAGGCAAAGGGTCTCCCGGCGAAGAAAGCCGTGAAAACGGCCGAAGACCTCATCGCCAAGCAGAGCAAGAAAAAGAAGTAGTGAGAGGAACGGCTGCGGCCGTTATCACGTTACCGCAGCCCCTAAACCTGAACGGAAAAGGGTAAAGGAGAAAAAGGATGCGCCGATTGGCGGGATGGATGGATGTCGCAGCCGCCCGGCTCAACTGGGCGGCTGCCGCCTCCATTGTGGCCATGATACTCCTCACCGTGGCGGACGTGGTGCTTCGCCTTTTCAGGATGCCCATCCCCGGCACTTACGAAATGGTCGGTTTCCTGGGCGCCTTTATCATTGCCTTTTCGCTGGCCTACACCGCTTCAGAGAAGGGTCACATTACCGTTGATGTCCTGGTCCAGCTCTTTCCACGGAAAGTCCAGGCCTTCTTCGATGCTTTCAACGAACTGGCGGGGGCTGTCTTCTTCGCTCTCATCGCCTTCACGGGGATGGACGCCGCGTCCGCAATTAAGGATTCGGGAGAGGTTTCTCCGACCCTGGAGCTTCCGATCTACCCCATGCTGTATGGCATTGCTGCCGGCTGCGCGCTCCTGGCGCTGATCCTCCTGAGAGATTTTTTTGAGTCCCTGAAACGGATGAGCAAATGACCCCGACGACGGCCGGCCTTCTCGGAATCTGCATACTCATGGGGCTCATGTTCCTCCGTATGCCCGTGGGCTTTACCATGGCCATCGTGGGCTTCACCGGTTTCGCATCCCTCGTCACCTTCGACGCCGCCACCAGCATGGCCGTGAACGACATCTTTTCGTCCTTCGGCTCTTACAACCTCACCGTCATCCCGCTTTTTGTATTCATGGGACAGGTGGCCTTCCACGCGGGGATCAGCGGCCGCCTCTTTAACGCGGCCTATAAAATCATGGGGCACTGGCGGGGAGGGCTTGCCATGGCGACCGTCGGGGCCTGCGCGGGTTTCGCCGCCATCTGCGGCTCCACCAACGCCACGGCGGCGACGATGGCGTCGGTGGCCCTTCCGGAAATGAAGAAATACAACTACAAGCCCGAACTCGCCACGGGCGTCATCGCCGCCGGGGGCAGTCTTGGAATTCTCATCCCGCCGAGCGTCATTTTCATCGTCTACGGCATCATGACGGAGCAGTCCATCGGCAAGCTCTTCATCTCGGGGATCATCCCCGGGATTATTCTATCCGTTATGTTTTGCGCCACCATCTGGATCTGGACTTATCTCAAACCCGATCTCGGGCCGAGGGGGCCAAAAACGACGCCTCGGGAAAAATTCTTCGCCCTGATCGGCGTCGCGGAAACGTTGATCATCTTCATCGCGGTGATCGGCGGGATGTTCGTAGGAATCTTCACACCCACGGAGGCTGCAGCCGTGGGCGCCTTTGCCACGCTTGTCCTCGCTCTCGCCGGCCGTAATCTCTCCTGGGGCGGTTTCCTTCAGTCCCTCGCAGAAACAACGCGCATCTCCTGCATGATCCTCGTCATCGTCGCCGGTGCCACGATCTTCGGGCATTTCCTCGCCATCACGCGGATCCCCTTTGACATCGCGGGATGGATCGCCGATCTTCAGTGGCCACCCTACGCCGTCATGATGATGATCATCCTGATCTATCTCATCGGCGGTTGCTTTCTCGACGCCCTCGCCCTCATCATGCTGACGGTCCCCATTTTCTACCCGGTGGTCCTCCAGATGGGGTATGACCCCATCTGGTTCGGCGTCATCATCGTCCTCGTCACCCAGATGGGGGTGCTCACGCCTCCCGTCGGTGTGAATGTATACGTGGTGAGCGGTGTGGCCAGGGACGTGCCCCTTCACGTCATCTTCAGGGGGGCCATGCCGCTCCTGCTGGCTATCATCCTTCTCACCTTGATTCTCATCCCTTTCCCGGAAATCGCCCTGTGGCTGCCGCGACTCATGGGTTGAAGTCGGAACGGCACCAGGCGGTTGACTTAAGATTCAGAATTTTCTAATATAAAATTAAGGGTCCGGAAAGAAACACCTTTCCGGAGGTCTTTCTTGATGGTCGGGCTGCCATCTGGTTGATGATCAGGTAGCGGCTTTTTTATGACGCGGAAAATTAAAGCAGACAGCTGTGCGTATGGGCAATTACATGATGAGGATCGTGAGGCCGGTTCTTATTCTCCCTCCCCTCTTCTCATTAGGGGGACCCGTCATTCATGATTTCGTTTTCACTCTTACTGCCGGACTCACCATAGGGATTCATTCATCCATATTCAAAGCGGCCCCTGTCCTTCTTTTCCGAAGATCCGTTCAACAAAGAAAAGTCTCGAGATAATTTACGCGCACCGCTTTTCATGATGGGGGAGGATACATGGAAACGATTCTTGGTAAACACTGGCACCATATCCCTGCCAAAGAAGCGGTAGAGCTTCTGGAGGGCAGCCTCGCGAGGGGCCTTTCACCCTTCGAGGTCGGCCACCGACAGAAACGCTTTGGCCCCAACCGGGTGACGCCTAGAAAAAAGACCGGGCCCTTGGTGCGTTTCCTGCTGCAATTTCATCAGCCGCTGATCTATATCCTGATCGCCGCGGGAGCGGTGACGGCAGCACTGGGTGAGTGGGTCGACTCTTCGGTCATATTATGTGTTGTAATCGTCAACGCCATTGTGGGGTTCATCCAGGAATCCAAGGCGGAGAAGGCCATCGAGTCCCTCATGTCGATGATGACCACCCAGACCGTTGTCATTCGTGACGGCCGCACGCTCACCATCCCCTCCGTCGAACTGGTACCGGGCGACATTGTCCTTTTGCAGTCGGGCGACAAGGTCCCGGCGGATCTGCGGCTCTTCGTCTCGCGGGAGCTCCGGATCGACGAGTCGGCCCTGACAGGGGAGTCCGTCCCGGTTGCGAAGACTGTCGACGTCCTGCCTTCCAACACGCTCCTTGCCGACCGCAGGAATATGGCCTACGCGGGGACGTTGGTCACCTTCGGCCAGGGCAACGGCATCACCGTCGCCACGGGCGACGGGACGGAAACGGGCCGGATTTCGGGCCTCATCGCCGAGGCGGTCGAAATCTCGACGCCGCTGACGAAGAAGATCGCCCACTTCAGCCGGATCCTCCTGATCGTCATCCTCGTGCTTGCGGCCGTGACGTTTTTCGCGGGATGGGCGGCCGGGCAGAGCGCCTTCGAGATGTTCATGGCGGCCGTGGCCCTGGCGGTGAGTGCCATCCCGGAGGGACTGCCCGCCGCCGTCACAATCATGCTGGCCATCGGCGTCAAGCGGATGGCCTCCGTCCGCGCCGTCATCCGCAAGCTCCCCGCCGTTGAGACGCTGGGGAGCACGACGGTCATCTGCTCCGACAAGACGGGCACCCTGACGGAGAATCAGATGACGGTGCAGAAAATTTTGGCCGGGGGGGATCTCTTCGAGCTCACCGGCGGCGGTTATACGCCCGAGGGTAAGATCCGCTCAAGCGGCACAGAGGCGGATCCGGGCTCATCGCCGTCCCTGATCGAGTGCCTCCGGGCGGGGCTTCTGTGCAACGACTCCCGGCTTGTCCAAAAAGACGATCGTTGGACGATCGATGGCGACCCGACGGAAGGGGCGCTTCTCGTCTCCGCTGCGAAGGCGGGGCTGAAGGCTGAAGAGACGACTGCCTTGCCCCGGATCGACGTCATCCCCTTTGAATCGGAACGGGCCTACATGGCCACTCTGCATGACCCTGGAGAGGGCAAACCGCCCGTGGCTTACGTCAAGGGCGCTGTCGAGAAGATCCTCGATGCCTGCACGCAGTCCCTGTCCGCTGACGGCGGGATGAGGGATATGGATCGGGAGTCCGTTCTTCGGGCGGCCGAGGCCATGGCGGGAGAAGGTCTCCGGGTGCTAGCCTTCGCCCGCAGGGAATTTCCGGCGGATCTGAAGAACTTTGAATCGATACAGGACATTTCGGGCCTGACCTTCCTGGGACTGCAGGGGATGATCGACCCACCCCGACGGGAGGCCATGCACGCCATCGAGGCATGCAAGACGGCCGGCGTGTCTGTGAAGATGATCACCGGCGATCATGCCGTCACGGCTTCGGCCATCGCGGCCCAACTCGGCTTGACGGACCCGACCGTCGAAAGCGGGCCGGGATTCACCGTCACAGGGCGCGAACTGCAGGAATTGACCGATACAGAGATGATCGACGTGGCGGCGAGGGCCAAGGTCTTCGCTAGAGTCGCCCCGGAGCAGAAACTCAGGCTCGTCGAGGCCCTGCAGGCCCGGGGTCATGTGGTTGCCATGACGGGTGATGGCGTCAACGACGCACCGGCCCTGAAGCAGGCCAACATCGGCATCGCCATGGGCATCACGGGTACGGAAGTCGCCAAGGAGGCGGCCGACATGATTCTCACGGACGACAACTTTGCCTCTATCGAGGCCGCCGTCGAGGAAGGGCGCCGAATTTTCGACAACCTGACGAAGTTTTTCGTATGGACGCTGCCTACCAACGGGGGCGAGGGGCTCGTGATAATGGCCTCCATCCTCGCGGGGACGGGAATGGCCCTGCCCGTGCTACCCGTGCAGATCCTCTGGATCAACATGACCACGGCCCTGCTGCTGGGACTGATGCTGGCCTTTGAAGTCAAAGAAGCAGACGTCATGCTCCGGCCTCCCCGGAGTCCCGACAGCCCGATCCTGACCTCTGTCCTGATCCAGCGGATCATTCTGGTGAGCATCCTTATGCTCGTCAGCGTCTTCGCGCTCTTCCTGCACAAGAAGGCAGGGGGTGCCAACTTAGAAGAAGCTCGGACCGTCTCCGTCAACCTCATCGTGATGATCGAGCTGTTCTACCTCTTCAACTGCCGCTCCCTGAGTTACTCGATGTGGAATCTGGGGCTGTTTTCGAACCCCTGGGTCATCGGCGGTTCGGCCATCATGATCCTGTTGCAGCTCTTTTACACTTACAACCCCTGGATGAACACCCTGTTCCACAGCGCGCCCCTGCCGCTTGCCGACTGGGCCATCATCGTCGCCGTCTCTGCCGCCGTCTACCTGGTCGTCGGCGCGGAAAAATGGCTCAGGCGACGCTCAACGCCCGCCAAGGCACAACAGGCCTCCGGCTGACGGTCATCGCCGGGCCCCGGAAGATCTCGATGTCCCGCGATTGCGAGGTGACGCTCTACTTTCGCGATGAGCGTCACAGCCTCGTCGAATGCAGAAGGGCTCATGGTGGCCGTCCTGGTTCACGTGGCTCGCCGGGCATAGCGGGGAGCGAACAGCACCTCCGCCCACTGGGGAACCCGACCGGAGATACGCACCCCTGTTTGACGCACCGGGTCTGTATGTGCTCGTAGAGTAGCCCCCGGGAACCGGAACATCAACTTTTCGAAGCCGCAAAGGAGGACGGGTTCATGAAATGAGTCCTCTCATTCATTGTGACCCACCTCCCGTCATCCTGGCCATCATCCTTCTCGTCTTGTTTTTCATGCCTTTTTCGCAAATCGCCCTGTGGCTGCCGCGACTCATGGGTTGAAGTCGGAACGGCACCAGGCGGTTGACTTAAGATTCAGAATTTTCTAATATAAAATTAAGGGTCCGGAAAGAAACACCTTTCCGGAGGTCTTTCTTGATGGTCGGGCTGCCATCTCCCATCGGGGCAGGTTTCGGCCTTTTTCGTTTAACCGTCGGCTACGCTGAAAGAAGGACCATGTTTTTTCTCCACGACATTCTTCTCATCATCGGGCTTTCTGCCGTCGTGCTCTATCTCTGTCACCGGATCCAGGTTCCGGTCATCGTGGGATTTCTCGTGACGGGTCTGCTCACGGGTCCCTATGGTTTTCGCCTGGTCGGAGACATCGAGGCGGTCACAGCTCTCTCCGAGATCGGCGTCATCGCCCTGCTCTTTACTATCGGCTTGGAATTCTCGTTTAAAAATCTCTTTGAGATCCGGCGAACGGCGCTCATCGGCGGGACTCTTCAGATGGGGCTCACGCTCGCGGCGGCGGCAGGGGCGGCACGCGTATTCGGGCAGCCCTGGCCTGTGGCCGTGTTCATCGGGTTTCTCACAGCCCTGAGCAGCACCGCCATCGTCATGAAGCTCCTTCAGGACCGGGCGGAAGTCGAAACGCCTCAGGGGGTGAATGCCCTGGGCATCCTGATTTTTCAGGACCTCATCGTGGTCCCCATGATGATCCTCCTGCCCTTCCTGGGTGGGACGGCCCAGGTATCGCAGGAAAGCCTCCTGCTCCTTCTAGCCCAGTCCGCCGGTGTCGTCCTCTTCACGATTGCTGCTGCCCGCTGGATCGTTCCATGGATCCTCCTCAAGGTCACCCAGACGCAGAGCCGCGAACTCTTCCTGCTCACCACTGTTTTCATATGTCTGGCCGTGGCGTCGCTGACCTATGCGGCAGGTCTTTCTCTCGCCCTCGGTGCCTTCCTGGCCGGTCTTGTCATCTCCGACGAATACAGTCATCAGGCGATGGGCAACATCCTCCCCTTCCGCGATATCTTTGCGAGCTTTTTCTTCGTCTCCGTGGGCATGCTCCTCGATCTGGGATTCCTTGCCGGGCATCCCGCCTACATCCTGACCATCGCCGGGGGGATTATCCTCCTCAAGGCCTTCGTGGCTACGGGGTCCTCCCTGGCCGTCGGGCTTCCACTACGGACCGCCGCCCTGGTGGGGCTTGCGATCTGCCAGATAGGCGAGTTTTCCTTCATCCTTGCCCAAACGGGAAAAAGCCAGGGGCTCCTCACGAGCTTTCTCTACCAGGAGTTCCTGGCCCTCTCGGTGATCACCATGATGGCGACGCCTTTTCTCTTCAGGTTTTCGCCGCGCATCGCCGAGGCCCTGACCCGCCTTCCGCTGCCCCGCCGCTGGAAGCGAGGGACATCGCACGTCCATGGCCCGAAGCGGTTTCACGAGAAGGACCATCTCGTCATCATCGGGTTCGGCATGACGGGTAGGAACATCGCAAAAGCAGCACGGGAAACAAAGATCCCCTATGCCGTTCTCGATATGAACCCGGACCGGGTCCGTGACGAGAGGGACGTGGGCGAGCCCATCTTCTACGGCGACGCCACCCACGAGGCCGTGCTCAATCACGTGAACATCCGCCAGGCCCGGACGCTGGCAATCGTGATCAACGACGCCGCGGCCTCGAGGCGGATCACCACCGTAGCCCGTAATCTCAACCACAGGCTTCACATCATCGTCCGAACCCGGTTTCGCGAAGAGATCAAGCCGCTCATGGACCTCGGTGCCAATGAGATCGTCACTGAGGAATTCGAAGCCTCCGTCGAGCTCTTCAGCCGTATTCTCTCACGGTACCTCCTGCCGGAGGATGAGATCCACCGCTTCGTGGAAGAGATCCGTTCGGGCGGTTACGCCATGTTCCGGAATCTCTCGAAGCACGCCACATCGTGTCCGACTATCGGCGACTGTATGCCCGACATGGACCTCCGCTCGCTTCGCGTCCACGGGTCTTCCCCCCTGGCCGGGAAAACGATCGGTGAAGCAAAGCTTGAGAAGAAATTCGGGGTCACGGTTCTCGCCGTGAGGCGCGGTGCGGAGATCTTTTCCATCCCCCCGGCCGAGCTTGATCTTCAGCCGGAGGACATCCTCTTCATCGTCGGTCTGCCCGAGAAGATGACGGATCTCGAGAAGGTCCTGCGGGGAGAAGGAAAATAACGGGAAGAGCCGTTTTCAAACCCTTTTTTCATACTTTTGTCGTACCCTAATCATACCTTCTTCGTATTCATTTCCGCCTTTGATTTCCGATAGAATAAATAACATCGAGGGAAGACGTCGAGGTGCGGCTCATGGATGAATGGATCAGGGTCAGGTATCGCAACAACCGGGAAGGTCTCGTCGACGATGTGACGCTCAACGAACTCATCATCTACAAGAAAATAAAGCAGTTCTATCGCCCGTCGGAGAAGCGATGGGTCAATATCGAAACAGACCCCGTCCGCAGGGCGCCCTGCCTTTACAATGGCTCGGAGAGGCGCAAGCGAAAGGGGGTTTTCGGTGAAACCTACAGAGAGCTTCTTTTCAGATATCTCAAAGGGAAGGACCCGAAGAGGCTGACGGCACAGGAATGGTTTGAAAAAGGTTTTGCCCTTCTCTTCGATTATGGCCAATATGAAGAAGCGACACGGGCCTTTGCATGCGCGATCCGGCTGGATCCCCTGAACGCAAGGGCCTACCTGGATCGAGGCATGGCCTACGAAAGAATGGGCAACGTCGAGCAAGCCATCGCGGATTACGGCAGGGCCATCGAGCTTCTGCCCGAGGACGCGAAGGCCTACTATATCCGAGGACTCATCTTCCGGCGACTGGGTAAACACCCCGAAGCGAAAGAAGACCTGACTGTTGCCGCCGAGCTGGGTTACACACAGGCCCGGTATATCCTGAGATCAGACAACAGCTCCCGTCCGCGGCGCTGATAGACACTTAAATAGCATCGCGGGCGACGATCAGCCGCCTTTCTCCCCCTTTTTCCAGATCATCGCTATAAGAAGGAGAACCGCCCCTGTCGAAATGGCGGAGTCGGCCACGTTGTATGCGGGCCAGTGGTGTGAGCCGATGTAGAAATCGAGAAAGTCGATGACCTCGCCGAAGCGGATCCGGTCGATGAGGTTTCCGATGGCCCCGCCGAAAATCATAGACATTGCAAGGTTCAGCAGGATCCCCCTCTCCCGATTCATCCGGATATAATAAAGGATGAGGACCATCGCCGCCGACGTGACAGCAATGAGAAAGACCGTGCGGAAGATCTCCGGTGATTTCGAAAAAATCCCGAAGGCGGCACCCGGGTTCCGGACATGGGCAATGTTGAATAACCCCTGGATGACCGGGAAGGAGTCACCGACGGACATATACGAGTTGATGTAGTACTTGGTGATCTGGTCCAGCAGTATGATCGCGGCGGCCGTGATGAAAAATATGACATCATTTTTTTTCATTTCTTCCAGAGACCCCAATAAGAATCCCCCTGCCCTCCCTGTTTTGAAAGGTGATACCGGGGGATCCTGCCCTTTACCCTTTGCCCTCTATCATCAGCCCAGGTTATCGAAACACCGATCGCAGATCGTGGGATGGTCCTTTATCTCGCCCACCGTTTCGCTCGCTACCCAGCATCTCTCGCATTTCTTGCCGGCGGCCTTTGAGACAGAAACCTTGAGGCCCTTGAACTCTTCGCTTTCGTAACCCTCCTTGATCGTGCCCTCCGGCACAATGGAAAAG
>Ga0316617_100000579_pt1 | contig 10152 bp, 9 predicted proteins | sample OWC_Aug_M1_C1_D2_FD_207801 | JGI IMG/M metagenome (GOLD analysis project Ga0316617, IMG submission 207801) | Wetland soil microbial communities from Old Woman Creek delta, Ohio, United States - OWC_Aug_M1_C1_D2_B | ecosystem: Environmental > Terrestrial > Soil > Wetlands | place: USA: Ohio... | reverse complement strand
ATATTAGGGGACCCAGCTTCTTTCGTTTCTTTCCGTCTTCGCCCCCTGGAATTCCGGGGACGCCACACTCATTTCCGCTGCCGTGCCGCCGGTCTCCCCGCTGGACGATGTGGCGCGGGATGCGGGGAGCGATGCGCACCATGGCTTCAGCAGCCCCCGGTTCGCTCCTCAAATCAGTATGGTATCCCTGGAATACGCAGGCGGTGAGGGGACCAACATCGGCCATCATGATTTGCGAACCCGCCGCAGGCTCGCCATACGTGTGTATGGCGTTGTTCGCCTCTTCATTTCTGCCGAGATTGCCAGTAACCGGGTGCCCGTTTTGCATGGGCGACCGCTATGATCAAAATGCGCTCGTCGAATGTGGTGTAGATGATCCCGTAAGGAAATCTTCCGAGCATACACCGCCGCACGTCGCCGCCCATAGTCGGCCATGCTGAAGGGTAGGAGAGAATCAACTGGATGGCATCTTCAACTTCTTGCGCAAACGCCGCCCCGAGACCGATGTTTTCGTCGTCATAGTAGGCAATGGAGGCGAGGTATTCGGCTTTTGCCTCTGGATGGAAGTCAAACCGCCTCACTTGAGACGACGCCTCGCCTCGGCGAGAACTTCGCGTCCAGGAATTGTCTTGACCCGGCCGGCTTTGACATCGCGCAGTCGCTTGTTGGCCTCTGCCAACCACTTACGATCATTTCCGGATCCGGTGCCGTGAAGAGAGCGAAGAAGTTGGTCAACCAGCATCAAGCGCTCGTCAATAGGCAGTGACTCGACTTCCTCCAGCAGGGCTTGCGATCTGGTCATGGCTTGATAGCTCCTCGTGTCATGACGGATTTCTACCACAGTTGGGCGCCATGCGCAAAGGCGGTTCCGTCGTTTAGGCAAACGACCAAGCTCAAGAATTCGGGGGACACCATACTTATTTCCGCTGCCGTGCCGCTGGTTCCCCCGCTGCGTGATGTGGTGCGAGACGCCGGGGGCGGCCACCCGGGCAATGCGCGCCACGGCCTCAGCAGCCCTCGGTCCGGTCCTCAATCAGCATGGGTCCCCGGAAAACGGGAATCCTGCGCCTCCCAGTACCTGGCTACGCCACGCGGCGCTTGCCGCTCCGCGCGACCGAACGCTGAACCGATCTTGCACGCACCGGAATCACTTCACGGATGATTCGTCGCAAGGTAGATTCCGTGAGCGCTTCCCCCGCCTTGCCAGTCACGTAGGCCTTGAGTGCGTCGTTCATCATGGTCTGGTAGCCCGTCCCCGCCTTCTCGGCACGAGCACGGAATTCGTCAAGAATTGCATTGTCGATGTATATCGTAATCCGCGTCTTGCCCCCTGCGGAGAGCAGCGCGCCGCGCTTGCCTTTCGAGAAGTCGTACTCAGCCTTCATAATCCCTCACTTCTCGCCGTGTGGCACGGCGCGCAGAAATCACTCGGATCTCATCGTCGCGAAGCGCGTACACAACCACGAACGATTGCCCAGCACTTCCCAACCCGACAGCGACGAATCGCTTTTCGCCTTCGGCGTCGGGATCTTCTCGGTGTATCGCGAACGGATCGAGGAACACGCCTTCGGCATCGGCAAACGACACGCCGTGCTTCCTGAGGTTATTCGCTGCCTTCGTTGGATCAAATTGGAAGCGCATTGAACAGTATATGCATAACGTACATATACGTCAACGGAATTAATAGAGGTGGACACTACTCCTCTCGTTCCTTCCTATCTTGGCCCCGGGAAATTTATCGAACAGCTTTTCGGCCCGAATTCGGGGACACCATACTCATTCCCGCTGCCAGGCCGTCGGCCCCCCGCCGGTTGGTGTGGTGTGTGATGCCGGGGGCGGCCACCCGGGCAATGTGCGCCATGGTTTCACCCCCCGATCCGGTCCTCAAGTCAGCATGGTGTCCCCGGAATACCCATCGAGCCTTCAGTCACCTTTAGGCTCGGGTCTCAGTCGGCCACCTTCAGCAGGATTTTGCCGATGTGCGCGCTGGTCTCCATCAGCCGGTGGGCGGCGGCCGCTTCGGCCAGGGGGAATACCTTGTGGATGACGGGGGCGCACCGGCCCGCGTCCAGGACAGGCCAGACCGTCTCGCGCAACGCCTTGGCGATGAGCCCCTTCTCCGTCGTGGTCCGGGGCCGCATGGTGGAGCCGGCGATCGTGAGCCGCTTTCGCATCACGAGGAACAAGTCGAACCCGTCCACCTTGGCCCCGTGCATCACGGCCACCTGGACCAAGCGTCCGTCCATCCGGAGGCACTCGAGGTTCCGCATCGTGTAGGGCGCACCGACGATATCCAGGACCACATCCACGCCCCGACCCTTCGTGATCTCCCGGATACGCTCCGCGAAATCCTCGTCGCGGTATGCGATCGCGGCCGCGGCACCCAGTCGCACGCATGCCTGGCACTTCTCCCGGCTGCCCGCGGTCGCGTACACCGTGCACCCGAATTCCCGCGCGAGCTGAATCGCGGTCACACCGATGCCGCTGGTCCCTCCGTGCACCAGGACGGACTCGCCGCGGGTGAGGCGACCCATCATGAAGAGGTTCGCCCAGACGGTGAAGTAGGTCTCCGGCAGCGCCGCCGACCTCAGCGCGTCGTACCCGGCCGGCCACGGCAGGCATTGCGGCGGCGGGGCGACGCAGTACTCCGCGTAGCCGCCCCCGTTCGTCAGCGCGCACACGCGTTCCCCGATCGTGACTCCCGCGGCCTCCCGGCCTGCCGCGACCACCTCCCCTGCCACTTCCAGGCCGATGACCGGACTGGCGTTGGGCGGCGGCGGGTACACGCCCTTCCGCTGCATGACATCGGGACGGTTGACGCCCGCCACCAGCACGCGGATCAGGATCTCGTCAGGTTTCGGCTGGGGGACCGGACCCGTGGCCACGCGCAGGACGTCGGGATCCCCCGACCCGGCGGTCTCGACAAACCGCATCCGATCCGGCAGTTTCATCGCGCCCTCCTCGTCAGTACCGGACGTCTCGCGTAGCAGGATACTGACAAACTCATTTTTGCTCAGGCTGCTCAAAAAGGCCCAGATACAAGGCGGCGCGCGATGCGTGGTGCGAGGCGTACTTAGCGCGTACGTCGCAGCGCCGCGCGAGTGCGCAACGCCGTAGATGGGCCTTTTTCAGAAGCCTGTTAGTACACCGGCGTCAGCCAGTGTTTGTACTTCGGCATGCGGCCGCGGATGACGTCCTGATAGATGTGCCGGATCTTCCGCGTCACAGGCCCGATTGTACCGTCGCCCACTGGGTAGCGGTCCACGGAGGTGATCGGCGTGATCTCCCAGGCCGAACCGCAGAAAAGCACCTCATCGGCAAGGTACAACTCCGTCCGGTCTACCTCCCGCTCCAGCGTGTCCAGTTTCATCTCCGCCGCGAGTAGCTCGACCAGCGTATTTCGGGTGATGCTCTCCAGCACGCCGGCGGTGATCGGCGGCAGGATAGGCCGGCCGTCGCGCACGATCATCACGCACGCCCCCGGACCCTCCGCCACCTTGTCCCGATCGTTGAGGATGATGGCGCCGTCGTAGCCGTCAACGGCGGCCTGTACGTTCACCAGACGGCTCTGGTGATAGTTCGCCCCGGCCTTCACGCGAGGCGGCATGACGTTGTCGCCGATGCGTCGCCAGGCGCTGACGCAGCAGGCGATGCCCTTCTCGTCGTCGAGCGTGCAGCGACGGGGAGTCGAAGTGATGAACGCCCCGGTGGCGATCTTGTCCGGGGTGAATGCGTAAAGGCCTCCCTCGCCGAAGTACACGGTCGGGCGGACCTGGACATCCTCGTGAAAGCCGTTCCGGGCCACGAGGCCCGTGCACGCGGCGGTCAGCTCGTCCCGGGTGAACGGGGGCGTCATGCGCATGACTTTCATGGACTGCCACAGTCGAGCAAGGTGCTCTTGTAGCCGGAAGACATACACCTGTCGCTCGTCCGGATTCGAATACGCCCGGAGACCCTCGAAGACATTCGCCCCCGTCAAGACGGCCACCGTGTTCACGTGGAGCCTGGCGTCTGGCCACTCGACATGCTCGCCGTTCATCCAGATGTATTTCGCGGGATAGCTGGCCATGGGAACGCCTCCTTCCACGGGCACGTGCCAGGGCAGACCGTCATCCCGATCCAGGAATCGTTGAATTGGCTTCTATCAGGAAACGGAACGGACAGCAAGCGAAAGGCGGAGCGGCGGCGATGGCGTCCCGCCGCCGCTCCGAAAATGGCGGCGGGACGCGTTCACGCAGAACACTCAGCGCACGCCGTAGATCAGCCTCGGCAGCCACAGGCTGACTTGCGGGACGTAGGTCACGATCAGGAGCGGGATCAGACTCACCCAGATGAAGGGCAGGATGGGCGGAATCATCTTGGCCATGGTCCACTCTTCATCCACCGTGCCCGCCACGAACAGGTTCAGACCGAACGGAGGCGTGAACATCCCGATGGCGGTGTTCACGACCATGATGATCCCCAGGTGGAGCGAGTCCACGCCCACCTTCTGGGCCACGGGCAAGAGGAGCGGCCCGAGGATGAGGATGATGGACGCCCCGTCGATCAGCATCCCGGCAATGAGCAGCGCGATGTTGATCAGTATCAGGACAGTGAACTGGCTGGCGCCCCACGCGACGATCGCCTCGGTGAGGACAATCGTCACCCGCTCGCTGGTGAGGATGTAGGCGAACACGGACGCTCCGGCCAGGAGGATCATCACCTGCGCCGTGCTGCCGGCGGACTGAATCACCACGTCCCAGAATTCCTGGAAGCCGATCTCCCGATAGATGAACAGCGCCACCACGATCGCGTACACCGCGGCCACGGCGGCGGCCTCGGTCGGCGTGAAGATCCCGCCGTAGATGCCCCCGATGATCAGGACGGGCATCCCGAGGCCCCACTTCGCGTCTCCCAGCGTCGCCCGCACCTCGGCCCAGGTGGGCCACGGAAGGGACGGGATCTTGTGGCGCTTGGCGTAGTAGTAACTGTACCCCATGAATCCCAGACCGTACGCGGCCCCCGCACCGAATCCCGACACAAACAGGGCCCCCACCGAGGCGCCGGTCACCGCCCCGTACACGATCATGGTGATGCTCGGCGGGATGATGAGCGCGATGGATCCGGAGGCCACCACCAACGCGATGGCAAAGCTCTTATCGTATCCTCCTCGAACCAGGGCCGGATACAACAAGCTCCCCATGGCGACGACGGTCGCGGGGCTGGAGCCGGAGATGGCTCCGAAGAACATGCAGGCCACGACCGTCGCCATCGCGAGGCCGCCCGGAAACGGCCCGACCAGGACGTTCGCCACCGCGATGATCCGGCGCGACATTCCCCCCGCGCTCATCACGTTGGCGGCGACGATGAAGAACGGGATGGCCATCAGCGCAAATTTGTCCAGGCCGGCGAAGAGTCGCTGAACGATCGTTTCGAGCGGAATCGGCGAGTGCATCCAAAAGGCGGCCAGCGTGGAAAACGAGAGAACCACGAAGATCGGGACCGCCATGGCGAGCAGGACGACGAACAGAATAAAAAGGGATGCCACCATGGATCAGGCCTCTAGGTGGGCGCGCTTCTGGAAGGGATCCCGTCCCCGGGCGTATGCCGAAAACGCCACGAAGAACCGGATGCTCATGAGCGCGCATCCCACGGGTACCGCCGCAAACGCCAGAGCCATGGGAAACTCGCCGGCCGGGGAGCGCTGGTCGTAGCTCCAGATGGACCAGGTCAGAATCACCCCGTAGTACGTGATGAGCAGCGTGAACAGGCAGGCGATCGCCGTGGCGATCGCCGCCATGAAGAGCTTCGCGCGTGGCGGGAGGTACACCACGATGATGTCCATGCAGATGTGCGCCCCCCGCCGCGCCGCGATGCTGCCCCCGATAAACACCAGCCAGACAATCGAGTACCGGACGACCTCCTCCGTCCAGGCGAAGGAGTAGTTAAAGGCGTAGCGGAGGACGACCCCCTGGAACAGGATGAAGGTTGCCACCAAGAGGATGATCCCGACGCTGATGTCCTCGATCCGCGCGATGAATCGTGCGACGCGATCCAGCATGGATATCCCCCGGTCTACTTCCGGAGCTTCTCGATGTGGGCGTACGCCTCCTTCAACAGCTCCTCGCCCACGACTTTCTCGAACTGCTTGTGCACCGGCAGGAAGGCCTTCGAGAACGCCTGAACCTCCTGCGGGGTGAACTCGACGATCTGACTGCCGCCCTTCTTGATCCGCTCGACGTACCCGCCTTCGCGCCGGGCCGTGTCCTGTCGCTCGAAGGAGGCCAGCTCGCGCGCCGTGTCCCGCATGATCTTCTGGATGTCGGCAGGCAGTCCGTCATACACCTTCTTGCTGAACAGGAAGGCGTACCCCAGGAAACCGTGGTTCGACAGCATGGTGTACTTTTGGACCTCGTAGAACTTCATGTTGACGATGGAGACCAGCGGGTTCTCCTGCGCCTCCACCACGCCTTGCTGCAGGGCGTTGTAGGTCTCGGCGAAGTCGATGGGAATCGGATTGGCCTTCACCTGCTTGTACTGGGCGATCAGGATCGGGCTCTCCATCACGCGCACCTTCATGCCGGCGAAATCCTCGGGCTTCCGGATCGGCTTGTTGGCGGTCATCTGCTTGAAGCCGCTCTCCCAGAAGGACACGCCCTTCAGCCCCTTGCTCTCCAGCATGGCCAGCAGCTTGTCCCCGACCGGACCATCCAGGACTTGGTAGCAGATCTCCTTGGTCGGGAACAAGAACGGCAGGTCCGCGAGCTGCAGCGCCGGTGCGAAGCCGCTGATCTTGGCCGTGGGCGGGAGGACGATCTCCAGCGTGCCCATCTGGGCCTGCTGCACCATCTCGGGGTCGGTGCCGAGCTGTTGGGCGGGAAAGACCTTCACTTCGACCTGTCCCTTGGTCCGCTCCTTCACCAGTTCGGCGTATTTCAAGGCCGCCACGTGCTGCGCCGAGTCCTCGGGCATGTCATGCCCGAACTTCATGTTCCACTTGGCGGCCGCCATGGCCCCAGCGGGGAGCAGCAACATCAGACTGAAGGCCAACGCCAACGCACGGAACAGCATGACACCCCTCCTGAAAGGCGTTAAGAGACGTAGATGGTTGGACACCCGAGGAAATGTGGACCTGGTGAGGATGTCAAAGGCCGGCAGATCCGTCAAGACCGCACCCGCGAACATCCGGCTTAGGACACGAGCGTGCGCCACGGTTCCCGGACGATCCGTTCGTGCTCCACGCTGACGCGGCCGCGCTTCACGACGAAGCGAGGTGAGGCGAGCGTGGCGGCGATCTCGTCTGCCCGCTGGGTGTCCCAGACCACCAGATCGGCCTGGCAGCCGATGGCGAGGCCGTAGGCGGTCAGGCGCAGCAGGCGGGCCGGGTTCTCCGTCAGGAGCTTGAGAACGTCCGCCTGCTCGGCGACCGTACCCATGTGAGCGCCCACGGTGAGCAGGAACCCCATCAGGGCCAAGTTGGCGTTCCCCACCGGCGTGAAGGCGTTCCGGACGTTGTTGGTGGCGGCCGCCACCGTCACGCCCGCAGCAAGCAGCCGCTTGACGGGCGCGAGGCCCCGGCGCACGCGGTGAGTGTCCTTGCGTCCCATCAAGTAGAGGTCGGTGGCGGGCAGCGTGATGACGGCGACGCCCGCCTCGGCCAGCAGGTTGGCGATGGGCGCGAGGTCGGGTGGGGCCAAGGCGGCCAGCTCGGTGCAGTGGCCCAACGCCACGCGCCCTTGCCAGCTGTGACGGACGGTCTGCTCGGCGATGTACCGGAGGTGAAGGTGCTCCGGCTCGTCGAAGAAATCCACGTGAAAATCGGCGTCCACGCCGAATTCCCGGGCCAGCCGAAAGATGATGTCGATCTGCGCGAAGGCGTCGCTGTCGTTGTACGGACACCCGCCGATGACGTCGGCACCCCGGCGCAGGGCCTCCGCCAGAAGCGCCTCGGTCCCCGGCGCCTGCAGGATGCCCTCCTGGGCGAAGGCGCAGAGCTGGAGATCCAGCGCCGCCGCGTACTCGTCCTTGAGTGGCAGGAGCGCCTCCAACCCCTGGAGTCCGACGATCGGATCCACTTCGACGTGGCTCCGCATCGCCGTGGTGCCATGCCGCACCGCCATGTCCAGCACGGCGCGGGCGCGGGCGCGGATGTCTTCCACGGTGAAGCGGCGCTTGGCCTCGCCGGTGATCCGGATAGCCTCCTGGAGCGTTCCCTCGACGCTCGGCGTGCGATCGCTCAGCAGGGCCTTGTCGAGATGGACGTGCGTGTCGACCAGGCCCGGCGTCACGACCCGCCCGTCACAGCGGAGCGTTCGCTCCGCCGGCCGACCAGAGAGATTTCCGATGGCCGCGATCCGCCCACTCGCGCAGCCGAGGTCGCCGAGCGTCCCGTCGGGAAGCCGGCATTCCTCCAGGATCAGATTCAGGACTTGCGTCATCGCTCCGCGAACGCCTCCAATGCCTGCTCGAAACACGCCAGCGGCGCGCGGGCCACGCCCGCCCCGACCTGACCGGTCCCGGGGATCTTCCCGGCGACCCCGGTGTTGATCATGGGGGTGATCCCTGTTTCCAGGACCTTGCGGATGTCGATCCCCACAGGCGTGCCCCGCTCGTCCATGGTCGGCATCCGGAAGTGCGGGTGCTCGCCCAGGCAGATCTCCGCCATCTCCTCGGTGGCGCGAACGGCGTCGGCGAACCCACCGGCCCCCACGAAGCGGACCACCGAGGGGGAGGCGGCCATGGCGAACGCCCCCAGCCCGATCGTCTCCACAATGGCGGAGTCTCCCATGTCCGGATTGGCGTCCGCCTCCGTGAATCCCGGGAAATAGAGCCCCTTGGGCATCTCCACCGGCGCCGTGAACCAGCGATCCCCGAGTCCGGCCACGCGAATCCCGAAGTCCGTCCCGTTCCGCGCCATGGTGACGACCAGCGTCGAATCCGCGATCCCGCGGCACGGGTCGGTCAGGGCCTTGCCCGCGGCCATGGCGATGTTCAAGAAGAACTGATCGTTGGCCCCCATGAAGTCGGCCACCCGCCCGATGGCCGCGGGGTCGGCCCCGGTCCGGGCGAGAGCGCCGAGGAGTCGTCGCGCCAGCAAGGACGACGCGGCCAGGTTGCGCTGGTGCATGTCGTCCCCCATGCGGACCGCCTGGGCCATCAGGGCACGCAGGTCGATGCCGCCGGTGGCCCGGATCGCCGCCCCCAGGATCGGACCGGCCTCCCGGGCCAGCCAGCGCAGCCGCTCGATCACGCTGTCGTCATTGGCGCCGAACCGCAGCACCTTCCCGAGTCCCTCGTTGATGGTCACGTGGGCCCGATTCCCATGGGCGCGGTTCTCCACCACGAAGACCGGCATCGAAGAGGTGATGATTCCGGTCATGGGCCCCACGGCGTCCTGATGGTGGCAGGGGCCGATGCGCACCGCTCCGTTCCGAATCAGGTCGGCAGCGGCGCCGTCAGTCGGCGCCCAGTCTTCGTACCGAATCGCGCAGCAAATGGCCGACTGCACCGTGGGGCAGGCCTGTTCCCACGCGAGCGGCGGCCCGGCGTGGAGGACGGTTCGAGCGCTCAGCCCGAACGCCACGGCGGCCGGCCGGCAATCCACCAGGAAGGGCTGACCATCGGTGAGTCGCTGGAGGGTCGTCTGGTTCGCCGTCTTGATGCTCATGAACACTCCTCGTCGGCTGGGCGCACCACAGTCCACAGGGATTATCGAGGGGTCGAGCGCCGGTCGCCTCGCCCCAGGTAGGCGTGCATCACCGCTGGATCCTCGCGGACCGATGCGGCCGGGCCCTCCAGGGTGATGGCGCCGCGCTCCAGGATGTAGGCGTAGTCGGCCAATGCCAGGGCCTGTGCCGCCATCTGCTCCACCAACAAGATGGTCAACCCTCCGTGTCGGAGCCGGCCGATGGCGTCGAAGATCTGCCGGACGAAGAGCGGCGAGAGACCCATCGAGGGTTCGTCGAGGAGCAGGACGCGCGGCTGCGCCATCAGGCCGCGCGCCAGCGCCAGCATCTGCTGCTGGCCGCCCGACAACCCCCCGGCGGGGCCGTCCAGCCGGTCGCGGAGCGCGGGAAAGAGCGTGAGGTTCCGTTCCAGGTCGGCCGCGACGCTCGCCGCGTCGCGCCCCTCGCGCCGCGCCAGGGCTCCCAGCAGCAGATTCTCGCGGACCGT
>Ga0316617_100000577_pt1 | contig 10161 bp, 13 predicted proteins | sample OWC_Aug_M1_C1_D2_FD_207801 | JGI IMG/M metagenome (GOLD analysis project Ga0316617, IMG submission 207801) | Wetland soil microbial communities from Old Woman Creek delta, Ohio, United States - OWC_Aug_M1_C1_D2_B | ecosystem: Environmental > Terrestrial > Soil > Wetlands | place: USA: Ohio... | reverse complement strand
GACATTATCATGCTCGGCGGCGGACTGTTCCTCCTTGTCAAGGGTACACACGAGATCCATGCTGTATTTGAGAAAACTGATGAGACTGTTAACTTCGGGAAGAAAGCATCATTTGCGGCAATAGTCCTTCAGATTGTTGCGCTCGATATTGTGTTTTCTCTGGATTCTGTCATAACGGCTATTGGCATGGCACAGAAGATCGGCGTAATGATAGCGGCAGTTATTATCGCTCTGGTCCTCATGCTTGTTGCCTCCGGCGCAATCAGCGCGTTTATCCATCGACATCCTTCGCTGAAGATGCTTGCCCTGAGCTTTCTTCTGATGGTGGGCGTTACGCTTATTGCCGAGGGGCTTGAGTTTCATATTCCAAAAGGCTATATCTATTTCGGCATGGCCTTCTCAGGATTGGTCGAGACGCTGAATCTGCTGGCTGGCAACAGAAAAAAAGTGGTCGGAATATGACCTTAAGAGAGGCATTTGGCCGCAGACGATCGCAGACTTAAACCAGACTGTTCAATGAGTTGCAGGCAATTTATCTCTTACTTATTGGTGATGTCTTCCGGGGCTTGACTGTTTTGACGAGCTTCACTGTTTTTAGCTTTTCCTGGCGAAATCGACCTTAATGACTTTTTCTTTTGATGGAGAAGACCTCTTTTCCCCGGCCTGTTTGGTCTGGGCAGGCCCCTGCTCATGAGGAGAGGCCGAAAACTGCGCGCCAAGATCAGGGGAAAAAACCGAAATAATGCTGTCAGGCGGGATAAAACACCTTTCTGTTTTTGTTCCGAAGCCGAGTGTTGCCGAGATGCCGTGTTCGGTCCAGTCAAAGTTCATCTTTCGGTTAAATACCAGTACAAGGCCCTTTTCTTTTTCTTCGGGGAGAAAACCCCTTTCACCGATAAGAACGTCATCGGAGTATCTCACGAGAAGAAAAACCCTTCCTGCACGATCAAGGAGTTCAAAAAAAATATGCTTCTTGAGGTCAGTTAAATTATGGGTCATAATCACCTTTTTGTAATTGCTGATCTTTTGTCGAAAAGGGCGAACTTCGATGTTCTATGAGAGAATAATATGATTCCTGTTAATATGTCAAAAGCAGGAAAGGAAACGTCGGCACCGGGCGAATGTGTTAGGTTCAAAAAAGATGTGTTTGGCCGGGTTGCTGTAGGGGCAATCCCCCCGTGGTTGCCCTGTATTCAAAGGGCAGGCACAGGGATCTGCCCCTACAAAGCAGAATACCCATTGGTGGTGGTGTTTGGCAATAAAGGTCTGAAAAAGTTAATATAAACGGATGAAAAAACAGGATGAAAGACCTTTTGTAGAAATATTTGCTGACGGCGCATGCAGCGGAAATCCGGGCATCGGAGGATATGGGGCTATCCTGAGGTCAGGCAGAAAATGCAGCGAATTGTCCGGATACGAGAAATTAACGACGAACAACAGGATGGAGATGCTGGCTGTTATTACTGCACTTGAGGCGCTGAAAAGACCCTGCATGGTGAGAATCACTACAGACTCGAATTATATTGTGAAAGGCATGACTGAATGGATAGAGGGCTGGAGAAGAAATAACTGGAAAAATTCCCAGAAAAAAGATGTGCTGAACAGGGACCTGTGGGAAAGACTTTTAAGGGCAGCAGAAGACCATGAGATAGAATGGGAATGGATAAAGGGGCATAACGGGCATGATGAGAATGAGAGATGCGATCTGCTCGCCACAGAGGCTGTAAAGAAATGCAGGAAGGGACTGTGGGATGAAAAAGCCTGAACTGCTTGCGCCTGCAGGCGACTTCGAAAAACTCCGGACTGCCCTGCACTACGGCGCAGATGCGGTCTATATCGGCGACTCCAGGTTCAGCCTCAGGGGCAAGGCTGGAAATTTTCAGCGTAACGAATTGAGAGACGCCGTCGCCTATGCCCATGCGCATAACGCCAGGGCTTATGTGACGGTGAATATATTCGCCCATAACAGGGACCTTAAGTTTGTAGAGGAGCATGCCTTGCTGCTCAGGGATATCAGACCTGATGCCGTGATTGTTTCGGACCCCGGCATATTCAGCATATTCAGAAGGATTGCTCCGGAGATCGATATACATATCAGTACCCAGGCGAACATCACGAATGCTGAAACAGCCAGGTTCTGGGAAGACCTCGGCGCAAGAAGGCTGATCCTTGCGCGGGAGCTTTCTGTCGATGAGATAGGGGAGATCCGGGCAAAGACCAGGATAGCGCTCGAAGTGTTTGTGCATGGCTCGATATGCATATCCTATTCCGGCAGATGCTATATCAGCAGCTTTCTGGCTTCGAGAAGCGCCAACAGCGGGGAATGCACCAATTCGTGCAGATGGAGCTACAGCCTCATGGAGGAAAAAAGACAGGGTGAATATCTCCCGGTCTTCGAAGATGAGAGAGGGACGTATATTATGAGTTCCAGGGACCTCTGCATGATAGACCATCTGCCCCTTCTCGCAGAGGCTGGGATTGACAGCTTTAAGATAGAAGGAAGGATGAAGGGGATAAACTACGTTGCCGGTGTGGTGAAGTCTTACAGGGAGGCTGTTGATGCTATCGGGAGAGAGGACTATGCCGGACTTTGCGCCGGGTGGAGGGAGGAGCTTTCGAGGTCCAGCAACCGGGGCTTTACAACGGGGATGTTTTTCGGCAAACAGTCTGATACGGATTACAATTTCGATGAAGAGAGCTACCGGATGAGCCATGAACTTGTAGGAGTTGTCCTTGACGTGCAAGGCAACAGGGCGCGGGTTGCGTTGAGGAACAGGCTGGACAGGGGAGACGAGGTCGAATTTCTTTCTTCCGGGCTTGAGGGAAAAAGATTTGAGGTTGCATCAATGGATGATCCGGAGGGGTTTGCCATTACTTCAGCACGGAACGAGGAGATAATATTTCTGGAGGTCCCCGCCGGGGTGAGGAAACATGACCTGATACGAAGGGACAAGGATTTCAGGGGGAGCAAAAAAGTGATTGCCCCGGTTGCCGGAGACCGGGATTGCTGAGCAAGTTTTTTCTTTTTTACCTCTTGTACTGGCTGTTGGGCAATCCTTTTTTTGCGATCCTGATTATACTGATAATCTATTTTACTATCGACAGGACTTTTTTCGGGTTCATCCCTGACCCCTTCAAGGCCTTCAAGAAGGCCGGCAGGATCAGGGAACTGCAGAAGATCGTGACGATAAATACTCATGACGCCCGGTCTTTGAAAGAACTCGGCATCTGCATGATCGATAAAAAAGATTACCGGTCAGCCAGGGAATATTTTGAAAAAGCCGTGAACAAGCTGTCTGATGACCCTGAGTTTAATTATTACTATGGTCTGGCTCTTGCACGATGCGGAGATATACAGAAAGGCCGGGAACTTGTTGACTCTGCCTTGAGTAACTCTCCTAACCTTAAGTACGGCGAGCCATATATAATGTTTGCGGAGGTTTATATTGATAACGGAGATTTCAGCAGCGCGCTCCCGCTTCTGGAGCACTTTGAGAATATCCATTCATCAAGTTCCAGAGGATTTTATCAGATGGGGTACGTGAAATTGAAGCTTGGCAGTAAAGAGGAAGGGACGGCATATCTGAAAAAAGCGATAGCAGTCTTCAAGGCCTCCCCGCGTTTCAAGCGTAAAGTGGACAGAAAGTGGGCGTGGAAGGCGAGAGCGCTCTTGCGGAAGGCACTTTAGGGTGCGGGGCACTATGGAAAAGAAGGGGGTTAGGATATGTTAAAAAGACCTGAGGAGGAGACGGAAGACCTGTTCAGATGCCCGGTATGCGAAGTTTATATGAAAAAAACCGAAGGGTTTATCTGCAGTACGTGCAGGAGAGGTCCGTTATGCAAGAAACATAAAGTAGTAAGGTCCACTGAATGCGCCAGCTGTGTCTATGATCGAAGGAGAAAGGACCTCTTGCTGCTCAAGGGGGAGGAGATAAACCTGAAAAGCTTTCTCAGGCTCCTCCAGTTCATCTTCCTGGTATTTGCCGTTTTTTTTATTGCGTTGAGGGCCGGACTGGGAGATGCAGTCGAATTTCTTAAGTCCAGTTTCATCGCAGACGGGCTGCTCTATCTCGGCGGGATCGCTGTTTTCGGATATATAGTCTTTTATTTTATCCTCCGTATTCAAAGAGGCAAGATTCAGGAGATTGAATCCGAGATAAGAAAAATTGAGGTCAGGAGATAACAAGGTCATAGTTATGGGGCTCAACGGTGAACTCTTGTTGAATTGGATTAAACTGGTTGGCAAGAGGCTGTAATGAGAATATTTTTTTCCGGGATTGGCGGCAGCGGGGTTTCAGCCATAGCTGGCTTTATGGCGGAGAAAGGCCATTTTATTGCCGGGTCAGACCGGCTTTTTGATCTGTATTCAGGGCATCCGCTGCGCAGTTGTCTGGAAGAAAACGGAGTTAGAATCTTTCCCCAGGACGGTCAGGGGTTCGACAGGTCTTTTGACTTTGCTGTTTTCAGTACCTCGGTTGAAAAAGACAATCCTGATTTCAGAAAAGCAGAAATGCTCGAAATTCCCCTGAAAACCCGCCCGGAGTATTTGGCAGAGATAGTATCTGCTTACAGGACCATTGCGGTCGCTGGAACGAGCGGCAAGTCTACTACCTCCGGTATGCTTGCTTTTCTCATGCAGAGGCTTGGGTTGATGCCGAATTTTATCGGCGGCGGCAGGGTGAAACAGTTCAGGACCCTGCGGAATTCGGGGAACTATTTTGCGGGCGGCTCCGATACCCTGATTATTGAGGCCTGTGAGTCTGATGGGACCATAGTAAATTATAAACCTGTCTATTCGCTTATCCTGAATCTCGATCTGGACCACCACTCCATTGCACAGACAGGACGCATGTTCGAGCAACTGTCAGACAATACCTCGGGACTGGTGCTTGCGTGTGCAGATGATGAAAATCTGCTTGCGTGCAATCTCGGGCAGGCGCGTTATTTTTCCATTTACAGTGACTCTGATTATCAGGCAAGGGACATTACCTTTTATCCGTTCAGAACGGAGTTTAGTGTCAACGGGCAGGAGTTTAAACTCTCAATGCCGGGGGAATGCAATCTATACAACGGCCTTGCATGCATAGCGTTTCTTTCGGAGTTGGGCATAAGCAGCGATGCCATCGCAGGAGTACTCCCCGATTTCTCTGGCATTGAAAGGAGGTTCGATGTCCACCGTAATGACGGGAAGTATCTGGTAATAGACGATTATGCACATAACCCCCACAAGATCCACAGCCTCATGGAAGCGATGAAAAAAGTCAGCGATAGAGTCTGTTACATCTTCCAGCCGCATGGGTTTGGACCTACAAGGCTTATGAAAGAGGGTTATATTGAGACCTTCGCAAAGGGTTTGAGGAATACGGACCAGCTTATCTTGCTGCCGATCTACTACGCAGGAGGGACTGCTGCAAAGGACATTTCGAGCAAAGACCTTGCCGAAGGGGTGGCTGCATCAGGCAGGCCGGTCGAGGTCATTGCAGCCCGTGCTGTTTTTTTTAATAAGTCGGAGAAATGGGACGCCTATGTCGTATTAGGTGCGAGAGACGATTCACTGTCGGATTTTGCGCAGGAGATCGCAGAGAGACTGTAGAGAAAGTTTTGTTACAGTTACTAATAATGCTTCTTAAGTTCGGTCAGTACCTGTTTTGCAATATTCTTCAAGGTCTCGAAGACGCCGGGACCGGTCACGGCGACAGCCTCGAAATACGGGACATTCCTGGGGTTCAGAAGTTTGTTCATGTTCTCGACCGGAGCAACACTGGGTAAATCTCTTTTGTTATATTGCACGGTGTAGGGCAGTTTGTCGAGGTCATATCCCTGCTCGGCAAGATTGATTTTTAAGTCATCCAGGCTCTCGATATTGGCCTCCATCCGTTCGATCTGACTGTCCGCTACGAAAACAACTCCGTCAACGCCTTTCAGGATCAGTTTTCTGCTGGCAGCATAGAAGACCTGTCCGGGGACGGTGTAGAGATGGAACCTGATCTTAAAGCCCTTTATGTCTCCGAGTGCGAGCGGGAGAAAATCGAAGAAGAGTGTCCGCTCTGTTTCGGTTGCAAGAGAGATGAGCTTCCCCTTCTGGTCGGGGTTTGTCTTTTTGAAGACAAATTGCAGGTTTGTTGTCTTCCCGCAGAGGCCAGGTCCGTAATATACAATCTTGCAATTTATTTCACGGGAAGAATAGTTTATAAAGGACACTTGATAGGATACCTACCTGAAAAGATTGTCGATGTCTTCATCACTGATTTCAGCAAAAGGCGACTCATCCAGTTTGCCTTCAGTTTTATCATGTTCTGCCTTGCTGGTAATGTCATTGAATATTGACACGAGAGCTTCCGTCGCTTTTTTTACCCGCAGTCGAACAAGTCCAAGGGAGGACCTCTTGTCGAAGATGACAACGAGGATCACCCTCTGGCCGATCAGCGAAATATGAATATTGTCTTTTTCCCCTTCGTGGAAGAGTATTGTGAATTCTTTTTCGCCCAGAAGCCGCGCAATCCCCCCGGTAGCAGCTATGTTCCCTGCAGTCAATGATGCCAGCGAGGTCGTGTCGAGGTCGCGGGTCTCACCTGCTGAAGCTATAAGTTGCCCGTTCTTGTCAACAAGAAAGACAACCATTGCGTTTGTCTGCTGGTGCAGTTTCTGGAGTTCGTCATCGATTTTACGAAACTCCTCTTCATACATGACAAGATCTGAGCCGCTCATAACTCCTTAGAAAATATCATAACTGACGCCCCTTTAGCAACCGCATTCTGCCTGTTTTTTTAATTTCGTCCATTCTTTGTCAACTTCTTCCTGGACTTTTTTCAGCAACCATTCGTTAGAAGGGGAGAAAAGATGCTTGAACCTGCCCTGTGGTTTCATGAAATCAGCCACAGGGACTTTGTCTTTTGGGGTATAAGTAATCTTGGTTATGCCGTCCTCTATCTCGTATAGGGGCCAGTAACAGGAGTTTACTGCGAGCCTGCTCAGCGTTATCGAGTCGTTTGTCTGAGAACGCCAGCCGCGATTGCACGGAGAAATGACATTCATGAATTTCGGACCTATGAACTCGTGGGCCTTTCTGACCTTTTTCATCAGGTCCATCCAGTGAGAAGGCGAGGCCTGGGCAGCATAGGGGATATTATGCTCGGCCATGATTTTCGTAAGGTTCTTTCTCGAACGCAGCTTTCCGGGGATTACGTCCCCTGCCGGGCAGGTTGTGGTATCAGCGCCGAGAGGCGTCGCACTGGAGCGCTGGATCCCGGTATTCATATAGGCGCCGTTGTCATAACAGACGTAAAGCATGTCATGTCCGCGTTCCATTGCCCCTGAAAGGCTTTGAAAACCGATATCGTAGGTGCCGCCGTCGCCGCCGAAGGCGATGAACTTAACGTCCGTGTCGATTTTCCCCTGTTTCTTCAGTGACCTGTACATGGTTTCAACACCTGAGAGCGTTGCAGCTGCGTTTTCGAATGCAGTATGTATCCAGGGGATCTTCCACGCAGTATACTCGGCGATGCAGGATGAAACCTCAAGGCAGCCTGTGGCATTTGCAGCCACTACCGGATATTCTGTTGCCAGCAGCACCATTTTTACTATAGTAGGCGCCCCGCATCCTGAACACATCCTGTGGCCATGCGTGAAACGGTCTTCTTTTTTCGAAAGCTCTTTTAACGTAAGTCCTGTAGCCATATTATTTCCTCACTCCTAAGTTAGTGAAAAGTTAATAGTGAATAGTGAATAGTTAAAAACCATAATACTATTCTCTTACAGCAAGATATTCCTTAATGATCCTTGCTTTCCCGCCTTTTGCAATCTCGTTAAGTTCATTCAAAACGAGCTCTGCATGAGAAGGCATATAGTCCCTGCCACCGAGGCCGTAGATCTTGTTTATCAGGACCGGTCTTTCTTTCAGCTGATAGAGGGCTGAGGTAATTTCCATAAAGAGAGGTCCGTATCCGCCGAAAGAATCCGCCCTGTCCATGACGCATACTGCTTTTGTATTCTTCAGGGCTTCAGCCACTTCCTCATAGGGGAACGGTCTGAACAGTCTTGGCTTCAGCAGTCCGGCCTTGATGCCTTTGCTCCTGAAATCATCTATTACGTCTTTGGAGGTGCCGGCCGCGGAGTTCAATATCACAAGGGCTATATCAGCATCGTCCAGTCTGTATGATTCAAACAGTCCATATTTCCTACCGCTCAGTTTCTCGAAATCTTTAGCAACATCAAGAACAACGTTCTTAACCTTTGTCATGACTTCGTGCTGGGCCCGTTTGTATTCGTGATACAGGTCGGTGAGGATCAGTGGCCCGTAGCTCTTTGGTTTATCAAGGTCAAGCAGAGGGAGAAAGTTCTTATATTCCCCGACGAAATTCCTGACCTCTGCATCTTCGAGGTACTCCATCCTCTCTATGGAATGACTTATGATAAAACCGTCGAGGCATACCATGACAGGCAGCCTGATGTCCATGTGTTCTCCTACTCTGAAGGCCTGAATGGTATTGTCATAAGCTTCCTGCGCATTCTCAGACCAGATCTGAATCCAGCCCGTGTCCCTTGCTCCCATGGCGTCCGAATGGTCACCGTGGATATTGAGGGGCGCAGAAAGTGCGCGGTTCACAACAGGCATAATGATAGGGAGCCTGTCTCCCGAGGCTATATGCAGCATCTCCCACATCAGGGCAAGTCCCTGTGAAGATGTTGCGGTCACTACTCTTCCCCCTGCGGCAGAAGCCCCGATGCATGCGCTCATAGAGCTGTGTTCGCTCTCTACCAGAATCGACTCTGTAGTGACCTGGCCGTTAGCTATATAGGACGCAAACCTCTGCATCATGTCTGTTTGCGGAGTAATCGGATAAATCCCGCAGACGTCCGGGTCTACCTGGCGGAGCGCATTGGCAACTGCTTCATTTCCTGTAACAGCGACAACCTTTGCCATCTATGTGCCCTCCTCTGTCATCTCGATCGCTTTTTTCCCCTTTTTGCCGGGGCATTCAAGGGCGCATATGCCGCATCCCTTGCAGTAATCGTAATCGAATTCTTCTCTTTTGCCGTCTTTCACCTTTATGGCCATATCAGGGCAGTAAACCCAGCACAGAAGGCATTGTATGCAGTTTTCCTTGATCCATAACGGCCTGTAAGCCCTCCACGAACCTGTCTTAAACCTGACTGCGCTCCCCCCTTCGAGGACAACAGAGCCAGGGGGCAGATCTTTCCATCCCTTTGGTTTCATCCTTCGTGTACCTCCTCATATCCTCTTTTTGTTGCCTCAAGGTTGCCGTCTATGATCTTCTGGGAGAATTTTTTCCCGAAACTGTTCCTGACGTCCTCCAGAAGATGCTCAAGTGTTATAAGGCCGGTAATCTTGCAGACCGCACCGAGCATAGGAGAGTTCGGCAGCGCCCGTCCAATGCATTCGATAGCAATTTTGGTCGCGTCGAGAGAGAAAACTTTCTGGTTTTGACCGGCTTTCACCTTTTCTCTGACTTCTTTTGGGTCCTTTGAGGTATTTACAATGAAAATGGTGTTGCCCTTGGCGCCTTCAGCGATGTTTATGCTGTCAAGCAGTGTGGCGTCAGCCACAGCAACAATATCAGGCTCCAGAACAGGACAGTGCATCCTCAGTTCCTTGTCACTTATCCTGTTGTAGGCCCGTAACGGTGCTCCAGCCCTTTCAGGACCGTACTCAGGAAACGCCTGCACATGTCTCCCGCCGCTAAGGCACGCGTCTGCCAGCACTTTTGCGGCAGTCACTGTTCCCTGGCCGCCTCTTCCATGCCATCTGATTTCAACTGTTTCAGCCATATTTTCCTCCCAAAATAATTTGAACTTTCATTTTAGTTTATTACCTGTCTATTTTTCAATAAATTGCCTATTTGTTTAATTTATAGATATATTTGACTAAAAACTGCCGCTGTTTTATATTTATTGCACCATGATACAGAGCATGACAGGGTTTGGCAGCGCAGAGAAAAACGGTTGCAGGGTTGAGATCAGGTCCTTAAACAGCAGGTTTCTTGATATTCATATCAAGGCCCCCTCTTTTCTCAGTCAGTTTGATGTCCCCTTCAGAAACCTGCTGAAGGAGCGTTTTGGCCGCGGGAAGTTTGATGTGGCGGTCTCTGTTTCAGAGGGTGTGTCCGCTGACTTCAAGGTCAACAGCGAGATTGCTGGCAG
>Ga0316617_100000576_pt1 | contig 10164 bp, 6 predicted proteins | sample OWC_Aug_M1_C1_D2_FD_207801 | JGI IMG/M metagenome (GOLD analysis project Ga0316617, IMG submission 207801) | Wetland soil microbial communities from Old Woman Creek delta, Ohio, United States - OWC_Aug_M1_C1_D2_B | ecosystem: Environmental > Terrestrial > Soil > Wetlands | place: USA: Ohio... | reverse complement strand
GCGGGCGGCTGTCCAGCCTGAGCGGCAGCTTCGACACGGCGAATATCTGGGAGCGTTCGGTGGTGGCGTCAGTCAGTCCGGAGCTGTTTGCACTGTGGCGCGACTGGCTGAAAGCGGCGGGAGCGTGAGCGGGGCCTACCGCTCGTTGGTGGGAAGATCTTGCGCCGTTTGGCTTGCGAGGCGGGCGGCCTCGAACAACGCTGCTGCCTGATTGCTGATCAGCCAAGCCTGCAGTGCGTCTGCGCTGAGCGGTCGGCTGAAGTAATACCCTTGGACAACATCGTAGTCGGCGCGGATCAGCGCGGCGACGGTGGCGACGTCTTCTGCGCCCTCGGCCACCATGCTGAGGCCGAGGTTGTGCGCCATTTGCACGGTGGAACGCACAATGGCAGCTTCGCCTTTTTGCCGCAGATTGGCCACAAACGCGCGATCCAGCTTGAGGCAATCCACCGGCAAGCGAAGCAGGTAGGCTAGTGAAGAATAGCCGGTGCCGAAATCATCAATGGCAAGCTTGATACCCATCTGGTCGATCTGATTCAACACGCCCTCCGCCCGGCGTGGATCAGCCATGATGGCGCTTTCGGTGATTTCCATTTCCATCCGCGTGGGCGCGACGCCGCAGGTGTCGAGGATCTGCTGGAGATTTTGCGGCAGGGATTCGTCCAGCAGATTGCGCGCCGACAAGTTGACCGCCACATTGAGCGTCAGACCGCTCTTCTCCCAGGCCAGAATTTGCCGGGCGGCGGTTTCGACCACCCAGCGCGTCAGCGGATGGATAACGTCGCTCATCTCCGCCAGCGGAATAAATTCGCTAGGGTGGATGACCCCAAGCGTCGGGTGGGTCCAGCGCAATAACGCTTCTACGCTGGTGGTCTCGCCCGTTCGCAAATTCACCTTGGGCTGATACTGCAGATGCAGCTGATCTTCACGAATGGCACGCCGCAAATCCGTCATGATGGCCAAGCGGCGCGGGCTGTGTACGTCGAGTTCTGCGGTGTAGTGCAGGCAGCCTTCGCCCCGCTTGGCGGCATACATGGCGATATCTGCATGCCGCAGCAAGTCGCTGGCATCTGTGCCGTGCTGGGGGAAATGGGCGATGCCCAGGCTGGCGCTAATTTCAACGCTCATGGTGCCGAGCGTGAACGGCTGCGATAAGGCCTGGCGCAGCGTGACAGCATGCGACATCGACGTGTCGGTCTGTTTGACCCAGGGTAGCAGAATAGCGAACTCGTCCCCGCCTAGCCGGGCTACGCAGGTGTCCTTGGGCAGACGTGCCTGGATGCGCGGGCCGATTTTCTTGAGTAATCCGTCACCACTTTGGTGGCCGAGTGCGTCGTTGATTTCCTTGAAGCGATCCAGATCCAGCAGTATGAGCGCGAATCCGTCGCTTGATTGCTGGATGGCTTGGGCGATTTTGCTATGGAGTTGCGCCCGATTGCATAACCCCGTCAGGCTGTCGTGCGTGGCCTGCTGCTTGAACAAGTCCGTCTGCAATTTGTGGCGATAGCCCCAATAGGCCGCCAGTCCGAGCAGCAGCGCGGCATACAAAGCCAGTGCGTAACGGTAGCGATTCTGCTGCGCGTTGGCGGCGGCCTGATTGAATGAAATCTCTTTGTCTATTTGGCTGAGGGCGGTTCGGATTGGAAAGGCCAATAAGTGGCCCAGATGTTGATCAAGGCGCGTCGCGTGATCAAGAATGAGCCGGGTGTGGAGGGGCACCCCGCTGCCAACAGCCTTCCACTCAATGGAAGGCAGGGCCCGTTCGAGTGCATCAGCATCGCTGCGGATGCGCCCGGCTAACTCAGGGCTGGCGTTTAAATTGAAGATCAAGACCTGGCTGCTCAGCGATTCAACTTGCCGCGCCAGCGTGTGCTTGCCGCTCGCGACCAGGCTGTTTTCCAGACTGCTGGCAGCAACGGGCAGGTAGCGTAGCGAGTTCTTCAGTACGGCGTGGGTGGACTTGAAGGCTTCTACTTGATTGGCCTGCTCAGCGTACAGGGTCTCAATGCGCGCGACTTCTGCTTGTAGCGTGGGTCCGCGCATGGCGGTCGTGATCGCTCGCAAGGCGGCAATATCCGCCTGGATTGCGCTTTGGGTGTGATTGATTGAGTCGTAATGCGGCAGCAGGCCCTGACGGACCAGCACCAGTTGTTGACCCAACTCGGACAGGTGTTGCCTGAGTTGGCGCATCTGGGTGGAAGCTTCAGTCTGCGTCTTGATATCCGGCCCACGCGCGCCCAGAAACAGCCCCCATAGAATCAGCAGTGCCAGGCTGCCGAGGGCGGAGACGGCCAAATGACGGCCCGCTTGAATGCGCTTCATGGCGTAGTGCCCGCAAGGGGCACGCCACCGGACGCTGCGGAAGGGCTGCTGCGAAGCAGCGGGGAACCCACCGGCGTGCCCCCTGCGGGCGGTCTTGGCGCGAGCGGCTGCCTCCGGTATTCGCCGGTGAGCGTTTTGAGAAAGGCGATGATGTCCGCTTTGTCTGCCTCAGGCAGGGGGCGCCCCAGCTGATATTGCGCCATGTCGCTGACGACATCGTCCAGATCGGGCGCCGAGCCGTCGTGCAAGTAGGGCGCGGTTAGCGCCACATTGCGCAGCGAAGGCACCCGGAATACAAATTTGTCCTCCTCGCGCCGGGTGAGCGCATAGCGGCCAAAGTCTGCTTTGCTTGGGGTGATGCCATGGTCGGCGTAGTAATCACCCATGATGCCAAACTTCTGGAACAGGTTGCCGCCGACATTGACGCCTTGATGACAGGCCACACAGCCATAAGACTTGAATAGCTGGTAACCGCGCAATTCGGGTGCTGAAAGGGCGTGGCTGTCGCCGCGCAGGTAACGGTCGAAACGGGCATTGGGCGTCACCAGCGAGCGTTCGTAGTGGATGAGGGCGTCGCGGAGGGTGGATACGCTGATGCCCGTCTGCGGATAGAGGCGCGCGAAGCTTTTGGCATAGTCCGGATCGGCGCTCAAGCGAGCCGGCAGGATCTCCCATTTGATCCCGGTGGATTGATCCTGTTCAAGTTGTTGCCCCAATGTGTCGGTGCGGCCATTCCAGAACAATTTGAAATTGTAGGTGACATTGAATAGCGTAGGCGTGTTCACCGGGGTGGGCGCACCGTCATGGCGGATTGAGTGAGCCAGGCCATCAGCGCGGCCTTTGTTTGCCAAGTGGCACGACGCGCAGGCAGTCGTTTGCGTGGCTGACAGTCGACGGTCATGGAACAGGCGCTCGCCCAGGCGGGCTTTCTCCTCGTTCCATGTCACCTCAAGCGGCAAGGGCAGGATGGGCTCGCCACCCAGCTGCGGCGTGCCGGCGCGATTCGCAGGGGGGGGCGGCGGCATGGCGGGGGGAGGGCTGAGCAGGAAGATCGCCCCTGCGACCAGGCATCCGAGCAAGAGCATGACACCAACCAAGCGGCGTGTTGTGGTGATGGCGGTCTCCTCCTGGAAGCTGTTTTGGTATGGGTAACGCAGCCAGATTAACGGCAATTATCGTCATGGCTTGAGCCGGCGAGGCAAGCCACCCCGGGTGTTTGGAGGCATTACATGAGTCGCATCCGCTCCACGCTTGGTCGATTTTGAGCATGTTTACCGGGAAGTGCTTCAGGTCACCCGGTGAGCGGGTTAGGTGACGGACTTATCCGTTGTCGCGCCCCGGTGCGACCCGGTTCTCGACCGCAAATACGGCGGCTTCAACGCGTGAGGATAGATTCAGTTTGGCCAGGATGTGCCGCACGTGGAGCTTGACGGTGTCATGGCTGATGTCGAGGGTACGGGCGATGGCCTTGTTGCTTTCGCCACGCGACAGGTGGGTGAGAATTTCGCGTTCACGCGGGGTCAGCGAATCGAGCAGAGAGCCTTTTCGCTGGTCTTTCTGGTCATACAGCCTGACCAGCTTGGCGGTCATGGCCAGGGCGACGACGGTTTCACCACGCTGGGCACGCAGGATGGCGTCCACCACTTCGTCGGGTTCCATGCTTTTGAGCAGGTAGCCGTTGGCGCCCGCACGCAGGGCGCGGGCAAGATCGTCCTCGGCTTCGGAGAGGGTGAGGATGAGTACCGGCAGGGTGTAGCCCTCAGCGCGCAGTTGCTGCATCAGGGTGATGCCGTCGGTGCCGGGCATGTTGAGGTCGAGGATGAGGACGTCGGGGCGGTGCGCGTGCAGCAGCATGCTGACCTCGCCCGGATTGCCGGTGAACGCGGTGACTTCAATCTGGCCGCTTTGTTCGAGCAGCTCGGCCAGCCCCTTGCGGAACAGGGTGTGGTCGTCGACGAGGATGATCCGGGTGAGGCTCATACGCTGCGACTGGATGGGCGTTGCGGGAAGACGAGGCGCACCACGGTGCCGCCAGCGGGGCGGCTCTCGACCTTGAGCTTGCCGTCGAGTTTGGCGGCGCGCTCGCGCATGATGGTGAGGCCGAAGCTTTTGCCCATGGTCGATGACTCGTCGTTCTTGCGTTGCACGCCGACGCCGTCATCGGCGACGTTGACGATGTACTGGCCGTCTTCGAGATCGAAGGTGATGACGACGTGGCGCGCGCGCGCGTGTTTGGCGATGTTGTAGAGCGATTCCTGAATGATGTGGAAGACCTGGATTTCCTCGTCGGGCGTGAGCGAGACGTCCTGCACCAGGTTGAGGAAATCGACGTCGGCGTTCGCCTTCTTGCGGAAACTCTTGGCCAGTTCCTGAATCGCCGGCACCAGTCCGCGCGGGTTGATGCGGTCGCGGTACTGGGTGATGAGGTCGCGCAGATCGGCGTAGGCCAGGTCGACCGCTTCCTCGACGTCGCCCAGATAGCGGTTGGCCTTGGGGTAGTCTTCGTGGTGCATCGCGTCGCTCAAAACGGTCAGCCGCATCTTGGCGTAGGCCAGCGTCTGCGCCAGCGAATCGTGGATCTGGTTGGCCAGCATCTGGCGCTCGTTCATCAGCGAGATGCGCATGTTCTCGCGGGTGAGACGGGCGTTTTCCAGCGCGATGCCGAGGTGTTCGCCAATCGAGCGGAACAGCATGCGCACGTCTTCGGGAACCGTGTGGCCTTCATCGAGAAACAGGTTGTACACGCCCATGACCTGATTTTTGTGCATCAGCGGCACCGCGACGACGGTGTTGCAGGTGCCGCTGAAGTACGCATCGTTTGCCTGCTTTTTGCAGAAGGCGACGTTGTTCCAGCTGCTGGTGGTGATCTCGCGCGCGGCCTTGCCGCACACCCCGCAATCGACGCTGACGATGGCCTCGTGTTCGACCATTTCGGGCGGCAGGCCGACCGAGCCGATCAGGCGCAGATGGGTGCGGTCGTCGGTGATGACGCGCACCGCCCCGGCCTGCGCGCCCGCCAGCCGGATCATGGTCGATAGAAAGCGCCCCAGCAGCTGTTCGACGTTGGATTCGGTCGACAGGCTGGTGGTGATTTCTGACAGCACACGCAGCGCCGGAATGCTGACATTGCCCGCATCGGCCGGCGTGTGCTGGATCAGTGGATGAACATCCTTTATTTTGAGGGTAGGCATCGGCTCAGCATATCCGATTTTCGGGCGGTGGCCAGCATCACGGCGTGGGCGCGACGGGTGGCGTAGCGGGCACCGGCAACTCGGGCAGCGCGGGCGGGGCAGGCGACTCGGTTGGCGTGTCGGGCCGGGGCGCTTCCACGCCGGGTTCCAGGTCTTCGGGGAAACCGCCCTGTGCCGCCATGGGTTCCTTGACCGGCAGGTCGGCCTTGCTGGTGGCGTCGTCGATTGCTTCTTTCACCGGTTCGCGGGCAGGCGTCTCGACGATGGCGGGCGTGCTGACAGCGGGTAGCGGTTTGGACGGCGCAGGGGGCTGCGGATACAAATGGGGCTGCAATTGCGGCAGCAGGGTTTTCAGGATTTGCGTGGCGAGCGAACTGGTATAGCCGAACTGCCCCGCCTGCTCGCCGGGTACCAGTGCCGTCAAGGTGCCGAAGTAGCGGTCGCCCAGATAAAAGACGAAGGTGGCGGTGCGGTTGACTACGCGTGATTCGAGCAACTGGCCGCCGCGACCATAACGTTCAAAGCGGTTGTCGCCGGTGCCGGTTTTGCCGCCGATGGTGAGCGGGTTGCCAGCGGCATCCTTGAGTGCACCCGCCAGCCGCGAGGCGGTGCCGTGCTCGACTACTCCCGCCAGTGCGCGGCGCACGGTTTGTGCGACCTCGACAGGCAGCAGGCGTTCGCCCTTGGTGGGCTTGAGCGACAGTTGCGTGTCGAACGGTGTGTTGGCGGCGAAATGCAGGTGGGTGAGGCTGACCATCGGCTTTTTCACCCCGTCATTCACCAGAATGCTCATCAATTCGGCCAACGCCGCCGGACGGTCGCCCGAGCTGCCGATCGCGGTGGCATAGGACGGCGTGATGTTGTCGAAGGGGTAGCCGAGCTGCTTCCAGTCAACCAGCAGGCGGTCAAATGCTTCGACTTCCAGCAATGACTGGATGCGGATGTCCTGCGCATTCTTGCGGCTGGTTTTGAATAGCCAGTTGTATACCTCGCGCCGCGCCGCCGTGCCTTGTTCATATAAGGTGCTGAGATTGGTTTTTGGCGCCGCTCGCATGGTTTTGACCACCCACAGTTCGAGTGGGTGAATTTGTGATACGTAGCCACGGTCAGCCAGGTTGTAGGCATCCGGGGCGTGGGCATTGAACATGGACTTCAGCACATTGGGACTCAGGCTGGCGCTGGCAGGAACGTGTTGATGCAGCGCGGCAACATAGGCATCAAAACCCGCCATCGGTTCCAGATAACGGAACACCGAAGTAAAACGGCGCGGATTGAGGCGAATCCGGCCATACAGGTCGTCAGCCATCTGCGCGGGGGTTTGTGCTTTGTGGCGCTGGTAAAAACGGTTAATGAACACGCGGCCTTCCTGATCGACGAAACGCATCAGATAGGTTTCGCGCAGCGGATTGCTGGCGTCGTCGAGAATCCGCGCAGCCGCACCCGGGGTGGCGCTGGCGTAGTGGCGCACGATGTCGCGCATGATGCGGATGTACGCCAGGTTGACCGAATTGCGGGTGGCCTCCCACACATCCATGATGCGGCTGTTGTCCTTGGGGTCGAAGTTGGCGAAATTGTGCTGTCCGCCGCCGGTGAAAAAGGTTTCCGGCGCGGCGGAATAGCGCCGTGCCATGGCGGCGTCGAGCGTGACCGCGAGCGTCTCGTCGCGATTGGCAAGCAAACGTCCGGCTACCCACTGCGACAACACATCACGCTGTGGCACGGCTTTTTGCTTGAGCGCATCGGGCGCGAGCGTGCTGTATTCAGCATGCCGCCGCGCAATGATTTCCAGATAGGTGATCAGGGTGCGCAGTTTGGCGGTGGAGCCGAGGTCGAGGCGAGCCTGGCTGTTGATGTCGAATGGCTGGTTGAGGTTGTCAGCCTGAATCCGCAGCAGATTGCCTTGTGCGGTTTTTTCGTACAGGGTGAAGCTGTAAATCACCTCGGCCAGTGGATTCTCGGGCTTGAGCAGGCGATGCCCGATCAGCCCCGAAGCGGTGGCGGCCTCGAGTTTGGCCAGGCTTTGCAAATAGCCGCTGATGATTTTTTGTGCCGGCTGGTTGATGGTGGTTTTGACCTGCAGATCGAGCCGATCGAGGTCGTACAGGCGAGGCTCGCCGAGTAGCTGTGCGACTCGGATGCGCTGCGCGTTGGTGGCTTTCTGGTCGACAAAACGGGGTGGCGGCGGATCGATTCGCTCGCGCGTGCTGCGCAGTTTGACCCGCTTGGCACGATCGGCCAGTTCGCGCGGAATCACGCCGGCATGCGCCAGCAGGTCGAGGTGATCGTCGGTGCTGGCATCCAGCGCTTTGCGGTTGGCAGCCAGGTAATACGATGGACGGCGTTCGGCAACGATCAGCGACAGTGCATGTTTGAGCGCGCTGGCATAGGCGTCGTCGCGGGTGCCGGGTTTTTTGGACAGGGTCCGGTTGACCGCAGCGAAGTCGAGTCCATACCACGCCCACAAGCCGTCGCCGACACCGTTGACTTCGCCGAAGCGCGGCGCGGCAGCAAGCGGCACCGTGTTGAGATAGGCCATCACGGTTTTGCGCCGCATCGGCAGCGTGTTGGCGCCATCGAGATAGGCGCGCAGGCTGGCGCTTCCCATCTGGCGCAGCTTGTCGCCCATGCTGTTGGTCAGGCCTTCGGGCGAGTGGCGATATTTTTCGATCTGGGTCGGCAAGGTGCTGCCGCCCGGTACGTTGCGGTTGGTGTCGATCAGGCTGATGCCTTTTTCAAGCAGGGCTTGCGCGAGCCGGTCCCATTCCACCGCCGGGTTGCGGGTGGGAAACTGTTCGGTCAGCAGTTCGCGGTTTTCGATATAGAGCAGGGCATTGACCAGCACGGGAGGGATGGCCTCGAAGCGCTCATACACGCGCGTGGGATGCTTGCCCTGATAGAGCGATTGCCCGTCACTGTCGAGCAGGCTCAGTCCCGCCTGGTCTTTTTCGTGATACGGCAGGAACAGGCCGAGATCGTCCACCCGTTGCATCTGAACACTGATTTTGGCCTGCTGGTCGATTTGCCAACCCGCCTTGTCGAGCCGCGTCAGATAGGTCGGCAGAGTGTGATAGCCGAGGCGGACGTCATACGGCCCGTCGCCGGGATAGCGAATGCGTTTGGACGGTCCGGGCTGCATCTGCCAGGTCATTTTTTGTGCGGTCTTGACCAGGTATTTGGCTTCAAGTGCAGACGACACCAATTCCCAGGCGATGAGGCCAATCAGGGCGATCAGCAGCAGCAGAATGCCGAGGCCAATCAGGATGCGACGTGGGATTTTTTTCATGTTCTAGACCCAGTCGCGCGCAGTGAGGAAATCAGAATACAAAGAGGCTTCAGGGCTGCCCGGTTCGGGATGCCAGTCGTAGCGCCATTTCACAATCGGCGGCAGCGACATCAGAATGGATTCGGTGCGCCCGCCCGATTGCAGGCCGAATAGGGTGCCGCGGTCGTACACCAGGTTGAATTCGACGTAGCGGCCGCGCCGGTAGGCCTGGAAATCCCGTTCACGCTCGCCGTATGCAATATTCTTGCGGCGTTCGAGGATGGGTAAATAAGCGGCGAGGAAGGCATCGCCGACGCTTTGGGTCATGGCGAAGGCGTGCGCAAATCCGCCTTCGGCAAAATCGTCGAAAAACACGCCGCCGATGCCGCGCGGTTCATTGCGGTGCTTGAGGAAAAAGTAGCTGTCGCACCAGGTTTTAAAACGCGAATGCAGGTTGTTGCCAAACGGGTCGAGCGCGCTTTTGCAGGTGGCGTGAAAGTGCCGCGCGTCATCCTCGAAACCGTAATAGGGCGTCAGATCCATGCCGCCGCCGAACCACCACACCGGTGCCTCATCCTCTTTCATCGCGACAAAGCAGCGCACGTTCATGTGCACGGTGGGCGCGTAGGGGTTCTTTGGGTGCAGCACCAGTGACACCCCCATCGCTTCCCAGCGCCGCCCGGCCAGCTCAGGCCGGTGTGCGCTGGCTGACGGCGGCAGCTGGGCTCCGAGCACATGGGAGAAATTCACCCCGCCGCGTTCCAGCACCTGCCCCTCCTCGATCAGCCGCGAGATACCGCCGCCGCCTTCGGGGCGTTGCCAGGCATCGGTGCGGAAAGGCAGGCCATCGGCGGCTTCGAGTGCGGCGACGATGCGCGCCTGCAGATCGAGCAGCCAGGTTTTGACGATGCTTGAATCAAAGGCGGGGCTGGCTAAGGTGTGGGCGGGCATCAGGGACGAAGCGTGGTTCCGGTGGCAAGGTCGATCAGGGTGGAGGGGCGGCGGCGTGTACCGATAAGGCCATCGATCACGCGCACCCGTGAGCCGAATATTCTGCGGCATTGTGCCGCAGTTTGCGCAGGTTTTCTGCCGCTTGTGTTGGCGCTGGTCGAAACCAGCGCCATGCCGAGTTCACGGCACAGGCGCGCGGCTACGGGATGGGCGGTGACGCGCAGCGCGATCGTGGCGCGCCCGCCGGTCAACAGGGGCGAGCAGGCAGGGGAGGCGGGTACGACCCAAGTGACGGGACCGGGCCAGCTGCGCTGCATTTTCTTCTGGTCGGCAGTACTCAACGGACGAATAAAGGGCGCGAACTGCTTGAAGTGGTGGGCGATCAGCAGCAAGCCCTTGGCTGCGTTGCGGCCTTTCAGCCGGATCAGGCGCTTGAGC
>Ga0316617_100000573_pt1 | contig 10180 bp, 8 predicted proteins | sample OWC_Aug_M1_C1_D2_FD_207801 | JGI IMG/M metagenome (GOLD analysis project Ga0316617, IMG submission 207801) | Wetland soil microbial communities from Old Woman Creek delta, Ohio, United States - OWC_Aug_M1_C1_D2_B | ecosystem: Environmental > Terrestrial > Soil > Wetlands | place: USA: Ohio... | reverse complement strand
AGCCGCCCTACAACCTGCTCGACCGGCGCATCGAGAACGAGCTGATCCCCCTCTGCCTCAAGCACGGGCTGGCCGTCCTGCCCTGGTCGCCCATCGGTGGCGGCATCCTGGCGGGCCGCTACCCCGCCGGCGACGGCTTCCCCGAGGGCTCGCGAGCGGCCCGCTGGGGCGCACGCTTCGGCGAGCGGGTCAGCCGGACGGCCCTCGAAGTGGCGACCCAGGTGGCGGCCCTGGCCCGGGAGCGCGGCATGACCCCGGCGCAGCTGGCCCTGCTCTGGGTCAAGGACCAGCCCGGGGTGACTGCGCCCATCTATGGTCCCCGGACGCTGGCGCACCTGGAGGAGATCCTGCCCGTGCTGGAGAAGCGGCTCGACGACACCGACCGGCCGCTCTTCGACGCCCTGGTGCATCCCGGTAACGCCGTGGCCGACTTCCACAACAGCAACGAGTGGATGAAGGCCCGCATCCGGTAGCCTGGAGAATTCACGATAGTGCCCGTGAATTCTCCAGGCTAAATGAACCAATGACACGTTCCGGAAATCCCAATGCCGGAACAAGGGTTCATTGGCATTGCGATTTGGTCATTCGCGAAAGGAGGCTTCCCATGTGGCGTAGACTCCTGGTCGTCCTCGCAGTCCTCGGGGTGGCGCTCTGGTGTAGCGCGCCGCCGGCGCAGGCGGGCGCGAGCGTCTTCCGCGCCGCCCTCACCACCAATCCGCCCACCCTCGACCCCTACATGTCCAGCAGCACCGTCACCCGCCAGATCGCCATCTATCTCTTCGAGACGCTGGTGACCTTCGGCGAGAACTACGAGCTCATCCCGCAGCTCGCCGAGTCCTGGGACGTCAGCAAGGACCGCCTGACCTACACCTTCAAGCTGCGCAAGGGGGTCAAGTTCCACAACGGCAAGACCCTGACGGCCGAGGACGTCAAGGCCTCCTTCCTGCGCTACAAGGACTCGCCCCACACCGGCGGGCGCTTCAAGGCGGTGACGTCCGTGGACGTGCTGGACGAGGGCACCCTCCGCTTCGTCCTCGGGCAGAACATCACCTTCCTGGTGAACCTGGCCATGCCCATCCCCTTCTTCGGCGTGACCCCCAAGGACATCGCCGAGAAGTACGGCAAGAACGAGATCCGCGGGGCGGACCTGGTCGGGACCGGCCCGTACAAGCTGCTGGAGTGGAAGTCGGACGTCCACGTCGCCCTGGGCAGGTTCGCCGACTACGTGCCGGACGCCCGCTTCAAGGACGCCACGGGATTCGGCGGCAAGCGCACAGCCGTCATGGACGAGGTGCGCCTGATGCCGGCCCCCGAGGCCGCCAGCCGCATGGCCGGCCTCGAGACCGGCGAGTTCGACTACGCCGAGGCCCTGCCGGTCAACGCCTACGACCGCCTCAAGGCCAACCCTGCCATCACGCCCCACGTCATCAAGCCCAAGTGGGCCGTCCTGATGGAGCTGAACCACGCCGAGCCGCCCATGAACAACGTGAAGTTCAAGCAGGCGCTGGTGGCGGCGCTGGACATGGACGAGGTCATGAAGGCGGTGACCGCCGGCAAGAAGGAGTTCTACCGCACCCAGCCCAGCGTCTTCTTCCCCGAGCAGAAGGTCTTCTACAGCGAGGCGGGCGCGCAGGTCTACAACAAGAAGGACCTGGCCAAGGTGCAGCGCCTGCTCAAGGAGGTCGGCTACTCCAACCAGCCCATCGTCTACCTGGCCAACCGGGACTTCGACTGGATGTACAAGTGCGCCCTCTCGGTCTCCCAGCAGTGGCAGGCGGCCGGCGTCAACGCCAAGCTGGAGTTTTACGACTGGCCCTCCCAGATCGAGAAGGCGAAGACGCTGAAGGGCTGGCACATCAACCAGACCGGCTGGTCCCCCCGCTTCGACCCCTCCCAGCTGGCCAGCTCGCTGCGCTCGGGCCAGATCGGTGCCTACAACTACAAGAACCCCGAGATGGACAAGCTCCTGGATGCCGTGAACCTGGGCGCGCCCACCGAGGAGCGCCAGGAGGTCTGGAACAAGATCCAGCAGCTGATCTGGGATGACGTGGCCGTGATCCGGGTCGGCGATTACTTCGAGCTGGAGGCTACCCGGGCCAACGTGAAGGGGTACACGCCCTTCTACGTCACCCCGCGCTTCTGGAACGTGCGCAAGGAATAGCGCTGCCCCCAGGTCTCCGGCCAAGTCCTGTGTGGCCTCCGAGGGCGATGCCCACCGGGTGAGCCATGGCCCGCCGGGGTGAGCCGGCCCCGCGGGCTGCGGTGCGGACGCGGCTGGGATCGGCCGTGGACGCCCCGATACCAGCCGGAGATTGAGGTTTCGAGGAGGCGCCGCCCCGGCGGCGGCGCCCCCTCCCCTGTGGACGAGGCACACCGGTGGCCAAGTACATCCTGCGACGCCTCCTGGTCCTGATCCCCACCTGGTTCGCCATCGGCCTCCTCGCCTTCTTCCTGATCCGGCTGGCGCCCGGGGACCCCGCCGCCATCATCCTGGGGACCGAGGGCATCGCCGGGATCGAGCAGGTGCGCCAGCGGCTGGGGCTGGACCGCCCCCTGCTGGTGCAGCTCGGCAGCTGGATGGCGAGCGCCGCACAGGGGAACCTGGGCGACTCCTTCTTCCTGGGCCGCTCCGTGGCCGAGGCGATCTTCGAGCGCATCCCGGTGACGCTCAGCCTGGCCTTCCTGTCCATCCTCTTCGCCGTGCTCATCGGCGTCCCGCTGGGCATCCTGGCCGCCCTGCGCCCGAACTCCGCGCGGGACACCTCGATCATGGGGGTCTCGCTGCTGGGGCTGTCGCTGCCGGAGTTCTTCACCGGCCTGATCCTGATCTACGTGTTCTCCGTCGCCCTGGGCTGGATGCCCGCCGGCGGCTACGAGCCGCTCTCCGCCGGCCTCGTGGCCTGGGCCCGGCACCTGCTGATGCCCGCCTTCGCCCTGGGCTTCCTGCAGTCCGCGCTCATCGCCCGCATGACCCGCTCCAGCATGCTGGAGGTCCTGGGCAGCGACTACGTCCGCACGGCGCGCGCCAAGGGCCTGTGGGAGGCGCGCGTCATCTGGAAGCACGCCCTCCGCAACGCCATCCTGCCCGTGGTCACGGTGGTCGGCATGGTGTTCGGGCTGCTCCTCAGCGGGGCCTTCATCACCGAGGTGCTCTTCCGGCTGCCGGGCGCCGGCAACCTGATCATCTCCGCGGTCAAGCGCCGGGACTACCCCATCGTGCAGGGCGGCTTGCTGGTGTTCTCCACCGCCGTCCTGGTGATGAACATGGTGGTGGACATCCTCTACGTCTACATCGACCCGCGGATCAAGTACCAGTAGCCCGGACAATTCACGAAAGGGCTCGTGGATTCTCCGGGCTAGGAGGCCGAGGCCGGTGAACGCCGTGGTGGCCTTCCTCCGCAAGAACACCTCGCTGCTGGTCGGCTCGCTGGTGCTGGCGGCGGTCCTGCTGCTGGTCGCCGGCCTCCCTGCGCTGGTGCGGACCAGCCCGCTGCGCATGGATCCGGGCAATCCCCTGCTCCGGCCCTCGCTGGGGGCCCTCTTCGGCACGGACGACCTGGGTCGGGACCTACTGGCCCGGGTCCTTCACGGCGGCCGAACCAGCCTGCTCATCGGCCTGGAGGTGATGCTGCTCACCGGACTGTTCGGGACCGCCATCGGGCTGGTGACCGGATACTTCAGGGGCGCGGACCTGGTGGTCATGCGGCTCATGGACATCCTGATGGCGTTCCCGTCGCTGCTGCTGGCCATCTCCATCCTGACCATCATGCCTGGCAACCCCTTCGGCGTCGTCATCGCCCTCTCCGTCGTCTACACGCCGCGCACGGTGCGCGTGGTGCGGAGCGTGGTCCTCTCCACCGCCGAGGAGGTGTACGTGGAGGCGGCCCGGGCGATGGGGGTGCCGACGGGGACGATCCTCCTCCGCCACATCCTGCCCGGCGTGATCCCGTCGCTGGTGGTCCAGGAGACGTTCCTGTTCGCCTACGCCATCCTGGGCGAGGCCGGCCTGAGCTTCGTGGGTGTGGGCATCCAGCCCCCCCAGCCCAGCTGGGGCAACATCATGGGGGACGCCCGCGCCCTGCTCCGCGAGGCGCCCTGGCTGCTCCTCTTCCCCGGCATGGGCATCATGCTGACGGTGCTGTCGTTGAACCTGATCGGCGACGGCCTGCGCGACGCCCTCGACCCGAAGCGGGCGCGGCTGCGGGTGGGCTAGCCCGCAGCGTTTGCGAACGCTGCGGGCTTAACAGAAGCCCCCGGAACTGGTGGCGCAGGGCGGATCATGGGTCTCCTGGGGCGTCTCGACCCCGCACCCATCCCGCAGGACGCGGCACGGGTACCCGGTGCGGCTACCACCATGTATCATCCCACCGCGAGTTTGGCCCTTGCCATGTAAGCCCGGATTATTCACGGCTTTTTCGTGAATAATCCGGGCTAGAGGGAGTGTCCATGAGCGCACGCACCTCCTGCATCCTCAGGCCCGCCGCGGTCCTCGACGCAGGCCGCGGCGAGTGCCTTCCGGGCCGGGCCGTCCTGGTCCAGGGCGGGCGCATCGAGGCGGTCGAGCCGGCGGAGGCGCTCCCGGTCGGCGGCCCCGAGGCCCCGCCGGGCATCGAGCTGGCCGGACACGTCCTGCTCCCCGGCCTCATCAACACGCACGTCCACCTGAGCTTCAGCGCCGGCGACGATCCCCTCCGCGACTACCTGGCCGAGGATTCCGCCCAGCACGTCGCCCGGGCCGTGGAGCACGCGCGGCAACTCCTCCTGAGCGGGGTGACCACGGTGCGCGACTGCGGTTCCGGCTGGGCGCTGCTGTCCGTGGCGGCGCTGGCGGACCGGGGCGCCATCCTGGCCCCGCGCCTGGTCCTGTGCGGACCCCCCATCACCCCGACGGCCGGGCATCTGCACTTCATGCACGGGGAGGCAGACGGCGTGGAGGCCGTCCGCCTGGCCGTCCGCCGGCGGCACAAGCGCGGGGCCACCTCCATCAAGGCCATGGCCAGCGGCGGCCAGATGACCCCGGGCAGCGTCCCCGACAGGCCCTGCTACAGCCAGGAGGAGCTGGACGCCATCGCCGCCGAGGCCGAGCGGCTGTCCCTGCCCACCGTCGTCCACGTGCTGGCTACCGAATCCATCCGGCGGGCCGCCCGGGCCGGATTCCAGAGCCTGGAGCACTGCGCCTTCTTCCAGCGCACGGCCCAGGGCTGGATGGAGCGAGTCTATGCGGCCGAGGTCGCCGAGGAGGTGCGCCGCCACGGCTGCGCCGTGATGGCGGGCCTGTCCGCGGCATGGCACCTGCGGGAGAGCTACCGCACCTCCGACCAGCGCACCCCGCACCAGGAGTTCCTGCTAGCCATGGAGCGGCGGTCGGAGGAGATCTTCGCCCGGTTCTCGGCTCTGGGGATTCCCATGGTGGTGGGCACGGACGCGGGCGTGCTCCGGACCCCCTTCGACGAGACCTGGCTGGAGCTGGCCCTCATGGCCCGCGCTGGGCTCTCCCCCGCCGACACGCTCCGCGGGGCGACCCTGCACGCCGCCCGGGTCCTCGGGCTGGCGGATCGGGTGGGGGCGATCGCACCCGGACTGGAGGCCGACCTCATCGCCGTGCCCGGCAACCCCCTGGAGCGGATCGAGGTGATGCAGCGCGTGCCCTGGGTCATGAAGGCTGGGCGCGTCGTCAAGGACGAGCGAGGTGCCCAAATCTCCGGCTGACTCCTGAGTCGCCTCCGGGGTCCGACGGCGACTGGGTGCACCCGGCCCCCCCGGGGAGGTCCGGCCCCGCTTGGCTCGGCGCGGGCGCGGCTGAGGTAGGCCGCGGATGCCCCGACGTCGGCCGGAGATTGAGGAGATGGTTGATGCCGCGTGTCTGGTTCGTCTGCGAGGGCTGCGGGCGAGAGGCGCCAGCCGTTGAGCTGTACGGGTGCCCCGCCTGTGGTGGGGAGCTGGCCCTCCGCTACGACTACGCCGCCCTGCGACGCAGCGGCGCCTTTGCCGCCCGCTGGCAGGAAAGCGGCGGCCTTTGGCGACGCTTCGGGAGCCTGCTGCCCCAGGAGGATGAGGCCCGGATTGTGAGCCTGGAGGAGGGCTCCACCCCGCTCCTCCGCTCCGACAGGCTGGCCGCGCGCCTGGGCGTGAAGGCCCTGCACTTCAAGTTGGAATCCTGCAACCCCACCGGCTCCTTCAAGGACCGCCAGATCTCGGTGGCCATGTCCAAGGCGCGCGAGCTGGGCCGGGACCGGTTCGGCACGGCCTCGTCCGGCAACGTCGGCGTGGCCCTGTCGGCCTATGCCGCGCGGGCCGACGCCCGCGCCTACGTGTGGGTCTCCAGCAGCGTCGCCGCCGCCAAGCGGCAGCAGATCCAGGTCTACGGGGCCCGGCTCTTCCTGACGCCGGAGAACACCCCCGAGAACATGGCGGCCAATTCTGCCTTCTACACCGGCATGCAGGCCTTCTGTCTTGCGCGGGGCATGGTCCCCATGGTCACGGCGCGCTCCGTGAACCCCTACGCGATCGAGGGGGCCAAGACGGTGGCCTACGAGGTCGTGGCCTCGCTGGGCCGGGTGCCGGACCGCTACTTCGCCCCGGTGGGCGGGGGCGGCCTCTTCGGCAGCTCCTGGAAGGGGTTCCGGGAGCTGGTGCAGCTCGGTCTGGCCGAGCGCGTCCCCGTCATGGAAGGTACCCAGATGCTGAAGGGCCACGTACCGGTGGACCACCTGGAGGATCCGACCTACGACTCGCCGACGTTCTACCGACCCCTGGACGGCCGCTGGGCGTGGCAGGCGATGCAGGCCACCGGCGGGCGCCTCCGCATGGCAGACCCCCGGGCCATCCGGGCGGCCCAGGCCGACCTCGCCCGCCAGGAGGGGATCTTCGCCGAGCCGCAGGGCATCACTGCCTACGCCGGCCTGCTCCGGGCCTGGCGAGAGGGCGCCCTGCGACCGGACGAGGTCGTGGTCTGCGTGATCACCGGCATCGGCCTGAAGGACATGGCCGCCGCCGCCGAGCTCTGTGCCGACCCCGCCCACCCCCAGCCCCACCCCGTCCACTCCCTGGCCGAGTCCGCCCCCTTCCTCCAGCCCTGACCCCGCTCTATGATTTAGGGAACGTTGGTTCTAAGTGATATTATGGATTGACAAGACAACGAAGGAGAGTGTACCGCTTGGCATGAAGATGACGCTGGCATTCCACTCTGAAGCAGCATGGGTTCACCGGCGCAGAGGCGGTCCCCGTTCCGTGATCAACCATCCCATCCGTCGATCGCTTGCCAGGGGCCAGCGAAGCGAACGGAGCCGCAAGGCCAGACCAGCGCTCGTCGGAACACGGTTGCGCACCCTTCAAGGCAACCCATGAAACTGTGCCGACACTTTACCTTGCAGGAAGAGATCGACCGGGAGTACAACGTAAGCGCCGCGGTGCCCGACTCACCGCGCTGGCTGCAGTGGTATGGGCAGGAGAGCGCCGCAGTCCGCCGCGATCTCGAGTGCGTGTTGGATGTGCGATTCGGCCCGACGCTGGACGAAACGCTCGATGGCTTCCCGCCGTGCGGCCCGACGCCGCGATCCTGGTGTTCATCCACGGGGGCTACTGGCGCTGGGGCAGCAGCAAGGAGTTCAGTCTGGTCGCGCGCGGTTTGGTCAGCCGAGGAATCACCGTGGTGGTGACGAACTACTCCTTGTGCCCACAGGTCGCCATTTCCGAGATCACACGACAGAGCCGCGCCGTGATTGCTTGGCTGCACCGCGAAGGTCTCCGCTCCTACGGGAATCCGGCTCGGGCCTTCGTTGCCGGCCACTCGGCCGGCGGTCAGCAGGTGGCCAGGCTCGCAGCGACCGACTGGTCCGGCGAGTACGGCCTGCCCGCCGACATCATCAAAGGCGGGGCGTCGATCAGCGGGATCTTCGACCTGCACCCTCTGCGCTACTAGTATCTGCAGCCGACACTACAACTCACACACGAGGTGATCCTGCGCGAGAGTCCACTCCTCAACATCCCGCCATCCGGACCGCCGCTCCTGGTCAGCTTCGGGGGCTCGGAATCCCCGGAGTTCCGCCGGCAATCTAGCGAGTACCCCGATGCCTGGAAGGCAAGCGGACTGCGGGGAGACCTGCTGATCCAAGAGGGGAGACACCACTTCTCCGCCATCGACGGCCTGGCCGACCCCAAGAGTGCACTGTGCGAGGCTCTGGGCGATTTCATATCCCGCTGTGGGGAGGGACACCGGTGAAGAGCAATCTCGGGAAGCGGCAGAAGACCCTCACGTAGATTTACTAAGAGGACGACTTCAGGGGACGTTGGTTCTAAATGACATTATTTATTGACGCTGGAACGTGAGGGTGCTACCGTCGCCCCATGCCACGGCAGCCCAGACTCGATGCGCCAGGCGTTCTGCACCACGTGATAGCCCGGGGTATCGAGCGCACCACAATCTTCAGGACCGACATGGACCGCCGGGATTTCCTGGCTCGGGTGACCGCCCTGTGTGAGGCGGGCGCATGGATGGTTTACGCGTGGGCTCTCCTGCCCACCCATTTCCACCTGCTGGCGAGAACGGCTGGGGGTTCTCTCCCGGGCAGCATGCGAAAGCTCCTGACGGGATACGTAGTCAACTTCAATCGAAGGCACAAGCGTTCCGGACACCTGTTTCAGAACCGCTACAAGTCGATTCTGTGTGAGGATGAGCCGTACCTCTTGGAACTGACCCGCTACATCCACCTCAACCCCCTGCGGGCAGGAATGCTGTCCAGCCTTGAGGTACTCGACACATATCCTTGGACCGGGCATTCGGCGTTGCTCGGAAGAGTGAGTCGACCCTGGCAATCGACTGATGCCATTCTCGCCTATTTCGGCAGACGTCGACGACAAGCCATCGCGCGCTACGAGGAGTTCGTAGCGGCTGGTGTGCCGATAGGACGACGCCCGGAGTTGGTGGGAGGTGGCCTGGTCCGCAGCGCGGGCGGATGGTCCCAGGTACTCTCTATGCGCAGGCATGGGACGCGAATGGCGAGCGACCCACGGATTCTGGGGGACGGCCAGTTCGTAGAAGGACTCCTGACCCAGGCGGAAGAAAGGCACAGAGCCACCCTGCGCATCCGGGGCCGAGTCCCGCACCTCAACGTCCTGGCCGCGCAGGTGGCGACCAAGGCCGCAGTGGATCTTTCGACCATGCTGTCGGGAAGTCGCAACCGCCTTGTTGTGAGGGCCCGGCGGACACTCTGCCACTTGGCGGTGAATGAACTGGGATACACGGGGGCGGAAGTGGCGCGCTTTCTGGGCGCGACCACTTCGTCCATAAACCGCTTAGCCAGGGAAGGGGAACCCGAGAAGCCCAGCGAAGGAAAATAGTGCCACTTAGAACCAACGTCCCCTAACTGTGGGGGGAGAGGGATTTCGCGGGCCGGGGTTAAAGGGCGGGGGGGATTGGCTTCCAGGTGAGGAGTTCGTCCAGCGGGATGCGGGTGCGCTGGAAGCGGTTGACCGGAGCGTCGGGGTCCGGGTAGCCGATGGGCATGGCGAGCACCACCTGCTTGCCGGGGGGTATGCCCAACACCTCACGGAAGACCCACGGGTGGCGGATGGGCGCCGCCTGGGGGCAGGTCCCGAGACCCCTGGCCTGGGCCGCCAGCATGATGCTCTGAGCCACCGCGCCCACGTCGTACATGCCCCACGCCGAGAAGCAGGCGTCCATGCTGATGACGATCAGGTGGGGGGCATTGAAGAAGCCGATCCCCTGCAGTCGCCACTGCTCCCTCGCCGCCTTGTCGTGAACCGGAAGGTTCAGCGCCTCGAACACAGCCAGCCCCACCGCCTTGCGCCGCGCGTGATACTTCTCCGGGAGATCCGGCCAGGGCAGCTCCGGCTTGCCCTGGGGATCGGCGGCTGCGGCCTGGCGGAGCCAGCGGCGTAGCTCTTCCAGCACCTCACCGCCCACCACGATGAACTCCCAGGGCTGCGTGTTGGCGAAGGAGGGCGTCCAGCGCGCGAGGTCCAGGATCTCCCGGATCACCGCAGCCGGAACGGTATCTGGCCTGAAGGCCCGGATGCTGCGCCTGCGGAGAATCGTCTCGTTCAGTTCCATCCCAGCCTCCAGAATGTGTGCAACCCGAGACATCCGCAACACACTGTCCGAGGACAAGGGTGACACCAGTCCAAGGACATCGGTAACACTCAGGAGCTAGCCGCCGCC
>Ga0316617_100000570_pt1 | contig 10201 bp, 9 predicted proteins | sample OWC_Aug_M1_C1_D2_FD_207801 | JGI IMG/M metagenome (GOLD analysis project Ga0316617, IMG submission 207801) | Wetland soil microbial communities from Old Woman Creek delta, Ohio, United States - OWC_Aug_M1_C1_D2_B | ecosystem: Environmental > Terrestrial > Soil > Wetlands | place: USA: Ohio... | reverse complement strand
CATCGACCGTGGTCGTGACGAAGCCGCGGTCGGGCAGCTCGGAGGCCTCTAGTCCCATTCCAGGGCCCCCTTCTTCCACTCGTAAATGAAGCCGACGACGAGCACCAGCAGGAACACGCCCATCGCCGCGAGGCCGACCACGCCTATAGAGTCGAGCGCCACGGCCCACGGGAAAAGGAAGGCGATCTCGAGATCGAAGACGATGAAGAGGATGGCGACGAGGTAGTAGCGCACGTCGAATTTCATGCGCGAATCCTCATACGCCTCGAAGCCGCACTCATAAGGCGAAAGCTTCTCGGCATCGGGCCGACTCGTGCCGAAGACGAATCCGAGCGCCAGCAGAAGCACGCCGAGCGCTCCGGAAACCGCGAGGAAAATCAGGATCGGCAGGTACTCTGCAAGCATCTCGCGACGCGGCTCCGGGGGCAGTCCCGATCAGCCTCGAATTCTAGCAGGGTCTATTGCGGCGCAGTAAGGTGGCGGATGCGAAAAAGGCGAGCCCGCGGGCTCGCCTTTTCTGATGTCTGGTGCGGATGGAGAGACTCGAACTCTCACGCCTTTCGGCACTAACCCCTCAAGCTAGCGTGTCTACCAATTCCACCACATCCGCATACGACTCGATTCGACTCGCCGTCTACTGCGCCGGAGTCGCGGGCGCCTGCGGCTGCTGCGTCTGCCCTGCCGGCGCAGGTGCAGGCGAGGTCGCGGGAGCGACCGGCGGCGGCGCCGACAATGCGGGCATCGTGGGCGACGGCGGAATCTGCGTCCCGGTCCCGGTGAGCGGACTCGGCGCCGGCTCCTCCGTCTTCACGCGATCCACGACGCTGGTCGGAGCGACGCCATGGCTGAACAGGTACGAGAGCACTAGACTCGACACGAAGAACAGCGTCGCGAGCACCGCCGTCGTGCGCGACAGGAACGAGGCCGAGCCGCGCGAGCCGAACACGGTGCCGGAGGCGCCCGCGCCGAAGCCGGCTCCGGCGTCCGCACCCTTCCCTCGCTGCAGGAGTACCAGCGCGATGATTGCCACCGCGACCAGCACGTGTAAAACGACCGCGAGGGTCTGTACCCAGCTCATGATTCTGCTCTCTCTCCGATGTCAGTCCGCGGCTGCGCAGATGCGCGCAAATTCGTCTGCGTTGAGCGACGCGCCGCCGACCAGGCCGCCGTCGATGTCGGGCATTGCGAAGAGCTCCCGCGCGTTCGACGCCTTGACGCTGCCGCCGTACAGGATTCGCACAGACGCGGCAATTGTAGCATCCAGCGCCGCCACCTTGCCGCGGATCATCGAGTGCACGTCCTGCGCCTGGTCCGGCGATGCATTGCGGCCGGTGCCGATCGCCCAGACGGGCTCGTAGGCGATCACGGCGGAGCGGAAGGCGCCCACACCGCTCACGGCCAGCACCGCGTCGAGCTGCCTGGCAACCACCTGCGCAGTGCGGTCGCCCTCGCGTTCCTCGAGCGTTTCACCGACGCAGAGCACGGGCACCAAGCCCTGGGACTGCGCGGCGACGAACTTCCGGGCAACCAGCGCGTCGCCCTCGGCGTAGATCTGGCGGCGCTCCGAGTGCCCAACGAGCACATAGGTGCATCCCACGTCCTTCAGCATGGCCGCGGAGACTTCGCCGGTAAACGCGCCGGCCGCTTCCGCGCACAACGACTGGGCACCGAGCGCGACGTCCGAGTCCTTCAGCAGGCGACCCACCTCGTGCAGATACACGAACGGCGGGCAGAGCAGGACTTCGGCGGACAAATCAGCCCGCGCCTGGTCCAGTAACGACCTGACCAGACTCGCGTTTTCGGCGCGCGAGCCGTTCATTTTCCAGTTTCCGGCGACAAGGGAACGACGCATCGGTTACTCCGCCCCAGGCTGGACCGACCCCGGGGAATCAAGGGGGTGGCGGCCGCGAAAGGCGCGCGATCTTAGCGGCGGGTCACCCGGAATGCAATTCGCGCCGCTTGGCTCACACGGCCTGGCGAACCACTTCGGCCAGTTCCTGTGCGTGGCGTTTCACGACGGGTTCGTCCCGCCCTTCGACCATGACCCGGATCAGGGGTTCCGTCCCCGAGGCGCGCAGCACCACCCTGCCCGCGTCACCCAGCAAAGCTTCCACACGCTGCACGGCCGCCTGGATGGCGGGTGACCTGGCAGGGTCGATGCGCTCCTTGACCCTGACGTTGACCATGACCTGCGGGAACCGGGCCATGCCCGCGGTGAGCTCGGCCAGTGGCCGGCCGGTCTGCTTCATGGCTGCCAGCACCTGCAGCGCGCTCACGAGCCCGTCACCCGTTGTCGTGCGATCAAGGCAAAGCAGGTGACCGGACGTCTCGCCGCCAAGCACACCGCCATTCTCGCGCAGCATCGCAAGTACGTAGCGATCGCCGACGGCGGCCCGCAGGAAGGCGATTCCCTCGGCCTTGAGTGCATGCTCGAGCCCGAGATTGCTCATGACGGTGCCGACCACCGGGCCAGTCAGCTCGCCATGGGCCTGCCTGTCGCGCGCCACCACGTACATCAGCTGGTCGCCGTCGACCAGCCTGCCGAGATGGTCCACCATCACCAGCCGATCGCCATCTCCGTCGAGCGCGATTCCGACGTCGGCGCCGACGCCCGCGACCGTGAGTTGCAGCAGCTCAGGCGCGGTCGAACCGCAGCGCAGGTTGATGTTGCGGCCGTTCGGCGAGCAGCCGATCGGGATGATCTCTGCGCCAAGATCGGCGAGCACGCGCGGCGCCACCTTGTAGGCTGCGCCGTTGGCGCAGTCGATCACGATCTTGAGACCAGCGAGGTTCATCCCGGGCGGCATCGTCGAAGCGCAGAACTCCTGGTAGACGACACGCGACTTGTCCACGCGCGTCGCCTTGCCGAGACCGGTCGAATCGCGGGTGAGCGCCGGGCCGTCGAGGAATCCCTCGATCTGCTCCTCGAGTTCGTCGGAAAGCTTGCTGCCCCTCGAATCGAAGAATTTGATGCCGTTGTCCTCGAACGGGTTGTGCGACGCGGAGATCACGACCCCGAAACTGCAGCCGAAACGCTGCGTCAGGTACGCGATGGCCGGCGTCGGCAACGGCCCGATGAGGCTCACGTCGACGCCCGCCGCGACGAATCCGGCTTCGAGCGCCGCCTCGAACATGTACCCCGAGACGCGGGTGTCCTTGCCGACGAGCGCCGTCCCGCCGTTGGGCGCGAGCACCCGGGCGACGGCACTCGCGAGGCGCAGCGCGAACTCGACCGTCATCGGCTCTTCGCCGACCCGCCCGCGAACGCCGTCGGTGCCGAAATATTTTCGTCCCATCGTCAGTTACCTCGTTGAAGAGCGGGCAGCAGAGCAGCCGCGACTTTCACCGCGTCGACGGTCGCCGCCACGTCGTGTGCCCGCACGATCCTCGCGCCCCGGGCCACAGCCAGCGCCGCGAATGCGACGCTGCCCGCCAGCCGCTCGGCCGGTGGGCGACCGGTAATGATACCCACCAGCGACTTGCGTGACACGCCGACGACGATCGGAAGCGACGGCTCGCCGATACCGGCGAGGCCCGCGAGCAACGCGAGGTTGTGCTCCGGCAGCTTGCCGAAGCCGATGCCGGGGTCGATGCAGAGCCGCTGTCGGGCAATGCCGGCGGAAAGGCAGGCCGCGACCCGCGCTTCCAGGAAACCGCGGACTTCCGCGATCACGTCCGTGTAGGCCGGGGCCGACTGCATCGTATCGGGCTCCCCCCGCATGTGCATCAGGCACACTGCCGCGCCGCTCGCCGCCGCAGCCGCCAGCGCGCCAGGCAGGCGCAGAGCCCGTACGTCGTTGATCATCTGCGCTCCGGCCTCGACCGCCGCCCGGATGACTTGGGGCTTGCTCGTGTCCACCGAGACAGGGACCGCGAACCGCGACACCAGGCGCTCGATGACCGGCGCGACACGCCGGATTTCCTCTTCCACGGACACGGGCGACGCGCCCGGCCGTGTCGATTCGCCGCCCACGTCCACGACTGCGGCCCCTTCCTCGACCATGCGTTCTGCGCGGGCCAGCGCCGCGTCGACGCCTGCGTACCGGCCGCCGTCGGAGAACGAGTCGGGAGTCACGTTCAGCACTCCCATGACCTTCGGCTGAGCGAGGTCGAGGACCGACCGTTGGAGCAGGAGCTGCATCACGAGTGGGGCGCCAGAAACGCAGCGCCCGGCGTGGGCCGGGCGCTGGGTCAGGGTCAGTGCTGCGGGGCTGGCCGGCCGCTCGGCGCTTCGTCGTCGCGCCGCTCCCGGGGCTTGGAGCCGGAACTCGGAACGTCGCGGTCCTCCCAGTCGGGGGGCGGCTGCGGATCGCGGCCCTGCATGATGTCGCGGATCTGGCCCTCGTCGATGGTCTCGTACTTTATGAGCGCTTCGGCCATCTTGTGCAGCTTGTCGAGCTCGCGCTCGAGAATCTCCCGGGCGCGCTGGTAGTTGCTGTCGATCACGCTGCGCACTTCGTCGTCGATCGCGTCGCGGGTCTTGTCACCCACCTGCTTGTGCTGGGTCACCTGGCGGCCGAGGAAAACCTCGCCGTCGTCTTCGGCGTAGGTGAGCGTGCCGAGCCTGTCCGAAAGGCCCCACTTGGTGACCATGTTGCGAGCGATCTCGGTGGCGCGCTCGATGTCGTTCGATGCCCCGGTGGTGACGTACTCACGCCCGAATATCATCTCTTCGGCGACGCGCCCGCCGAACAGCGTGGCAATGCGGCTCTCGAGCTGCCGCTTGCTGGTGCTGTAGCGGTCCGCTTCCGGCAGGAACATGGTCACGCCGAGCGCGCGGCCTCGGGGGATGATCGTCACCTTGTAGACCGGGTCGTGATCCGGGACGTTGAGCCCGACGATTGCGTGGCCCGCCTCGTGGTACGCGGTGAGCTTCTTTTCGTTGTCGTCCATGACCATGGACTTGCGCTCCGCGCCCATCATGATCTTGTCCTTGGCACGGTCGAATTCGTCCATCGTCACGGTGCGCTTGTTGGCGCGCGCAGCGAACAGCGCCGCCTCGTTCACCAGGTTGGCGAGGTCCGCGCCCGAGAAGCCGGGCGTGCCACGCGCGATGATCGATGGCCTGACGTCCTCGGCCAGCGGGAGCTTGCGCATGTGGACCTTGAGAATCTGCTCGCGGCCTCGAACGTCCGGCAACGGCACGACCACCTGCCGGTCGAAGCGGCCCGGCCGCAACAGCGCCGGGTCGAGCACATCCGGGCGGTTCGTGGCGGCGATGACGATCACGCCCTCGTTGCCCTCGAAGCCGTCCATCTCGACGAGCAGCTGGTTCAGCGTCTGCTCGCGCTCGTCGTGACCGCCGCCGAGGCCTGCACCGCGATGGCGCCCGACCGCGTCGATCTCGTCGATGAAGATGATGCAGGGTGCGTGCTTCTTCGCCTGCTCGAACATGTCCCGCACGCGTGATGCGCCGACACCGACGAACATCTCGACGAAATCGGAGCCCGAGATCGTGAAGAACGGCACCTTGGCCTCGCCGGCGATTGCCTTGGCCAGCAGCGTCTTGCCCGTGCCGGGCGAGCCGACCATCAGCACGCCGCGCGGGATCTTGCCGCCGAGCTTCTGGAACTTGGCCGGGTCCTTGAGGAAATCGACGATCTCGCCGACTTCTTCCTTGGCCTCGTCCACGCCGGCCACGTCCGCGAAGGTGACGGTCACCTGGTCTTCGTTCAGCAGTCGGGCACGGCTCTTGCCGAATGACATGGCACCGCGCCCGCCGGCGCCGCCCTGCATCTGACGCATGAAATAAACCCAGACGCCGATCAGCAGCAGGATCGGGAACGACGAAATGAACAACTGCATCAGGAACGACTGGCGCTCGGGCGGCGCGGCGCTGAACGTGATGCCGTTCTGCTGCAGCGTGCCGATCAGCGCCGAGTTGTCCGTCTCGGGGTTGTAGACGACGAACTGCTCGCCGGTCGAGCGCAGCCCGGTGATCTTGTCTCCAGTGAAGGTCACCTGGGACACGGTCCCGTCCTTCACGTGAGTGAGGAACGTGGAATACGGCATGTCCTGGACCGCGCTGGTGCGGCCGCTGAAGTTGCTGACCACCGTCGCGAGCACGACGGCGATCACGATCCACAGGACGACATTCTTGGCAAGATCGTTCAACGCCTTAGACCTCGGTTGCCTCGATCGACACTACACCAATCGATACCCGCGTGCCAGAACGTAAAGCTCGGCGCTGCGAGACCTCGAAGCTTTCGGTTTGCGCAGCTTCACGGATTCAAACTCCCGCCGCAGGCGCAGGACAAGCGGCTGGAATTCCCGGCCCTGGAACACCTTCATCAGCAGGTCGCCTCCCGGACGCAGGCTATGCGCAACGAAGTCCATCGCCAGGTCCACCAAATGCATGGAACGGTCGTGGTCGACATCGGCGATGCCCATCATGTTGGGGGCCATGTCCGACATTACAAGATCGGCCTTTGAGCCCCCCAGCGCGTCCCGCAGTCGGGCAAGCACGGCCTCCTCGTTGAAGTCCCCGTGGATGAACTCCACGCCCGGGAGCGCCGGCATCTCGAGGATGTCGAGCGCGATCACGCGTCCCTTGCCCGCCAATGTCCTCGCGACAAACTGGCTCCAGCCGCCGGGCGCGGCCCCGAGATCCACCACCGTCATGCCGGGCCTCAGGATTCGGTCGGTCCGCTGGATTTCCTCGAGCTTGAAGGCCGCCCGCGAGCGCCAGCCCTCCTCGTGCGCCCGCTTTACATAAGGATCGGCGGCGTGCTCGGCAAGCCAGCGGGCGGAACTCTTGGTGCGCTTGGGCAAGGGAAGCGGAAGGAAAGCGGGCGGAGAGCGGATAGTGATCAGCGGTTAGCGGATAGTGTAAGAGCAGATTGGCCGGCGCGCCTGCCTCCGCTCGGCTTGCTGCCCGCCAGTCACAACGCGCTGGTTCCTAAGCTTTAGACTATCCGCTAGCCGCTGATCACTATCCGCTTTCCCCTCCCCCATGCCCCTCACCGAACCCCAACGCAAATACCTCCGCCGGCTGGGCCACGACCGCGATCCCGTGGTACTGGTCGGTCAGGGCGGCATTTCGCCGAACCTGATCGCCGAACTGGACCGGGCGCTTGGCGACCATGAACTCGTGAAGGTGCGCGCGAGAGTCGGCGACCGTGACGCCCGCAACGCCGTCCTGGCGGAGCTGGCAGTCTCGACCGGGGCGGAAATGGTCCAACGGATCGGCCACGTTGCACTCTATTTCCGGCGCAATCCCGACAAGCCCGGAATCCTGCTGCCCACCTGACCCGCGCCAGCGCGTCGCCGCCGCCGGACCGCGCAACTGGGCTCAGACGTAGCGCACCGCTATGATCTCGAGCGACCTGTTGCCGGCTGGCGCAGCGACGTCGACGATGTCGCCCTCGCGCTTGCCCACGAGGGCACGAGCGATCGGCGACGTGATCGAAATCAGCCCGTGCCGCGCGTCGGCCTCCGGTTCGCCCACGATCTGGAACACGACCTCGGAACCATCGTCCTGATCCTCGAGGTGAACGGTGGCCCCGAAAACGACACGGTCACCGGCCGGAAGCTGGGAGACGTCGATGATCTCGCAGATGGACAGGTCGTGATCAATCTGCTTGATGCGCCCCTCGATGAAGCCCTGCTGCTCGCGAGCGGCGTGGTACTCGGCATTCTCGCTGAGGTCGCCGTGCGCCCGGGCCTCGGCGATCGCCTGGATGACCCGCGGCCGGTCCACGGTCTTGAGGCGCCGCAACTCGACCCTCAGCTTCTCTGCCCCCTTTAGAGTCAAAGGCTTACGGCTCATACCGGAACCTCTGCGTGAAGATCCTGCAGCCGATTGACCTCGACCTCCTGCAGGTGGTCGATGGCTTCGCAGGTCGCCACCGCGGCGGACAGGGTCGTGTAGTAGGTCACCTTGCGGGAGACCGCCTGGCGCCGTATCGAATTCGACTCGTTGATGGCGCGTTTCCCCTCGGTGGTGTTGACGATGAGGCTGATCTCGTCGTTCTTGATCATGTCGACGATGTGCGGCCGGCCTTCGCGGACCTTGTTCGCGCGACGGCAGCGCACCCCCGCTGCATCAAGGACATCCGCGGTGCCATGCGTCGCGACAATCTCGAAGCCCCGGTCGATGAGCAGGCGGGCGAGCTGCACCGCGCCTGGCTTGTCGCGTTCGCGCACGCTGATGAGGCAGACGCCGCGCGTCGGAATCGTGACGCCGGACGCCGTCTGCGCCTTGGCGTAGGCCTCGCCGAAGCTGCGGCCGGTGCCCATCACCTCGCCCGTCGACTTCATCTCGGGGCCGAGGATGGGATCGGAGTCCGGGAACTTGGCGAACGGAAACACCGCTTCCTTGACGGAGAAGAACCCTGGCACGCGCTCACGCGTCAGTCCGAGTTCGGCCAGCGTCCGGCCGGTCATCGCCCGTGCGCCGGCCTTCGCGAGCTGCACGCCGGTCGCCTTGGACACGAACGGCACGGTTCGGGACGCCCGCGGATTCACCTCGAGCACGTAGACGACGCCGTTCTGGATCGCGAACTGGACGTTCATCAACCCCACGACGTTGAGCGCGAGCGCCATGCGCCGCGTCTGCGCCCTGATCTCCTGCTGCAGCTCCTCGCTCAGGCTGTTCGGCGGCAGCGAGCAGCCCGAGTCGCCCGAATGGACACCCGCCTGCTCGACGTGCTCCATGATGCCGCCGATGTATACATTCTTTCCATCGCAGATCGCGTCGACGTCCACTTCGATGGCCAGGTCGAGGAAACGGTCGAGCAGCACCGGGCTGTCGTTGGAAACCTGCACGGCCGTCGCCATGTACGCGCGCAGGTCGTCGACCGTGAAGACGACTTCCATCGCCCGCCCGCCTAGCACGTACGAAGGACGGACCACGAGCGGGAAGCCCACTTCGGCTGCGAGCCTGACCGCTTCGTCCTCGGTGCGCGCCGTCCGGTTCGGCGGCTGCCGGAGCTGCAGCCGGTCCACGAGCTTCTGGAAGCGTTCGCGGTCCTCGGCAATGTCGATCGAATCAGGGCTGGTGCCGATGATCGGCACGCCCGCCGCGCCGAGCGCCCTGGCCAGCTTGAGCGGCGTCTGGCCCCCATACTGCACGATCACACCGAACGGCTTCTCGACGTGCAGGACCTCCATTACGTCCTCGAACGTGAGCGGCTCGAAGTACAGGCGGTCGGAGGTATCGTAGTCGGTCGAGACCGTCTCCGGGTTGCAGTTGATCATGATGGTCTCGAAGCCATCCTCGCGCAGCGCGAGCGCTGCGTGCACGCAGCAGTAATCGAACTCGATGCCCTGGCCGATGCGGTTAGGCCCGCCACCGAGGATCACGATCTTGCGCTTCGACGTCGGCGCCGCCTCGCATTCCTCCTCGTAGGTCGAGTACAGATAGGCCGTGGACGTCGCGAACTCGGCCGCGCACGTATCCACACGCTTGAACACGGGACGGACGCCGCATTCGTGGCGACGCTCCCGCACCGCCTGCTCGCTCGAACCGGCCAGCGTCGCGATGCGGCTGTCGGCGAAGCCCTTGCGCTTCAGTGCCCGCAGGCGCGCCGCATCGAGTGCCGCAAACCCGTCCTGATTGATTGCCTGCTCCTCGCGCACCAGATCCTCGATCTGCGCAAGGAACCAGGGATCGATGCGCGACGCGCGATGCACCTCCGCCTGCGTGAGGCCGGCGCGGAAGGCATCCGCGACGTAGCGCAGCCGGTGCGGTCCCGGCATGCGCAGCTCCTCGAGCAGCGCGTTCATCGCCTCGTCACGCAGCGGCAGCGTCACGATCGGCGCCAGGCCGTCGATGCCGATCTCGAGGCCGCGCAGCGCTTTCTGCAGCGACTCCTGCAGCGTGCGACCGATCGCCATCACCTCGCCGACCGACTTCATCTGCGTCGTGAGCCGGTCGTTCGCGCCCGGGAACTTCTCGAACGTGAAGCGCGGGATCTTCGTCACGACGTAGTCGATCGTCGGCTCGAACGACGCCGGCGTGGCGCCACCGGTGATGTCGTTGCGCAGCTCGTCGAGCGTGTAGCCGATCGCGAGCTTGGCGGCTATCTTCGCGATCGGGAAGCCGGTCGCCTTCGACGCCAGCGCCGAGGAGCGCGACACACGGGGGTTCATCTCGATCACGAGCAGGCGCCCGTCGGTCGGGCTGACCGCGAACTGCACGTTCGACCCGCCGCACTCGACGCCGATCTTGCGCAGCACCGCGATCGAGGCGTCGCGCATG
>Ga0316617_100000569_pt1 | contig 10207 bp, 21 predicted proteins | sample OWC_Aug_M1_C1_D2_FD_207801 | JGI IMG/M metagenome (GOLD analysis project Ga0316617, IMG submission 207801) | Wetland soil microbial communities from Old Woman Creek delta, Ohio, United States - OWC_Aug_M1_C1_D2_B | ecosystem: Environmental > Terrestrial > Soil > Wetlands | place: USA: Ohio... | reverse complement strand
TATATATATATAATATAGTAATAGTCAGTGTTTCAGGATTTTAAGCTGGGTAAGATTTACAAAACTAGGTGGACATATCCAATTTAAAATGGACATGGAGAACTCAAAAATGGACATGGAGATCAATTTAGTGGACATGAGAGGCTAAAAAGTGGACATGGAGCAAAATTCCCAATTATGGATTAAAAATGGAAATTACGACTCAGGAAAGAGAGGGGTTTGCCCTTTTTCCTTTTAGACGGGTTTTTTTAATTTTTAGGGGCTTTCTCGATTCTGCTGCTGCCCGATGCGCTTTCGCCGCGCGCGCAAAAAAAACACTAAAAACCAAGTTGAGACATTTTTAGAAAATCTGCTACTACATGATCTACCACCGCCTTAGAAGTGGGAGAATTCCTGATGTTTAGGTTAAATTTTTCTCCAATATATAAAAATAAAAAATAATGTATTTATTTTTAAGAAAAGTAGTATAAGAAATAAAAGATAGATATATATCTTTCTTATTTTTATGCTATAATATTAACAAAGGAGGGGGGGGCTAACAACAGATGATAAAAAGTTGATATAAAAAACATATATTAATTGTAGACTTTGTAGATTACAGGGATATAAAGAGAATAAAACCAAGGAGTTGATGGAAAGTGATAGCAACAATTAAAGTCCGTTTAGAGCCTAACAATGTACAAAAAACTAAGTTATTTCAAAGTGCAGGAACTGCAAGATGGTCATATAACTGGGTTTTATCGAAACAGGAAGAGAATTATAAAAATGGTGGTAAGTTTATTCAAGATGGAGATTTAAGAAAAGAACTAACCCAATTAAAACAAACAGATAAGTTTAAATGGCTTAATAAATATAGTAATAATATTACAAAACAAGCTATAAAAGATGCTTGTGATGCTTATAAGAAGTTTTTTAAGAAACTATCTGATAAACCAAAGTTTAAAAACAGAAATAAAAGTCCACCTAAATTCTATCAAGATACTGAAAAAATAAAATTCAAAGATGATAAAGTAAGATTAGAAAAGATAGGTTGGGTTAATCTTTCGGAGAAAGATAGAATACTTGAAAATTCAAAGTACACAAATCCTAGAATAAAGTTTGATGGTGTTCATTGGTTTTTAACAGTAGGAGTTGAAGTAGAACAGGAAGTTGTTGAATTAACAGACATTAGTATTGGGATAGATGTTGGAATAAAGGATTTAGCTATATGTTCTAATATCGAAAAATCATACAAGAATATAAATAAGACTAAGAACGTTAAGAAGTTAGAAAAGAAAATGCGGAGATTGCAACGCAAGGTATCTAATAAATACCTAAAAAATAAGAAAGGAGAGAGTTACGTCAAAACAAGTAATATTATAAGACTTGAAAAAAATATTAAAAAGTTACACAGACGTCTTAATAATATTCGTACCGATTATAGACACAAGGTAACTACAGAGATAGTGAAAACCAAGCCATCAAAGATAGTTATGGAAAGTTTAAATATAAAAGGTATGATGAAAAACAAACACTTATCAAAATCAATAGCACAACAAGGATTGTTTGAATTCAAGATTATGATTCAATATAAAAGTAAAAAGTACGGTATTGAATTCATAGAAGCTGACAAATGGTATCCTTCGTCCAAAACTTGTTCGGCGTGCGGGGTTGTAAAGCCTAAACTGTCACTATCTGAAAGAGTTTTTGAATGTGAATGTTGTGGGGTTAAAATTGATAGAGATAGGAATGCAAGTTTAAATTTATCAAGATATAAAGCATCGTAAATCACTTAAACGAATTATGATGTTGCGTAGGGTGAGTTACACCCGAATTTAAGCCTCTGGAGTGTTATATCAAATGTTAGTAGTATAGCAATATACGAAAACAGACACAGTGAACGAGGAAGCAAATCTAAATTTTTTATAAAGTTTTATAAGTTTTGCGTAACGGTAAATAAAATGGAAGGCAGAGTTCTTTGGTTTAAAGGCACGTACGGTTTTTTAAGACCTGATGAGACTAATGAAGAGATATTCTTCTTTTGGACAGACATAAAGACAGATGACGAATACAAGATTCTATATACTGGTGACCAGGTATCGTTTGATGTAGTGGAAGAGGTTAAATCGTCAGGAGAAGTTAAGTTAAGAGCATTAAATATAGAGAAGCAGGAACGAATCAGTAGTTTTGGGAGACCAATAATGAGATTATCATTTATTGATATGAAGCAAAACTTAGAATTAAGTTATATAGAATGTTATATAACTTCAAAAACCAGAAATGGTCTTAAATATTTAAACATTGCAAAAGATATGATTGTAGCAACTGATAAGAGGTTAGACAAGGATGAAGTAGAAAAGCTTTGTCACATATTAAAGATACACGATGTTACAAATAAGTTGTTTTATGCAGGGGAAGGTTTTAGGTACGACTTGAATTTAGTTTAAAGGAGCTTATGCAAATGAAACCAGTTTATAAATGCGATTATTGCAGTACATTAAGAACCGAAGATGTTATGAGAATTCATGAAGAAGAGTGTGCATATAATCCTAAAAATAAAGCCTGCATGTCTTGTAAATATGCAAAGTTAAGCTCTGGAATTCTTGAAATGTGCAACGCAGGTGTTAAACTGCAACTTGAAAGAGGCTTTGCGCTAAAAGCAATGTCAGTATTTAATTGTGGAAAATATGAAAATGGTGAGCCTAGAAACATTGTAGGCGTGTAGTAAAAAGGAGTGGTAGTAATGATATTATCTGTAACAGAAGCAAAAAATATGATGTATTACGATAAGCGTCAGCTTGAAAGGAAAATCTACGTTTTAAAGAATTTCATAAGAAAGCATCCTAATGATAAGCAAGCAAAAAAAAAACTTAATGGATTAAAAGAAGCATTAAAAACGACTGAAGAATATATAAATCATTATTCTCAGGTGGAGAAAATGCTTCCGCAAGATAAACGAGAAAAGAGTGACTTTATTATTAATGCGCTAAGAGGAGGCGAACTTGCATGGCGATAGCAAAAAAGGATAGATTTGAAAAGGTAGGGCTTAAAATATTTATAGAGTGTATTGATTTTCCTCCTGAAGAATTTTTATATGAAGGCAACCTGCTTACATTGATGGGCATATCAAATAAGGAAGATTTGATACCAAGTGTAGATGATGACAATTTAGTTAGAGCGGTATGTCTTGGCATTGGAGTTAAACAATTAATTTACTCTGACCAAAGTGCAATTCTATATGATGTGTGTATGTATAAGGATGAAGAAGATAAAGTCTTCATGTATGGTATAAGGACAAGGCAAAAACCTGAAAAGGCGAGAAAGAAAAAAGAAGCAAAAGAAGGAGAATAGCTTTCTTATGTATGAAACGGAGGATGAATTGATACGGGCTTATCTATATTTAGAAAGTCAGGAAATGCAAATAGTTATGACTCTGTACAAGATAGATAAAAATGTTAAGTGGGCAGAAGAGTTAAAAAAAAATGAAGTGAGGGGAGATTTAATTGAATCAGAGTCCGCAAGAGAGTCAAGCTCTTCTTATTTGAGGACTATAGCGATGTACTATAATATAAAAAAGAAAAAAGCGGAACTTAAAAGCTTGCAAATGAGGAGAGAGAAAAAACAATGAAAATTACTATTACAGAAGTTGAGACAGGTAAGGAAGATAATTATGTTTGAAATAAAAATTACGAATTTAAAAAATAAAGATGTTGAGATATTTCGGACAGATTCTGACTTTAGCATTATTATTTCATGTAATGTGCAAAAATACCTTGACGAGTTAGGTCCGGAACTAGCGTACGCAGCTCATATATGGTCGCCAACTCCTGAAAGCATTATAGCTATGCTCTCAACACTTTTAATAACTGCAGCAAAAGCTTTAAACTGTAGTTATGAGGAAGTTATAGGAATTTTAGAGAGCATTAAGCCTTCTCCAAAAGATGATATCGGCGATATAAAAACTATGACTTGTAAAGATATTTCCAGAAAACAAGAAAACGAAATTATGAGGTTTGTAGAGGAGATATTAAGGGCAGGCATGAATATAGAGGATGTTCTCAATATTTTAAGGTGCCCTCCAAAAAAAGAAAATATTAATTAGGGAGCAAGATACAAATGAAGATATTGTACTTCACAGATCCGCACATAAGAGCAAACTCTCCGGGAAGTAGGCTTGATGATTTTCCTGAGGCAATTCTGTCAAAACTTGAATGGGTTGGAGATTATGCAGAAGACAACCACATTAAAACAATTTTAGTTGGTGGAGACTGGCTTGATAGACCAGATATTGCCTATTCAATGCTAGATAAATTCACCGAAGTATTAATAAGATGGAAGGGAAAAGGGATTGATGTTTATACTGTACTTGGAAACCATGACTTGTATGGATACAATCCCCAAACTTTCTCGAGAACTGCGCTAAGTTTATTGGTAAGATTTGGGCTTTTGAAAAGATTGTCAAAAGCCCCTTTAGAGATTGACAACGTTAGCATCACTGGTGTGGATGCGCACTTTTTGCTTGACAAGAATGACAACGTTGACGACTATGTGATAGTAGATGGCGCAAAAGACAAGCTAAAAATCCATGTTGTGCATGGATTTTTAGATAATGAAAAGTGGGAGAATGTGCCTTCAACAGCGATCAAAGATATAGCTCATACTTCTGCTGACATTATATTAACAGGGCATGAGCATACAGGGTACGGAGTTGTCAAAAAGAGCGGCAAAATATTTTGTAATCCTGGAGCATTAGCAAGAGTTACCGCTGGTATTGGAGATGTAAATCAAGAAGTTAAAGTGGCGATCATAGACTCTGAAAAAAAAGACATTGAGCTAATTAAGCTTCCTTTAGATATAGCCAAGCCTTCCTCGGAAGTCTTAGATAGAGATAAACTTGTAAGAGAGAAAGAGCATAAGTCGAAACTTGCAGCGTTTCAAAGCGTCATTAATGATTTTCAAACACCAGATGACATGAATACTTACATGGCTTTGGAAGCTTTAGCAAAAGAAGAGAATTTAGCAGAAAACGTTGTTGAGCTAGCAAGAAAGAAATTAGAAGAAGCAGAAGAAGATATGAAAAAAGGGAAAGACGAATAAGAGTATACTTTTCTGCATTAGGGAGAGGCAATGAACGAAGCTACAAGAAGGAATCTAAGAGATGTTTTAACAGGAGAAGAAATAAGGGATCCTTATTTAGGAAAGATAGGAATAGATAGTCTTGATGTTATGCACTATTACACGGAGAGCGGTTGGCAAGAAGTTGTTGATGCAAATCATAAAACTTCAAACAGTATGCTTTATCACTGGCTTGCAAGTAAAGGGTATAGATAAAAAGGTATGCGAGCGCATGTGACATTTAAGAAAGGGGGTGATAAAGATGCCTTATTCAAAGATTTTTTTTGAAACTGTAAGATTGAGGAGTTTTACATTCCTTCAGGAAAGATAAGCGACGAGGATAAGGTATGCTGTCCTTATTGCGGAGACATTTCTCACGGGCAAGACCTAAGAATTGCAGAGATATATAAAGAAGGCGAGATGAAAATGAACTTGACAGAATTGTGTTACGAAGCCATGAAGTTGAAAGCAAGTGAACTGCTAATGTTGGCAAGTAGTTGTCCTGAAGAGTTAAAGGACTCAGAAATTTTAAGTATTACTAAAGTTCCAAAGGACAGATTTGTTATTAGATATGTAGTAAGCGGCAAACAAGAAGCAATGATCGCAGAAATGAAAGTAAAATTTACTAAAGTAATGCCCTATGAAGGAGGTTCCCTATGACACTAATTGACATTTTAGAATCAAAAAACTGCCCTGTAGAAATTGAAGACGCTTTTCAAAGAGAGTTTATTGAACTGACTCCTAATAAAGGTGTTGCAATATTCAGGGATGAAAGGATGCAAGGCGCTGGCAGCGCTGTCGTCGTTTGTGGAGTTCCAGAAGATTTAAAGTTTGGAGGAATATGCACATTTACATATCATGATGTCAACAGTATGCAATCTAAATTAGCAGATGAAGAACTTATCAGAGTTTCTTATAATATCGCAGGAGTTGAAGAAGAAAAATTTCTACGAGTATGTGGTGATGAAATTATATTATGGAGAGAAAGTAAATGAAAATAACTATGGGAGAACTGCTAAAGGCGCAAAAGTGTCCTGCCGACTTAAAGGATGCATTGTGGATTCAGTATATTGAGCTAAAAGGCGAAGACAAGAACGTAGTTGTTTATGGTGCAGAGAATGGAGGAACGAAGTTTTTCACAGTAAGAAAGTTAAAAGATAGCAGTTATATTTGCAGCATGGTGATTACTATGAATTCTGACAGTTTTGATACGGATGAGTTCACCGTTATGTCGAAAATGCTTGAGCATATGTATCTCCAGGGTAAAGTAAGCACACTTAAAAGGTCAGAATTTATTGACAATATAATTGAAGAGCTAAAAGACTTAATTATTGATAGGGAAAACTTTATTGACAATGAAGATGAAAAATGTATATTCAAAAAAGACAAGGATGTCTTAGAAAAAGTTATCAAAATAATAGAGGGGGCTCTTCCATGTATGAATATAACGGAATCATCGAAAGAGTAGTTGATGGTGATACAGTTGTTATTAATTTTGACTTAGGTTTTGACGTATGGAGAAAGCAAAAAGTAAGACTTGCAAGAATAAACTGCCCAGAAATCAAAACAGAAGAAGGAAAGGCAGCGAAGGCTTTTACTGAAAAGTTTCTAAATGCCCCAGTAATTATCAAAACTTCTAAAACAAATGTTGATATTTATGGGAGATACATAGGAGAAGTTATCCTAAGCAGTCTTGATAAAAAAGCTAGCCAAAATGCAGGCACAGTCAATTTGAATGATGAGCTTGTAAAAGCAGGATATGCAAAATATGCAAAGTACTAAAGGAGTGATTTAGAATGGAGAAACCTAAGCAAAAAAAGGTTCCTATGTTTCAGGTTTACAAGGCTGCAACGCTTAGCTATGACGAAGCTGTGATAGAAGAAAGAGCAAGATTTTTTTTCCAAAGATTTATAGAAGAAAAGGAAATAACGTCAGGGAGAGCTTGCTATAACTGGACTAAGTTACATAAATCTTTTACAAGATACAACAGCAAATACTACAGTTTCTTAGACCATGCAGGACTTTTTATTTCAGCGAAAAAGGTAAATGGTGAGACGATAGAAACAAGATATTTGGTCACTCATCCCTATCCTCAAAAGAGTGAAGATGAGATACTGGACTGGGCAAAAGTGAGAGGTCTAAGCTGCGATATCGACAAGACCACTTCGTGGTATTTCCCAGGAAATACCTGGAGAATTGTATTCACGATCGAAGACGAAGAAAAGTTCAAGCATTATATTGAAAAGAGCAAAAAATCTAGAGGATCGGGGATGTGGGAAGTAACATGAAGATAATTAGTTTAGAGGAGCTCGTTGTGAGCATGGCAGTAAAATTATTATCAAAGGGCGGCAATTGCCTATATGGAGCACTTGATCCTCATGGCAGAACTACTGTGCAGGGTGGAGCAAGTAAGAAGAAGGTGCAATTTATAAAGACGGATTTTTGTATTCCGCATGAAATTATAAATGACAAGTATAAAGAAGATATATCAGTTATTAATCATGCTTTTATAGGTCCTATGGCTGGGATTCCAACTATTTTTCTAAATGAAAAGGGTTTAGAAATGAGAGATGAAGCGAAAAAACATGCTAACACAAGATTTGAGAAAAGTCCAAGGTTAAAAGCGGCCGTTGAAGAATTGGTGGAGGCTATCAAGGAAGAAGCTAAGAGATTGACGGACGAAGATAAGAAAGAGTGAGGTCAAAGCGAAAGAATGATTTTTGTAGCAAATAAGAATGATGTAAGTAGAAATATAGTAAATTTTACAAATACAAAGAAGAGGAGAGGAACAAATATGCAGTTGCATGAAACAATATATGGAAAAAATTTTTTTGAGAGAGACTTGCCAAGATTAATAAAGGCGATAGAGAATTTGACAAACCAATTAAAAGTAAGTAATGAACTTCGAATAAAAACTGAAGAAAAAGAAGCACCAGATATAAAAAACTACTAAGATACATAGGAGGAAGTAAGAAATGCAAAGGCCATCCTGGACTGAATACTTTATGAATATAGCAGAGCTCGCAAAAACACGCTCAACTTGCCTAAAAAGGCAAGTTGGGTCTGTAATCGTAAAAGATAAAAGAATCTTAACCACAGGCTATAATGGAGCTCCTAGAGGGTGTAGTCATTGTGGCGACGTTGGATGTTTAAGAAAAGATGTCCCTTCAGGCACGAAGCATGAAATTTGTGCTGCTGTTCATGCTGAACAGAACGCCATTGTTCAAGCGGCATATAGTGGCGTATCTATTCAAGAAGCAACAATCTACACGACTACACAACCCTGCTCTTTGTGCGCAAAGATAATAATAAATGCAGGGATAAGAGAAGTTGTGTATAAAGGAAGTTACCCAGACGAACTTAGTTTTAAACTTTTAAGAGAAGCTGGTGTAAAATTAAAACAATATGAAGAAAGGAGTAATCTTTATGATGGAAAAATACGGAGTTGATTTAAGTGAATTGCCAGTAACAGACGACCAATTAAGAGAACTTAAAAAAGTTGCAAAAGCTCTGAATTTAGAAGAAATAGAAACCCCAAAAAACAGAGCTCAAGCTGAAGAAATCTTAGAAAATCTAGGGAAAAAGATTAAAGGAGAGTAAGAATATGAGTCACAAAGACGAACTCAATAACAAATCGTTATTGAGTATTAAAGATCAGCTCGACAAAATGAGCGGCTCATTGTCTTTGCTAAATGAGTTTAAAGAAAAACTTACAGACCTTCAGCATACACAAGGCATTCCCGGTCTTGCAAAGGCTTCGCCAAAGCAAAGGGGCTATATTCACGGTCTTTGCAAAAAGCTTGAGATGGATGAAGATGAACTCGATGTTGAAGTTAGGGACATGTCAGTTATAGAAGCCTCTGAAGCTATAGAAGAATTAAAGTTTTATGCTGATGGAATGGATAGATATTCAGGATATAAAGACGCAAGAATGGACTACTACTCATCGCACGATTTTGACCCTGTATATGATGACGACGAATTGCCATTTTAGGAGGACTTAAAGTGATGACAGCGGAGCTATTAGAAGATATATCAGTATCGATTGATGAAGCTATAGGAAGATATCTGACAGACGAGAGCGCAGATAAAGGAATTCTGAATTTACGAGCGCACACGTTAGATCTTATGAAAGAGTATTCAATTAAAAACAAAGTTAATATTTTTAGAGCTATTGATTTCGAAATAAAGTCTTCATTTTTAAATTCTGGCAAGGCTTCAATCAAAATTAAGCCCTTGACAGAGGAAGGCGAAAAATTCGTGAGTTTTTTAAGTGAGGGATTCAAGAATGCAGACAAGTTATTACGCTAAGTACAAAGGAGATAATGCTGTATCTATTGCAGGCAAATGTCCGGAATGGTACAAGGGCAAGGAGTATAAAAAGTTAGCTCCTAATTATTGGTTTTTCAAAAAATATAAAGAAGATGGCGATGTTGAGTTTTATAAAGAGCAGTATCAAAAAGAAATTTTAAGCAACCTAAATGCAGAGACTGTTTATAGAGAACTTGGTGAAGACGCTGTTATTCTTTGCTGGGAAGCGTCAGGCAAGTTTTGTCATAGACATCTAGTTGCAAGATGGCTAGAAAAAGAATTAGGAATAGAAGTAAAAGAATTATAATTTAACACATATTTTTGAAGTGTACTTCAAAAAAATAAATTAAGGGAGAAAAAATGAACTATGACTCAAAAATTTAACGAAATATCACAACTACAAAATATGCAGCAAGGAGATAGCATTTCTTTAAAAGTGTTAATTATAGAGGCTAAATCTCTACCTAAAAAAGATCAGACTCTTTATATATCGTTAAATGTTCAGGATAGTTCAGGTAAGATGGATTTTCCTGTTTGGGATAACTATGACGTAAGAGTGAAAGCTTTAGTTTCTGGTAAAGTTATAGGAGTCACAGGATCTTTAAGCTTCTATGAAAACAAACCTCAAATAAAAGACCCTACATTCGTTCTCATGGAAAATGCGAGCCCGCAAGAATGTTTACCGAAGTACGACATTCCTGATGAACTTGTTAAATATTTTAATAGAAAAATAGAGAACCTGTCAGAGCCATATAAAAGATTTGCCATTAAAGCTACAGGAGCCTTTGGAGATAGTCAGGAG
>Ga0316617_100000568_pt1 | contig 10209 bp, 9 predicted proteins | sample OWC_Aug_M1_C1_D2_FD_207801 | JGI IMG/M metagenome (GOLD analysis project Ga0316617, IMG submission 207801) | Wetland soil microbial communities from Old Woman Creek delta, Ohio, United States - OWC_Aug_M1_C1_D2_B | ecosystem: Environmental > Terrestrial > Soil > Wetlands | place: USA: Ohio... | reverse complement strand
GAGAGCGTGGTCTTGCCATGGTCAATGTGGGCGATGATGCAGAAGTTTCTAATATTTTCGAGTATGATTTCGTCCATGCAATCTTTCTATACATTCACTGGAATATTGGAATAATGGAACAATGGAATGCTGGGAAATATCTGCTTTGGGAGGGCGGTCGGATCGACCGCCAGGACGGCGATCCGCCGTCCCTCCCGACTGGCAACCATTTCTCTTTCATTATTCCAATATTCCACCATTCCATCATTCCTCTCGTACTTTATTCCCTCGCCTTGTAACCCACGGAGTTACTTCTTTCTGGTTCCAAAAACTGTATTACGGGTGACGCGATTGATCAGGGGCGTAAACGCATTCATGATCAGGATCGCGAAGCTGACGCCCTCGGGATAGGCCCCGGTCTTGGAGGTCCGGATGAGCATCGTGAGCACACCGCACCCGAGACCGAAAATAAGCATACCGCGCTTGGTGACCGGCGAGGTGGACATGTCGGTCGCCATAAAGAGCGCACCGAGGAAGAGTCCGCCGGAGAGCACATGCGCGAGCGGCGTAATAGAGGTCTCGGGCCAGAACTGACGCAGGACCGCGGCATAGACAAAGACCGTCAGGATGTAGGCGACCGGGATATGCCACGTGATCACCTTGCGATACAACAGATAGGCGGCGCCCAATAAGAGGGCGAGCGCCGAGGTCTCGCCGATACACCCATTCATATTTCCGAAAAAGAAGTTTTGGAGCAATTCAGGTGTAAAGGTCGGCAATCCCTCCCCGCCCTTAACAGCCTCCTTGATCAGGCCGAGGGGGGTCGCGGTGGTCATCGCATCGCGGGAGGCGGCGGTCATAGCCTCCACCCACGAATCGGTCAGGAGCGCCGGCCAGGTCGATTTACTCCAGGTCGTCATCGCGCCGGTGAAGGAGATCAGCATGAAGGCACGTGCCGCGAGCGCGGGGTTGAAGGGATTATAGCCCAGCCCGCCAAAGGCCTGTTTCGCGATGGCGATGGCAAAGACCGACCCCGCCACGGCCATCCAGGTCGGGAGGCCCGGGGGGAGGTTAAAGGCCAGCAGGATACCGGTGACGACTGCGCTCCAATCCGAGAGGGTGTCGGGACGCTTCATGAGCTTACGGCAGCCCCACTCCGTCAGGAGGCAGGTCGCCACGCAGACACCGACCAGCCGGAGGGCCTCCAGACCGAAGAAAAAGATTGAAGCCAGGAGTGCCGGGGAGAGGGCCATGACCACATCCCACATGATACGGTCAACGGATGAACCGTCATGCGCATGCGGCGAAGAACTGATCACTAATTGTTCGGAGGTCACCTCTGGTTTCATGGGCATATAAGATTACTAAACCAGCCCATGGCCTGCAAGGGCTTTTGTGGGGCAAACACAGGTAAATTCGCGTTTGACATTCACGGACAATCTAAGTATTCTATAAAAATTACTTTTTAAACGAACAGGTAGACGACTATGGCTTTTCTTAAAATTGTATCAGGGACACGGGCGGGGGAGCAGATTAATCTTGATCAGCCTGTGTTGCGCATTGGACGCCGGGAGGAGAACAATTTGGTTCTCTCCGATCCCTCTGTGTCAGGGGCGCATTGCGAGATTGAGAAGAGCGCCACCGGATATACCTTACGCGATTTGGGGTCAACGAACGGCACCCGTGTGAATGGCGAGACGGTCTCCGTCAGCGGCCTCTTCCGAAACGATGTCATCCATGTGGGGGATGTCTCGGTGATTATTGACGGGGATGATATCTCGCAAACGCGGGGGGGGGACACGCAAAAAATTTCGCGTACGTCCATCGTGATCCCTGCGCATCATCAACCGACTGCCGCCAAGGCACCGACTGAACTCTTCGCCAAGAAGTCGAACAGCAACAAGGTCTGGATTGCCATCATCGCACTCCTCTCCGTGGTGATCGCCGTTCTGCTGGTGATGTTTTTGATCAAGAATTAACGTTTTGGCGACTTGCAAATGACTCGCTAATCTTTGGGGTCAGGAATCAGGAATCCAGGGTTCAGGCCGAATGCACCTCCTGACCCCCGAACCCTGAACCCTTTGCTTGCATAACCGAAGGTTTTGCAAGCCCCTCTTACAGCATCCACGCCTGCAAGCGTTCCTTCGGACACGGGGGGACGCTTATTTCTTTTATGCCCTCGGCTGACTGGATTTTAACGATAACCTCTTTGCGTGTCCCTCGGTCGCCATACGCAGCGCAGATGGAGGCCGCAAGCAGAATGTCTTCCTGGCTGGTCGCCTGCGGAAGCAAGCCTGTCGGTCCGGGCACATTGACGGTATGCACAAGGGCGTCGCCGCTCTTCAAGAGTTTCTTGATCGCCTCATTGTCCCGGGCGTCCCGCCCGACAATACACTTACTCCCGCCGGGCAGACGGAAGTGACGGCCATAAAGCAACAGCCAGATGAAGCGATCATCCTTCAACCCCTCGCGGGCTTTGAGATCCGCGAGCTTCCGGCAGAAACCCTTTTCCGTCAGGAGGCATCCCCCTGCGGGAGAGGGATACTCGATCAAGCCGAAGTGCTTAGCCAGCTCCATTTGGGGCTTCCGGGAACGGCCGTTGAGGTCGAGCAGACGTCCACGGTCCACCCGTCCATCCATCTCCGGGATAGTCGGCTCCAGCAGGCGCGCGCAAAGGGGGCGCAAGAGCAATCCGTTCAATCCCGCATCGCGGGCCACGGTATCGAGGGAACGGCGGGTCTGCGACATGGGTCGCTGATTCAGCACTTCGCCGGTGGCAACAAAATCAAAGCCCATCTCCGCTCTCATCTCGCCCGCACGCTGGATCATCCGGGCATGGCAGTCAATGCAGGGATTCATGGCACCGCCGAAACCATGGCGCGGCGACTCCACCAGTCCGACAATATCTTTGATGAAGGGGACGATGTGGAGCTTCACGCCCAGTTTCGCCGCAGCCTTCTTGGCAGCTTCAATTTTGAAGAACGGGCTGGAGAAGACAACCGCTTCAACATGGATACCCTGATCGCGCAAGACACAGATCGCGAGCTGGCTGTCGAGTCCGCCGGAGAGCAGGTTGAGCGAGCGTACGGGGGGGCGTGTTTCCGGGGATGTCATTCGTGGATCTCCTTCAGCGCGAGCAGACCAAAGGCTGTCGCCCGGATGCGCGCGGTCATCTGGGGTTCAGAAAGGGGTTGAGATGCGGAGGCCTCTGAACAACGGTTGGTGACCGGCGGAGCCTCCCAGTAGGAACCTCCCGCGGGATCTGTGCGATGGACAGCAAGAAGAAGCTGTGCAAAATCATTGCGCCAATCCAACACCTCGCTTTTCCTCAAGAGGAGCCCCTTGTGATTCTGATTGATCGCATGGCTCAGCAGCCAGAGCTTCTCCGGATCAGCAGATTGGGGCGGATAGGAGGCGAGAGAGGCTTCCAGCAACGCCTGGGCTTGATTGGTCCGGGAGGCCAGCCCCGCCAGCTCGATGACCTGCATCACGTTGGTCGAGGCGTCAAGGTTCCCAAGGGCGAGCTGCACCAGGGCACAGGTCTGCGTCTGGGTGACCAGCGGAGGATTTGTGCGTAACCAGATTTTAGCCTGGCGCATGGCATGATCCGCCTCATTGGCCAGGGAGAGGGAGAGGGAGGAACCCTGATGGCGGATCGTCGGCAGGGAGAGATCCGCTGCGAAAAGCCAGGTGTGAAGGCCAAAAAGAGCCCAGACAACAAGATTCGTTATGGACAGAAAGCGTTTCATAGTCTATTCTGTTGAAAACGTGCTTATCTTATCTGTTTTGGTTCTGAAAAGAAAGCCGTTAGTCGAGGATGCTATTAAATTCTTTTGAAAGTGTTTTAACCACAGAGAGCACTGAGGCACAGAGGAGAATTGGAAATGTATATGCGGATTACCAGTTGTAGAGTTGGATTATTAATCCATTTGAACAAGCCAACGTTAATCGACGGAGTGAAACGCTTTATTCTTTGAATCTCTGTGTCTCCGTGCCCTCTGTGGTTAAAATCCACAATATTATACGAAGAACCAAAAACTTAAAAACTTATGCGCTTTGCGCTATCAACAAACTGGAATGCACGAAGGCACACCGAGGGCGAGGCCCTGGTGGATGAGATCCTGTCGCTCGGCTTCGACGCCCTGGAGCTGGGGTATCATACGACCGAGGCGCTTGCCGAGGGCATCCGGAGGCGCACAGTCTCTGGCGCCATCACCGTCGACAGCGTCCACGCCTATTGCCCTGTTCCGCTGAGTGCGCCGCACGGCTATCCGGAACTCTACCTGCTGGCGTCAACCGATGATGACGAGCGGGCCATGGCCACCATCCTGCTCAAACGGGCATTGGCGTTCGCCTCCTCGATGGGCGCGCGCGCCATGGTCCTCCATGCCGGACGGTTCCGCTTAAAATCGTGGTTCAAGAGCTACACGACCGGAACCGTGATCGAGGCGCTTGAGGACGCGGGAGGCGACCGTACCAATCCCGTTTTTCAAAAAATCATGCAGAAGGTCTTGGCGGTCCGTACCCGGGAGGTCGGCAAAGCCTTCGACGCCTTCTGCCTCTCGCTTGACACCCTCCTGCCGGCCTTTGAAAAGGCCAGCGTCAAACTCTGCCTTGAAAACCTGCCCTCGGTCGAGACCTTCCCGGATGCACGCGAAATGGCCATGCTTAAGGAGCGTTTTCCCACGCCGGCTCTCGGCTATTGGCATGACATGGGGCATGGACAGGTCCGGGATTTCCTCGGACTCGAAAATAACCTGGCGAGCGCCCAGTCGCTTCTCAATATCACCGGGGGCATCCATATCCATGACGCCAAGCCCATCCAGGAGGATCATCTCCTGCCGGGCAAGGGGACGATTGACTGGAGCGCCTTCTCTTTTTATGGGTCCGCCGACCTCTTCCGCGTCTTTGAACCCTCGCCCGACACAGGGCCCGTGGCCCTCAGCGCCGCCCTGCGCGATTTGCGCAAACTTTGGGCAAATTACTAAGCGTCTCCAAATTGTCTTAACATGCTCGGGAGGGTCGCCGGCCTCGGCGACTACGGACGGCGAGCCGGCTTCGCTTTCAGCTACGCCGCGCCAGGTACCGCCGTCCCTCCCAAAAAAATGAGCATATAAAGTCAATAACAAGACGCTTAGTAACAGAAGCTGCGGAGGAGCTCGATCTCCTGGGCCCAGATGGTTTCATCCGGCGTCTCAAGAACGAGCGGGATATTTTGGAAGCGCGCATCGCGCATGATGCACTTGAAGGGCTCGATTCCCAGCAAGCCTTTTCCTAACGATTCGTGGCGATCCACATGCGAGCCTAGCGCCGTCTTCGAATCATTCAGATGCAGGGCGCGCAAGGTCTTCATGCCCACGATCCGATCAAAGGACTCCATGGTCTTCAAAAAACCGTCGCGCGTGGAAATGTCATAGCCCGCCGCAAAGGTATGGCAGGTGTCGAGACAGAAGCCGACACGCGAACGGTCGTCAATCCCATCAAGGATGATCTTCAACTCCTCGAAGCGCGAACCGATATTCCCGCCGCTGCCGGCGGTGTTTTCAACAACAAAGATAAGCGCCGGAATCTCCCGCATCGCGCGGTTGATCGCGCCTGCGACGCGCTCACAGGCCACCTGCGGGGTGATCAGCCGCAGATGGCTGCCGGGGTGGAAGTTGAGGAGCGACAGGCCCAGCGCGGAACAGCGCTTCGCCTCATCCATCAGCGAGGTGAATGATTTGTTCTGGGCCCCGTCATCCGGGTTGGCCAGGTTAATCAAGTAGCCGGCATGGGGCAGGACCTGCTGAGGCGTGAAGCGGTCCGTCATCATCTGCTTTTTAAAAGCCTCGATCTCCTCCTTCGGAAGCGGCGCCGCGGTCCACTGGCGCTGGTTCTTGACAAAGAGCGCGAAGCCCGAGGCGTTGAGCGCCTTTGCGTTTAAGGGAGCCTGCGAGACGCCTCCCCCGGCTGAAACATGCGGTCCGACAAAGTAAGTAGCCATAAGATGAAAACTCCGGAATGGTTAACTTTTTAATGTTACCAGTTCCCTTTGCTTCGATGCGAGTCAGAAGTAAAACAAAAGTAATGGACAGCAAGAGGGGGAAAGGATACAATTATGAGATTATTTTTTGGGAAGGTCCCTTGTATGAAAATTGTGGTAAAGGCTAGCGAAATTACACAGGCACTGGACAGAAGAATCCTTTTACGTAAGCCGGGAGAAACAAGCGCTCAACCCGTACAGGCCCAATTTACACAGTCGCTGGACAGAAGGATCATTTTGCGCAAGCCGGGAGACACAAACCGTCAACCCGTGCAGAGCGCAAAGCCTCCGCCGCAGCCTGAACCGCAGGCGAAGAAAGAGTTGCACGTCATGCACTTTGCCTGCGAAGTGACGGAGTGGGCGCGCGCGCAGCATCGCGCAGGCAAGCGGATCGGCTTTGTACCGACCATGGGATATCTCCATGCGGGTCATCTCTCGCTCGTGGAAGAGGCGAAGAAGAACGCGGATGTGGTCTGTGTCAGTATCTTTGTCAATCCCACCCAGTTCGGACCTGAAGAAGATTTCGAGAAGTATCCCCGGAATGAAGAGGGGGATCTCCAGCTCTGCCGCGATGCAGGCGTAGATGTCGTCTTCCTGCCGCGGGCCGAGAGCATGTATGCCAGCGATGCCAGTGTCTATGTCTTTGAAAACAAATTGCAGAACGGACTCTGCGGTGCGCGGCGTCCCGGGCACTTCAAAGGTGTCTGCACGGTTGTCGCCAAGCTTTTCAACATCGTCCTGCCTGACATCGCTGTCTTCGGACAAAAAGATTATCAACAGGTGGCCATTATCCGCCGCATGGTCCGTGACTTGAACTTCCCTGTTGAAATCATCACAGCCCCCACCCTGCGTGAACCGGATGGCTTGGCCATGAGTTCGCGGAATGTCTACCTCTCTCCAGAGGAACGCCAGGCCGCCGTGGCCATCAATCAGGCACTCAGGAGCCTCGGTCAGATCGGGGCCGGCCGTCCTGATGCCGAACCCTTGCTGGAGCAGATGCGCATGATTTTGAATCATCATGGCCTCACCGAGGACTACGTGGCGATTGTCGACGCTGACACGCTGAAACCCGTCTCGACTGTGCAGCAAGGGAACGTGGCGCTGATTGCCGCGTTCTGCGGAAAGACACGCCTGATTGACAATCGCATCCTGTGATGCGGATCACCCTTCATGTTAATACTCCACCTCCATTGGCGCGATGGCCGTTTCTATCTGTGGGGTGAGCACGCGTTCCAACCTTCGGAGAACGCACCTGCTTCATCCCCGTTTGATCCGGGAACCGTAGCCCTTCAGCAGGCGCTCACGACCGTCTTGCAGGATGCTGTCGTCCCCGAGGGCGTTGCCACACATCTGGAACTCTCCTTACCCACGATCAAATCCGCCACCGGACTCCGCAGTCCGCTCCCCTCCCAGACCTTTCTCTTGCCCGAGGAGCTCCGGGAAACCTCGCACACCAACCGCGCACCTCTTGAACCTTGGTCGCTCGCAGCCCTTGAACTCCCGTGGAAGACGCTCTTCGCATTCCTAGGTGTGATCGAAGCGCGCAAATGCGCAGAGGGACTCTTTGTGGCGGAGGAGGTCATGGTCCTCTCGGAACTCTTCCACTACGCCGGAGCGCTGGTGGCCCGGGGACGTTACCTCCCTGACATCTCCTGCCCGGCAGAGAATACAACCGCGACCTGTGAAGCCCTCTGGACCCCCTGCATAGACACGGAGGAGGATTTGAGGATCCAGGCCTTTGCCACTGTGCTCCCGCCCGTCAGCTTTGTGTCCGGTTCCGCCTCCCCCGCAGGGTCTGTCATTGAGCAGATCCTCGGCGATTGGGTGGACCATCTGGTACGCGCCAGTGTCACCACCACCCTCTCACTCGCCCATGCGGCACGCGGACGCTCCTACAGCGCGCACGATGCCTGGTTCACCGCCCTGCGCGGCGAGTCCCGTGTGATCCGCTGGCCCGAACAGCAGGAGCTTCTCACCCTGGCAGAGCAGATCCGCGCGTGGCGGCATCCTGTGGAGGGGAGTCGCACCACCGGTGAACGCCCCGTTTTCAGCCTCCATGCGCCACAGACCGCTGATGCCCCCTGGTTGCTGGAAATTGTGCCTGTGCAGTCCCGGCCATCTCACCTCTCGGAGCCTCTGCTCCTGGCGCTCGGCCAGGCCGCGCTCCTCTTCCCGCCCCTCGGACAGGCGGAAATGCAAGCAGACCTTCACGTGGCGCGTCTCACCTCGATCGAGGCCTATTTCTTCCTGACCTCCGGCAAAGACCTGCTGCGCTCAGCAGGTTACGAGGTCAGGTTGCCGCCGGAATGGCAACCCGGCGCAGAGGCGGCTTTTGGTTTATCGGTGGAGGTCAGTCCACACACCGGCGATAGCTATCAGCCCGAGGCCCGTATTGAGATTCAACAAACCGTAACCTTCAAAGGCGAGCCGGTTTCACCCGGAGAGCTGAGCCAGCTCCTGGCAACTGATTGTCCGCTCGTCTGTTTTCGCGGAACCTGGATGGTGGTGGATCCCAAGCAGCTCCAACAGGCTCTGCGGCTCACCCAGCAGGACACGCGGGATGAGGCCCCTGCAATCCAGGCTGTCCAACTGGCGCTCGGCTCTCAGGCGTACCGCCATGGCCTTCCGGTCGCCGAGGTGCGCGGCCATGGCTGGGTCGAAACGCTTTTCAACCGGCTCTCCGGGGATGAACACCGCTTTGGCGTGTTACAGACACCCGAAGGCTTCTGTGGCGAACTGCGCCCCTACCAGCTCCGCGGCTTCAGCTGGCTGGCGTATCTGCGGTCCTGCGGGTTCGGTGGCTGCCTCGCGGATGACATGGGCCTCGGCAAGACAATCCAGGCGCTCGCCTTCCTGCTGCATGAAAAGGAGCGCGGTGAGAAGCGTCCGGTCCTGATCGTCGGCCCCCTCTCGGTACTCGGCAACTGGCTGCGCGAAGCACAGCGCTTCGCCCCAGGGTTACGCTGTCATTTGCACCACGGCGGCGAACGAAGCCATGGCGAAGCCTTTGCCCTTGAGATGGCGCCCTTCGATGTGATTATCACCAGTTATCACCTGCTCTATCGTGACTATGCGGATTTACGGCAGATCGCCTGGGCCGGTATCATTCTCGACGAGGCGCAGAACATCAAGAACCCGGAGACACGCCAGGCGAAAGCCGCCCGCGCGCTTAAGGCCGACTACCGGCTGGCCCTGACCGGTACGCCCCTTGAAAATCACGTCGGTGATTTGTGGTCCATCATGGATTTCCTGAACCCGGACATGCTCGGCAAGCGCTCTGTCTTCCGGGAGAGCTTCTTCCGTCCGATCCAGACGAACAGCGACCCGGGCGCGCGTATCCGGCTCAAGCGCATGACCGCCCCCTTCATCCTGCGTCGCCTCAAGACCGACAAGCAGATCATCTCCGACCTTCCGGAGAAGATAGAAACCAAGGTCTATTGCCCGTTGACGCCTGAACAGATCGGGCTCTATCAAGACGAACTCGCCGCCTTCCAGCGTGAGCTCCGAATGGCTGAAGGCATCGGCCGACGCGGACTCATCCTCGCCACGCTCACGCGGCTCAAACAGATCTGCAACCATCCCGAGCATTATCTCGGCGGGCAGCGCCAGGCAGCGGATTATTCTTTAGCGACCGCCTCCGGTAAGCTGACGCGCCTCACTGAGCAACTGGAAGAAGTTTTTGCAAACAACGAGTGCGCGCTTATCTTCACGCAATATGCCGAGATGGGGCATCTCCTGGTGAAACATCTCTGCGAAATTTTCGGTCGCGACATGACCTTCCTGCACGGCGGTGTATCACGCAAGGCGCGCGAGCAGATGGTCACCGAGTTCCAGGCGACACGCCAGCCGCAAGCCTTTGTCCTCTCACTGAAGGCAGGCGGCCTGGGCTTGAATCTCACCCGCGCGACACACGTCTTCCACTATGACCGCTGGTGGAATCCCGCAGTCGAGAATCAAGCCACGGACCGCGCCTTCCGTATCGGACAGACCCAGCGCGTATTGGTCCATAAGTTTATCTGCAACGGCACGCTGGAAGACCGGATCGACGCCCTGCTGGAAAGCAAGTCCGCCTTGGCCAGCGAACTGATCGGCCATGGCGAACATGTGCTCACAGAGCTTTCGGATGAAACGCTCAAGTCACTGCTGGCCTTGGATGAATAATTAATATTCAAACGCTACCGCTTGCCGGGTTTCTTCAGAAGCGCCAT
>Ga0316617_100000566_pt1 | contig 10215 bp, 16 predicted proteins | sample OWC_Aug_M1_C1_D2_FD_207801 | JGI IMG/M metagenome (GOLD analysis project Ga0316617, IMG submission 207801) | Wetland soil microbial communities from Old Woman Creek delta, Ohio, United States - OWC_Aug_M1_C1_D2_B | ecosystem: Environmental > Terrestrial > Soil > Wetlands | place: USA: Ohio... | reverse complement strand
TGATGAGGTTCCGGCAGGGGGGATTCATTCGACTACCGTCCGATGAGCCCGAGGAACAGACATATTTCCGCTCTGCTAGACGGCGGGCGTACTACTGAGGACTGAATCATGGCCATCGACAAATCCCTGTATGCGGCTCCCGTGGGGCTTGAGGCAATGGCTATGGAGGGGGCACCTCCGGCGCTGGAGATCGAGATCGAAGACCCCGAGGCTGTGCGGATCGGCATGGACGGGATGGAGATCGAGCTGACCCCTGGGGCCGGTGCCGAGGGAGATGGCGGCTTCGATGACAACCTTGCAGAGGTCATGGAGGAGCGTGAGCTGGAGGCATTGGCCAGCGAGTTGCTCTCGGACTTCAACGACGACATCTCCAGCCGAAAGGATTGGATTCAGACCTACGTAGACGGTCTGGAGCTGCTGGGGCTGAAGATCGAGGAGCGTTCCGAGCCCTGGGAAGGCGCCTGTGGGGTGTATCACCCGATGCTGGCCGAGGCGCTGGTGAAGTTCCAGGCCGAGACGATGATGAGCACCTTCCCTGCCGCAGGGCCGGTGAAGACCAAGATCCTCGGCAAGGAGACCCCTGCGAAGAAGGAGTCGGCTGAGCGGGTTCAGGAGGACATGAACCACCAGCTCATGGACAAGATGCCTGAGTATCGCCCTGAGCACGAGCGGATGCTGTGGGGCCTGGGGCTGGCGGGCAACGCGTTCAAGAAGATCTACTACGACCCGCATATGAAGCGGCAGACAGCGATGTTCGTGCCTGCAGAGGACATCGTGGTGCCGTACGGCGCGGCTGATCTGGCGTCGTCGCCTCGTGTGACGCATGTCATGCGCAAGACTGAGAACGAGCTGCGACGGCTGCAGGTTGCGAAGTTCTACCGCGACATTGAGCTGGGTGAGCCTCAGAACGTCCTCGACGAGGTCGAGAAGAAGATCGCTGAGCGGTTGGGGTTCCGAGCCACTACAGATGAGCGTTACAAGCTCTTGGAGATTCAGGTCGAGTTGGACCTGCCGGGGTACGAGGACGATGACGGGATCAAGCTGCCGTACATCGTCACTATTGAGAAGGGCTCTGCGAAGATCCTGGCCATCCGGCGCAACTGGAGGCCCGAGGACGAGACCAAGCGCAAGCGGACCCACCTCGTCCACTATGGGTACATCCCTGGGTTTGGGTTCTATTACTTCGGGCTGGTCCACCTGATCGGGGCGTACGCCAAGAGTGGCACGTCGCTGCTGCGGCAGCTTGTGGACGCGGGCACGCTGTCCAACCTGCCTGGGGGGTTCAAGACTCGCGGGATGCGGGTCAAGGACGACGACTCTCCGATCTCTCCGGGGGAATGGCGGGACGTGGACGTTGCGTCCGGGGCATTGCGGGACAACCTGCTGCCGCTGCCGTACAAGGAGCCGTCCCAGACCCTTGCGGGTCTGATGGAGAAGATCATCGAGGAGGGCAGGCGGTTCGCCAATACTGCTGATCTTCAGATCAGCGACATGTCTGCGCAGGCTCCTGTGGGCACGACGCTGGCGATCCTTGAGCGTACGCTCAAGATCATGAGCGCGGTGCAGGCGCGGGTCCACTTCTCGATGAAGCAGGAGCTTGGCCTCCTGCGAGACATCATCCGGGACTATACGCCCGAGGAGTACGACTACGAGCCTGACGAGGGAGACAGGCGGGCCAAGAGGTCGGACTACGACGACGTGGACGTGATACCCGTCAGCGATCCGAATGCCTCGACGATGGCGCAGAAGATCGTCCAGTATCAGGCGGTGTTCCAGTTGGCGCAGGGCAGTCCCCAGCTCTACAACATGCCGCTGCTGCACAGGCAGATGCTGTCCGTGCTCGGGGTGAAGGATGCCGAGAAGCTTGTACCGATGGACGAGGACCAGAAGCCCACGGACCCGGTGTCGGAGAACCAGAACGTCCTGATGATGAAGCCGGTGAAGGCGTTCATGTATCAGGACCACCAAGCGCATATCACCGTCCACATGGCGGCGATGCAAGACCCGAAGATCCAGCAGTTGTTGCAGGGCAATCCTGCGGCGCCGATGCTGATGCAGGCGATGCTGGCGCATATCAACGAGCACCTTGGGTTCGAGTACCGCAAGCAGATCGAGCAGCAGTTGGGGATGTCTCTACCCGCACAGAAGGACGAAGCGGGTGAGGACGTGAACATGGACCCGCGTGTGGAGGCGCAGTTGGCCCCGCTGCTGGCGCAGGCTGCACAGCGTTTGCTCCAGCAGAACCAAGCCCAGGTGGCTCAGCAACAGGCGCAGCAACAGATGCAGGACCCGCTTGTTCAAATGCAGATGCAGGAGCTGCAGATCAAGCAGCAAGACCAGCAGCGCAAGGTGCTGAAGGACCAGATGGACGCACAGGCCAAGGCGCAACAGCAGCAGATCGAGCGCGAGCGGATCATGGTGCAGAAGGAGGTCGAGGACAAGCGGATACAGGTCGATGCGATGAAGAACGTGGCGCAGCTACGCCACGACAAGCGTACCCACATGCAGAACACGATGCTGGACGCCCTCAAGCATGTGTCGGACAAGCGCCAGGAGGAGCAGTTGCGGCAGATGCAGGAGCGTCACAACCTGCGACAGCTCAAGGCGCAGGAGACCAAAGCGCAGGCGAAGAAGCCCGCGAAGGAGCGTTGATTGGACGCGTTCGAGGTTCTCGTCAAACAAATCGACGAGAAAGTAGGTCAGTTGAGAGACTTCATGGCTGACGGGAAGGCCGAGTCTTTCGAGGACTACAAGAGACTCTGCGGTGAGGTTCGAGGTCTGCTCACCGCGCGAGGTTACACCCTAGACCTGAAACGGAAACTGGAGAAACTGGATGAGTGAAATCCTGCTGGCTACAAACCCCAGCAAACCGCAGATTGTCGGTATGTACCGCCCCGATGCAACGGCGGACGAGAAAGCGCGACAACTGCCCGAGCCGTCTGGGTACCGTGTCCTGTGCGCGGTGCCGGAGGTGGACAGGGAGTACGAGGGGGATATCGGCCTCATCAAGGCTGACGAGACCCTTCGCAACGAAGAGACACTGACCACGGTGCTGTTTGTGGTCAAGCTCGGACCCGACTGCTACGCAGACAAGACGCGGTTCCCGAGTGGTCCCTGGTGCAAACCGGGGGACTTCGTTCTCGTCCGTCCATACGCTGGGTCAAGGCTCTTGATCCACGGCAAGGAGTTCCGTCTCATCAACGACGACTCCGTCGAAGGTGTGGTTCAGGATCCGCGCGGTATCAAGCGCAAGTAACAAGGAGCAGACAAGATGCCTGGAGCGAACAAGTTTGACGTTGGTGAATTCAAGTTCCCTGACGAAGAGGAGACTGCGAACGTCTCTACCAGTGAGGCCAAGAAGGACACGGAGTCCTTCGAGATCGAGATCGAGGACGATACCCCGCCGGAGGATCGCGGGCGTGCCCCGATGCCCAAGCAACTCGTCGAGGAGCTTGAAAAGGACGACCTGGAAGCCTACGACGAGGGCGTGAAGACCAAGCTCAAGCAGATGCGCAAGGTCTGGCACGACGAACGTCGTGAGAAGGAAGCGGCACTGCGTGAACAGCAGGAGGCGTTGGGCTTCGCGCAGCGTCTGCTGGACGAGAACAAGAAGATCAAGAATCTTCTCAGCACGGGTGAGAAGGAGTATGTCTCCACTCTGAAGACCGCTGCTGAAGCCGAAATGGCAATGGCCAGACGCGCGTTCAAGGATGCGCATGAGTCGGGGGATTCCGACAAGCTGGCTGACGCTCAGGAGCAGATGCAACGGGCGCAGCTCAAACTGCTCCAAGCTCAGAATTTCCGGCCTACTGCTTTACAAGAGTCGGAGAATGTTGTACAAACCGCTCCGCAGCAGGTCCAAACACCTGGTCCTGATCGAAAGGCTCTTGCGTGGCAACAGCGCAATCCTTGGTTCGGTCAAGACGAGGAGATGACCGCCACAGTCAGAGGGCTACATCAAAAGCTCGTCCGTACTGGCGCGGAGATTGGAACTGACGAATACTATGCGACATTGGACAAAACAATGCGCAAGCGGTTCCCCGAGTTTTTCGAGGAGCCCGAAGAGAAGCCGAAGACTGAGCCCAAGGCCAAACCCAGCACAGTCGTGGCTCCGGCAGTTCGCAGCACGTCTTCAAGCAAGATCAAGCTGACGGCCACTCAAGTCCAACTGGCGAAAAAGTTCGGACTTACCCCTGAGCAATATGCTCGTGCTGCACTGAAGTTGGAGAACCCCAATGGCTGAAAACCGCCTGACTCGTGAGATGGAATCTCGAACCGCGACGGAGCGGCCCAAGAAGTGGGTCGATGCCGAACTGTTGCCTGAACCCGACAAACAGCCGGGTTACAAGTATCGGTGGGTGCGGGTGTCCACTCTCAACGTCGCAGACCCGCGAAACATCTCGGGCAAGCTGCGCGAAGGTTGGGAGCCGGTAGGTGTGGAAGAACAGCCGAGGTTCAAATTCTTCATCGACAGAGAAAGCCGCTTCAAGGACCACATTGAAGTCGGCGGGCTGCTGCTGTGCAAGATGCCAGCCGAGTACCTGGAGCTGCGGGCCAAGGCCATCGCAGACAAGACTCAGGCCAACATGGAAGCAGTGGACAGCAACCTCATGCGCCAGAGCGACGCGCGGATGCCGATCTTCCGAGAGCGGAAATCCTCGACCAGCTTTGGCAGCGGATCGTAACTCTTTTCGGAGTCAACCATGCCCTATCCTCAGATCCCAGCCCCGTACGGGCTGAAGCCGATCAATCTGATCGGCGGTCAAGTGTTTGCTGGGTCCACGCGGGAATATCCCATTCCCTACGGGTACTCGACGGACATCTTCTACGGTGATTTCGTTGGTCTGACGCGCGGTCAGATTCAGCGTCTATCCGTCAGCACCGGTACTGCCGGTAACCAGACGGGTATCTTCCTCGGCTGTTCATACACCAACCCGTTGACGAAGCAGAAGCAGTTCGCGCAATACTGGCCTGCTTCGACGCTGGCTGGTGACGCTGTTGCCATCGTCTGTGACGATCCAGACACGGTCTTCAAGGCTGTTGTCTGCTCGGCCACGACGGCAGTCGCCTCTGGTGCTCGTGCCATGATCGGCCAGAACTTGGCCTGCATCAATAACACGGGTAGCACGGCTACTGGCAACTCGGCAAACGCCCTGCTGGCTCCGAGCGACACCCCTGCTACGACCAGTTCGCTGCCGGTCCGTGTGCTGGGGCTGGTCACCGACACAGCAGTTTCGCTGGGCACTGCGACTTACAGCAGCATCGCCACTTCTACGGTCACCTGCTCTGCGCTGCCGTTTGCTCTGCCGGTGGGTACGGATGTTGGTTCGCTTGCCGCGAACGGTCAGTACATCTCCTCGGGTTCGTTCGTAGACACGGCGGCTTCGGCTGGCGCGACTTCGTTCATCCTGAACCAAGCTCCGGGAACGGCATTTGCGGCAAGCGCCACCCTCGTCTTCATGCAGTACCCCGAGTTGCTGGTGAAGATCAACTTCGGACAACACCAGTATTACGCTGGTACGTCCATCGCCTGATAGGAGTTAGATCATGGCAATCTCTCGTGCACAACTCCTGAAGGAACTCCTCCCAGGTCTGAACGCACTGTTCGGTCTGGAGTACGCTCGCTACGGTGAGGAGCACAAGGAAATCTACGAAACCGAGAACTCGGAGCGTAGTTTCGAAGAAGAGACCAAACTCGCCGGGTTCTCTGCTGCTCCGGTCAAGCCGGAAGGTACGGCAATCGCGTATGACAACGCGCAGGAAGCGTGGACCGCACGCTACAACCACGAAACCATCGCAATGGGTTTCGCGCTGACGGAAGAAGCCATCGAGGACAACCTCTATGACTCGCTGTCGGCTCGCTACACCAAGGCCCTGGCTCGTGGCATGTCGTACACGAAGCAAGTCAAGGCGGCTGCTGTTCTGAACAACGGCTTCTCGGCTAGCTACGTCGGCGGTGACGGTGTGGCGCTGTTCTCGACGGTTCACCCGTTGGTCAACGGTGGCACCAACAGCAACACGCCTTCGACCCAGGCTGATCTGAACGAGACTTCGCTGGAAAGCGCGGTCATTCAGATCGCTGCGTGGACCGATGAGAAGGGGCTGCTGATTGCTGCCAAGCCGAAGAAGCTGGTGCTTCCGCCTGCTCTGATGTTCGTTGCTACTCGCCTGCTTGAGACGGAACTCCGTGTCGGCACGAACAACAACGACATCAACGCGCTGAAGAACAACGGCAGCGTCCCTGGCGGCTACACCGTCAACCACTTCCTGACCGACAACAACGCGTGGTTCCTGACCACCGATGTTCCCAACGGCATGAAGCACTTCATCCGCACCCCGATGCAGAACGGCATGGACGGCGACTTCGATACCGGCAACGTCCGGTACAAGGCCCGCGAGCGCTATTCGTTCGGCTGGTCGGACCCGCTGGGCATCTTCGGGTCCTCGGGCTCGTACTGATTCAGTAGCACGCTACTGACTGAAAGGGGGCCTTGTGCCCCCTTTTCTTTTGGGCTATAGTGGCCAAGACCTGGGATTCCACCCGCACCAGACTGGCCCAGCAGACGATGCAACGATGGGTGCGGGGACTCTTGCATGAGGAATCATCATGGGACGCTCCACCTTTGACGGCCCGCTCCTTTCGGGCGACAACCGTTTTCCCCCGTTCCGCAACATCGGCAGCTCTGAACTGGTTCAGTCCGGCGCGATGGTGCTGACCAACACCACGGCCAACACCGTCAACTACGGCGGCGCTTCTGGCCAGTTCGTGACGGACGGGCAGACGTTTGCCAATACGGCAGTAACGGTTTACACACCGTCCTCGACCAATCCGGTCCTGTCAGCTACGTCGATTCCCGCAGACAGCGCGACCCAGATCTATCGTGGCTTCGTGTTCTATCTGCCGACCGGATCGGACATCAACGACTTCTTTGTTGATGTTGGCGTTGTGCCGACCGTGGCCTCTGGTTCGATCAGCACGATCACCGTGTACGTGTCGAACAACTACACGGTCCAAGGTGGAACGCCGACCTATGCTGCTACTGGCACGATTTCGGCAGTCGGGCGACAGGCGCTGTCTACGTTCACCGGAACGCAGTTGGCGAATCAGTTCTCTTCGTCTACCGACATCCTGACCCCCAACGGGCAGGCCAACGTGTCGCAGCTTGTGTTCACGATCTCGATTGCTGGCACCAGCATGACGACGCTGAGCGCGGGCACGATGTATTTCACTGTGCGCTACATGCAGCCTGACGGCAACGTTGGTTCAGCGACCGCCTATCCTTACGGCAACTACGACTAAGTAGTCGATGGGCGGGGGGCTTCGGCCCCCCTTAGTCCAAGAAACGCAAGGAGCGCATCACCATGATGCAGACCGATGTCAAAGCGGCAACCGCTGCGGCAGGCACGAATACAACCGTGACCGGATACCGCGCGCGGGTCAAGGCAATTGCCATGACCTATACCGCAAGCGCGGGCGCGATCACCATTGCAGACGGTACCGGCGGGACGACCTTGTTCTCCTTCACACCTGCTGCTGCGGCTGGGTCTCTCTACATGTTGTTTCCCGGAGAAGGGATTCTTGCTCAGACGGGGATCTACGTCACAACGGGTACTGGCACCACTGCTACGGTGTTCTATGGCTAAGACCCCTGCATGGCAGCGCAAAGAGGGCAAGTCTGAGTCCGGTGGGCTCAACGCCAAGGGGAGGGCCAGCTACAACCGGGCTAATCCTGGGAAGCCGGGGCTCAAGGCCCCGCAGCCGGAAGGTGGTCCCAGGCGCGATTCCTTCTGTGCTCGGATGAAGGGCATGAAGAAGAAGCTCACAAGCACCAAGACTGCAAACGATCCAAACAGCCGGATCAACAAGTCTCTCCGGGCGTGGAACTGCTGAGGAGATACAGTGAATGGATCTCGTAGCAGTTTGGAACACTGTATTGACAGTGCTCCTTGGCATCGTGGGGTTCTTTATGACTGCGAAGTTCAAAGAACTCGACCGAATCAGCATCTTGCTCAACAAAACGCGTGAGGAAGTGGCTCGGGACCACATCACTCGATCTGAGTTCCGGCAGGACATGAAAGAGCTGATTGAACGCTTTGACAGAATTGAAGCCAAGATCGACACTTTGAGGACAAAATCCCATGCCGGTCAAATCAGCTAAGCAGGAACGCTTCATGCAGGCTGTGGCTCACAATCCGGCTTTTGCCAAGAAGGCTGGGGTCAGCAAGGACGTGGCCGAGAAGTTTGTTGGTCCGAAAGCCCACAAGGGCGGTTCGGGTACCAAGTCGCGTGCGGATCTCCAATCCATCAACAAGCCTGAAACCCATCGCGGGAAAATGGCTCTTTTCTCGGAAGGTGGCGACATGAAGACGAAACGTATGGCAAGCGGCGGCATGGCTCCGTCCAAGATGGGCAAGGTCACTGCGGGAGGCTTGCGCCCTCATGGTGAACACACTGTCCAGCAGAAGGGCCGCACCAAGGCCAAGATGCCCAAGATGGCCGGCGCTATGGCCATGAAGAGTGGAGGTAAGTGCTGATGGCCAAGAAAGAAGTTGGTGGCGGACGTTCCGCCGGGATTGGTGGCGCTACCGCTGAAGAAATGGCGGACTACCATGAAGAGGGCCTCACCACCGAGCGCAAGATCAGGCGCGGCGACTACGGTGGTCCGGGGATCGGTCCTTCGGACCCGATGCCGCCTCCCCCTCCAAAGGCTTCGGTCAAGAAGCTCGCCAAGGGTGGAGTGACCCGCGCTGACGGTTGCGTTCGCAAAGGCCATACCAAGGGCAGGATGGTGTGACATGGCAATGAATACGGGTTATGACCCGGCAACTACAGCCGCTTTGAACCGAATTCAAAGCCGCAATCGTCCATCCAGCGAACAACTTGCGGACTCGCCACGGGCGCGAAAGAAGTACGCCGGCCCTATGGAAGATCGTCCCATAGTGAACGGCAAGGCAGTGGTCAGTGCGGAAGAACTTGCGGACTTTCGTCGGCAATATGGATCCGACAAGACGCTTCGTGACTTGTTGAATGCAGACAAGGGCCTTGTGCGACGCAAGTCCCCTGCGTCGAAGTCTGCTGAGCCGAAGAAGGAAACGCCTGCTGTTGAAACGCGTTCGGCGTATGACCCGCGTGCTCGCGGCCAAGATCCGGTTATGCGGGTGACGCCTCCAAAGGAGAAATCGCCGTTTGGCACTCCGGAGGAACGCGCAGGCGCTCGCTCTATGATGGCTGCACGCCAACGGGCCGATGAGTTTGAGGCCGACTTGGCGGAAAAGCGTCGCAGAGAAGATCTCATGCGACCCGGGCGCGATGCCATTGAACCCGTTTACCCCGAGTTGATGATTGCTGGCCCCGGAGCGATTGGGGCGCGGTCTCTTGCGACTGGCGCAAGATCTCTTGCGTCTAGGGCCGTTCCAGAGCGTGCTGCCGCCCCGGCGGCGCGGGAGGCCCCTGCTTTTGATCTCCCGCCCGTTGCCAATCCTTGGCGTTATCCAAGGGTTAAGGCAGAGCGAGAGGCTGCGCAATCGGCTGGCCGAAAGGCGGAAGAAGACTACGTGCGCGATGTCATCGAGCGCGGCGCAGAAATGGGCATGAAGAAGGGCGGCAAGGTGGCCGCAAAACCCAAGGCATACGCCAAGGGTGGTGCTGTGCGCGGCGGTGGTATTGAGAAGCGTGGCAAGACCAAAGGCAGGTTTGTATGATGGCCTCTCGCGGGATGGGTGCAATCAGTACCTCCAAGATGCCTCGTGGCAAGACCAAGGCTCGGAGGGATGATACTGACTTCACGCAGTACGCTGAAGGTGGTCAGGTGAAGTCCCGCGTGAACGAGGCGGGCAACTACACCAAGCCTGGAATGCGCAAAAGCCTTTTTGAGAGGATCAAGGGGCAAGCCACGCAAGGCACGGCGGCAGGTCAGTGGAGCGCACGCAAGGCTCAGCTTTTGGCCAAGCAGTACAAGTCCAAGGGTGGGGGCTACAAGTGAAAGCCCCGCAGCAGTCCCTGAAGGATTGGACCGCTCAGAAATGGCGGACCAAGTCAGGCAAACCGTCTTCAAAGACTGGAGAGCGCTATCTGCCCGAGGCTGCGATCAACGCCCTGTCGCCTACTGAATACGCATCTACGACCCGGGCGAAGCGGGCAGGCAAGGCTGCGGGCAAGCAGTTTGTGTCTCAACCCAAGGGTATAGCTCAAAAGACCGCGAGATTTAGGTAATG
>Ga0316617_100000565_pt1 | contig 10217 bp, 9 predicted proteins | sample OWC_Aug_M1_C1_D2_FD_207801 | JGI IMG/M metagenome (GOLD analysis project Ga0316617, IMG submission 207801) | Wetland soil microbial communities from Old Woman Creek delta, Ohio, United States - OWC_Aug_M1_C1_D2_B | ecosystem: Environmental > Terrestrial > Soil > Wetlands | place: USA: Ohio... | reverse complement strand
GCGGTAATGACGGATGACGAAATCTCCTGGTTGCAACAGAATTTCGGCAATGCGCAATGCTCCCGGATAGACGGAGTTGGTCACCTCTTGCATCTCCAGGACGAAGGTCAGACACCGGTCCTGACTGCGATGAGGACTTTTCTTGATCGCGTTTAGGGCAGCGGCCGCTCGCCCCTTATGCACCATCGCCTTCGGTCGCGTCGATGTCATTCTCCTTTGCTGCCTCTCATTGACGCCCAACCGTTTGTTGGAGCAGACCGTCCACCAGCGGCGCTTCGCTTGCTGTTGTCCGGCTGCTCAACACGGTCGTTGAAAGTATCACCAAGAAACTCAATTCTCTATAAACCTGCGTTTGTGACAGCGAAGGACACCATATCAGATTTTTGGAAAAGTGAGGTAGAAGGTTTCTACCATCGGGAGTGAGGGGTGAACCCGGAATTGGGATCACCCCTTAGGCTTACTACTTTTTCAATTCGTATGCCCCGGTTATGGTAATGCAATTTTGAAAAGTGCCCTCGGCGATCGGTTTAGGGCGCTGGTGTGCCTTCCAGGTTCCACCGCCTTTGATGTTCTCCCATTTGCCGGTGCCGAATAAGAATTGCCATTTGCCGTCGTTTGCCCCGCCATCCCATTCTACGACATTGATATCGCCATTGGGATACATGTAACGGCAAAAACCACTTTGGATCGCCTGATCGCCAGCTCTTTTAAGCATGCCCACGCATTGTTCGGAAACGTTGTTGAGTATTTCCGCGTTGCTTTTGCTTTGAAGTATCCCTTTAAGCTCGAAACTCATGATAACCAGCTCTTTGGTGTTTTGGATGTATGTGGCCGCTCCTGACCGGCAGGCCACTGATTCGAAAGAGTCTGCCGTTTGAACGGCTGGCACGAACAAGAAGATCATCATAACCGGTATGAGAAATAGCCGCGTCATTTTTTCCTCCAATCGTATTTTTGGGGGGAAACCGCAATTCGCAAAAACAAATAGCCGAACATTCGACGGTGACGTTTACGATGTCACGCTCGGCAGCTCGGCTATCTTCGGAAAAGGAACCTTCGGGAAGCGCTTTGGAACCAAGTCACAGGATCAACTGGAACATTAAAGATCCGTGGCGTTCCGTCCTCATCTCGCGATGAGTTTGGCTTTATGAATAACTGAATGAGATATTGCGCCTCCCCCCGGGTTTAATCCCTGGGGAGGCCAAGATTCGGTATTTTGAGGGGCATCCTATTCATGGTGAACCTCAAATACCAATGGAATGAGTTTTTTTCAGGGGGTGGCTTAGGATGTTATATAAGCTTATAGCCAGCCTTGTGGATTGTCAACAAGGCACTTGTGTTCGGCTATATCAAACGATACGCAGCTATAAAAAAACTGCCGATACTGACAGCGAAGGCCACCATATCAGTTTTCTGAAAACGGGAGGTTGACGGTCAGTATCTCAGGCCCCGGCGGTCTAAGGTGTTTCGGTTTGGGTTTGACATGGGCGGGGCAATGGAGGTAAGGATATGATACACGGAACTAATCTGCTATAATTTTAGTATGTTGGATAATTTAGATTTCATCCGACGTATCACCGAGCGGCCTTTTCTGAGATAGTCGCAACCTACCCCAAATGCTGATTGACCCAAGAAGCTCACCGATCTGAACCAAATCTGCAATTTCTTCTATAGGCATGTTTCTTCTGATAAACTCTCAAAATGCGGCACGGAAACTATATAACAAGCCGCAGCGACAATTAAATCGAAGCCGACTGGATGGATCTTCATTGTTTACAACCACTGTAGGTGATGCTTATGATCGGGCCGTAGCGGGGGGAGTGGCATTCCCATATTTTGGGGCAGACGGGCGGCCGGACCGCAATCATACCCTCGGGCAACCGCTGCCTCCCGATAGCGGGTTTCTATCCTAATCCTATATACCGAACGTGGGTGAAAACGGTTCGCAATGAGCTCTCCAGCTAAAGACGCACTGCGGCTCAAAATGGCCGGCCTGCTGTTCATAGTGTTTGGCTTCGTCGTCGTCGGAGTGTTTGGCGAGAAGATGGGGGACATTGAATGGCTCTTGGCTGCTACCCCAGGCGACTTTGCGTTCTCCGCAGGTGCCTGGCTTGTCGCCGCGCATCTCTTTTCCTTCGGTTTGATCATCCTCCTTGCTGGCCTGAAAAATGTTCCACTGCTGACGAGCGCACGCGCGCGCCGCGGCGCATGGCGAAAGCTCTGTGGATCCACTCTCATTATTATGTGTTTCGCGTATGCGGGTCTTGTCGACATGCGCGCGTTCGAGTTCGTGGACGAGACATGGTGGATATTGCTGCCCAGCCTGGCGGTCTTTCTGGTATCGGCGTGGATCGGTTTCCGGCTCCTTCGCAGCGGCTGGAAGTATGACGTGGTGTCGGCCGAGCAACTACTGGCGACCGATCCGCGTCCGCCTGTGGTCTACCTTCGATCGTTCGAAGCAGACAGTGAAATCTTGCTGCGGCCAGACGGTTTCTGGAACAAGGTGGTGACCATTTTCTTTGGCTATGCGGTCACGTTCAGTCCAGAGCAGGAACTCGCTGAGATTCTGAATCACGTGGGGCCGGTGATCGCGATTGGCAAGCCGGGCGAGCCGCTGCCGGAGCTGGGTGCGGCGAGGATCTACGTCGGCGACGCGGACTGGAAGGCGAAGGTCACCGACATGATGGCGCGATCCCGGCTCGTGATCATACGCACCGGGGCGACGCCAAATCTGCAGTGGGAGATCGAACAGACGATGGCGCGTGTGCCGCGCCGGCAGATTCTATTCGTGAGCCTCGGCGACGCCAGGAAGATGGCGCCGTTCGACCAGTATTTTGAACAGCGCTTTGGCCGCGTTATGCGGTCAGTTAACGCAGCAGAGACACCGGGTTGGATGAAACTGATTTCCACGGGCAAGTATGTGAACGGCAGGATCATCTACTTTGATGGAGCCCTGCAACCGCGGGAAGAACCGATCCGGCTAACTGTTAGCTGGGCGGGCCTTGCGCTGGGCCTGATGCGTCCGTATCGGGGGTCAATTCAAACAGCGATGAAACACGTATTTGCTGCGCTTGAGCTACCCTGGGTTACGCGCAGCAGCCAGACCGCGGCGGTGTTGCTTGCGATGTTTGGCGGAATGTTTGGGCTCCATCATTTTTACCTTGGCGATCGGCGACGCGGCTTCAAATACCTCGCTTTTTTTTGGACCTTCATTCCAATGTTCGTCGGTTGGTTCGACACGGTGAAATTGGCGCGGCTGGACGCTGACGAGTTCGGCGAGAGATATCCCGCACGGCAAGTTGATCTCGCGTTACCCAGGTTGGATGCCGCACTTTAGAGGCAGCGCGCTACAGCATAGGCCCAGGCTGCGCGTACGCGAAGGAATGAGGAATGCCGGAAGTAAACTGCAAAAATTCGGAAGTTTCGACCGCGGCGATTATTAATCATCTCTCATTCCCTAATTGCGAAACCGCAGCCGGTAGATTGAAAGCAGGCCAGTTCAACACCATTTTATCCATCATCCCTTAAGCTCCTGCGCCTTAAATGCTCAATTCATAGCTAATCACCTTGGCGCTTTCATCCTCTGGGATGACGGATAAAACGCTATTCGTTGGGCCTAAATGGAAGGAGAGATATATGGGACAGCATAATGGAGTTTTCCCGGCAGTCGTGATTGATAACGTTGATCCCGATAACCTTGGACGCATAAAGGTGCGGCTTCCACAGATGCACACGTCTGGCAAACGCGGCTATGAAGCATGGGCTCGTGTGGCCACCTTGATGGCTGGAAAGAATCGAGGTTCGTGGTTCATCCCTGACGCGAACGACGAAGTCCTGGTTGTATTCGAAGCCGGCGACGTTACTCGACCTTATGTCATTGGTAGCATGTGGAACGGCACCAGCTCGCCACCGGAGACGATGGATACGAACAACAACAAAAAACTCCTGCGATCCCGCAACGGCGTTAAGATCACCCTAGACGATCAAAGTGGCCAGGAGAACTTCATTGTCGAGACGCCTGGTGGCCAAAAGGTCACTCTCAAGGACGGACCTGGCTCGATCGAGATTATAGATAGCAACGGAAATTCAGTGAAACTTGAGACGGCCGGCATCATGGTGAACGCCAGCGGGAAAGTCACCATCAACGCCAGCATGGTCGAGATCAGTTCAGGCATGATCACCGTGAACTCAGGCATGTCGAGATTCAGCGGAGTTGTGGAGTGCGATACGCTCATCAGTAACAGTGTCATCAGCGCAAGCTACACTCCCGGTGCGGGAAATATTATGTAATTACTGAATTGCTTAGGTTGTAAAGTAAGAAAACACTATCCGGACATTCGGCCCAACAACCGCATGCAGCCGATTTGCTCCGCTGGCGCTGCGCAAACGGCTTATGCCGAGCGTTCAAAATATCACAGAGAAACTCAATACCATATAAAGCTGCGTTTTTGACAGCGAAGGCCACCATATCAGGTTTCTGAAAGCGTGAGGTTGAATGCCTGTATCACCGGCTACAGCGGTCCAAGGTCGTCCGGTTTGGATTTGACACGAGCTGGCCAGCGGGGGTAAGGATAGGATATTCGGAATAAATCTGTAATGGTTTTAGAAGGTTGGACTATTCAGATTCCATCCGACAAATCACCGATCGGCCATTTCTGAGTTTGTTTCCGCGAATCACAGTAGCCTGTTCCCCCAAGAACCCACCAACGTCTGAACAAATCTGCAATTCCCCGAATCGATACCTTTGATCTGCTAAACCAACCCCGCCTTCAACCCAGGCAAGGTTTGGACTGAGGCACGAAGTCCAAACACGGCAGGCTACAAAATATTTTAGATTTCCGAATGTACTATATATTGAAACCTATCATGGGATACGGTAAGAAACCTCTACCGGGAATACCCGACATCACGGTAATTTTGCTAAATTTGCGAAAACATCAGGTTGAACAACTGGAGAACGAAATCCATCGGTCAGCGTCTGGCTAGTTGGCTAAGTTATGGTTTGGTGCGATTCATGATAGGAATCGCGGGGGCAATGCCCCGGGAAAAAGCCGGGTCAAGTAAAAGCGATCGAGAGCGCAGTTTGGAAGGCAGGCGCGATAGAGCCCGTATGCTAAAGCTGGATACGTGATGAAAACATACCAGGACATGAAATCGTCAGCGTACATCGATTCCATAATCTATTATGCTGAACCGCTGCTTGGTATTCGTTTCACGAGGGTCAAAAAATATCGGTATAGTGCCCTATGCCCATTCCACGCTGACACCAAAGACAGATTCATGGTCTATGTCAATAAGAATGATGGGGTCCGGTTCCATTGTTTCGGTGCCTGTAAGGGAGATTGGGACATTTACGACCTGATCATGCTGCGGAAGAAATATCGGTTCAGAAAGGCACAGCAGGTTTGGGCTGAGCATCTGGGTGTCACGGATTTCAAGTTTGCTGATGGCAGCAGTCCCTGTATTCCTGAACCTGACGAAACACCGGAGCCCGTTGATCCGGTTGATTTTGTCGAACCGCAGAAGCTTGATGAGAAGATTGTTGCTGCCCTGAATGATGCCGCCCACTTCTACAATGACCTTTTGATCTCAAATGAAAACTGGTTCAAGCATATTTGGGAGTATCTTGCCCGCCGGGGCATCGGGAAAGACACCATAGGCAAGTTCAAAATCGGCTACGCCCCGCCATATAGCGATGAACGGGACCAAGGCAGAGCACTCATAGCCGGCTTCTCCCCACTGTTTGAAAAGGATTATGGGGCATTCAATGCGTTCTTAGGTGGTGGATTGGTCAGATTGTTGAACGATGGGACCGTAAAGGGATACGGATACTATTGCCGGCAGATCGATTTCAGACGAAATGATCCGTTTTCAAGAAATTACGGTGATAATCTCGCCGGACGGATTGTGTTTCCAATTTATGATGCTGATGCCTGCCCGACCGGATTTGTCGGCAGACGCCCGGACGATAGGGGCGTTCGCTGGCTCAAACACCAGACCAGAGAAGCTCCTCTTTCTGCCAGGGGCTGGCTTTATGGTATTGAAAAGGCAGGGCGGTATATCCGGCAGTACCGGACGATCATACTGGTGGAGGGCCTCTTTGATTATTTTGCCTTCTACAACCTGCTCAAAGCCCAGGACAAACTGGTGGTGGTTTCGATGTTGGGTTCCTATCTCACCCCCGAAGCGGCGAACATTCTCAAAGGCCTTGATATCGAGCACTATATTGTTGCGTACGACTGGGACGAGGCTGGCAGAAACGGCATCGAACGGATTGCGGCCAAATCAGGCGGGTGGGTCTATTTCCTTGGTGGTCTGGCAGAAGGCCAGACCCCATACGATATGTTGAAACCGGTAGTCAGCGCCATAAGCGGATTTTCCCTGAAACACCTGACGACCGATGCGCAATGAAGAAAAAGTTCTTTTGGACATACGACGCATGGGCGCGTATTGCGATAAATACTTTGGCCCTGTGGGCGGGTTCTCCACCCGCCCAAACACCAATGAATTTGTGACGGTGCTCCCCAATTCGGATATGTTTGGAGTTGAGGGTATTCATGAAAAGCTTACTTAAAATCCGTTGACTTTATATAAATCCTGATTACCTTAATGGTACATTTTAAGGACCACCCAACTTCAACACTTCTATTATAACTCAGGGCGGCTTCTGCTATCCAGGGGTTAAAGTTAAAAAGGGAAGGTTAGAGGTGGCCTTGAAAGATGCCTCTCAAATGTGCGTGCATCTTTTTCGACTTTTTATTTTACCAAAGAGGGGAAGTCGAGTAAATTAACGGCATTTTGAGAACATCGATGGATAAGGCAGACCGTAATGGGTTCTGCCTTATTTTTTTCATACAGAGTCAAGTTTTGCCTTAAAGCTCAATGGTTCTGCCATAAATCCCTATTTTCCAAAAACACTCAATTATCAGATTTGGGGCGAGATTTGTAATTTAAGGCGGTTTGACAAAGATGATCGTGGTACATATCTTAAAGTAATTACAGAAACTCGAAACAATTCCTCTTTCCACTTTTCAGCAAATATCGGTAGTTATTTACCGGAGCTGACCTCTCGCAACAGCTGGCCTTCTTGCGATCCTTCATTTCAAATTTTATTTCAGCGGGTTCCATAGATACCGGTAGCTTTTTACCCTATCTTGATTAATGGGTCTGAGCTGTTCTCAGCCAATCTCCCGGCAATCTGAACTATGCCGGGTTAACTGCACGAGACAATTAAGGGGGTTGCTAAAATGACTGAAAGTAGGATCAGGGTCGCGCCCAGTACAGTAGCGTATGCTGACGATGAGAAAAACAAGCTAGTAGTGGAGTTCGCCATCCCAGGAGCGCCAACGGATACCATCGATCTGAAGCTCCTGCCAGACAGCGTCCACCTGACAGCGCCAGCACGGGACATTGAGTATGTTTCGGCACTTGCTTTGGCTTGGCCGGTGAAACCTGACAAAGCCGAAGCGATCTACGAGCACGGGCTGCTCCGAATCGAGGTGCCATTCAAAGATCCGATGGAAGATGCTACGAAGGTCGCCATCAAAGGAGGAGGCACGGACGCCAACATCAAGAAAATCAGAGCCTGAAGATTCGTTAACTTGAGAGAGTCTCTTCTCGTCCTGCCACGGATGACGCCCGGTTCATCAAACCGGACAATACAGTTGAAGGTGCCAGCCGGGTTGGGGGGGGGCGTAGCGTCACAACGGAGACTAACCTTCTACCAATGCTGATGACGCCGCCCCTGTCGGAGATCTAACCAGACGCTGAAGCCGGCGAGGCGCCGGAAAGAGTCGCCCCCATCCTGCTCCTCGGCTTAGCTTTGTCATTCGCTGTTGAGAAATGTTTAATATAAATTAGCCGCTTTTAGAAGGAAAATTTTAGCCATGAAACTCAGACCATTACAGGACCGAATTTTAGTACAACGGGTTAAAGAAGAGGAAAAAACAAAAGGTGGGATCATCATCCCGGATACGGCCAAGGAAAAACCAGTTGAAGGTAAAGTGATTGCCGCCGGTAATGGTAAACTCGGAGAAGAGGGGAAGAGAATGACGCTTGATGTCAAGAAAGGCGATCGGATTCTATTCGGCAAATATTCGGGCACTGAGGTAAAAATGGAGGGTGAAGAATACCTTATTATGCGCGAGGATGACGTACTTGGTGTCATCGAATAAAACTAAAAATAAAGGTTAAGACAAAATGGCTAAACTTATAAAATATGACATGAAAGCCCGTGAAGCGATGCTGAACGGGGTAAGAACCCTTGCTGACGCGGTTGTTGTTACCTTGGGTCCCAGAGGAAGAAATGTCGTCATCGATAAATCCTGGGGATCGCCGACGATCACCAAAGACGGCGTTACAGTGGCCAAGGAAATCGAATTGGAAGACAGATTCGAAAACATGGGCGCTCAGATGGTAAAGGAAGTTGCCAGCAAAACAAGTGACATGGCCGGTGACGGCACAACCACCGCGACGCTTTTGGCTAGATCTATTTATGAAGAAGGGCAGAAGCTGGTGGCGGCCGGCAATAATCCTATGGCTATTAAACGGGGGATTGATGCTGCAGTTGCGGTCGTTGTGAAAGAACTTCAAGATTTGAGCAAACCCACCCAAGACCAGCGCGAAATTGCCCAAGTGGGCACCATTTCGGCGAACAATGATGAAACCATCGGCAAAATCATTGCCGAAGCGATGAACAAAGTTGGGAAAGAAGGGGTCATCACTATTGAAGAAGCCAAAGGCATGGAAACAACACTCCAAGTTGTCGAAGGTATGCAGTTCGATCGAGGGTACCTATCGCCATATTTTGTGACCAATGCCGAAAAAATGGTCGCCTCTTTGGAAGATGCTTACATTCTGATCAATGAGAAAAAGATCAGCAACATGAAAGATCTGTTGCCCATCCTTGAACAAGTCGCCAAAATGGGCCGACCTTTATTGATCATTGCTGAAGATGTAGACGGTGAAGCATTGGCCACCTTAGTGGTCAATAAATTGAGAGGCACTCTGCAGGTTGCCGCGGTCAAGGCACCGGGTTTTGGCGACAAACGCAAGGCCATGCTGGAAGACATTGCCGTTTTAGCCGGAGGTCAGGTCGTATCCGAGGATTTAGGGATCAAATTGGAAAATTTAACGGTATCAGACCTCGGCAAGGCCAAACGGATCAATATCGATAAAGACAACACCACCATCGTCGACGGTGCCGGTTCGCGCTCGACCATCGAGAGCCGAGTGAAGCAAATTCGCGCTCAAATCGAAGAAACCACCTCCGACTACGATCGTGAAAAACTGCAGGAACGCTTGGCCAAACTGATCGGCGGGGTTGCGGTGATCAGCGTGGGCGCAGCCACGGAGACAGAAATGAAGGAAAAAAAAGCCCGGGTTGAAGATGCGCTCAACGCTACCCGTGCGGCTGTGGAGGAAGGGATCGTCCCCGGCGGAGGTGTGGCGCTGGTTCGCTGTCTGCCCGCGCTGGAGAAAATGAGAATTAAAGCCGATCAAAAGCTGGGTGTGAAAGTCATTATGCGCGCCATGGAGGAGCCACTTCGTCAGATTGCCAACAATGCCGGCTCTGAAGGTTCCGTCGTCATCGATAAAGTAAAAAACGGCGAGGGAGCTTTTGGTTACAATGCCGAAACGGATACCTATGAGGATCTGATGAAAGCCGGAATAATGGATCCGACCAAAGTGGTCCGGCTCGCATTGCAAAATGCAGCAAGTGTGGCTTCATTAATGCTGACCACCCAGGCCATGGTTGCAGAAAAACCTGATGACAAAAAGGAGATGCATCCGGGAGCACAAGGAATGGGAGGTGGCATGGGTGGAATGATGTAAAACTATGTTTTTCCAAAGTGTTATGGTGAACATGATGCAGACCGATATTGCACGTGAACCACTGCGGTACGTTGGGCAGTTTGTAATACGAACACTCTCTCAATGCCGCGGCCATTGAGTCCCGGTCCTCATGGCAATTCCAGTATACCCCTTCGAACTGGTGCTGAATAGACCAGTTAAGTTTAGAAGTAAATCAAGGAGTGAAAACTATGGATTCCAATATTTTTTGCTCCCAATGTATACAATGAAATCGATTTGTTATCTTGACAGTAGAAAAAGTTGCGTATGTTAGAGCCGAGTATAACTTTAAGAAGGCCAAAGCAAAGGGGGAATAATTGGACAGAAGAAGTATTACAATATTCAAAGGCAAAGATGAGCGACTA
>Ga0316617_100000564_pt1 | contig 10230 bp, 9 predicted proteins | sample OWC_Aug_M1_C1_D2_FD_207801 | JGI IMG/M metagenome (GOLD analysis project Ga0316617, IMG submission 207801) | Wetland soil microbial communities from Old Woman Creek delta, Ohio, United States - OWC_Aug_M1_C1_D2_B | ecosystem: Environmental > Terrestrial > Soil > Wetlands | place: USA: Ohio... | reverse complement strand
AATAAATTTAACAAATCGGTACAGCTGACAGGCAGCCGGCTTCGCTGCCTACCCCTGACCTCCGTCGTTATACCTTGACCAACATAAGGTAAATTACCTGAGAATGGAATATGAAGACCCTCCTAGATAAACAGACAGAGAAAAGTGAAGAGGTATTAAGAGCAATAGCCCATATGCCGACCAAAAGCCTACCCGTTTTAATGGACAATGACTTTGTACGAGGGTTAACAGATGCTGATTTTATGCGTGTCGCCGTGCTGCTCGCGCAAAAGAGCTATGATGAAGGGGGGTGCCCAATTGGCGCTGTTATAATTGATAACTCGACAAGACAAATCGTAGGAAAGGGGCACAACACACTCGTTCAGGAAAACCATCCTTATAACCACGGTGAAACTTCCGCTATTCGAGACGCTGGCCGGATAGACTTTAGCAAGACAACTCTTTTTACCAGCCTGAGTCCGTGTGACATCTGCGCGACGTTAATTTACATGAGAGGGTTTGGTCGCGTGGTCGTAGGAGATGTAACGAACGCGGCCGGTAATGAAGCATTTTTGCAGGAAAGAGGGATTCACGTTGACATTTTAGAGGACAGGCGAGGAATAGAGCTTTACTCCCGATTTCGCTCCGAAAAACCTGACCAAGATTTAGAAGATTGGCAAGGTCTAAGCGCCTTGCAAATGAAGCACAACAAATGAATGCACGAGATTTCGCGCCGTTAGCGTTTGTGGCTGCTTTGATATTCGACTAGCGCGAAACTCGTGATTCATGCGTTGAATGGCAGCTCATTGAAGCCCTGCTGTCATTGAGCGCAAATCTTCAAATGTCGCTTTTGGGTCGGGTGCTGACTGATGCGTTTCCCGGTAGCAGACGTTGATTTTGATATAGTATGACGGGCAATTAACGGCCAAAAGCGGTCACCGACGTTTCGGCATTGAGTGACAGCAGTAGGATGTATACCTGCCTTTCAGTTTAGCGATAGATGCTTGATTGCAAAACCTGGTACCTTTTAGGTATGATCCTCGCCCGCTAGCCTTCATGGTGAAGAGCAATTTAAGTCATTCGATTCAGGCGGTTAACCCAAATAATACAAAAAACGATAGCTCGCTATAATACGGCCGATTTATCCGACCATTTTATGCATAAACTTGATGGAATCTGAAAATGAAAGAAATTCGCGCATGGGCTGCCCACGGCCCGAAACAATCCCTTGTACCGTTTACGTATAAGCCAGACCTGCTTGGACGGGAAGAGGTAGAAATTGAAGTCGAGCACTGCGGCATTTGTCATTCTGATCTCTCCATCATTAACAATGACTGGGGCTTTTCAAAGTATCCCGTCGTGCCTGGCCATGAAGTCATTGGCAAGGTTGTGGCTATCGGTGAACAAGTCGAAGGCTTGCAGATTGGGCAACGGGTCGGCGTGGGCTGGAACTCGGGTTGTTGCATGCATTGCGCTCAATGCATTGGTGGTCGGCACAACATGTGCACATCCTTGTTGCCCACCATCGTTGGCCACTTTGGTGGTTTTGCAGAACGGCTAAGAGCCCATTGGATCTGGGTAATCCCGCTACCCGACAATCTTGACCCAGGTGCTGCCGGTCCTTTGCTCTGTGGCGGCACGACGGTATTTGGGCCGTTGTTAGAACTGGGAATCAAGCCGGTTGATCGAGTTGGCGTCGTCGGGATCGGGGGGCTCGGACATCTGGCCATTAAATTTGCCATGGCCTGGGGTTGTGAAGTGACAGCTTTCACCTCACACGAATCAAAAGCTGAGGAAGCCAAAGCGTTTGGCGCACATCGTGTGGTGTCAAGCACCGACTGTGCAGCAATGAATCACATAGCGAGTTCGCTTGATCTGTTGTTGGTCACGGTAAACGTGCCGCTCGATTGGAAGGTATTGCTGCAAACCCTCAAGCCTTATGGACGCCTGCATATCCTGGGGGTGGTACTTGAGCCAATGCCGATTGCTGCGATGGATTTAATTTTTCAACAAAAAAGCATTTCTGGCTCGCCGACCAGCAGCCCCTCGACAATCGCAACGATGCTCGACTTTGCCGCCCGCCACCAGATCAGCCCGCAAGTTGAACATTTTCCGATGAGCAGGGTAAATGAAGCTCTGGAACATCTCCGGGCAGGGAAGGCCCGCTACCGGATCGTGCTTGATGCAGATTTTTATTGAGTCAATCAAAATGACTTTGAACTGCTGATTTCCGTTCATAGATTTACGCTTTATGTCGGCAGAGATTCAATGAGCTGCCATTCAACGCAAAGGTGAGGGCCGCTTTTGGCACTGCTTCGTAATATCCAAAGCACTGCATTTAAAATTCCACGACACGATTCAATTGCCCCGATATGGACTCAATCATGAAGTAATAATAACTGATAAAAAGTTTCCCATTGCTGATTCGTAGTTCGGTCCTGTCGCTCATTTCTAGCCAAAGTCTGGTTGTAACGTAGTGTCGACAGAAGCTAGGGGTGAGGCGCTCTAGCCTTGTACAACTGTTCAATGATGGTATCCGAAAGTGGCTGACTCTCATCGGGTGGGATCAACACTTCGACATAGCATGCCTTCTGAGCTGATTGGATTGTGGAGATAGTCTGTTCCAGTTGTTTGACAGTTGACACGCACTCGGTAAACCAATGCTTGCAACCCATGGCTTCGGGAATAGCTTGATAATTCCAGCGGGCAAGATCATCGTAAATATGGCCCTTCTCGCCAATGACTTCCTCTATCCCGTAGAGCCCATTGTTGAGTACGAAAATAATGGGCTTGATGTCATAGCGCCCCATCGTCCCCAATTCATTAGCCGTAAATTGATGTGCGCCATCACCGGTGACCAAGATGATACGCTGTTCCGGGGCAGCCATGCTCAGCCCCAACGTTGCCGGCGTGGCCCAGCCGATTGAACCCCAAAGCGTTTGAGATTCATAACTAACGCCATCAGGAAGCAATAATTTAGGTAAATATAAAGTGCAGGTCCCCGTTTCGGCGACCAGGATATCACCTGCACGCAGCAACCGCTGCAAACGCGCATAAAACGCAGCCGATGAAATACGATCCTCTGGATCACCGCTCATCGGCAGAAGAGCCCTATCAACCGAACTCGCCGAGTTTGTGTAGACTGGGGTGGCCGCTTCCAGCGCCTGCAGCATGTCAAACAGGGTTACGCTGGTAAACAACTTTCCACCCGCCGTAACATAATTATCACCCAGAGTAATCAACCGTTCTGCGTCAAGTCGGTTAGTCCAGAAGCCGGTGTTGATATCTTCCAGCACCACGCCTCCAATATCGAGAATCAGGTCTGCCTCTTCAACACATCGAGAGACAATCGTGGGCGACGAGTTCACGCCGTTGTATATGCCGATATAGCCCGGATGCCCTTCAGATAACACCCCTTTGTCCATCGGTGTGGTCGCAAACTGGATTCGAGATTTGGTCAGAAAGGCATCGCAGATCTGATTCAGACCATAGCGAGTGATCATCGACGTTGGCAAAGCGATGGGACTTTTAGCGGCACTCAGTCGTTTCAGTACAGTTGTTACGGCCACCTCGAGTTCATTGGGGGTACTCGCATGTCGCTTCACTTTGGCGAGAGGCTCGCCCTGCACGGGCACTCCGATAACGGGCATTAAGGCCTGATCCTGGGGAACCAATATATAGGCCGGTGCGCTCAGTCTCAGGGCCTCGCGAATGACCCGCTCAATCTCATCGATGGCATTGTCGGCAGTCAGATTGGCACAGACGCAGGCGGCGGACGCAGAAATAGCTGCGAAATGGGTATACAGACCATCACCCAAAGTATGATGAGTAATGAGCCTAGATTTTTGAATGCGTAGACTGGGGGCGCCCACTAGATGAAAAATCGGCAAGCGATGCGCACGCGAACCCATGACGCCGTTCAAGGCGCTCAATTCGCCAACGCCATAAGTCGTAGTCAGCAGCGCTATGCCACGTTTCCGGGCATAGCCATCAGCCGCATAAGCGGCATTGAGTTCGTTCGCGCATAACACCCAATCCAACCCAGGACAAAACTCAATGGCATTATCGATCGGGAAAGAATAATCTCCCGGCACACCAAAAGCATGGGTTACGCCTAGTTGCGCAATGCGTCGAACCAGATATTCCGCTACGGTTGGAATTATATTCGTCATCGTTGCTAACTCGTCAGATATATGTTGAAGGCTGACATAAAGTCCTGTTTAAAGACGCAATGCGTGGATCTAGTCCGTTCACGTGTGTCAATCAGCATCAAAAAATTGCCAGTTTTATTCAAAAAAAAGCACTAACAATTTTCAATTTTACATTACAGGCTTCTGTTTTGTAATACCTATTTAAGAAACCTGTTGATGCTGAATTTGGAACAAATTATACGCCGATTGGCCTTGCTCAGTGGATCAGTCGCTGCGACGTTGCTTGTGGAGAGGGCACCAAGCAAAAGTAAGGCGCATAGGTTATGCAGCTTTTTAGAATCCATGGTAATTCTCTGATTAAAATCGATCGTTGACCGGAAAATTAAAGAAACCATGCTAGGCAATTCGATAGTCGGAAAGCTAAGTCCGCCACTATCCACTTTTGCCTCACAATAGGTTTAATTTTATTAACTGATACTGAACAAAGTAGAAAAAATTTTCTACTGAGTATTTAAGTCAACTTTAAGCCTGATCAACTTCATTTTGAGGCTGGCCGATTTGCTTTGGTTTTTGTTTGAAATGTTATGGTGCTTTCTAGCGGTACAGCGGAAGACCATCGGTATCGACGTCGATGGCCTCGAGGACGCCATACTCATCTTCTGTCACGTAGATCTTCCTTTCGCTCGGGGCACCAAAGGCCAGGTTGGTAGCTGCCATTGAAAATTGATGATTAATTATGATCTGATGTTATCTGGAAACTGTTTTTTACGCGCGTTGGCATGTTATCCAGTTTAGATAACGGCCAAAACCGATCATTCACCTTAACAGTATGTATCCGCAGCTTGTCCGCTATTGACCTAGAATCGCCTGATTTATGTTAGGTAATAATTTTAGCGCTGCTCGATGATATGGCGACTGATGAAGGAACGACACTAAGCAAATCAGAAGCTTATTGCCATATTCAAGCTTGGGAATGTCGGGCATAAACAGCATGTCCAAGTTATAGCGCTATCGCTCTTTAGATGGACACCCTTATAAATCTCATTTGCCATTACTCGCGATCAAGCACCCAAATACGCCTCCTTGACCCGGGGGTTACCCAAAACGTCCAGACCAGTTCCGGCCAGCACGATGGTACCCGTCTCCAGAACATAAGCACGAGAGGCAATGCTTAATGCCATATTGGCGTTCTGTTCCACAAGCAGAATGGTGGTTCCAGATCGATTGATGTTCTGGATAATCCGGAAAATGTCCTGAACTAGGCGAGGAGCCAGGCCCATAGAAGGTTCGTCCATTAGCAGGAGTCGGCCCCGACTCATTAACGCCCGTCCTACAGCCAACATTTGCTGTTCGCCTCCTGATAGGGTCCCGCCTTGCTGCTGCCGACGCTCCTTAAGTCGCGGAAAGGTCGTAAATACCCTATCGTAATCAGCAGCAATCTCGCCTTTGTCCTTCCGCTGCCAGGTGGCTAGTTGGAGGTTTTCTTGAACTGTCAGATTGCCGAAAATTCCACGACCCTCCGGCACGTGAGCGATACCCCGGCCTACGATTAAGTGTGCCGGCACCTGCTGGAGATTTTGTCCATCGAAAACGATAGTACCGGTGAAGGGCGTGAGTCCGGAAATTGCCCGCAAAATCGAACTTTTACCTGCGCCATTCGCGCCGATAAGTGTGACGATTTCACCTTTATTGACTGTGAAGGATACCCCATGCAAAGCCTGGATTCCGTCGTAACGCACTTCTAAGTCATGCACTTCCAGTAGCAGGCTTGTATCTTGACCTGTAGAACCGCTCATTCGACCGGAATCTCTCCTAAGTATGCTTCCAATACCTTGGGATGATTCTGGATCATTTTCGGCGGTCCTTCGGCCAAGGTTACACCAAAATCCAAAACCTTAATGCGTTCGCAAATACCCATGACCAGCTTCATCTGATGCTCAATCAGCAGAATGGTCAGTTTAAATTCCTGACGAATCCACTGAATTAAGTCCATCAATTGATCAATTTCGTTTGGGTTCATCCCCGCAGCCGGCTCGTCAAGCAACAGCAGTTCCGGCGAGATAGCCAGTGCCCGGGCGATTTCAAGCCGCCGTTGCAAGCCGTATGGTAGATTCTTTGCTGTTTCCCCGGCTAGATGCTCTAACTTGAAGATGGCTAACAGCAGTCGGGAATTATCGATGGTGCGCTGCTCTTCGCGGCGATAGCGGCCTAAATGCAGCAATCCCTCCAACGGGGTGTAGTTAACCTGGGCATGATGAGCAATACGCACATTATCCAGTACTGACAAATCACGGAACAGCCGGATATTCTGGAAGGTGCGGCCGATATGCAGGGCAGCAATCTGATTGGGGTTTTTGCCCACAAGTTCCGTGCCTTTGAAGCAGATACTGCCTTCAGTGGCCCGGTAAACTCCAGTGATCAAGTTGAAGACCGTGGTTTTTCCAGCCCCATTGGGTCCAATGACGCCCATCAGATCGCCGTAGTGCAGTTCCAGATTAAAATCGGCAACCGCGCATAATCCACCGAATTGATGCCCCACCTTAGTGGCGGTCAATAGCGCCATGCGGCTCCTCTCCCTGCGGGTTAATGTAATGATGAGCTTCCCTGTCACGTCTGGGGATGAATCCTCGAAACTCCCGCAACCCCATGATTCCACGGGGCCAGTAAAGCATGACCAGAATCAGTGCCAATGGCATGATCACCATTCGCCATACGCCCAAATGACTGATGAAGTGTTCATTCAGTGGATCGAATACAAATGACGGCAACCATGACAACAAAGCTGCCATCGTCGATGGCCGCAACAGCTCTAATAAAACGGTAAAAAGGGTCGCGCCCAGGATGGACCCTCCTATCGATGCGATGCCGCCCAAGTAGACCATAATCAGGATGTCAGTGGACTTGGTGATATCAAAAATCCGGGGACTGATGAATTGCAACAGATGGGCGAACAGCGCTCCGGCGATGCCGGCGCAGAAAGACGATAGCATGAAGGCAAATAATTTAACTTGTTGAGTGTTCACACTCATCAGGTCGCTGGCGATTTCATCCTCGCGTATCGACAGTACGCCGCGCCCGTATTTGGAATAGATAAAATTGCGGATCATCCACACCAAGGTCACTGTCCAGAAAAACACCCAGGGTAAGGTAGTCAGTTTCATAATGCCCGGAATACCACGGGGTCCGCCGATGAAGTCGATATTCTCGATCATGGACTTGACGATCATTAGGAAAGCCAGGGTAATGATGGCCAGATAGTCGCCTCGAACCTTAAATGAGGGGATGGCCACGATCATGCCCAGCAACGCCGCAGCCAATCCGCCGGCCAGAACTGCGCACGGGAACAACAACGGAAAGTCGGTCACTGGGAGTACTTTCATGGTCAACAACACGGCGGTATAAGCTCCGACCGCCATGAAGCCGGCGTGAGCCAAGGAAAACTCGCCCATATAGCCATTCACCAGGTTCAGGCTGACGGCCAGGATGATATTGATTCCCACGTACATCAATATCAGTTGAACGTACACGCTGAGAAGATGGTATTCCGGAATAACGAAGGCAAGACCGAAGCCGGTTGCCAGCAGAGCCGGAACAAGCCAGCGCTTTTCCAGCAGCAAATTCCATTGCTTCCTCAATAAGTCGATCATACTTTCTGGATTCGCGGTTTACCCAGAATTCCGTAGGGCCGGATGATAATCAACAGCATTAGCAGGGTGAAGGCGACAAAATCGCGGTATGTTGAGGGGAAGAAAGCTACGACCATGATCTCCACTCCGCCTAAAATGAACGCGCCCACCATTGCTCCCCGGATGTTGCCGATACCGCCCACTACCGCACAAATAAAAGCTTTCCAGCCTACCGTTATGCCCATGTAAGGATCAATCACCGGATAGGCCAGGGCGTACATCGTTCCCGCCGCCCCAGCCAGTCCGGCACCGATGGCAAATGTGACGGTGATAATCAAATCGACCGGGATGCCCATGAGCGGCACGTAAGTTTTGTCCCAGGAGATAGCGCGCATTGCCATGCCGATCGGGGTGCGGTGTACTATGTAATCCAGCAACAACATCAAGCCCAGCGACAGGCTGATGATGACGACCTGAATCGATGAAAGCGAGATGCCGTGCAGATTCCAGGTTACGTTTTCCAACAACGTCGGGATGTGCTTTGGATAGGGCGACAGCGCCAGGGTGAAATTTTCCAGGAACAGTCCGACTCCCAGCGCGGTAATGATGGCTGAGACACGGGGCGCCTGACGCAGAGGTTTATAGGCTAACCGCTCGATCACTACCCCCAGCAGTGCTGTGCCCAACATAGCCAACAGCAAGGTCGGCGCGAAAGTCAAACCCAGCGTGCTCGATAACAGAAAGCAGAAAAAAGCGCCGATCATGAACACATCGCCATGAGCAAAGTTGATCATGGTCAGAATGCCGTAAACCATCGTATATCCCAAGGCGATCAAGGCATAAATGCTGCCTAACTGCAGGGCGTTCAAAGTCTGTTGAAGCCAGTAAACAACGGCCTCGCTCAAGGTTTTGATCCTGCCTGAAGTTGACTGGCCGCCTTCTTCATGGTGCTGCGTTCATTACCCAGACGAATTTGTCGCCCTTAACCTGCATGATTACAGCGCTTTTCACCGGGTCACCGGAACCGGGGGGAAATTTGATGTCACCTGTCACACCGCTGTAATCGGAAATTGCGGACATGGCATCGCGAACCGTCTTGCGTTCGAGCGTCGGAGATTTTTTAAGTGCCTCGAACAACAGCCCCATGGCATCATAGGTGAGGGCAGCCACATCGTCGGGGGTATTGCCGTACTTCTTAGCATAAGCGTCAATGAATTTTTTTGCCGTTGGCGTAGCGATATCGGTCGCATAGTGGTTGGCGAAATAATCGCCTTCTACTGCCCCACCCGAGAGCTTAATCAATTCCGGACTGCTCCATGCGTCTGATCCGACCAACGGTTGATTGATACCCGCACGACGGGCTTGTTGAGCTATCAGGCCCACATCATTGTAGTAGGCGGGCAGGAATATTATGTCGGGGCCTGCACTCTTGATCTTGGTAAGTTGGGCTGAGAAATCGCGATCACCGGTGGTGTAGGTCTCGAAAGCCACGGTCTGCCCACCCAATTCTGTGAAGGTCTGACGGAATTGATCAGCCTGGCTTTTGGGTGCCTCGGAGGCCACATCGTAGAGCACAGCCGCTTTTTTTGCGCCAAGTTTCTCGATCACGAATCGGGCTAGCACTCGGCCTTCGAACGGGTCTGTGTAACAGGCACGGAATACAAAGATCTTAGGCTTGCCGCTAGTGGTGTCCAGGGTGGTTTTTGGATTGGTGGACCAGGGCGTAATCAGAAGGGTCTTGTTGTATTCGGCGATTTCGGCGGCCGGGATGGCACCAAGACTGGCATTGGGACCAACGATGGCGACGACAGTGTCCTGGCTGATCAGTTTGTTAGCCGCAGCTACCGATTGGTCTGCCTTGGAGGCATTGTCCTCGATGATGAGTTCAATCGGGTAAGGCTTTCCACTGATAGCGATTCCTCCAGCGGAGTTAATCTCACTCACCGCCAACTGAGCGGCGTTTCTGGAGGAGGCGCCGACTGCCGGCATATCACCGGTCTGTTCAACAATTAGTCCAACTTTGATGGTGTCCTGTTTGTTAGTGGGATCTCCGCAACTAGACAACAAGAGCGCGGCTATCACCACGAAGAACGAAGCCATGGAGATCGTCTTACGCATAAGTTTTCTTCTTAATAAATAATTAAAGGGTCTTAGGAAGCTAAAGCGAGGTTAATCGCAATAATTTAAGTCGTTTAATGTAAATACTATCACGACGATGATTAAAAAAATGATAATAGTGTCTGGCATAGGGCCAAACAGATGAACGATGTGCTCCTGATATTCGACATTGACCTCAAAATTTCAACTTGATACAACCAGTATCTAATTTTATTAACAGGCGATTTACAGGAATTTTTTGCACTATTCGACGGATAATTAAATCACCTTGTATCTCGTTTCAAAATACAAAACTAACTGACCGGTTGATGACGCAAGCGTTTCCAGATAAATGTCGTTGACTTTTATGCAGTGAT
>Ga0316617_100000562_pt1 | contig 10236 bp, 9 predicted proteins | sample OWC_Aug_M1_C1_D2_FD_207801 | JGI IMG/M metagenome (GOLD analysis project Ga0316617, IMG submission 207801) | Wetland soil microbial communities from Old Woman Creek delta, Ohio, United States - OWC_Aug_M1_C1_D2_B | ecosystem: Environmental > Terrestrial > Soil > Wetlands | place: USA: Ohio... | reverse complement strand
CGACAACGACGTCGACCAGAGCGCGGCCTTCGTGGAGCCCGTCGCCGGCGGCCGGAGCTACGGGACCTGGCTGGTCTCCCAGGGACTGGGTGCCCCCCAGTCGTTCACCCACGAGGGGAGGACCTACCAGCTCGCCATGCGCCACCGGCGCCAGTACCTGCCCTACACGGTGACGCTGAAGAAGTTCAGCCACGACAAGTACGCCGGCACCGAGATCCCCAAGAACTTCTCCAGCCTGGTGTTCCTCTCCAATCCGCGGACGGGCGAGGCCCGCGACGTCCTCATCTCCATGAACCAGCCCATGCGCTACGACGGCAAGGCCTTCTACCAGGCCAGCTTCGGCAAGGGGGACACCCTCTCGATCCTGCAGGTCGTGGAGAACCCGGGCTGGCTCATCCCCTACATCTCGTGCGTGCTGGTGGGGGTGGGCCTCATCGTCCACTTCACGGTCAGCCTGAGGAAGTCGTCCCGCAAGCGTGAGGCCGCGCGTCTGGTCCAGTCGGCGCAGGAGGCATGACATGAAGAGCAAGGTCGGCAAGTACGCAGCGTGGATCGCCGGTGGCCTGGCGCTGGTGGGGGCCCTCCTCATGCTCCGCGCTCCCGGGCAGGTTCGCGGGATGGACGTCGACGGATTCGCCCGCCTCCCGGTGCTGGAAGGGGGTCGGCTCAAGCCCCTCGACTCCACGGCGCGCAACGCGCTGCTGGTGATCCGGGGACAGCAGAGCTTCCGCTACCAGGACCGGACGGTCGGGTCGGGGGAGTGGATCCTCGACGTGCTCTTCCGGCCGCAGGTGGCCGACCTCCAGCCCATCTTCGTCATCGACAACCCCGACGTGCTCGGGATCATGAAGCTGGAGCGGACGAAGGATCGCTACTACTCCTTCCGGCAGATCGTCCCGTTCGTGAACGAGATCCAGCGCGAGGCCAACGCGGCACAGGCCATCGACGCGAAGCTGCGCACCCCCTACCAGGGCGCGGTCGCCAACCTCTTCGAGCGGCTCTACCTGTACCACCGGCTCAAGAACACCATCCAGCTCGAGCAGACGCCCGGGCTCGCCGCCGAGATCGCGGGCGCCACCGCTCCGGGCGCCGCGCAGCGCCAGGGCACGCTCGCCGACCTGGCCTACTTCCGTCCCATCCCGCCGCTGCCCGGCCAGAAGGCCGAGGCCTGGTCCAACACGGGCGAGGCGCTCCGCGGAGTGGCCATGGGCGCGGTGAACCCGGGGCTCGAGCCCATGGCCCGGATCGGCTGGGCGTACTCGGTCCAGGACGCGCCCGCCTTCAACAAGGCCGTGAAGGATCTGCAGACCGTGACCTTCGGGACCTGGCCCGACGCCCAGACCCACGTCGACCACGAGACCACCTTCAACCGCGCCCAGCCCTTCTACGTCGGCATGGCCATCTACATCCTGGCGCTTCTCGCGGTCTTCGCGTCCTGGGCCTGGAAGCCGGAGATCCTCCGCCCGGCCGCCTTCGGCCTGCTCTGTGCCGGCGCCATCGTGCAGACCGCCGGCCTGATCTCGCGCATCGTCCTCCAGGGGAGGCCGCCGGTCACCAACCTCTACTCGTCGGCCGTGTTCGTGGGCTGGGGAGCGGTGCTCCTCGGCATCGTCCTCGAGCGCATGTACCGCAACGGCTTCGGCACCGCGGTGGCCTCCGCCTCCGGCTTCGCCTCGCTGCTCGTGGCCCACCACCTCTCCGGCGACGGCGACACCATGGAGATGATGCGTGCCGTGCTCGACTCCAACTTCTGGCTCGCCACCCACGTCACCACCATCACCATCGGCTACAGCGGCATGTTCCTGGCCGCGGCCATCGCCATCGCCTGGACGCTGCGGAAGCACTTCGCGGCCCGGATGAACCCCGAGACCTCGAAGTCCCTCTCCGGGATGGTCTACGGGATCATCGCCTTCTCCCTGTTCTTCAGCTTCATCGGCACCGTGCTGGGCGGGATCTGGGCCGACCAGTCCTGGGGCCGGTTCTGGGGTTGGGATCCCAAGGAGAACGGCGCGCTCCTCATCGTCCTCTGGTGCGCCATCATCCTGCACGCCCGCTGGGGCGGGTACGCCCGGGAGCGGGGCATCATGACCATGGCCATCTTCGGCGGCGTCATCACCAGCCTCTCCTGGTTCGGCGTGAACATGCTGGGCGTGGGGCTCCACTCCTACGGCTTCATGGACAAGGCCTTCTGGGCCCTGTCGGGCTTCGTGGCGAGCCAGCTCCTGCTCATGGCCCTCGCCATGGCCCCCCGCCAGTTCTGGAAGGGGAAGGCGGCGCGCGCCGCCGCCGACGAGGCGCAGGCAGCCAAGGCGTGATAGGAAGCGTCCGCCCCGAGGGGCGGACTCCATGAAGCACCAGATCGCACGCCGGCGCACCTTCGCCATCATCTCCCACCCGGACGCCGGCAAGACCACGCTGACGGAGAAGCTCCTCCTGTACGGAGGCGTGATCCAGCTGGCCGGGGCGGTGAAGGCCAAGCGGGGAAGGGCCAGCGCCGTCTCCGACTGGATGGAGATGGAGCGGGAGCGTGGCATCTCCATCACCACGAGCGTCCTCCAGTTCCCCTACCGGGGGCTGCAGATGAACCTGCTCGACACCCCGGGCCACGCCGACTTCAGCGAGGACACCTACCGGACGCTCCACGCCGTGGACGGCGCGGTCATGCTCCTGGACAGCGCCAAGGGCGTGGAGGCGCAGACGCGGAAGCTGTTCCGGGTTTGCCGGCAGCGGGCCATCCCCATCTTCACCTTCGTGAACAAGCTCGACCGGCCCGGGCGCGACGCCTTCGACCTCATCGGCGAGGTGGAGAACGTGCTGGGCATCGGCGTGTACCCCGTCACCTGGCCCATCTTCCGCAGCGGCGTCTTCCGCGGCGTCTACCACCGGCTGCGGCAGCGGGTGTACCTGTTCGAGGCCAACCGGGCCAATTCCAGCTCCACCAGCGGGGCGGAGCGACCGCCCGTGGAGGTGACCGGCATCGACGATCCGGCCCTGCGCGAGGAGCTCGACGACGTCGGCTACGACCGGCTCCGCCACGACGCCGAGCTGCTCGAGATGGCCGGGGACGGCTTCGACCGGGAACGCTTCGAGGCCGGCCAGCTCTCGCCCATGTTCTTCGGGTCCGCGGTGAACAACTTCGGCCTGGAAGCCTTCCTCGAGACCTTCTCCGAGCTCATGCCCCCGCCGCGCGCCCGTGCCTCCGACGCCGGCCCCATCGAGCCCTCCCGGGAGGAGTTCAGCGGCTTCGTCTTCAAGATCCAGGCGAACATGGACAAGGCCCACCGCGACCGGGTGGCCTTCGTGCGCATCTGCTCGGGGAAGATGATCCGCGGGATGAAGGTGACCCACGTCCGCACCGGCAAGGAGGTGCGGCTCGCCAGCCCCACGCAGTTCCTGGCCCGGGAGCGCAGCGTCGTCGACGAGTCGTATGCCGGCGACGTGGTGGGAATCCACGACCCCGGCAACTTCGAGATCGGGGACACCCTCACCGGGGGTTCCCGGTTCGCCTTCGAGGGCATCCCCAGCTTCGCGCCGGAGCACTTCCGCCGGCTGGCACTCGTCGATCCCATGCGCCGCAAGCAGTTCGCCACGGGGATCGAGCAGCTGGCCCAGGAGGGGACCGTGCAGCTCTACCGGCCTCCGGTGGGTCGCGCCGGCGACCTGGTGCTGGGGGCGCTGGGGCAGCTCCAGTTCGAGGTGGTGAAGTACCGGCTCGAGGCGGAGTACGGCGTCGACGTGCGGGTGGAGGCGGTCCCGTGGGTCCTGGCCCGCTGGCCCAGCCGGGTCGACGGGGCCCCGGTCGATCTCGAGGCGCTCCAGGACGCGGTCGAGGGGATGGTGGTGCTCGACGTCCGGGAACGTCCCGTGGTGCTCTTCGACCGGGCCTGGGCGCTCCAGACCGCGGAGCGTGTGCACCCGGAGTACGTCTTCGCCGAGACCGCGACCGGCGTCGTGGTCCGCGCCGCCTGATCACTCCCCGGTGGTCGTCTCGGGTACGGGCGAGGGAACCGCCCGGTCGAGCCCCTCGTCGGCGTAGGACGTGGGGTCCTCGAGCGCCTCCAGGTGGGTCAGCACGTGGGCGTTCGGGATGGCCAGGCGGACCTCCTGCTCGATTCGCTCGAGCAGCGCGTGGCCGCGGGAGACGCTCCAGGTTCCGGGCACGAGCACGTGGACCGAGACGAAGCGGCGCGAGGCGGCCTGCCGGGTACGGAGCGCGTGAAACTGCACCTCCGGGCCGCGGTGGGCATCGAGGACGCGCTGGACGGCTCGCTGCTCGTCGGGGGGGAGGGACGTGTCGAGCAACCCCAGTGCCGAGCGCCGGATCAGCTTCACGCCGGCCCAGGTGATGTTCACGGCGACGGCGATGGCCACGATCGGATCGAGCCGATCCCATCCGGTGAGGGCGACGACGCCGATGCCCGCGAGTACCCCGGCCGAGGTCCAGACGTCGGTCATGAGGTGGTGGGCGTCGGCCTCGAGCGCGATCGAGTGGTGCTTCTTCCCGGCCCGGAAGAGCACGCGGGAGACGGCCAGGTTCACGAGCGACGCCCCGGTGGAGACGAGCAGGCCGATGCCGACCTGCTCGATGGGGGCCGGGTGGAGGAGCCGGTTCACCGCCGACCAGGCGATGGCCACGGCCGCCACCAGGATGAGCGCGCCCTCGACTCCGCTGGCGAAGTACTCGGCCTTGTCGTGGCCGTGGGCGTGCTCCTCGTCGGGGGGGCGGGCAGCCACCGTGAGCATCCCCAGCGTGGTGATGGCGGCCACCAGGTTCACCACCGACTCGGCCGCGTCGGAGAGGAGGCCGACCGACCCGGTGAGGAGCCAGGCCGCGGTCTTCAGGCCGATGGTGACCACCGCCGCGGCGATGGAGAGCCAGGCGAACCGCGCCAGCGAGGGGCGCGTGTTCGTGACCGACCCGGCCGACATGCCCTGCGTCGTCATCGGACCGGCCGATCTCTCCCCGGCAGGAGATCGCGCAGGACCTCTCGGGCTCGCCGGAGCATCTCCACGGTGGTGTCCCAGCCCACGCAGGCGTCGGTGACCGAGCAGCCGTAGCGCAGCTTCGAGAGGTCGGCCGGGATGGGCTGGTTCCCCGGCTCGATGAAGCTCTCCACCATGAAGCCGACCACGGAGCGGTTGCCCTCCCGGATCTGGTGGACCACGTCGCGCATGACGAGGGGCTGGAGGTCGGGCTTCTTCCAGGAGTTGGCGTGGGAGCAGTCGACGACCAGGTTCCCGGGCAGCTTGGCCTTGGCGAGCGCCTCCTCGGCCAGCGAGATGGAGACCGTGTCGAAGTTGGGGCGCCCGCCGCCGCCGCGGAGCACCAGGTGACCGTAGCGGTTGCCGCGGGTGCGGACGATGGCGGACCGGCCCTGGCCCGAGACCCCCAGGAAGCTGTGGGGACCCGCGGCCGAGAGGATGGCGTTCACCGCGCCGTCGATGTCGCCGTCGGTGCCGTTCTTGAAGCCCACCGGGGTGGAGAGGCCGGACGACATCTCCCGGTGGGTCTGCGACTCGGAGGTGCGGGCGCCGATGGCGGTCCAGGCGATGAGATCGCCGTAGTACTGGGGTGCGATGGGGTCGAGGGCCTCGGTCCCGGCCGGCAGGCCCAGCTCGTTCACGTCGAGCAGGAACTGCCGCCCGCGCTCCATTCCCTCGTCGATGCGGAAGGAGTCGTCCATCCGGGGGTCGTTCACGAACCCCTTCCACCCCAGCGAGGTGCGCGGCTTCTCGAAGTAGACCCGCATGACGAGGAGCAGGGTGTCGGAGACCTCGTCGGCGAGGGCGCGCAGGCGGCGCGCATAGTCGAGGCCGGCGACCGGGTCGTGGATGGAGCAGGGGCCGACCACCACGAAGAGGCGCCGGTCGCGCCCGTCGAGGATGGCCTCGATGGCACGCCGGGCCGACACCACGGTGGCGGCGGCTCGCTCGGAGAGGGGGTGGCGACTCTTCACCTCGTCGGGCGAGGGCATGAGGTCGAGGGACGCTACGTTCAGGTTCTCGGTCTGCTGCATGGGATCCCCATGGTACCAAGAACTCGTGACGCTGCTGCACGCATCCTCGATCGGCCTCGCCTTCGGCAGCCGGACCATCCTGGACCGACTCACCCTCACCATCGAGGAGGGGGAGCGGGTGGGGCTCGTGGGCGTCAACGGGTCGGGAAAGTCGTCGCTCCTGCGCATCCTGGCGCGCGCCGCCGAGCCGGACCGGGGCGAGGTCCAGCTGAAGCGGGGGGCGTCGGTCACGTACCTCCCGCAGGAGCCGGTGTTCCCCGAGGACGCCACCGTGGCCTCGGAGCTGGAGGTGGCGCGCGCGCCTCTCAGGGCGGCCATCGACGCACACGCCGACCTCGCGGCTCGCATCGCCGGGGAGGCCGACCCGGCCCGTCACGACCGCATGCTGGTGGAGCTGGCCGTGCTCTCCGATCGGGTCGAGCACCTGGGCGGCTGGGACACCGCTCACGAGGCCCGGCGCCTGCTCGACCGGCTCGGCGTTCCGGACTGGGACCGTCCCGTCTCCGAGCTTTCCGGCGGGGTACGCAAGCGGGTGGCCATCGCCCGGGCGCTCCTCTCCCGCCCCGACCTGCTCCTCCTCGACGAGCCCACCAACCACCTCGACGCCGACACGGTCGACTGGCTGGAGGACGAGCTCGACGGAATGCCCGGCGCGCTCGTGCTCGTCACCCACGATCGCTACTTCCTCGACGACCTGGTCGACCGGATGCTGGAGATCACCGCCGACGGCAGCGTGACGAGCTGGCCCGGCAACTACGAGGCCTTCCTCGAGCAGAAGCTGGTCGCCGAGGAGCAGTCGGCGCTCGGCCAGCACAAGCGGGAGCGCTGGATCTCCCAGGAGGTGGCCTGGCTGCGCCGGGGCCCCGAGGCGCGGCGCACCAAGAGCAAGGCGCGCATCCAGCGGGCCCGCGCCCTCATGGCCGAGAAGGGCTTCGCCAGGCCGCGCGTCGCCGACTTCCAGGCCTCGCCGCCGCCGCGCCTGTCGCAGGTGGTGATCGAGGCCCACGGGCTCGGGAAGTCCTTCGGCGACCGCAAGGTGCTGGAGGGAGTCGACTTCATCCTGCAGCGCGGGGAGCGGGTCGGGATCGTCGGTCCGAACGGGGCCGGCAAGACCACCTTCCTGCGCCTCCTGCTCGGCGAGCTCGAGCCCGATGCCGGCAAGGTGGTGACGGGCGTCCGCACCCGCGTCGCCTACCACGACCAGCAGCGGGCCACGCTCGACCCGGAGCAGACGGTCTACGAGGCCGCGGGGGGCGGCGCCCCGGGCATGGCGGGCGAGGACTTCGTCACCATCGGGGATCGGCGCGTGGGCCTGCGCGACTACCTCGACGACCTGCTCTTCCCTCCGGTCATGCAGCGGATGAAGGTGAAGGTGCTCTCCGGAGGGGAGCGGAACCGGCTGCTGCTGGCACGCCTCTTCCTCGAGGGAGCGAACGTGCTCGTCCTCGACGAGCCCACGAACGATCTCGACCTGGTCACCCTCAACGTCCTCGAGCGGTTGCTGCTCGACTTCGGGGGCAGCGTCCTCCTCGTCACGCACGACCGGTACTTCCTCGACAAGGTGGCCACCTCGATCCTGGCCTTCGAGGGGGACGGGCGAGCCGTCCGTTACCCCGGGAACTACGAGATGTACCGGACGCTGAAACCCCCACCCGGGCGGGCGGCGCCGGCCGCCCCGAGGGAGACCCCGCGCCCGACGGCCCCGCGAAGCCCCCCCGCCCGGAAGCTCAGCTTCCACGAGCAGCGCGAGCTCGCCGGCATCGAGGCCTCCATCCAGGCGGCCGAGGAGCGCAAGTCGGCCGCCGAGACCGCGCTGTCCGACCCGGCCACCTACCAGAAGGGCGGTGACGTCGTCCCGGCCCTGCGCGCGGAGATGGAAGCCGCCGCCGCGGAGGCGGAACGGCTCTACGCACGCTGGCAGGAGCTCGAGTCGATCTCGGCCGCCGCCCTCAAGCCCGGGCCTGGATGAGCTCGATCCGGTAGCCGTCCGGGTCCTCGACGAAGGCGATGACGGTCCTTCCGTGCTTCATCGGGCCGGCCGGCCGGACGACCTTTCCTCCGCGCCGCTCGATCTCGGCGCAGGCGGCGTACGCATCGGGCACCTCCAGCGCCACGTGACCGAACCCGCTGCCCAGGTCGTAGCGGGCCGTGTCCCAGTTCCAGGTCAGCTCGATGGCGGCGGCCTCGGCCTCGGGGGCGTAGCCCACGAAGGCCAGGGTGAAGCGGCCGTCCGGGTACTCGTGACGCCGGAGCAGCTTCATCCCGAGCACCTCGGTGTAGAAGCGGATCGAGCGATCGAGATCGCCCACGCGGATCATGGTGTGGAGGATGCGCATCGGATCACTCGTACATCTTGCGGGTGCTGTTGCCCATGAAGCGGATGGCCGCCGGGCGGGAGAGGAGCCGCTGCATGACGAAGTTCACCGTTCGATTGAGCCGGCCGGCGACCACGACCGGCTTGCGCCCCAGCGCGGCCAGGGCCTCCTCCACCACCGGCCCGGCCTCCATCATCGGGACCTTCTTCCGGGGGCGGGAGGCCTCGTAGCTCGGCGTGCGGGTCGGGCCGGCGCGGCAGGCGAGCACGTCGACCCCGGCGGATCGGAGCTCGTCCCAGAGCCCCTCGGCCAGGACGATCTCGAAGGCCTTCGAGGCGGCGTAGGTGGCGACGATGGGGGTCCCCTGGCCACCGGCGAGCGACGACATGAGCACGATGCCGCCGCGTCCCCGGGGGGCCATCTTGCGCGCGAGGTGATGGGCCATGGCGAGCGGCGCCCGGCAGTTCACGTCGATCACCTTGAGGAGGTCGTCGAGCGGCCGATCGAGGAAGGGTCCCAGGGCGGAGAAGGCGGCATTGTGGACCAGCAGCCCCACCTCGTCCTCGGCGGCCAGCGCGTCGAGCACGGCGAGGAGGTCGGGCCGGGCGACGTCGGCCGTGGCCGTGCGGACCCGGATCCCGTGGGCGGCACGGAGCTCGGCGGCGAGCGCCTCCAGCGGTCCCGGGCGCCGGGCCACGAGCAGCAGGTGGAGTCCGCGGGCGGCGAGAGCGCGGGAGAAGGACTCGCCGATGCCCTCCGATGCCCCGGTGACGAGCGCCCACGGGCCGTACCGGGCCCGGAAGTCCACTAGGCCTCCTCGGTGAACGGGTGGGGTTGCAGCCACATCCGCGCGATCACCAGGACGGGCACGATCATCCACGGGGCATTCGCCCCCACGACGATGGCGGGAATGGGCGCGGCGTGGATCCCGCGCAGCTCGTCGCCCAGGATGATGAACACGTTGGTGAACAGCATGGTGCCCCAGATGATGCTGGGGATGCGGATCCACTCCCGCCCCTTCACGTAGGCCCAGATGGCGGCCGCGTAGAACGGGCCGAATGCCAGCACGTCGAGCCAGATGGTGGCCCGGTACCAGGCCGGGCGGGCGATGAGCAGCGGGTCGAAGCTCTTCTCCCACCAGTGAACGAGCGCGAGCAGCCGCTCCGGAGGCCAGAGGGGGGGCGTGAAGCGGTGGATGTCGTCGATCACCACCTGTTCCAGGCTCACGACGTAGGTCGTGAAGAACAGGTTGATGACGAAGAAGACGACGAGTGCCAGGTCCCAGGGGCGCCGCCGGAGCGGCAGGACGCGTCGGCTCACTTGAAGGAGAAGTTGAAGAACGGGAAGACGGGCAGCATGCCGCCCTTGTGGATGATGTTGACGAGCCCGATCTGGACGCCTTCCATGGTGTCGGTCTGGTTCACGATGCCGAGCTGGAGCCCCTTCACGTGCCGGGCCTGGTTGTAGAGGCCGGTCTGGAGGCCCTCGAAGTTCCCCCCGGTGATGCTCACGATCCAGTTGCCCTGCCAGCCCTTGAACTCGCCGTTCACGATGCTGACGGCGCCCCACTGCACGCCCTCGGCGCCACCCGACGTCATGTTGACGAGGCCGAGGTCGAACCCGTTCACGAAGGCGTTGTTTCCGTAGAGGAGGCTGAACCGGAACCCGCTGATGCCCTGGCTCTCCGGAACGATCTGGACGGGCGTGACGAGGCCGAGCGAGACGGGCTTTCCGCCCGACTCGGCGCGCGACGTGGCCGGGACGGCCAGGAGGGCGGCGAGGAGGGGAAGGGCAAATGCGAGTCTGCGCATGTTCGTTGCTCCTTGTGGGGTGAGGGGTCTCATCCGAGCGCTTCTTGCAGGGCCTTTCTTACTGCGGCCGGGTCGGACTTGCCCTGGGTTTCG
>Ga0316617_100000561_pt1 | contig 10259 bp, 5 predicted proteins | sample OWC_Aug_M1_C1_D2_FD_207801 | JGI IMG/M metagenome (GOLD analysis project Ga0316617, IMG submission 207801) | Wetland soil microbial communities from Old Woman Creek delta, Ohio, United States - OWC_Aug_M1_C1_D2_B | ecosystem: Environmental > Terrestrial > Soil > Wetlands | place: USA: Ohio... | reverse complement strand
CGGACCTTCTCGCGCGCCTCGTCACGGGAGAGGCACTCGTGGTCGGAGCGGATCCCGGCCCCGACGTAGGCGTTCAGGTCGAGGCCCGAAAGGAGCGGCGAGTGGCCGTCCAGCGGCACGCCGCGCTGCCGCGCCGACTCGACCTTGGCGCGGACCGCCGGATCGCCGAAGAGGAAGCCGGGGACGTTCATCATCTCGGCGAGGCCGAGGACGCGCGGAAGGGCGTAGAGCGGTTCGAGGTCGGCCGGGCCGAGGGCCGCGCCCGCCGTCTCGAGGTGCGTGGCGGGGACGCACGACGGGAGCATGACGAAGACGTCGACCGGGAGCCCCTCCGAAGCCTCGACGAAGGCGCGGATCCCGGCGGCGCCGCGGACGTTCGCGATCTCGTGCGGGTCGGTCACCGCGGCCGCCGTCCCGTGCGCCGCCGCGAGCGCGGCGAACGTGGCCGGGGTCGTCATCGTCGACTCGACGTGGAGGTGGGCGTCCCAGAGGGCCGGCGCGAGGAAGGCTCCCGCGAGGTCGATCTCGTCGCCGGGCCGGGCGGCCCGGTAGTCGCCGAAGCCGAGGATCCGGTCCCCCTTCACTCCGACCGTCTCCGCGTGGATCTCCCCCGTCAGGACGTTCACGACGCGGGCGTTCCGGAAGACGAGATCGGCCGGGGCCTGCCCCCGCGCCGCCTCGACGAAGCCCGCCAGGGAGGGCGTTTCGTTCCTCTTCATCACCCCGAGAGCCTATCTGAAGCCCACACCGGAAGCTCCATACCCGCCTCCCGGCCGAGAAGAACGAACAGGCGGATCGGCAGGCCGACGACGCTGGACGGGCTCCCTTCGACCCGCTCCACGAAGATCCCGCCGAGCCCCTGGAGCGCGTAGGCTCCCGCCTTGTCGTCCGGCTCGCCCGAGGCGACGTAGGCGGCGATCTCCTCCTCGGTCATCCGGGCGAGGACGACGCCCGTCACGTCCCGCCCCGAGACGACCCGCCCGCCACGGGCGACGGCCAGCCCGGTCACGACCTCGTGCCGCCGCCCCGCGAGCGTGCGCAGCATCCGTGCGGCCTCGGCACGGTTCGAAGGCTTTCCGAGCGGGCGGCCGTCGAGGACGACGATCGTGTCCGCGGCGACCACGGCGGCGTCCGGCTCCTTCAGCGCGATCCGGAGGGCCTTCTCCCGCGCGAGCCGCTCGGCCGCGTCGAACGGGCTCTCCCCCGGCGCCACGCTCTCGTCCACGTCGGCCGCCCGGACCTCGAAGGTGAGGCCGAGCGCGGCGAGCAGCTCGCGCCGGCGCGGCGAGGCGGAGGCGAGAACGAGGCGGAGGGGCGGCACGGGGCGAGGATAGCCGGTGACGCCCCGGCGTGACTTTCTCCCCGGCGAAAAGGGAGAATGCCTCCCGGATGACCCGACAGGAAGCGAACGGAGGCGCCGGCGCTGCCGGAACGCGAGGTGTTGCGGCGGGCGAGCTTCGACTCCGGAGGATGCTCGACCAGACGCCGACGATCACGTGGACGGTCGACACGTCCCTCCGGTTCACGTCGTCGCTCGGCGCCGGCCTCGAGGCCATCGGCCTGAAGCCGGACCAGGTCGTCGGTCTCTCCCTCTTCGAGTTCTTCGGGACGAGCGACCCCGGACACGCGGGGATCGCCTCGGCGCACCGGGCTCTCGCCGGCGAGACGGTGACGTTCGAGCTCGATTTCGGCCAACGGCGCTTCCGTTCCCGCGTCGCGCCGTTCCGCTCTCCCGCGGGCGAGATCGTCGGCTGCCTCGGCAGCGCCATCGACATCACGGACCTGGCGCGGACCGAGGAGACCCTTCACCGGCGGGAGGCCTTCGAAAAGCTCCTCCTCGGCGTGGCCGCCGCCTTCGTCCGGGTCCCGACGGACCGGATCGACGAGGAGCTCGAGCGGACGCTCGGCCGCGTCGGCCGCTTCACCGGGGCGCAGTCGAGCGTCCTCTGGCTCCTCTCGGAGGACGGGACCCGCATCTCTCCCCGGTTCGCGTTCTCCGGGGAAGGCGCCGCAGCGGCACGCCCTTCGGCCCCCATCGCCTCGCGGCGGCTCTCTTTCTCCCTGAACGAGGCCCGGAATGGACGGACCGTCTTCGCCGTGCATCTCGCCGACCTTCCGCCCGACGCGGACGGCGAGCGCGAGCTGGCGGGAGAGGCGGCCGCTCTCGTCCTCGTTCCTCTCCGGCCCGAGCGGGAAGTCGTCGGCTTCCTCGTCCTGAGCTCCCCGGCGGGAGCCGCGGAGTGGCCTCCCGACCTCATCGCGGCCCTCCCCCTCCTCGGAGAGATCGTCGGGCATGCCCTCCAGCGGCGCCGGACCGCCGTCCTCCAGGGAGCGCTCGACCGGATCGCGGCGGCCGCCGGCTCCGCGGACGACCTGCCCGAGTTCCACCGCGCCGTCTTCGAGACGGTCGCCGGCCTCGTGGAGGCCCGCAACTTCTACGTCGCCCTCCGCGAGCCGGAGACCGGGCTCCTGTCGTTTCCCTTCTTCGTCGACGAGTTCGACCCGCAGCCCGCGCCGAAGCCGTTCGGCCGCGGCCTGACCGAGTACGTCATCCGGACGGGAGAGCCGCTTCTCGCCTCCCCCGAGAAGTTCGCCGAGCTGGTCCGGACCGGCGAGGTCGAGCTGATCGGCGCCCCCTCTCTCGACTGGGTCGGCGTGCCGCTGAAGGCGGGCGACGAGACGTTCGGCGCCCTCGTGATCCAGAGCTACGACCGCGAGACGCGCTTCGGCGAGCGGGACCTCTCGCTCCTCTCGACGGTCGCGCGCCACGTCGAAGCCGCTCTCCGGCGGCGACGCGCCGAGGCGGCCCTCCGGCGGTCGGTCTCGCTCCTCGAGTCGACGCTCGAATCGACGGCCGACGGCATCCTCGTCGTCGACCTCTCCGGCCGGATCCAGTCGTTCAACCGGCGGTTCGCCGAGCTCTGGCGCCTCCCCACCGAGCTGATCGCCGTGCGCGACGACAACCGGCTCCTCGCCGCCGTCACGACCGAGCTGGCCGACCCGCCCTGGTTCCTCGCGCGCGTGAGGGAGCTGTACGCGAATCCCGAGGAGGAGAGCTTCGACGTCCTGCATCTGCGGGACGGCCGCGTCTTCGAGCGCTTCTCCATCCCCCAGCGGCTGGACGGCCGCCCGATCGGCCGCGTCTGGTCCTTCCGCGACGTGACGGAGCGGGTCCGGGCCGAGGCGCTGATCGAGCATCAGGCCTACCACGACATCCTCACGGGGCTCCCCAACCGGCGGCTCCTGCACGACCATCTCGAGCTGGCGCTCGCGCAGCTGGACCGCGGGGGCGGTCCGCTGGCCCTCCTCTTCCTCGACATCGACCGCTTCAAGCCGGTCAACGACACGCTGGGCCACGTCGTGGGGGACCGCCTCCTGAAGGCGGCGGGCGAGCGGCTCCGCGCCGCGACCCGGGCCGGCGACACCGTGGCCCGGGTCGGGGGAGACGAGTTCGTCCTCCTGATGTCCGACGTGCCGAAGGACCACGTCGCCGCCGTCGCGCAGAAGATCCTCGACGCGTTCTCCGAGCCCTTTCCGGTCGACGGCCACCGGATCGACGTGACGACGAGCCTCGGCATCGCCCTCGCGCCCGACGACGGAGACGACGTCACGACCCTGATGAAGAACGCCGACAACGCCCTGTACCGGGCGAAGGAGCTCGGGCGGAACAACTTCCAGTTCTGCACGCCGGCCCTGAACGCGGCCGTCCGGGAGCGCGTGGCGATGGAGTCGGGCCTCCGCCGGGCGCTCGACCGGAGCGAGCTCCTTCTCCACTACCAGCCGCAGGTGGACCTCGCGACCGGCGAGGCCGTCGGAATCGAGGCGCTTCTCCGCTGGCAGCACCCGGCGCGGGGCCTCGTCACCGCCGCCTCCTTCATCCCGGCCGCCGAGGACACCCGCCTGATCGTCCCGATCGGGATCTGGGTCCTCCGCGCCGCCTGCCGGTTCGGCGCGCGCCTCCGCGAGAGGGCCCGGCGCGATCTCCGGATCTGCGTGAACCTCTCCGCCCGGCAGCTCGCCCGCCCGGAGCTCGTTCAGACCGTCGAGGAGGCGCTGGCCGACTCGGGCCTCCCGCCGCAGCTTCTCGAGCTCGAGATCACGGAGAGCGTCGCGATGAGCGAGATCGAGCTGACCCTGGGCGTCGTTCACCGGCTCCGGTCCCTCGGCACGGCCGTCGCGCTCGACGATTTCGGCATCGGCCACTCGTCGCTCGCGTATCTGAAGAGGTTCGCCCTCGACGCGATCAAGATCGACCGCTCCTTCGTGGAGCAGGTCCCCGGGACGACCGGCGACGAGGCGCTCGTCACGGCCGTGATCGAGATGGCGCGTGGCCTCTCCCTGCGCGTCATCGCCGAGGGGGTCGAGCGCGAGGAGCAGGCCGCCTTCCTCCGGGCGAAGGGGTGCCGCGTCGCGCAGGGATACCTCTTCGGCCGGCCCCAGCCCCCCGACGAGATCCTCGCCGCCCTCGGCGGCGCGGGACGGGTCCCCCTCTCCTAGGGGTAGTACCCGCTGATCGTCCGGGCCACGAGGGCGGGCGGGGTCATCTTCACCTCGATCTTCCGCCACGCGTTGCCCGGCGTCTTGTTCTGGGGAAGGTAGGAGAGGAGGTACTGGCTCCGGAGCTCCTCGTTGATCTCCGCATAGATCCGCGCGAGACCCTGGGCGGACTGGACGTAGAAGACGGCTCCCCCGGTCTCGCGCGAGAGCTTCGTCAGCTTCGACCGGACGTCCAGCTGGGAGCCGGGGATCCTGAGGCCGATGAAGTAGAGCGCCACGCCCGACTTCTTCGCGTAGTCGACGGCCGCCTCGAAGGAGAACTTCGAGGAGCGGTCCTCGCCGTCCGTCAGGATGACGTAGGCCTTGCGTCCCCGGACGCCCTGGAACTGGAAGAGCCCGTAGACGATCGCGTCCCAGAGCGCGGTGGAGCCCTGCGCCCGCATTCCGGCGAGCGCCTGCGAGATCTGCTCGCGGTCCGTCGTGAAGCGCGTGACGAGCTGCGGCTCGTTGTCGAAGTTGACGAGGAAGCAGCGGTCCCGGATGGTCATGACGTCCTTCAGGAACTCGACCGCGGCCTTCTGCGCCTCGACGAGCGACTCCTCCATCGAGCCGGAAGTGTCGAGGCCGATCCCGAGCGAAAGGGGGAGGTTCGTGACGACTTCGAAGCCGTCGAGGGTCTGGGGGACTCCGTCCTCGAGGATCGAGAACTGCTCCTTCTTCAGGCCCGTGACGGGCCGCCCCTTCTGGAGGACCGACGTGTAGAGCTCGATCGCCTGCACCCGCTCCTCGGTCAGGTACTTCGGCGCGTTGTAGTAGCGGAGGTCCTCGGTCCTGGAGCCGTCTTCGAGCGCTGCCACGACGCGGACGAAGCCGAGGTCCTTCGACTTCGGGATGTCGACGACCTTCTCCCACGGCGGCCCGGTCAGAACGGCGGCCCGCGTGTCGTTGATGTAGACCTCGACGCCCGACAGGTCCTTCGTCTCCGGCACCGCGAGGTCGAATCCGACGCGCGTCGGCCCGGCGAGCCTCGCCCCCTTCTCGGGCGCCGTAATCCGGATCCGGAACGCCTCGCGCCCCTCGTTGAGGACCAGCTCATCCTCCCCCAGGGAGCCTCCGTCCTTCGCCCGGGCCACGACCCGGACGACGTGGCGGCGCGGCAGCTCTCCGAGGTCGAGATCGACGGCGAAGGGAGGCTTCCGCTTCGTGGAGATCTTCACGCCGTCGAGGTAGAAGTCGGCCAGGGCGACGTCCGGCGAGGAGACGCGCGTCTCGAAACGGATGAGCCCCGTGGCGAACTCCCGCGCGATCGGGAGGAAGACGATCGTTCCTTTCGGCGCGCCCGCCTCCGACACGAGCCGGGCCACCGCCGCGCGCCCCGCCTCGCGCGCGGCCTTCTCCTCCGGGGTCATGGCCGCGTCCGGGACGTCCGGGATCCGGACCGACTCCTCGACGAGCCCGGCCGCGTTGCGGTTGGCGTCGGCCACCTTGATCCTGATCCGGTAGTCGCCCGGGAAGAGCTCGCGCTCGATCTTCAGCGGGACGAAGGGGCCCGTCACCGCGTTCGTCGGGAAGTCGAAGCGATACCGGAAGTTGTCGACGAGTCGGCCCTCCTTCACGACTTCCCCGACGACGTCGAAGTCGAAGAAGGAGACCGGGCCCATCGGCTTCGTCACGACCGACTCCCGCTCGAGGATCAGCGTCAGCTCCATCTTCATCTTGCTGCCGACCATCTCGGGGAAGCGGAGGGTCCGCTGAAGCGGCAGACGGACGGCGTCGGGCGGGACGTCCGTCGTCATCTGAAGGATGGCGTCGGCGCCTTCCACGTCCGTCGGCTTGGGCCCTTCTCGCATCTGGGCGTCCATCTGCATCGCCCCGATCTTTCCCCACTGCGCCTCGATCTGGCCCATCGCGCCCTCGACGTCCCGGTACTCCATGCAATTGGCGGGGTTGACGCGCCGGGGCGTGATCCCGCCGAGTCCGGGCATCCCGCCCACGAGGACCGCGTTCCGCCCGTCGATCGGCGTCCAGAGGCGGAAGTCGCCCACCCCGAAGGGCTGGTAGAAGAGAAGGAGGACCTTGGACATCCTGAGCCGCTCGATCCGCTCGTAGTACCAGAGCCGGATCGGGTTCAGGACGTCCTGGCACTCGATCTTCCTCGTCCCGTCGGGAGGGCCGTGGACGATGAAGATCCGCGCCATGTCGGTCTTCACGTTCCGGAACTGCTCCCTCGCCTGAGCGACCCGCATCTCGTAGATGTCGCGGAACGCGATCCGGACTCCGTCCGGGCCGACCGAACGGCGCTTCCAGAAATCGTCGATGAAACGCTCCCGCTGGTAGTCGCTGCCGAGGCGGAGAAGGGTGTCGCGCTCGAGGTCCGTGATGATCGGATCCACGTTCTCGAGGAAGATCCGGTACTTCTCCGGCAGCTCGTCCTCGAGCTTCTTCCGCTCCTTCGCCGTGAGGGGCTTGTTCGACACGAGGACCGGGGCGGGGGTCGCCGACGGGGCCGGCGCCGCTGCGAGCGCCTCGCGGGCGACGGCGAGGAGGCTCCGCTCCGAGAGTCCCCCGCTCTTGTCCTTCTGCCGGGCGGACACCTCGGCCACGGCCGCCTTCACGACGGCCGCTTCCGGGCACCCCGGGCTGTCCGGCTCGATTGCGGCGATGGAGAAGCGAGCGTCCGGCGAGAGGAGGACCGCTTCGCCGTCGAGGAGGGTCCAGTAGCGGTAGACGCCGGTGCCCGGCTCCGGGAAGAAGATCGCCCGGGCGTTCCGGCCGAGCCGGGGATGCTCGAGGAAGGTCCAGACCTCGAGTTCGCGGAACAGGGCCGGGCACTTCACCAGGGTCCGGGCGTCGGGAGCGCCCGAGAAGGCGTAGACGACGGCCCGGTCGTCGTCGATCCGCCGGAAGAGATTGAGCGCCTCGAGTCTCCGGCGCGCCTCCTCGGGGTCGGCCGCCGGGCCGCTGGCGAGAGGGGGGGTCGGCGAGGGGGCGGCAGCCCCCGGAGTGGACGGAGTCGGCGCCGGCTTCGGGTCCTGCCCGGAGGCGGGAGCGCCGCAGAGCCCCGCCATGAGGAGGAGAGCGAATCCCCTCGCGGCTCGAACGGCTCCCCGTGGCCTCTGGAGTCTCCTCACGGCGCCCGATTCTCCCGTAACGCAATACGGATTCCAGGGGAAGACGGGTTTCTCCGCCGGCCGCCCCTAGAATCGCCGCCGGAGGGACCCTTGAGCCGGAGCCCCCGCGAGTGGCTCTACGCCGATCATCACGCGACGACTCCCGTCGCGCCGGAGGTTCTCTCGGCGATGGAGCCCTGGCTCGCTTTCTCCGGAAACGCCTCGTCGGTTCACGCGCCGGGCCGGGCGGCCCGGCGCGCCGTCGAGGAAGCGCGCGCCGAAGTGGCACGGGCGATCGGCGGCCGCCCCGAGGAGATCGTCTTCACGTCGGGAGGAACCGAGTCGGACAATCTCGCCGTCCGGGGGGGCGCCCTCGCCGCCCGCGGGGCCGACCCGTCCCGCAACGCCGTCCTCTTCACCGCTGCCGAGCATCCCGCGGTCCGCGAGGCCGTCCGCGCCCTCGTGCCGGACGGATTCGAGGCCGTCGAGCTCCCGGTGGATGCCGACGGGCTCCCCCGGGAGACCGCCCTCGCGGCCCGCCCCGGAGCCGCCGTCGCCCTCGTCTCCGCGATCCTCGCCAACAACGAGACGGGCGTGGTCTTCGGCGCCCTTCCCGGACTTGCTGCCCGGGCCCGCGCCGCCGGCGCCCTCGTCCACACCGACGCCGTCCAGGCCGTCGGGAAGATCCCCGTCGACGTCAGCGCCCTCGGCGTCGACCTTCTCTCCCTGACGGCCCACAAGTTCGGCGGTCCCAAGGGGGCCGGAGCGCTCTGGGTCAGGAAAGGAGTCCGCCTTCTCCCCCTCGCCACCGGGGGGGGACAGGAGAAGGGGCGGCGCGCCGGGACCGAGAATGTCCCGGCCCTCGTCGGCCTCGGCACCGCGATCCGTCTCGCCGCCTCCCGGCTGGAGGCGGAGGCGGCGCGCCTCGGCGCCCTTCGGGACCGGTTCGAGGCCGGCCTTCTCGAGGCCATACCGGGCCTCCGCGTGAACGGAACGAGAGGCCCAGGGACGGTCCGGCTGCCGACGGCCACGTCGGCCGTCTTCCCCGGCGTCCCGGGTGAGGTTCTCCTCGCCGCTCTCGATCTCGAGGGGATCGCCGCGTCGAGCGGATCGGCCTGCGCGAGCGGAACCTCGAAGCCGAGCCCCGTCCTCGCCGCCATGGGGCTCACGCCCGACGCGGCGCGCGCCACCCTCCGCTTCTCTTTCGGCGCCACGACCCGCCCGGAGGAGATCGACCGGCTCCTCGAGGCCGTTCCCCGCCTCTGGCAGCGGGCCGCCCGGGCGGGAGCGGCTTGCTGAACGGCGCGCCCCGCGTTCTAATCAAGGCGCATCCTCACGAGCCCACAGGGGAAGAGAGAGCGCCCTTGACCATCCAGTGTCCTTCTTGTCAGGCCCGCTACAACTACGACGAGAGCCGCTTCGCGGGGGCCCTGAAGAAGAAGATCCGGTGCACGCGCTGCTCCATCGTTTTCGAGATCGCGAATCCTCTCCCCGGAGGCGGCACCGCGGCTCCCGCGCCGGCGCCTCCGACAACGCGGCCTGCTCCCCCCGCCGGGGTGCGGGGAGCGGCCCTCCCGGGACCGGACGACTTCGCCCTCGACGAGACGGCTCTGACGGAGGCGAGCAAGCGGCGTCGGGCGATGCCGGGCGCCCCGGCGCGCGCCGTGCCGGTCATTCCGCCGGCGGCGCCCCTCGCCTCGGCTCCCGCGCCCGACGCCACGGCCCCTCCGCCGGGATTCGCGAAAGTCGCCACGACCGAGCGCGGAAGCGCGGTGGAGGCCGCCGGGCTCGACCGGAGGCTTCGCCTCCCTGCGGGCTTCCGCTTCTCGCTCGCCTGCATCGCGGGGCCCGAGGCAGGCCGCATCTTCGAGATCTCGAAGCCGAAGGTCGTCATCGGCCGGGCGCAGGCCGACATCGTCGTCGGCGACATCCAGTGCTCGCGGCAGCACGCGGCCATCGAGGTGCTCGACGACAAGGTCTTCCTCGTCGACCTGGGCTCGACGAACGGCACCTGGATCGGCGACCAGCGGGTCACCCGCGTCGAGATCGAGAACCGGACCGAGTTCGAGATCGGCACGACGACGCTCATGCTGATCCGGAGCGCCACGGACGCCGGGCAAGGCTGAGCCGGTCTAGGTCCCCAGCGCCCCCAGCACCGCGTCCAGCGTCGCCGGCAGGCGCCGCAACGGATTCGCGAGCCGCGCCCCGCTCCGGTGGTACGCGGCGGCCGTCCCGGCGAACTTCAGGGCGTGGGCGGTGGCCACGACGACGACGAGATCGTCTTTCCGGATGACACCTCTTTCGCGCAGTTTCGCCGCGCCCGCGAGGGCCACCGCCGAGTTCGGGCAGATCGCAAGGCCGTGCCGGTTCGCGAGGGCACCGGCGTCGAGGAGCTCCTCCTCGGAGACGCGCGCCACGACGCCGTCGAAGAACCGGATCTCCCGCTCGGCCTTCGGATGCGAGACGGGAGCCCCGATCCGGATGGCCGAGGCCGCCGTGTCGCCCGCGACGCGCGTGATCCGCTCCCGGAACCCGGTTTCGAAGGAGCGGTAGAACGGGTCGGCCGCCTCGGCCTGGATCCCCCCGAGCCGCGGCTTCTTCCCGAGGATCCCGAGCTCCAGCCACTCGCGGAGCCCCTTGCCGATGGCCGAG
>Ga0316617_100000560_pt1 | contig 10270 bp, 11 predicted proteins | sample OWC_Aug_M1_C1_D2_FD_207801 | JGI IMG/M metagenome (GOLD analysis project Ga0316617, IMG submission 207801) | Wetland soil microbial communities from Old Woman Creek delta, Ohio, United States - OWC_Aug_M1_C1_D2_B | ecosystem: Environmental > Terrestrial > Soil > Wetlands | place: USA: Ohio... | reverse complement strand
GGATACTGTGCCAGTTCGTCTCGCTCCAGGCCAATCTGGTACTCGAACATTTCGCGCTGCGAGCGCATGGACACATATTCGCCCGACGCCATGGAAAATGCTCCGGCCATGAGTCCGGCCACGCCCGTCAATAGAATCACGCCACTGTCGCTGGCCGCGCCGGCCACGCCCATCACTAGACAGGCAATGGAGACCAGCCCGTCGTTGACGCCAAATACCGCCGCACGCAGGCCGCCGGATGTGCCACCACCGCGGTGGCTGGCGCCGACTTCGTCCAGTGAGGCGGGCATCGGATGATGGCCCGGATGCCGGATGGAATAGACCGATAGGCCGCGGATCTTGATCGCTGCCAGGATGGGCTTGATACGACGCGGGCCAAAGCGGCGCGCCAGCCAGCCCACAATTCTTACCCGTACATCAGGAGTGTAACGGTCAGGTATGCTGAGGCCCGCCTTTGTCATCTCGGCTGCCCATAACACCGCCTGGCTATCGGCTTCTTTCGCCAGCTCCAGAAACAGCGCCTGCCGCGGTGTTCCCGATTCCTGATCGGAAATAATGCGGTACAGGTAGGCAGAGCGCTTTTCTTCTTGCCAGCTATTCAGTTCATGCATGGTGTTCGCTTAATGGGTGTCACCGCGCCGATACTGAACGGCCTCGGCGATGTGATTGGATTTTATCGCCGCACTGCCGGCAAGGTCGGCAATGGTGCGTGCGACCTTGAGGATGCGGTGGTAAGCGCGGGCTGACAGGTTGAGGCGGGAGATGGCCTGCTTGAGCAACGCGGCCCCGGGTTCATCGAGGGCGCAGAATTCATCCACTTCCAGGCTGCCAAGTTGGGCATTGGACTTGCCTTGTCGCGCGACCTGCATTCGTCTGGCCAGCTCTACCCGCGCACGGATGGCAGCGCTTTGCTCGCCGCCGGCTACGGTCGTCAATTCGTCCTCGCGCAACGCGGGTACTTCGATATGTAAGTCAATGCGATCCAGCAGCGGGCCGGAAATCCTGGCGCGGTAGCGCGCTACCTGATCCGGCGTGCAACGGCACTTATTGTTGTGATGCCCGAGGTAACCGCACGGACAGGGGTTCATGGCAGCGATGAGCTGGAAGCGCGCCGGGAAGTCGGCCTGGCGCGCGAGATGGTGACGCGGCCGGATTCCAGCGGTTCGCGCAGCACTTCCAGTACCGATCTGGAAAACTCCGGCAGTTCGTCGAGGAACAGCACGCCATGGTGCGCCAGCGACACCTCGCCCGGCCGCGGATTTCCGCCGCCACCCACCAAGGCCACGCCGGAGGGAGTATAGTGCGGGGCGCGGAATGGCCGCTGCTTCCAGCGTTCGCGCGAAAAACCGCTGTTGAGCGATTGTATTGCGGCAGATTCCAGCGCTTCCTCCTCGGTCATTTCCGGCAGGATCCCAGGGAAGCGCGCCGCCAGCATGGACTTGCCGGTGCCGAGCGGGCCCGACATCAACATGCTGTGGCCGCCGGCGGCGGCGATTTCCAGCGCGCGCTTGGGCAGGGCCTGGCCTTTGACTTCGGCCATGTCAGGGTAGTGCGTTGTTCCCGTAGCAGCTTCTTCGGCATAGGCCGCCAACTTTTCGCGGCCGCATAGGTGAGCGCACACTTGCAGCAGCGTCTCGGCCGGATGGATTACCGCATCCATCACCAGCGCCGCTTCCGCCGCACTCTCCCGCGGCAGGATAAAGGCGCGGCCATCGCGGCTGGCCTTGCAGGTCATCGCCAGCGCACCCCCACCGGGCGCAGTTCACCGGTCAACGCCAATTCGCCGGCAAATTCATAGTCCTTGAGTTTGTTATGAGGAATCTGTCCCGAGGCCGCCAGGATACCGAGTGCGATGGGCAGGTCGAAGCGTCCGCTCTCCTTGGGCAGGTCGGCCGGCGCCAGGTTGACCGTGATACGGCGGGCCGGAAAGTCAAAACGTGAGGTCTGCAGCGCGGCGCGCACGCGATCCTTGCTCTCCTTGACCTCGGCCTCTGGAAGGCCCACGATCTGAAAGCTTGGCAGCCCATTGGCCAGATGCACCTCCACCGTGACTGGTGGCGCATCCATGCCGGACAGGGCACGGCTATGCAGCACGGCGAGGCCCATTATTCTTTTATCGTCGGGCCTGTTTCCAAAGTTGCCAGACGCTGCTCCAGCAAATTCAATTGCTCGCGGGTGCGTTGCAGCACCTGGGTCTGTACGTCGAATTCCTCGCGGGTGACCAAGTTCATCTTGGCGAATGCCGTTTGCAACAGTGCGCGCACATTCTTTTCTACGTCAGCCATGGGTGAACCGGCGATCATGTCGCTGACCTTGCGGCTAATGTCATCGATAAGCTTGTTGTCCAGCACTTTAATTTCTCCTTATATAGACCGAGTTTGCAGTGTATCAAAGATAAGCTGTGATGCGATTGAACAGGGGATGCACCATGATTGTGCGTCCCGTCTAAAAAAATGCCCATAAAAATGCATGATATCTTATAGCCAAGCATAAACATGGCATAACTATCTGTTTTTAATTATATTTTTAATTTGGCACAGGCATTGCTTTAGTTTCTGTGCAAATTTCTTATTGCAACACACGGATTTATTTAACCAGAAAGGAAATTTTATGAACAAGAAATTGATTTCTCTTGCCGTCATGGGCGCGCTCTCTGCACTTTCGGGTGCAGCTTTGGCAGAAGAAGCAGCACCGGCACCTGCTGCAGCCCCCGCTGCCGCTGCCGAGCCGGCATCTCCACATACCGTCAGCTACAACATCGGTTTGTTCAGCCAGTACATCTGGCGCGGCATGACTCAGACCGATGAAAATATGGCGCTGCAAGGTGGCGTGGACTATGCCCATGCCAGCGGCTTCTACTTGGGCGCCTGGGCCTCCAACGTGAACTGGACTACCGACTATGGCTACATGAAGTCGAATAGTATCGAACTCGATCTTTATGGCGGCTATGCCAATACCATTGGCGACACCGGCATCGGCTACAACGTCGGCGTGCTGCAGTACATCTATCCGGGCACCGGCCTGAATGGTGCAGCGGATACCGATGCTACGGAAATCTATGGCGCCCTCAGCTACAAGTGGGCCAACGCCAAGTACTCCTACACAGTATCCGACGAGGCCTGGGGCTTCTACGATGCCCAAGGTACCGGCTATGTAGAAGCGAACGCCGACATCCCCATCGGAGAGTCCGGCTTTACGGCCAACCTGCACGTCGGCAGATTCATGTTCGCCGGAGACTACAATGGGTACGACAACGACAACTACGATTACACCGACTGGAAGGTCGGCTTGACCAAGGCCTGGAGCAACGGCATCAAGGTCGGTGGCTATTACTCCGACAACAATGCCGACAAATCCGATTGGCTGCACGATGAACTGGTCGACGCCCAGTACACCGTGTTCGTGCAGAAGGTGTTCTAACAACAGCGCAACTGCGGCGGGCTGAATAACAACCCGACCCGCCGCTTTTCAACACTCTATACCAGGAGAATTTCATGAAATTCGTCACTGCCATCATCAAGCCGTTCAAGCTTGACGAGGTGCGTGAGGCTCTCTCCGCCATCGGCGTGCAGGGCATCACTGTCACCGAAGTCAAAGGCTTTGGACGGCAAAAGGGTCACACCGAGCTGTATCGCGGTGCAGAGTATGTCGTAGATTTTCTGCCCAAGGTCAAGCTGGAAGCGGCCATCAACGACAACATGCTGGACCAGGTCATCGAAGTCATCGAAAAATCCGCCAACACCGGCAAGATCGGCGACGGCAAGATTTTCGTGTTCGATATCGAACAAGTCATCCGTATCCGCACCGGTGAAACCGGTTCGGACGCGCTGTGAAGGAGAACACCATGAAGCGCTTTTTAACGATGTTTGCCTTGGTTGGCGCGCTCGGCCTCGGCATGATGACATCCAGCGGCATGGCCTATGCTGAAGATGCCACGCCGGCCGCAACCACAGAAGCCGCCGCTCCTGCTGCGCCGGCCGCTGATGCCGCAGCCCCTGCTGCGGCACCCGAGGCTGCTCCCGCTGCCGCTACCCCGGCACCCACCCCCAACAAAGGCGACACTGCCTGGATGATCGTCGCCACCGTACTGGTGCTGCTGATGTGCGTACCTGGCCTGGGTCTGTTCTACGGCGGCATGGCACGCAGCAAGAACATGCTGTCGTTACTCATGCAGACTTTCATGGCAACGTCTTTCTTGGGTGTGCTGTGGGCGATATACGGCTACAGCATCGCCTTTACGCAAGGCAGCACGGCTTTCTTCGGGGGTTGGGACCGCTTGTTCCTGAGCGGTATCACGCCTGACTCGAACGTTGCCACCTTCAGCAAGGGCGTGGTTATCCCGGAATACATCTACATGTGCTTCCAGCTGACTTTCGCCGTCATTACCCCGGCACTGATCGTCGGCGCGTTTGCCGAGCGCATGAAGTTTGCCGCCATCCTGTTCTTCCTGGCGCTGTGGTTCACCTTCTCCTACCTGCCGATTGCGCACATGGTCTGGTTCTGGGCGGGTCCGGATGCCTACACCGACGCCAAGGCTGCCGAGGCTGCCACCGCCGCCGCTGGCTACATCTTCCAGAAAGGTGCGCTCGACTTCGCGGGCGGTACCGTGGTGCACATCAACGCCGGTATCGCTGGCTTGGTGGGCGCCCTGCTACTGGGCAAGCGTATCGGCTTCGGCAAGGAAGCCATGGCTCCACATAGCGTGACGATGACAATGATCGGCGCTTCCATGCTGTGGGTGGGCTGGTTCGGCTTCAACGTCGGTTCTAACCTGGAAGCCAGCGGCTTTGCCACCTTGGTATTCGCAAACACCTTGCTGGCTACTTGCGCCGCTGCCACTTCATGGATGTTTGTCGAATGGTTCGCCAGGGGCAAGCCTTCTATGCTGGGTGCCGCGACTGGCGCGATTGCCGGCCTGGTGGCGGTGACTCCGGCTTGCGGTTTCATCGGTCCCATGGGCGCCATCGTGTTGGGCCTGCTGGTCTCCCCGCTGTGCTTCATGTTCGTGACCAAGGTCAAGAGCATGATGGGCTACGACGACTCACTGGACGTGTTCGGCGTACACTGCATCGGCGGTATCTTCGGCGCGCTGATGACGGGCGTGCTGGTGAACCCGGCGCTGGGCGGTACCGGCGTGTATGACTATGTGGCCAACGCCGTTGCTCCCTATGACATGGTTGCACAAGTCACCAGCCAAGCCTGGGGGGTAGGTACTACCCTGATCTGGTCCGGTGTGGTTGCCTTCATCGCCTACAAGATCGTCGACCTCACCATCGGTCTGCGTGTGACTGAAGATGTCGAACGCGAAGGTCTCGATACGACCGAGCATGGCGAAACCGCTTATCACTACTAAGCGTCTAGTCTGTAACAATGAAAAGCGGGCACTTCGGTGCCCGCTTTTTTATTGCATGTTCGGCAAGCTGATGGAACGAGGCTCCAACAGCCTTTACAATGACTGGGCATTTGCCTCAATTAACCGTACGGAGTAGCGATGACCCACAAAACGAAACCGGGAGTTGTGCTGGAAAGTGGCGCCCTCGGGCTGGCGGAATCGGTAGTGATGGGCGTTGCCGGTACTGCGCCGGCTTTTAGTATTGCCGCTACCACTGCCACCTTGATCGGCGCGGTCGGGGTGCTGTCTGCCGGTAGTCTATTCTACTGCGGCCTTATCATGTTCGGCGTCACGTTGTCCTTCATGCACCTCAACCGCGTTATCACCAACGCCGGCGCGTCCTACGCCTGGGTCGGCCAGGTATTCCACCCCATGCTCGGCTTCATGGCCGGCTGGTCGTTGCTAGTGGCGTCGGCGGTGTTCATGGTCTCCGGAACCATTCCTGCCGCTACCGCAACGCTGTTGTTGATTAACCCCTCCCAGGCGGACAACCCGGCCAGCGTCACTTTCGTTGCGGCCGGTTGGCTGCTGGCGGTCAGCGCTGTTATCGTCAAGGGCATCAAGCCCACCAGCTATACGCAGGTAGTCATGACCGGCATCGAGGTCGGTGTGCTGGTCATCATCAATATCGCCGCCATCCTGCATTTCGTTGACCACCCGGTCCATGCATTTTCCTGGCAGTGGTTCGCACTGACCGAATTCACGCCGGAGTTGTTCGCTACCGGTGCGCTTACCGCGCTGTTCTTCTTCTGGGGCTGGGATGTCACCCTCAACCTCAACGAGGAAACCCGCAACGCCTCCCATGCCTCGGGGCGCAGCGCTGTGCTGGCCATGGTCATCGTCCTCTTGCTGTTCATGGGTTTCGCGCTGGCGACCCTGCTAGCGCTGACCGATGCCGAGGTGCAGGCTTCCAGCACCAACATCGTGTTTGCCATCGCGCAAAAGCTGTTCCCTGCACCGTGGAGCTATATGGCCATCGTCGCCGTCATGCTCAGTTCCATCGGCACGCTGGAAACCTCCATCCTGCAATTCACCCGCACCATGTACGCCAAGGGCCGCGACGGCGCGCTGCATCCGCGTTACGCTGTACTGCACAAAAGCTGGAAGACGCCCTGGGTTGCGACCCTGATCATTACCTTGTTTGGCTTGGCCATGCTGTTTCTGTCTTCAAACTTCCCCAGCGTGCAGCTCATCATCAAGGATTCCGTCAACGCCATCGGCTTCCAGGTGGCGTTCTACTACAGCCTTGCCGCCCTCGCCTGTGCCTGGCACTTCCGCCACATTGCACGCCGCTCGTTCTCGGAATTGGTTCTGCTGCTGCTATGGCCGCTCGCCAGTGCCCTGTTCCTGATCTTTATCGCCATCTACAGCGTGCCGACTTTCGACCTGACGACCAACCTGGTCGGCATTGGTGGAATTGTGGTGGGGATCGTGCCGTATTGGCTGAATCGGCGGTCGGGCATGGCGCATAAAAGGGTATGAGTTAAGCCGGATTGTGCCGGATGAGCCACTTACGAATTAGGGGATAGTGCTATCCGACGTGCTCCCAACCTGGTCGTCTGCCACCCGAGGTGTTGGTAATATCCGAGCGCCGGTTCGTTATCCAAATCTACCAGCAACTGCGCTCGCGTTGCGCCTTTTGATTTGGCCCATGACATCAGGCCATCCAGCAACGCGCGGCCGATGCCCTGCCCGCGCCAGCCGTCGCGTACCACCATGTCTTCCACCCATGTCGAGGGTGCGCCCTCCGCCGTCGAAATCACCAGTTGCGCGCTCACCATGCCGATGATTTGCCCGGTATTGTCACGCGCCAGCTTGATGCAGGCGCGGTCGGGGTGTTGCAGCAGCAGTGCCATGCCGCGCATCTGGAGTTCGCTGTTGGGCTGGAAATCCTGCTCGATGGAGAACAGTTCGTCCAGCAACTGGCTCAGCGCCGGTACATCGGCGAGAGTAGCGTCTTCGATTTTCATGCGTTGTCCTCGGTGGCTTCGCTGCCCGGCGCGTCGTAGTGGATGATGGCGAGAAAGCGGATCGGGCTGGTGTGCATCTTCTCCGGTCGGTGCGGGATTTCGCCGCGGAAGGTGAGCGAATCGCCCGCTTCCAGCAAATAGGTTTCGTTACCCACGCGATATTCCAGCTTGCCTTCCAGCATGTGGATGAACTCGGTGCCGGGGTGTTCGAACGAGGTGAATTCCTCGCCCGGATCCTGCAGCGTGATAAGGAAGGGTTCGAAGGTCTTGTGCGGCCCCTGATCGTAGGCTAGCAGGTGATAGGTGTGGCCGGAGCGGGTGCCGCGCCGTACCACTTCCATGCCCTCGCCGCTTTTTACCAGTTGCGCGCCGCCGGTGGGGATGTTGTAGTTGCGGAACAATCTGGATAGCGTTACCCCCAGCGCCCGGGCGAGCAGCTCCAGTGTTTCCAGGCTGGTGGCGGTCTGCGCGTTCTCGATCTTGGACAACATGCCACGGCTAATGCCGGCGCGCTTGGCGACATCGGCGATGGTCAGGCCTAGCTGGATGCGCAGGTCGCGGACGGTGCTGCCCAAGTAGGATTCGAGGGCGTGGGAGGGTTCGGTTTTGTCGTTAGCCATGCGCAGATTGTTTCACATAACGAAAAAAAGTTAAACATAGGTGTTGACCAGCAGGAAACAAAAGTTCATTATGTGAACTAATATTTCTTGTCAGTAAACACTGTGCCTTACCGCCTACTCAAGTTCGCCCTGTCGAAAAAGCATCCCGAGCCGCCGTTCTTCCAGCAGCCGGAGCAGCTTAAATCCAGCTATGACGCCGTCATCATCGGCGGCGGCGGGCATGGTCTGGCGGCGGCGTATTACCTGGCCAAGGAACACGGCATCACCAATGTCGCGGTGCTGGAGCGCGGCTATCTGGGCGGGGGCAACACCGGGCGCAACACCACCATCATCCGCTCCAACTACCTGACGCCGGAAGGTGTGGCATTCTACGACGCCAGCGTGAAAATCTGGGAAAACCTGTCGCAGGAGCTGGATCTCAACTTGTTCTATTCCAATCGCGGGCATTTCACCCTGGCGCACACCGAATCGGCCATGCGCACCATGCGCTGGCGCGCCGAGGTCAACAAGCACCACGGGGTGAATAGCGAAGTGGTTGGGCCGTACGATGTGAAGCGGGCCGTGCCTGAAATCGACCTGTCTTGCGGCGGCCATGCGCCCATCCTCGGCGCGCTGTACCACGCGCCGGGCTCCGTGGCACGCCATGACGCCGTTGCCTGGGGTTACGGCCGCGCCGCCAGCAATATGGGCGTGGAGATTTTCCAGAACACCGAGGTTACCGGCCTCGACATCCAGAATGGCCGCATCGTCGGCGTGCAGACCAGCCGTGGCAACATCAAGACCGGCAAGGTGCTGTCCGCCGTGGCCGGCTTCACGCCCAGAATCACCCAGATGGCCGGCTTCCGCACCCCCATCGTCATCCATCCGCTGCAAGCCTGCGTCACCGAGCCGATGAAACCTTGGCTGGATACCATCCTGGTTTCCGGCAGCCTGCACGTGTATGTCAGCCAATCCTCGCGCGGCGAGCTGGTGATGGGAGCTTCGCTCGATCCTTACGAAATACACTCCACGCGGTCCACGCTGGATTTCGTCGAAGGCCTGTCCAGCCACATTCTCGACATGTTCCCTTTCCTGTCCGGCATCAAGGTGGTGCGCCAATGGGCAGGCATGGCCGACATGACGCCGGATTTCGCCCCCGTCATGGGCAAGACACCGGTGGAAGGTTTCTATTTAGATGCCGGTTGGGGCACTTGGGGCTTCAAGGCGACGCCAATCTCCGGTAAGGCCATGGCGGCGACGCTGGCCAACGACAAGCCACACGAACTGATCCACGCATTTCGCCTGTCGCGCTTCGCCGAATTTGAACTTACCGGCGAAAAAGGCGCTGCAGCTGTAGGGCACTGACATGAAGTTACTTAACTGCCCCATCAACGGACTGCGCCCGGTCGATGAGTTCGCTTATGGCGGCGAACTGCGCGCACAGCCCGACCCGCAAACCTGCACTGACGAGGAATGGGCGGACTATGTGTTCCACCGCAACGGTGCGCCAGGACTCAAACAAGAATGCTGGTACCACGTGCCTAGCGGCACCTGGTTCATAGCCGAGCGCAATACGACGACCGACAGCGTGGAACGCACTTATCTGTGGGGAGAAGCATGATGCGCCTGCCCCAGCAGCCCGGCGAATGGATCAAGCGCGGCAGCCGCGTCACCTTCAGCTTCGAGGGAAAAACCTACAGTGCCATTGAAGGTGACACTGTCACCAGCGCGCTGTGGGCAGCGGGTGAAAAGATACTGGGGCGAAGCTTCAAGTACCACCGTCCGCGCGGCATCCTCAGCCTTGCCAACCACGACATCAACGTGATGATGGAAAACGGCACCGACATCAATATGCGCGCCGACGTGCTGCCGGTTACCGAAGGCATGGCGCTGAAGGCGGTCAATACCGGCGGCGGCGTGGCCCGCGACTACTACTCCGTCCTTGGCTGGCTGGCGCCGTTCCTGCCGGTTGGCTTCTACTACAAGGTGTTCCACAACCCCAAGGTGCTGTTCCCATTCTGGGAGCGCGTCATTCGCCGCATGGCAGGGCTCGGGGTGATGAACCCCAAGGCGCCGCGCGCCGTCTCGTCCAAGGCCAACCTGCATTGCGACGTACTTGTGGTCGGCGCCGGCCCGGCCGGTCTGAGCGCCGCGCTGACGGCCGCCAGACAAGGCGCTCGCGTCATCTTGACCGACGAAAATGCACAACTCGGCGGCACCCTGAGCTACGACCATGCCGGCAGTGGCGAGGCGCTGACCTTGCTGGAAAAACTGAATGCCGAAGTCGCGGCAGCCAAATATCCAGGTCC
>Ga0316617_100000558_pt1 | contig 10277 bp, 9 predicted proteins | sample OWC_Aug_M1_C1_D2_FD_207801 | JGI IMG/M metagenome (GOLD analysis project Ga0316617, IMG submission 207801) | Wetland soil microbial communities from Old Woman Creek delta, Ohio, United States - OWC_Aug_M1_C1_D2_B | ecosystem: Environmental > Terrestrial > Soil > Wetlands | place: USA: Ohio... | reverse complement strand
TGCTCAGCGGCGGCGAGCAGAAGCTGCTCGCCATCGCCCGCGCGCTGATGACCAACCCGCAGTTGCTCCTGCTGGATGAACCCACCGAGGGATTGGCCCCGATCATGGTGAAGATCTTCGAAGAGCGCATCCGCCGGTTGAAGGACCTCGGCCTGACGGTGCTGCTTGCCGAGCAGAACCTGAAGTTTACCCTTGGGCTGAGCGACTACGGCTACATCATCGACAACGGCCGCATCCGCTGCGAGGGTTCAGTGGCCGAACTGGTGAACAACGAAGAAGTGCGCAAAATCTGCGGGATATAAAAACCGGCCTTGGCAGGCCGGTTTTTATAGTTGAGGTCTGTTTCGAAAAATGAGGATGCCGCGATGACCTATTACGCCATTCGGGAAATTCCCGCCAAAAAGCCCGCCGAAGGTGTGGAGCTGCGGGCCGTTCACGGAGAGCGCATGACGGTCGCTTTCTTCACGATCGCCCAGGGTTCCGGCGTCCCTCAACATGCTCATCCCCACGAGCAGATCGGCGCCGTTCTAAAGGCCGGCTGGAGTTCACGGTTGCCGGTGAAAAACACATCGTCGCTCCGGGAGGCGCCTACCATATCCCTTCCAACGCCGTCCACTCGGGCCTCTGCCTCGAAGGCCCGGCCGAAGTCATTGAAATGTTCGCGCCGGTGCGCGAGGACTGGCGCTGAGCGGCTTCCCATAGAACTTCGGCCCGCCGATTCATCTTTGCATCTAATTCCTGCGTTCTCTTCAATGCGAACGGCGCTGAAAATGAGCCCGCGTTGAAGGCCATGGGGCCATTGACTTTCCAATCATCACGGTAGTAAGAGGAAACCTCAATACCAACCTCATTATAAGGAGCGGCGTATGCGGACCAAAACTCTCATCACCTTGGTGCTGGCTCTGACACTGGCCTTCGGCGCCTGGCCGGCTGTAGCAAAGGACACCGTGAAAGTGGCTTTCATCAGCCCGCTCACCGGCGGCGTTTCGGCCATCGGCGTGGGCGGCCGCAACTCGGCCGATTTGGCGGTGCGGCTGAAAAACGCCGACCCGAAAGCCAAGTACACGTATGAGCTTTTAGTTCTAGACGATGAATGCAAACCCAACATCGGCGTGCAGGTGGCTACGAAGGCCGCCGCCGACAAGCAGATCATCGCCGCCGGTACCCATTACTGCTCCGTGGTGGCGCTCGCCTGCGTGGACGTGTACCACAAGTTCGGACTGCCCGTGATCGTCTGGGGCGCGGTGCATCCCGATATCACTTACGGCAACGACTACAAGGAGATCTTCCGGGTCAACGGCACCATGATCAACCAGAACGAACTGGCCGCAAAGTTCGTGGCCTCTCTGGGGTACAAGACCTGGGCCCTCCTGCACGACACCACCGATTACGGCAAGGGCATGAAGGACTACTTCTCTAAATACCTGACAGCCGTCGGGGGCAAGGTCGTCGGCACCTATGGGGTCAACGCCGACCAGCAGGACTTCACCGCCGAACTGACCCAGATCAAGCAGCTCAACCCCGACGTGATCTGGTTTGGCGGGCTCACCCCGCTGGGGGTGCGCATCCGTTTGCAGATGGATAAATTGGGCAACGAATCCCAGTTCCAAAGCTGTTCCGGCATCATCTCCGACGCCTATATCGAAGGCACCGGCAAATTGGGGGAAGGGACCCTGGCGTTCCGCGAGGGTGAGCCGGTGGAGTATCTGCCCGGCGGCAAGTGGTTCATGGAGGAGTACGGGAAGGCCGGCTACAAGGAGTCTCCCGACGCGTTCGGCCCCTTTGCGTTCTCGGCCATGAGCCTGATCCTGGATACCATCGAACAGGTCGGCCCCAACCGCAAGGCGGTGGCGGACTACCTGCGCAAGGTCAAGGATTACAAGGCCATCGTGGGCCCGGTGACCTTCGACGACCATGGCCAGAACATCAGCCCCACCATCACCCGGTACGTGGTCCAGGACGGCAAGTGGGTGCCGTGGCAGGAGTCCGAGTACGCCTCCGGCAAGCGCAAGCTGAAACGATTGCCGTAGTCCTTCCGCATGGGAGCGGCGATGGGAGCGGCGGCGGCATGCGAACCGCCGCTCTCTCCGAAACGACGCATAGAAGTGGTTTCAAAACCTCGGGTCACACCCGAGGGCAAGGCGCAGGCCGATTCGAAAGCGCAGTCCGCCTGCGACGGGTGAGCATTTCGAGAGGCCTGCAATCCGCCTGCAGCGGACTATCGGGCGTCAGACGGGGGTATGAAAACACTTCTAACGACTATTTCCAACCCGGATCGTTGAGTCAAGTCTCATGGACCTTGCCCTTATCGCCCAGCACGTGGTCAACGGCCTGATGCTGGGCCTCATCTACGCCCTGGTGGCGGTGGGCTTCACCCTGTTCTTCGGCGTGCTGGACATCATCAAGTTTTCCCACGGCGACGTGCTCACCTGTGGGGTCTTCACGGCGTTTGCCGCCTTCCTGGGATTGCAGGTCCTGGGACTGGAGTCCAAGCCGCTCATCCTGGTCGTGATCGGAGTCCTGGGCATGGCCGGCATGGCGGTGCTGGGCGTGCTCATCGCCCGGGTCCTGGTGCTGCCGTTAAAGGGGGCCCCGGCCCTGAACGTCTTGCTGATCACCCTGATGCTGGGCACGGTGCTGCGCGAGTCGATCCGCCTGTTTTTCCCCGACGGTGCCAATCCCAAACGCTTCCCGGCGCTGCTCCCGGACTGGAGCCACTCCTGGGGGCGCTTCACGCTGCGTTTCGACAATACGGTGCTTTTAATTACAGGCCTGCTGCTGATCGTGGGGGTGCAACTCATCATCAAGCACACCAAGCTGGGAATGGCCATACGGGCCGTGAGCCAGGACGAGGAAACGGCCAAGGTGATGGGCATCAATTTCAACCTGGTGGTGTTTATCACCTTTGCGATCGGTTCGGCCCTGGCCGCTTTCGCCGGCCTGGTCTCTGGCCTTTACTACAACGAGATCACGTTCAACATGGGGCTTCTGCTGGGGGCCATCGGCTTCAGCGCCGCAGCGGTGGGCGGCTTTGGGAACCTTTACGGTGCCATCATCGGCGGGTTTCTCTTCGCCCTGCTGCAGACCGTCGGCGCGGTGCTGCTGCCCTTCGCCAGTGCTTACAAGGACGTCTTCGCCTTCGGCATCATCATCGTCATCATGGCTCTCAAGCCCACCGGGCTCCTGGGCGAGAAGGAGACCCAAAGGGTTTAGGCCATGAACCAGCACCCTTCCGCCCCGGTCTCCTGCCTGCCCGCTCTTCTAGCGGTGCCCCTGGGCGCCGTGTTCATGGCGCTATCCCTCGGCAGCGAGTCCCAGGGGCTGGTATTCGGACTGCTGCTGGGCGGAAGTATGGGGCTGGGCTTGGCGCACCATCTGGGCTGGCTGGATCGGGCCGGCTGCAGCGCCGCAGCCTGGCCGCGAACCTTCGGCGGGGCGGTTTTAGTGGCTGTCGCCGGCGTGTGCCTGTGGTTCCACGACGACCCCTTCGTCCTTTTTCTCATCGCTACGGTGCTGGTCTACACGCTGGCCTGCTTCGGGCTGAACATCCAGTTTGGTTTCGTGGGCGTGGTCAATTTCGCCGGGGCCTCCTTTGTGGGGGTGGGCTGTTACACCGCTGCTATCCTGACCAAGCACACCGCCATCCCCCATCTGCTGGTGCTGCTGGCCGGCGGGCTGGCCGCCGCCCTGGTGGGCAGCATTCTGCTGATACCGGTGCTCAAGACCCGCGGCCATTATGCCGCCCTGGTCACCATTGCCTTCGCCCTTCTGTTCAAGATTTTCTTAGAGGTCAACGACGTTATGGGCGGGCCCCAGGGGCTGAAAAGCAGCGGACTCAAGGTGTTGGGCTGGGATTTCAACCGTGATGTCAGCCTGGGCCCTTTTGAGGGCTCCTTCTATCTCAACTATGTCGCCATGATTCTCGCTTTGACCGTGCTGGGTTTCATTCTGGCCCGCCGGCTGGAGGAGTCCTGGATCGGGCTCAAACTGGACGCGGTGCGCCTGGACGAACTCGGCGGTGCCTGTTTCGGCCTGCACGTACCCCGCTGGAAAATCACGGCCTTTACGATCGGCAACTTCTATTGCGGCGTGGTCGGGGCTTTTTTCGCCATGATGCTGGGCTACATCGCGCCGTCGAATTTTGCCTTCGGCGACTCTCTGATTCTGATCTCCATCATCACCCTGGGCGGATTGGGGTCTCTGTGGGGCACGGTGGCGGCGACCGCCATCGTCATCCTCCTGCCCGAGAAGTTCCAGATATTGCAGGAATACCGCTTCCTGCTCTACGCCGCGCTCGTCATCGTCATCCTGTTGTTCCGGCCCCAGGGCCTCCTGCCCCGGCCGTTGCGCAGATACGCCATGCTGCAACGGGACGGATCATGAACGCGAGCCTGCTCAGCACCACTCGTTTGAGCCGGAGCTTCGGCGGGCTCATGGCGCTCAGCGAGCTTAATCTCGAGGTGGGGCGCAACTCCATCCTGGGGCTCATCGGGCCCAACGGTTCGGGCAAGACCACGTTTTTCAACGTGGTCACCGGCATCTATGCGGCCACTTCCGGCCAGGTGAGCTTCGATGGGCGCGACCTGACCAGCCAATCGCCCCAGACCGTTTACCGGGCCGGGATTTCGCGCACGTTCCAGCGCTCACGCCTGTGGCTGCCCCTTTCCATTTTTGACAACATAATTATGGGGGACCACAAGCACCTGGCCAGCGGGCTCCTCTTCAACCTTTTCTGCCGCCGGCGCCTGAAAGCCCAGCTCAAAGAATCCCTGGCACGCGCCCGTGAGCTCGTCGCTATTTTCGATCCGGACCTGGCCGACCGCCTGTTCGAGCCCGTGGCCAACCTGCCCATGATCGCTCGGCGCCGGATAGAGATCTGCCGGGCCCTCATCTCCAGCCCCAAACTGCTTCTGCTGGACGAACCCTCGGCCGGCATGACCCGCGAGGAGACCTTCAGCCTGGTGGACGACATATTGGAGATCAAGCAGCGGGTGGATGATTTGACCATCATTATCATCGAACACGAGATGTCGGTCATTGAGCGCATCACCGACCGGTGCGTGGTGCTCAACTTCGGCGAGAAAATCCGCGAGGGCACCTACCAGGAGGTGACCGCCGACCCGCAGGTCCAGCAGGCCTACCTGGGAGTGGACTGATGGCTGAAATAGCGCTCAAGGTGGAAAACCTCTTCACCGCTTACGACCGGGCGGACGTTCTGGAAGACCTTTCCCTGGAGGCGGCCGAAGGCTCCATCACCTGTCTGCTGGGATCCAACGGTTCGGGCAAGACCACTCTCATCCGCTCCATCCTGGGCCTCACCCGGCCCCGCGCCGGCCGCATCTTTTTTCAGGGCCGGGACGTCACCGCGTTGGCCACCCACCGCATCATCCGCGCTGGTTTGGCGAGCATCCCCGAGGGGCGCAAGGTCTTCTCCGCCATGACCGTAGCGGAGAATCTGCGGCTGGGCGCCTACCGGGAATCCGACCGGCATGTCATTCAAAGCCGTCTGGAGCAGGTCTATGACCTTTTTCCCCGTTTGCGCCAACGCGCCGGCCAAATCGCCGGCACCATGAGCGGTGGCGAACAGGCCATGGTTTCCATCGGCCGCGGCCTCATGGGTGCGCCGAAGCTCCTGATTCTGGATGAGCCCTCCCTGGGGCTCTCCCCCCTGCTGGTGAAGGAGAACTTCCGGGTCATCCAGCGCCTGAACCAGGAGGGGATCACCATCTTCCTGGTTGAACAGAACGTCCGCCAGACCCTGGCCATCTCCACCTACGGCTATGTCCTCTCCAAGGGGCGGGTGGTGGCCCAGGGTTTGGCCGCGGAGCTCAGCCAGGACCGGGAAGTCCGCCAGGCCTATTTCGGCTGAGCCAAGACAAGGAGGCGCCATGCCAAAGCCCGCCGACGCTGTTGAGTTGACCCGCATGCTCATCGACCTCGACACGGTCAACCCTCCGGGCAACGAAGAGGCCGCTGCCAGGCTCCTGGGCGAGATCATGAGGGAGGGCGGCCTGGATGTCCGCTACCATAGCCTGGCAGAAGGCCGCTTGAGTCTGGTGGCCTGCTTGAAGGGAGAAAGCGCCGCTTGGCCTCTGTGCTTCACCGGTCACATGGACACGGTTCCGCCCGGCGGAGCCGCCTGGCAGGGCCCGCCCTTGAAGGCCCGCCTGAGCGAAGGCCGGATCTACGGCCGGGGCGCGAGCGACATGAAGAGCGGCTTGGCAGCCATGACGGCGGCCGTTCTGCAGCTGGCGCAGATCTCCCCGCGCCGGACTGACGTGGTCATGATTTTCACCGCCGGCGAAGAAACCGGCAGCGAAGGCGCCTTCCGGATGGTTCGGGACGGGGCCCTCCCGAGTCGAATCGGAGCTCTCGTGGTGGGCGAGCCCTCCGGCAACGCCGCTTACCTAGGGCACAAGGGAGCCCTCTGGCTGAGATGCCAGGCCCGGGGGAAATCGGCCCATGGGTCCATGCCCGATCAGGGCGACAACGCCATTCTCAAGGGAGCCCGGGCCGTTCTCGCGTTGGAGGGCTTGCTGGCCCATGACCCGCCCCACCCCGAACTGGGACGCCCCACCCTCAACGTGGGGACTTTCAACGGCGGCACCAAGATCAACATGGTGCCCGACCTGGCCGACTTCACCCTCGACCTTCGCACGGTCCTGGGGCTGGACCACGGCGACCTTTACCGAAGGGTCAGCGACCGCATGGGGCCTGCCGTGGAGGCGAGCCGGCTGCTCGACCTGCCCCCGGTGCTCACCGATGAGAATGACCCTTGGGTGCGGAACGTGCTGAGCCTGCTGGAACGCAAGGGCGCTTCTTCACAGCCCGGCTATGTCAACTACTTCACGGACGCCTCGGCCCTCACCCCGGCGCTCGGGACCCCTCCCACGGTCATCATAGGGCCGGGCGAAGCCGCTCAGGCGCACCAGACCGACGAGTGGTGTGAGGTGAACAAAATCCGCCAGGCCGTCGACATCTACCTGGAAATCGCACGAACCTGGTGCGGCGCATAGCTATGCGCAACGCGATCGACACCTTCCTGCGGGCCCCTAGCAGGATCTACTGTTTTGCCGACACGGTCGATCTCTGCCGGACCCTTCTCGATGCCGGCGCGCGGGTCATTCAATTGCGGCATAAAACAGCCGACGATGCCGCTTTCAAGAGGCTTGCGGTTGAGATGCTGGCCTGCGTGCGGTCTTTCGAGGACGCGCTGCTCATCGTGAACGACCGGGTGGACATCGCCTTGGAAGTCGAGGCGGACGGCATTCACGTGGGGCAGGAGGACCTGGACTTCCGAGAGGTGATTCGCCAGGTGCCTGCGGAGATGATCGTCGGCGTCTCCGCGCGCTATCCCGATCCGGCGCAGTCCGCGGCCGCGGCCGGGGCGACCTATGTGGGTGCGGGCGCCGTCTTCGCCACGCCTACCAAGCCGGAGGCCGTCGTCATCGGCTTGAAGGGGCTGCGGGCGGTGGTCGCGGCCGTGGACATACCGGTCGTGGCGATCGGCGGCATCACCCACGGGGGAATCAGGCCGGTGCTGGCCACCGGCGCGCGCTACTGCGCCGTCATCTCCGGAATCAACGACGCCCCTGACCCGGCCGCGGCGCTGCGCCGGCTTCTGGCCGAGTCAGCCTCTTTCCCAACAGACCAGGACCGCTAGCGCGCAGAGCGCGGCCGCCATGACCGCCCCGTCCAAAAACCGCAATCGCGCCGGGCGCCGCGACGTGCGCCTCTTGCCGGAGAACCCGCGCGCCTCCATGGCCAGCGCCAGCTCGTCCGCCAGTAGCGCGGCTTGGAACAGCAGCGGCAGCAGCAGCGCCATCCAGTTGCCGATGTTCTTGAGCCGGGGCCGCAGATCGATGCCGCGGGCCTGCTGCGCGTCGCGGATCGAGCGGACCCTTTGTTCGATCAGGGGCACGTAGCGCAGGCCGGCCGTCAGCATGAACGCCGGACCCGGCGGGACCTTGAGTCCCGCCAGCGCGGCACCCATCTCCTCCGGGGTCAGGGTAGCAAAACAGACCGCCGAAATCCCCAGAAGGCTGAAGACCCGCAACACTAATTGCAGAGCGGTCTCTATGTCGAAAAACACCACCCCGAGAACGAACACCAGCGCCACCATCGGCCCCATCAGCCGCAGCGAACGCACCTTCCGCTCACGGCCGCTCAGAAGCAGCAGGATCGAAACGACTGCGGCCTCCGCTGCCAGGGCGCCGGTCGAGTGGGAAGCGAGGACGGCGCCGACCCCCGCGAACAACAGCACGAGCCGGGCCAGCGGGTTGAGGCCGCTTCGAGCGGGCCGAGAGGCGAAGAGGTTCCCGCCGGCCACAGGGGCAGCAGGCTCGGGGCTTCCGGTGTCCATCAAACGGAGGATGTCCGCAGCGGACCCATCGCCCCGCACGCGGCCCTGGTCCAGCAATATCCAGCGCCCGGCGCAGGCGGCGGCGAAATCCAGATCGTGCGTCGCCAGCAGCAAGGCGACCCCCTGCCTTGCAAGTTCCCCAATCCAGGCGGCCAGCGCTTCCTTCCCGGCGGCATCCTGACCGACCGTGGGCTCGTCAAGAACAAAGACTTCAGGGCCCATCGCCAGAACAGCGGCGATGGCCGCCTGTTTTTTTTCGCCTTCGCTTAGCCGATAGGGGGATCGGTCGAGCAGATCTGAGAGCCTGAAGCGGCGGCAAAGCTCAACGATTCCGTCAACGGCCGTCGCGCCGCGGCGGCGCAGACCGACCTCAAGCTCATCGCGGACCGTCGTTTTGAAAAACTGGTCGTTCGGGTTCTGGAAGCAGACGCCGATGCTGTGCGCCAGATCCGAGGGCGCCTGGCCGCGGATGCTGCGGCCGTGAAGGCGCACGTCGCCGCTCAAGGGCTTCAGCAGGCCGATCAGATGCCTGACGAGCGTCGACTTCCCGGCGCCGTTCTTGCCCACCAGAGCGACGACCTCTCCGGTCCACAGCGCGAAGGAGACATCTTCAAGAATCCTCTTCTCTCCGATGGAAAAATCGAGATGCTCTATGGAGAGCACCGGCGCGGCGGTTTCGCCGACCGCCGGAAAAGAAAGCGCAGGGTAGGCCGGTATGAGACGGCGCTCTTCGAGGGTGCGCCGGAAAGCCGCTCCCGGGCCGATAGGGGAGCAGCGGCCGTTGTCGAAGAGAGCGAGCCGCGTGGCATCCTGCAGAAAATCGCCGGCGCGGTGTTCGATGACGATGACGGTTTTCCCGCGGTCGTGCAGGGCGGCCAGTAGAGACCTCACCTTTCGGGCGAAGGTCCAGTCCAGGTTGGCGAAGGGTTCATCCAGGACCAGAAGCGGCGGGTCCATGACCAGCACCGACGCGATGGCAACCAGGCGCTGTTCGCCGCCTGAAAGCGTTTCGGGCGACCGGCCGAGCAGATGTTCGATGCCGAGCGATTCGGCCATCGCCGGGATGCGCTCCTCGATCTGCCGGGCGGGCAACCCCAGGCTCTCCAGCCCGAAGGCCAGCTCGTCCGCCACGGTGCTGCTGAACAGCTGGGCATCCGGGTTCTGAAGCACGAGCCCCACCCGGGAAAAAAGATCGCCCGGCGCATGCTCCCGCGTGTTGAGGCCTTCCACCTCGACGTCGCCCTCGAGCGTGCCGCCGAAGAAATGCGGGATCAGGCCGTTCAACAGGTAGACGAAAGAAGATTTTCCCGAACCGTTGGCGCCGAAGACCACCGCGTATCCACCCGTGGCAAGGCCGAGCTCCAGGCCACGCAGCACCCAGTCGCCGCCGGGATAGCGGTACCGGACCCGTTCTACTCGGACGGCGGCTGCCACAGGTTCACCTTCCGCAGAAACTTGAGCGCCAGCAGCCCTGCCAGCGCTCCGCCGACCGAGCTTAAGCTGAAGGCGGCGACCAGCACCCCGGCCGCCATGGATTTCTCCAGCAGAACCGGCCCCACCAGCCAGGCGCTGGCGAGCGCCCCGATGACACCGGTGCCGATCACTTCGCCCAACCCGGCCGCATAGGCACTCTTAAATACGCGATACGCCAGGCCCGCCAGCAGCGCGCCGATCATCCCGCCCGGAAACGCCAGCAGGGTCCCCAGCCCGAGCATATTGCGGATCAGGGCGGCGAGAAATGCGATCATGACGGCGTGGGCCGGCCCAAGGACGACCGCCGCGACGACGTTGATCATGTGCTGGGCCGGGTAGCACTTGGATATCCCCACCGGTATGAAAAACGGCGACAGCGCCACGGCCATGGCGACCAGTATGGCGGAGCGCGCAATATCCCTGGTTTTCATCCCAGGTCCCC
>Ga0316617_100000557_pt1 | contig 10280 bp, 7 predicted proteins | sample OWC_Aug_M1_C1_D2_FD_207801 | JGI IMG/M metagenome (GOLD analysis project Ga0316617, IMG submission 207801) | Wetland soil microbial communities from Old Woman Creek delta, Ohio, United States - OWC_Aug_M1_C1_D2_B | ecosystem: Environmental > Terrestrial > Soil > Wetlands | place: USA: Ohio... | reverse complement strand
GGTGACGAGCGCCGTCGCGACGCCCTGTCGGAGCGCGGTGGGATCGACGCCGACGGCGAAGATCCAGCCGCACGGCTCGGAGCCGAACTCGAAGGCCCGAACCTCGCCCAGCAGGTAGCCCGACAGCTTGCGGGGCCCCTGTGCCGCCAGCCCGACCCGCAATGGCGAGTCGGACGTCCCGAGGAAATCGTGGAAGACGCGTTTCCAGTAGGCCGGCTTCCGGGCGCCGGTGTGATAGGCGTCGATGCGCTGGACCTCGGCGAGATCGCGCAGCGCCAGCCCGCGGATGCGGAACGCGGACGTGGCCGCCGGCGTTCGAACCTTGCGCATGGTCAGGCCCGCCCGCGTGCCCGCGCCAGGATCTCCTCGAGCAGCTCGTCCGACCACGTGGCACCCTCGGCCAGTCGTCGTCGCAGCAGCAGGAAGTCGGCCTCGCGGCACGCCTTCGATCCTTCGTTGAACGCGCGGAACCCGGCGCGCGCCTCGGTCATCATGTTGAGGCCGAGCCACGCGCGGTTGGTCTCCTTGTTCCTGTCCCAGTGCGCCAGCTTGTGCTTGCGCACGCTCTCGATCGTCTTCGACAGGCAGCCGGGAAACGTGTTGGCGAGCTTGAAGAGCAGCCCGTTCACCTCGCGGTCCAGGAGCGAGAGGTCGACAGCACCCCGAGCCAGCAGCAACTTGGCCTCGTCTCGCTCTGGGCCGCGCTTGGGTTCGCCGAACACGATCGCGCCGTGCTCCACCCAGCGGTCGAGAACGACCATCGGATTGGGCACGAACGCGCCATCCACGTGAAGCGCCGGGACCACCGCGGTGAGCAACCCGAGACGATGGGCCTTGTGCGCGCTCCAGTGCTCGCACAGCGTGCAGCTCTCCATGGCGGCTTCGATCCCGACGAAGAGCGGCAGGAAGTCGGTGCTGCCGCCGTCGGGCGCCGAGCCATGACGGGGGCCGGCCTGGCCGAAGAGGGCCAGATCCTGGGCCACCGAGAAATCGCAGGCCATGCCAATCTCCTGCCCACCGGCGATGCGCATGCCGTTCACCCGGCAGATCACCGGCTTGTCGCACGCGAGGATGGCGCTGACCATGTCGTTGAAGAGCCGCATGTACTGGCGGTACTCCTCGGGACGTCCTGCGTAGTACTCGGCGTACTCGGCCGTGTTGCCTCCCGTGCAGAAGGCCCGCGTGCCCGAACCCGTGAGTACCACGGCCACGGCGGCGCGGTCGTTCGAGGCGCGGCGCATGCCGAGGATGACCCCCTTGATCATGTCGGTCGTGTAAGAGTTGAGCTGCGACGGGTTGTCGAGCGTGATCCACACGGCGTGAAGGCCCGGGACCTCGCGACCCCCCAGATCAGTGAAGGGCGTCTCCTCGTATCGGACGCCGGCGACGTCGCGCGGCGGTGTGAGATCGTGGTCCTTGAAGGTCATGAGGCTATCGCTCGGGAATGAGGATGATGCGCCGGGTCGCGCGCCCGGCGTGAACGTCCGCGAAGACGTCGTTGATCGTGGCGAGTGGCCGTCGCTCGATGAATGGTTCGAGCGCGACCCTGCCCTGCAGCACCAGGTCGACCACGGCCGGGTAGTGCTCGGGCAGGCACCCCCAGTTGCCGCGGGCCGTCGCGTCGAAGGCCATCAGGTTGGAGAAGCGCACCTCGATCGACTTGGGTGTGTAGCCGACCACCGAGAGCTGGCTTCCGTGCCCCAGCAGGCCGAAGGCCGTCATCTGACCAGCCGTCGTGCCCGACGTTTCGAAGATGTGCGTGCGCCAGGTGGGCGCGCCGCGATCGTCGGCAAATGCGCGCACCTGGCGGCGCAACTGCTTCGCGTCGGTGCCTGTCGCGTTGAGGGTGAGCGAGGCGCCGTGTCGCGCCATCGCGTCGAGGCGCGCATCGTTGACGTCGATCGCCACGACCCCGGCCCCGAGTGCCGCGGCGATCTGGACGCCGAACCCTCCGATGCCGCCCGCGCCGACGAACACCGCCACGTCGCCGGGACGCACCTCGTTGCGGATGATGGCCTGGTACGGGGTGGAGACCGCGTCGGCGACCACGGCCAGCGCCGCAAGGTCGAGGCCGAGTGGATTGCGCCCGCGGTCGGCAAGGTCCGGCACCGGGCACAGCCCGCGCGCGGGGACGCGCACGTGGCTCCCGAAGCCGCCGTGGACGTCGCTTCCCGGGAAGATCTGCCGTGGGCAGACCTGCCCGCGGCCGGCGCGGCAGGCGTCGCACTCGCCGCACGGGAGCACCGCCGGCACGACCACCACGCGGCCGAGCCACTCGCTGGCTCCCTCGCCGGCCTCGACGACCCGCCCGCTGATCTCGTGGCCGAGCGTGAGGGGAAACGGACGCCGGGTCGGCACGCCGTCGTAGAAGAACCCGAGGTCGGTGTGGCAGACGCCGCACCCGGCCACCTCGACGATGACCTCGCCGGTGGCGGGGTGCTCGTCGCGTGTCTCGAGCCCCATGGGCGTTGCCGCCTGCCGAACCACCCACGACGCGATCTGCAAGGCAGCTCCCTCCCAGCTGTCGGCGCCCGGCCGTCAGCCTCCAGCCAGGGGCTGACCACGTTCAACGGCACGCCGAGAGCCCGAATCCACCGCGGGCTAATTAGGTAAATCAGTACTAATTTGCCTATATATGCCGACCGCCGGGCCACGTCAAGGGGAAAAGCCTGGGGCGGCCGATGTGCCCGGCCCCTTGTCCCCGCCGTCAATCGGCGCGAGAATGGCGCCGATGCACCTCAAGGTGAACGGGGACGTCCACGATGTGGACGCACCCGACCACTGGACCCTGCTCGAGGTCTTGCGGTACCGGCTGGGCCTCACCGGCTCCAAGCAGGGCTGTGACAAGGGGGATTGCGGGGCCTGCACCGTCCTCGTCGACGGCGAGCCGATGATCTCGTGTCTCATCCTCGCCCGTGAGGCGGAGGGCCGCGAGATCGTCACGATCGAAGGCTTGTGGCCGCTCCACCTCGCACGCGGGGGCGAGGGCCCAGACCCGGTGCAGGATGCCTTCGACCGGTACGGGGCCCTCCAGTGCGGGTTCTGCCAGAGCGGCATGATTCTGTCGGCGCGAGCCCTGCTCGACCGCACGCCGTCGCCGACCGACGAGGAGATCGCACGGGCGCTCTCGGGCAACCTCTGCCGCTGCACGGGCTACACGCAAATCCTGCAGGCCGTTCAGTCGATCGTGGCCCGAGCGCGAGGCGTTGAACCGCCGCGGCGGTCGTGGGAGGCCGCGAACGTGGGACGCCAGGCCGGGGAGCGCTGAGGTGGCATCCCGGGACATTCACGGCATCGACGCCCCGTGGGGCGCGTTTCGCCACGTCGGTCGCGACCTGCGCAAGGTGGACGGCCTGGCGAAGGCCACCGGCGCCGCCATGTACACCGACGACATCGCCTTGCCGGGCATGCTGCACGCGAAAACGCTCCGCAGCCCGCACGCGCACGCCCGCATCCGGTCGATCGACGCCGCAGACGCGTTGCGCCTCGCCGGCGTCCACGCCGTGATCACGGGCGAGCACCTCCCGGTGACGTACGGCATCCTCCCGTGGACGCAGGACGAAACGGCGCTGGCCGTCGGCAAGGTCCGATTCGTCGGCGAGCCGGTGGCGGCCGTCGCCGCCGTGGACGAGGACGCCGCCAACGCCGCCCTCAAGCTGATCCGCGTGGAGTACGAGCCGCTCCACGCGTACCTTGACCCCTTCGAGAGCCTCGCGCGGCACGATCCTCCGATTCACGAGGGGCGCAAGGATGGCAACGTCTCCAAGCACGTTCACCTGGCCTTTGGCGATGTCGACGCGGCGCTCGCCGAGGCCGACGTGGTGATCGAAGACGACTACGTCTTTCATGGCACCACGCACGCCGCCATCGAGCCGCATTGCGCGGTGGGGCACTATGGCGCCGACGGCGTCCTCACCGTCTGGTCGTCGACCCAGATCACGCACTACGTGCACCGGGCGCTCGCACGGGTCCTCGACGTGCCCGCGCACCGCATCCGTGTGATCCAGCCCTGCCTCGGCGGCGCGTTCGGCGGCAAGTCCGATCCGTTCAGCCTCGAGTTCGTCGTGGCGAAGCTCGCCATGACGACCGGGCGCCCGGTGAAGATGCTTTACACGCGAGAGGAGGTCTTCTACACGCACCGGGGCCGGCACCCGATGCACATGCGCTACCGGACGGGTGCAACGCGCGAAGGTCGGCTGGTCGGGGTCGACGCGACGATCGTCATCGACGGCGGCGCGTACAGTTCCTACGGTCTCGTCACCACGTACTACGCCGGCCAGCTGCTCACGGGCCCCTATGCGTTTGCCACCTACCGGTTCGACAGCACGCGCGCGTTCACCAACAAGCCGCCCTGCGGGCCCAAGCGCGGCCATGGATCGGTGCAGCCGCGGTTTGCCTTCGAAGTGCAGCTCGACGAGCTGGCGAGCACGCTCGAGATCGACCCGATCGAGATCAGACGGCGCAACCTCCTCGGTGAGCACACGACCACCGTGAACGGCCAGCGGATCACGTCGAACGGCTTCGCGCGCTGCCTCGACGTCGTCGAGCACGCCAGCAACTGGAAGACACGTCACGGGCAGCTCCCGTTCGGCCGCGGCATGGGCGTGGCCGGCTCGATGTACATCTCCGGCACCAACTACCCGATCTATCCCAACCCCATGCCCCAGGCAGCCGTGCAGCTCAAGATCGATCGATCGGGGCTCGTCACGGTGTTCACCGGGGCCAACGACATCGGCCAGGGCTCGAACTCGATCGCGCAGTACCTCGTGGCCGAGGAGCTCGGCCTGGCACTCGACCAGGTGCGCGTCGTGTCGGCCGACACCGACCTCTGCCCCGTGGATCTCGGCGCCTACTCGAGCCGCGAGACGTTCATGGTGGGCAACGCGCTCATCGATGCCTGCCGGAAGGTCAGGCCACTCGTGGTTCGGGCGGTCGCCGACCACTGGCAGGTGGACCCGTCGCGCGTGCGATTCGTCGACGGCGTCGTCGTCGAGCAGGACGACCCGCCGCTCCAGCCCGCGGGCGTCGCGGTTGGCGGAGAGGCCCGCCCCGGGGCCAGTCCCCCAGATGCAGCGGCCGGCCGACGTTGGATGACCGCGGCAGAGGCCTTTCAGTTGGCCGAAGCGCGGTTCGACACCCTGGGCGCCACCGGCGCCTACAACACGCCGACGCTCGGAGGCGACTATCGCGGCGGGACCATCGGCGCTGCGCCAGCCTATTCGTTTACCGCGCACGTCGTCGAGGTCTCGGTCGATGTCGAGACCGGGCGCATCACGTGCGAGAAGGTCTGGATTGCCCACGATTGCGGGCGCGCGCTCAATCCCATGCTCGTGGCCGGCCAGATGGAGGGTTCGGCCTACATGGGCGTCGCCGAAGCGTTGATGGAGGCACACGGCGTCAACCGGTTCGGCCTGCACGCGGGCCCGTCGCTGCTCGATTACCGCATCCCGACGACGGTTGACACCCCCGAGCTCGCCGCCCTCATTGTCGAGAGTCTCGACCCCGAGGGGCCGTACGGCGCAAAGGAGGCCGGCGAGGGGCCGCTGCACCCCGCGATCCCGGCCATCTCCAACGCGGTGTTCGACGCGGTCGGCATCCGCCTGAAGCACCTGCCGTTCACGCCGGGCAAGGTCCTGGCAGCCCTGCGCGCGCGCAAGGACGCTGCGGCCGGCACACCGGCGCCAGCCTTGGCAGGGGGCGCACGCTGATGCTCCGCCTGCCGCGCTTCGAACTGCGACAGCCGACATCGCTTGGCGAGGCCGTCACACTCCTGCGCGAAGAGGGCGCCGGTGCGATGGTCATGGCCGGCGGCACCGACCTGCTGCCCAACATGAAGCACGAGCTGTTCACGCCTCGGGTGGTCGTGTCGCTCGGGCGCGTTCCAGAGCTTCGGGGCATCACGCGGGACCCTGACGGCACGCTCGTTGTCGGCGCCATGGCGAGGATTGCCGAGATCGCTTCGAGCGAGAGCGTCCGAAAACAGGCACCCGCCCTCGCGCAGGCGGCAGGTCTCGTGGCCGGTCCGCAGCTCAGACGAGCCGGCACCATCGGCGGCAATGTCCTGCTCGACACGCGCTGCCAGTACTACAACCAGAGCTACTTCTGGCGGTCGGCCCTGGGATTCTGCCTGAAGAAGGACGGGGTCGTGTGTCACGTCGTGGCCGGAGGGTCCCGATGCGTGGCGGCGGCGTCGGCCGACTGCGCGCCAGCGTTGATGACGCTGGGGGCCGTGCTCGAGATCGTCGGTGCCAACGGCCACCGGACCGTGTCGATCGACGAGTTCTGGCTCGGCGACGGTATCGTGAACCGCCGACTGGCGGTGGGAGAGATCCTGGTGGCGATTCGGATTCCACCCACGCCACCGGGCCATCGCGGGGCCTACGGCAAGCTGCGCGAGCGTGGCTCGATCGACTTTCCGCTGCTGGGTGTGGCCTGCCGCCTCGATGTCGGAGATGGCGATCGCGTCGAGCACGGCGATCTCGTGCTGACGGCGCTGGCAGCGCGACCGAAGCGGATCCCTCAAGCCGCGTCGCGACTGGTTTCCACGCGTCTCGGGACGGAGGAATTCCGCGCCGCGGTCGACGAACTGGGCGCGTTGGCACATCGGCAGTGTCACACGCTCGCCAACGTGCCTGGCGACCAGGAGTGGCGCCGGGAAATGATCCCTGTGTATGTGCGCCGCACGCTCCAGGCCGCGGCGGCAGGCAACGGACCCGTCCATCACGTGTGAGCGGTGGGCGCGCGGGAACCCGGGGGGCTCGGCATGACCGACCAGGCAGATGTCAGCAACCTGATCTTCGACTGGAACACGGCCGGTACCGGCTATCCGCATCGCGGCGAGGTCATTGAGTTCGACGACGAGACGCTGCGCGATGGGCTGCAGTCGCCGTCGGTCCGCGACCCGTCGATCGAACGGAAGATCGAGCTGCTGCATTTGATGGCACAGCTCGGCATCCACAGCGCCGATCTCGGCCTGCCGGGTGCCGGCCCTCGGGCCCGAGCCGACATCATCGCGCTGTGTCGGGAGATCGAGAGGTCGAAGCTGTCGATCAGCCCGAACTGCGCCGTGCGGACGGTGATGGCCGACGTGACGGCGCTTGTCGACATCGCCGACAAGGTCGGCATGCCGATTGAGGCCGCTGCGTTCATCGGCAGCTCGCCCATCCGGCAGATGGCCGAGGATTGGGCGCTCGACTACATGCTCAAACTGACCGAGGACAGCGTCTCGTTTGCGGTGGCGCATGGCCTGCCGGTCATGTACGTCACCGAGGACACGACGCGCGCCAAGCCCGACACGATCCGCCAGCTCTATCGCGCGGCCATCAACGCGGGAGCCACGCGGGTCTGCGTGACCGACACCGTCGGGCACATCACGCCCCGCGGCGTCCGGAATCTCATTCCCTACGTCCGCCAGCTCATCCAGGAGACCGGCGAGCCGGTCAAGGTCGACTGGCACGGACACAACGATCGGGGCCTCGGGGTCATCAACACCATCACCGCGATGACGTCAGGTGTCGACCGGGTGCACGGGACGGCGATGGGCATCGGCGAACGCGTGGGCAACTGCTCGATGGATCAGTTGCTGGTCAACCTCAGGCTGATGGGATACATCACCACCGACCTGTCGGCGCTGCGCACGTATGTCGAAACGGCGAGCGAGGCGACTGGCGTGCCGATCCCGCCCAACTACCCGGTGTTCGGCCACGATGCGTTTCGCACCGCCACGGGCGTGCACGCGGCGGCCATCATCAAGGCCAAGAAGAAGGGGGACAGCTGGCTGGCCGACCGGATCTACTCGGGCGTGCCTGCCGAGATGGTGGGTTCGCGCCAGCGGATCGAGATCGGCTTCATGTCGGGCGTGTCGAACGTCGTGCACTGGCTCGTCGAGCGCGGCATCGAGCCCGAGCAGCACCTCGTCGAGGAGATCTTCCGAGCGGCCAAGGAACGCGATCGCGTCCTGGCAGACGAGGAGGTCGAACAGATCGTGAAGTTCGCCACCGCCAACGGCGAGGCCCTGCCGCTCGACACGATCGACACCTGGAAGAGCGAGCTCAAGCGACCGTGAGCGCAGGCCTGGAGGTCTGCGCTGCGCCGTTGATCAAGAGTCTGCGCGGCCGGATGATCGCGGTCGGCCGGCCTTCAGCCGACCCGTCACTCGATGACGACGGCCGTTCCGCTGGCGCTCACCATGAGCATGCCGCCGCTCTGGCCGATGGTCTCGTAGTCGAGATCCACGCCAATGATGGCGTTGGCGCCCATGCTGGCCGCCTGCTGCTTCATCTCGTCGAGGGCAATCTCCTTCGCGTTTCGCAACTCCTTCTCGTAGGCCGCCGACCGGCCGCCGACGATGTCGCGAATGTTCGCGAAGACGTCGCGGAAGATGTTGGCGCCGAGGATGGCTTCGCCGCTCACGAGGCCGATGTACTGCTTGACGCGTCTGCCTTCGAGGATGGAGGTGGTGGAGATCAGCATTCGGGACTCCTAGCCCTGTGATCCAGAAGACGAATACACCCGTTCGGCGGTTCGCGCGCCGTCGAGGTCTTTCGCGGTGAGCCCACCTTCGCTGTGCGTCGAGTAGCTGAGCGTCACGCGTCGGTATCTCACCGTGACGTCCGGGTGGTGGTCGACGCGCTCGGCCTCGAACGCGAGGCGCACGAGGTAGGAAATGGCATCCGGGAACGACGCGAACGCGAGCGACTTCTCGATGGCCGCTCCCACGCGTGTCCAGCCAGGCAATGACGCAAGACCGTCGGCGATTTGCGTATCCGTGAGCCTGCTCACGACAACCCTCCCTCTCGTGTCGAACGCCGGTTCTTGGTTCTTCGTGCGTGGTCGCGCCAAGGCTCTTGACCGCGATCAGACCGGTGACCGCAGGCCGAGCACGGCAGGCCCACCCTCGCGCTCGAAAATGGCCAGCGCGGCCGCGTGCCGGGCCTCGGCGTCCGCCAGCGTCCGCTCGAACTGGGGGTGCCCGGCCAGGGACGCGAGCCACGGGTCGACCTTGAACATCGGCGTGCAGAAGTAACCCTGACTCACGACCCGGTCCATCATGGCCACGCCGCGCTCGGTGTCGCCGAGGCGAGCCACGATGCGCGTCACGAGGTAGAGGGCCTCGCCGTCCGTGACACGGACCTTCTTGAGCACGTCGACCGCCGCACGGCACCCGTCGCGATCGCCCTCCAGGTACGCGCGCATCGCCGTGTAGAACTGGTGGCCATAGAGGTGTGCGGAGTAGCGCTCCTCCTCGCGCCTCGCGGCCACGAGCGCCTCGTCGTGCTGCCCCATGGATTCGAGGATCAGGCAGTCGATGGTGTCGCTGGCGTGGAGACTCTCGGCGAGCGCTCGATCGTATTCGCCCAGCGCCCAGAGTGTGTACAACGCGCTCGTCTCGATCGACGGATCGAGGCGCTTGGCCAGCTCGTACGCGGCACGGCTCGCCGAGAGCAGGCCACAGTAGCGGCAGGCGTGGACGAGCCCGGCGTAGATCTCGGGCTCGGCCTGGTCCCGCACGGCTCGGCGCAGGAGGCGTTCGAGGGCCTGCTCCACGCGTCCGAGGTCGGTGTCGAGCTGGGCGTAGTAGAGATGAGCCTCCGACAGGTCCGGGCTGATCTCGAGTGCCCTGCGCAACGATTCCTCCGCCGACCTCACCCCTTCGTCCTGCCGCTCACTGGCGCTGTACTTGCCGAGGACTCGCTCCATCCGCCCCAGGCGCGCCCACGCCGGGGCGAAGTCGGGGTCGAGTTCCAGGCACTGCTCGTAGAGCTGGTGCGCCAGGCGCCAGGTGCTCGATTCGTGGGCGTAGCGGTTGGCGCGGAGAAACAGCGAGTACGCCTGCTGGTTGGCTGGAACGTCCTGAGACCGCCGCCGTGCCCGGTCGGCCGCGGTCAGAGGCAAGCTCTCGACAATGCGCCGGGCGAGTCCGTCCTGGAGCTCGAAGATGTCGCCCAGGGTCACGTGCTCGACGCGTGACCACGCGGCCTTGCCCGTCGCGGCCTCTACGAGCTCGATGCCCACCCGGAGGCGGTTCCCGCTGCGGAGCAGCGTGCCGGCCAGGAGGAGATCGACGTCGAGCTCCGCTGCAACCTTGCGGACGTCGATCTCGGGGTCGTTGCCGTAGCGGGCCGTGGCCAGGCTCGAGCGCACGACGAACGACTCGAAGCCGGCGAGCGAACTCGTGACAGCGTCTGAGAGCCCGTAGGACAGGTAGTCGACCTCGGCGTCGGGCCTGAGCTGCCGAAACGGCAACACGGCCAGGCGAGTCACCGCCTGCGCACGCACGA
>Ga0316617_100000556_pt1 | contig 10282 bp, 7 predicted proteins | sample OWC_Aug_M1_C1_D2_FD_207801 | JGI IMG/M metagenome (GOLD analysis project Ga0316617, IMG submission 207801) | Wetland soil microbial communities from Old Woman Creek delta, Ohio, United States - OWC_Aug_M1_C1_D2_B | ecosystem: Environmental > Terrestrial > Soil > Wetlands | place: USA: Ohio... | reverse complement strand
TGGCCCGTGACGATGCCGGGGTCATGCCGCGCATCTTCGGCGTCAATCATCACCCCGAGATCGTCAACCGGGCGCGGCTCCTCGTCACGCTCGAGCGGCAATTCGAGCGCGGCGACGTGACCCGGGAGTGGTACGAGGAGCGGAGGAAGACGCTGACCGAGCCGGTGGCCGACACCTGGGGCGATCGGCTGATTCACCTGACCTCGAGTTACACCTTCATGGCGCCGCTGCGGTTCCACCTGTACAAGCAGGCCCGCCTTCGAGGCGACGCGTTGGGGCGTCCCCTGCCGGTGGACGAAGCCATGCTGCCGCTCACCGATCGGGGGGTCGGGTCCATTTAGGACCGACCACCCGAGACACCGCACAATTCTGTCGGGAGCCAGACGGACTCCTCCTCAGAGGGGCTGGCAGAGCCCGCCGGGTCTGGCAGGAGTCCCCGCGCGACAAAATCGTTCGCGGAATGGCGAGGCGATCGTAAATGGTCCCGACCCCTCCGGATTGTCACCAGCGAGAGAGGTACTCGCGCATCTGGTGCTTCCAGTACGGCCAGTCGTGGCCGCCCATGGGGCCCCAGTCGTCGAGGAAGTGGCCGATGCCCTTCCCCGCGAGCACGCCGGCCATGCGGTAGGTCGGGCCCTTGTCTTCCCAGGGCCCGTGGCCCGTCGCGAGGTGGATCTCGCACCCGGCGAGCAACCCGCGCACGTGGGGGTCGTCCATCTGCGACATGTAGTCGACGGGGTTGTTGAAGTAGAAGTTGTCGTCGTAGAGCCCGTCCATGAACCGCTTCATGTCGTAGACGCCCGACAGCGCGTAGCAGCGCCGGAAGACGTCCGGGTGCTTGAAGAGCGAATTGGCGGCGTGGTACGCCCCGAGCGACGCGCCCATCGTGGCGATGCCGATATCGTCCGACTGGCAGTGATGGCGGATGAACGGCACCACCTCGTACCGGATGTACGCGTCGTACTGCGCCTGCATGTAGCTGCGGTGGTAAGGATGCGCGCTCTTGTTGTAGAACGCGTCGCCGCTGTTCGCATTGACCGTGAAGAGCTTGACCCGGCCGGCGTCGATGAAGTCGGCGAGCGCGCCAATCATGCCCTGCCGGTCCATCTCCCACTCGTCGCCGCCGCTGGTCGGGAACACCAGCATCGGCGGGCCCCAGTGGCCGTACACGACCAGTCCCATCTCCCGGCTCGTGCGGCCGGAGTACCAGTGGTGATATTCGGTGCGCATCCCCGATACGGTATCATGACCGCATAGGCCGGATGCGCGAGGGCCGCGCGTCCGGTTCCCGTTCCTCGACAGGACAGGAGTACGACAGCGATGAACTGGCGCGCGTGCGCACTGGTGGCGCTCATCCTCGCTGCGGCATGGCCGGCGGCCGCGCAGCTGACCGACGAAACGGCCGTCCCCCGGATTTCCGTGGCGGAGCTGAAGCGGGCCCTCGACGCGGGCCAGGTGCTCGTCATCGACGTGCGCGACGGCCGCTCCTACGCCGACGGCCATCTGCCAGGCTCCATCAACGTCCCGCTCGACCAGCTCGCGCAGAAGCTGGCGCTCCTGAAGGGCAGCAGGAAGACTCTCGTCGCCTACTGTGCTTGAACGGCCGAGCACACGAGCGCCCGTGCGGCGCTGGATCTCGACCGGCTCGGCGTGAAAGGCGTGAAGGCGCTCAAGGGCGGCATTCAGGCGTGGGTGGACGCGGGGCACCCGCTCTCCGCCGGCGCGAAGTAGGACGCCTGCCCGGTCGGGCCGCCCTCGGCCTTGACAAGCCCGCCGGGCGCTCCTACGTTGTCATCAGACAGCGGGCCCGGCCGCGCCCGCAGACCGGGGAGGTTTCGCGCCATGCCGGACCACTCCGCGCTCGACCATCACATCGTCCACCAGGACCATCACGGCAGCCGCGTCCGGATCGTCGTGAACGCCGACGTCGACGAGGTGGTGACGCAGTTGAAGCAGCTCTACCCGCACCAACTCGTCCATTCGACGCCGATCGGGTGCCATCACGCGTGCGTCTACACGGCCGATGCGCCCGCATCGCTCGTGGCTGAGCGGATCTCGCAACATCTGGACCAGGTTGCGGCCAGCGGAGACAACGAGCCGGCGCCGCTTCACCCGGCCGGCCCGCGCACGGCGCCCGAGGAACCCGCCCCGGATTACTTCGGACCTTCGCGCGACAAGCGGTAGGCCACCGCCCGCTACGCGCCCGCCGCGCGCGCGCCCCGGCGAAGCAGCGCCTTCGCCGCTTCGAGCACGGGCACCACCGAGAACGCCACGGCCACCACCAGCGCCCAGTCGCGCAGCGTCAGGCTGAAGGTGCCGAAGGGCTCCTGCAGGGCTGGCAAGTGCACCACGACGGCGAGCATCATCAGGCCCGTCAGCACCGCCAGGTTGAGCCACATGTTCGCGAGCGGCCTCGTCAGCACCGACTGGCGGTCCGATCGGAAGTTGTAGGCCTTGAAGAACTGGATCACGACCAGCGACACGAACGTCATGGTCATGGCCTCGTGCGTGCTGCGGCCCGACTGGAGCGCCCACGTGAAAAGCCCCAGGTTGACGAGCGCCGACCAGATGCCGCCGACGGCCATCAGGGCGACGACCGGCTTCGTGAAGATCCCGACCCGCGGGTTGCGCGGCTTCCACCGCATGATGTCGGGGTCCGGCGGGTCCACGGCCAGGGCGAGTGCCGGCAAGCCGTCGGTGGCCAGGTTCACATAGAGGATCTGGACGGCGCTCAGCGGCAGCGGCAGCCCGGTAAGCGCCGCACCGGCCATGAGTCCGATCTCCCCGACATTCGACGAGAGCAGGTACATCAGGTACTTCTTGATGTTGCCGAAGATCCCCCGGCCCTCTTCCACGGCGGCGACGATGGACGCGAAGTTGTCGTCGGTCAGGGTCATCGCGGCGGCTTCGCGCGTGACGTCGGTGCCGGTGATGCCCATGGCGATGCCGATGTCGGCCTTCTTCAGCGCCGGCGCGTCGTTCACGCCGTCGCCGGTCATGGCCGCGACGTGGCCCCGCTGCTGCCACGCGGTGACGACGCGGAGTTTGTGAGCGGGCGACACGCGGGCGTACACCTGGATCTGCTCGACCTGTTCGTCGAGCGCCGTGTCGCTCATGGCCTCGAGGTCGGCGCCGGTGACCACGCAGCCGCCTTCCTTCAACAGGCCAAGTTCCCGCGCCACCGCCTCGGCCGTGGCGGGATGGTCGCCGGTGATCATCACCACCCTGATGCCCGCCTGTTCGCACGTGCGCAATGCCGCCTGCGCCTCGGGACGCGGCGGGTCGATCATGCCGACCAGGCCGAGCCACGTCATGCCGTGCTCGGCGTATTCAAGGCGGTCGGCCGGCTTGGACGCGACGCCAAGCACGCGCAAGGCCCTTCCGGCCATGCGGTGTGCGGCGGACAGAATGGCTTCGCGCCCCTCGTCATCGAGCGGGGCCGCGCCGGACTTCGTCCAGGCCTGCGTGCATGACTCGAGGATGACCTCCGGCGCGCCCTTGGCGCATGCGATGGCACCCTCCGGGCCGGCGTGCAGCGTGGTCATCCGCTTCGTCTCGGACGTGAAAGGTATTTCGCCGACGCGCGGCCATCGCGTGTCCAGTTCGGCCTTGTGCAGACCGGCCTTGGCCGCCGCGACCACGAGCGCACCCTCGGTCGGATCGCCCTTCACCCGCCATCGCCCGGCGGCCGGGTCATGGACCACCTGGGCATCGGAGGCGAGCGTCGCGGCGGTCAGGAGCCGGCGCAGCGCCTCGGTGGGTGCGGCCGGCGCGCCATCGCGGAGGAACGCCCCGGTGGGCTCGTATCCCGATCCCGTGACCTCCAGGAGATCGCCGCCGGCATGAACCGCGCGCACGGTCATCTCGTCCTTGGTCAACGTGCCGGTCTTGTCCGAGCAGATGATCGACGTGCATCCGAGCGTCTCCACCGCGGGCAGGCGGCGCATGAGCGCGTGGCGCTTCACCATGCGCTGGACGCCGATGGCCAGTGAAATCGTGACCACCGCGGGCAGCGCCTCCGGGACGGCCGCGACCGCAAGGGCGATTCCGAAGATGAACATCTCGATGAACGGCTGCCCGCGCATCAGGCCGAGGCCGACGATGATCGCCACCACCACGAAGGTGGCCTTGGCCAGTGAACCTCCGACGCGGTCGAGATTCTCCTGGAGCGGCGTCCGTCCCGTCTCCACGGTCTGCAGCATCCGGGCGATGCCGCCGAACTCGGTGTCCATACCCGTGGCGGTGACAACGGCCCGGCCGCGCCCGTAGGTCGCCGCGGTGCCGGCAAACGCCATGTTGCGGCGGTCGCCGATCGCCAGCGCTGGATCGCCCAGCGGTTCGGCGTGCTTTTCGGCCGGCACCGACTCGCCCGTGAGCGCGGCTTCCTCGATCTGGAGATTGATCGACTCGATGATCCGCGCGTCGGCGGGCACGCGATCGCCGGCGCGCAGCAGCATCACGTCGCCCGGCACGACGTTCCTGGCGGGCACGTCACAGGCCTCGCCGTCGCGAAGCACGGTGGCGGTGGGAGCCGCGAGGAGGCGGAGGGCGTCGGTCGCGCGCTCCGCGCGGTACTCCTGGACGAAGCCGAGCAGCACCGCCAGCAGCACGATGGCGGCGATCGCGATGGCCTCGGTGCCGTGACCGAGCACCGCGGAGAGCAGCGTGGCCACGAGCAGGATGACGATGAGGACGTTCCTGAACTGCGCCGCCAGGATGGTCCAGGCCGACACGCCCACCGTTGCCTCGAGTTCGTTGGGACCGTACTCCCGCAGGCGGGCGTCCGCCTCGGCGCCCGACAGCCCGTCGGCGGTCGACTGGAGGCGGGCCAGAACGTCGGCAACCCGCAGCACGTGAAACGACGGCGCGGCGGTCGCCGGGCGGGGGGCGGCAGACGTTGTGGTCATGACTGACCGGTATTGTCCCCCCGCCGCCGGATCGGGGCAAGCGAGAGCGGGTCGCATCGTCTGCGCGCCTGGCCGCGGTTCGCCTTTAGACGGACGCCGCAGAAAGAAGTTCCGCGCGGCGATTCGCACGCCCGTCGGCAAACCAACCGCAGTTTGCTCCCGTCTACTCGCACTGGAGGCGCGCGGCGTGAGGAAGACCGGGATACCTGTGTTCGCGACAGGCTGGCTGGCGTGCGTATGTTCGCTCGCGGGTGCCGTGCCGGCAGATCGGCCCGGTACTGGCGGCCGCGCCGCCGCCCCGCCTCGCGTCGAGGCCTCGGAAGTCACGGGCGCGACGGCCATCCGCCTCGACGGGGATTTCGGCGAGGCCGTGTGGACGCGCGCGACGCCCATCACCGAGTTCGTGCAGCGCGATCCGAAGGAAGGTGCCTCGCCGTCGTTCAGGACGGAAGCCCGCGTGGCCTACGATCGTTCGTACCTCTACGTGGCCGTCCGTGCGCTCGACGCCGATCCCGGCCGCATCGTCGGCATCCGGACACGGCGCGATTCCCAGTCGCCTTCCGACTGGATCCGCGTGGTGATCGACTCCTACCATGACCGGCGCACGGCGTACGAGTTCGCCGTCAACCCCGCCGGCGTGAAGCAGGACCGCTACTGGTATGCCGACGGGAACAGTGACCAGAGCTGGGACGCGGTGTGGGACGTGTCCGTCTCGCGCGATGCCGACGGGTGGAAGGCCGAGTTCCGGATCCCGTTCTCGCAACTGCGCTTCGAGACCGGGAAGCGCGACACCTTCGGTTTCGGGGTGGTTCGTGAGATCGGCCGGCTGAACGAGACCTCCTCGTGGCCGCTCATCGCGAAGAGCCGCACCGGCTTCGTGTCGCAGCTCGGCGAGCTGGGAGGGCTGCAGCTCACGGGCGGCCTGAAGCGCCTCGAGGTGGTGCCCTACGGCGTGGCACAGGTTTCCGCCCGCCCGGACGACGCGCAGAACCCGTTCGACAATTCCCCCGATCCCGGGGGCTCGCTGGGCGCGGACCTCAAGTACGCCCTGACGCCGGGACTGACGATGACGGCGACGATCAACCCGGACTTCGGCCAGGTGGAGGCCGATCCGGCCGTGGTGAACCTCACCGCCTTCGAGACCTTCTACGCTGAGCGCCGGCCGTTCTTCGTCGAGAGCTCCGGCAACCTGCGTTTCGATCTCGACTGCAACGACGGCGCCTGCACGGGCCTGTTCTACTCGCGGCGCATCGGACGCCAGCCCCACGGGTCGCCCGACATCCCGCCGGGCGGATTCGCGTCGGTGCCGCTGCAGACGACGATCATCGGCGCCGCGAAGCTCACCGGCCGCGCCGGGGCGTTCGCGATCGGGGCGCTGAACGCGGTGACGGCCGAGGAGCAGGCCAGCGTGTCGTTCGCGTCGCGCGGGGTGTCGGAAGTCGTGGAGCCGCTCACGAATTACGCCGTCGTGCAGGCCAAGCGCGAGTGGAGCAACCAGTCGTCGCTGGGCTTCATGCTCACGAACACGGCCCGCCGCATCGAGCCCTCGGTGAACTACCTGCCGTCGATGGCCACGACCGGCGGCGTGACCTGGGACTGGCGCCTCAAGGATCCGCGGTTCTCCCTCACGGGCTACTGGTCGGGCAGCAACGTGCAGGGGAGCGCGGAGTCCATCGACGCGCTGCAGCAGAGCGCGGTGCACTACTATCAGCGCCCCGACGCCGGCTACCTCGACTACGACCCCGAGGCCACGTCGATGAGCGGCCACGCCGGCATGCTCGGCTTCCAGAAGATCGGCGGGCAGAAGGTGCGCTTCAGCTTCGTCGGCAGCTACAAGACGCCGGGCTTCGACGTGAACGACGTCGGCTACATCCGCCGGGCAGACGCCATCCAGCAGTCGAGCTGGGTGCAGTTCAGGTGGGACACGCCCACGAGGCTGTACCGGAGCTTCCGACTGAACCTGAACCAGTGGGCGGGCTGGAATTTCGGCGGCGACACGCGCTTCACGGGTGCCAACGTCAACGCCCATGTCACCCTGCTGTCGAACTGGGGCGCCGGCGCCGGATTCAACGCCGAGGGCGCCGGCATCGACGACCGCTCCACGCGGGGCGGGCCTTCGATGCTGTCGAAGCGCGGCGCGAACCTCTGGTACTACGTGGAGTCGGACGATCGAAAAGCCGTCAACGGCGGCTGGATGGGCATGTACTTCCGCGACGAGACCGGATCGACCGCGTGGCGCGCCGACCCGCAGGTCACCTGGCGGCCCACCTCGTTCCTCTCGCTGAGCCTTGGCGTGGGCTTCGAGAAGATGAACGAAGACACGCAATGGGTCGACAACGTCGAGCGGCCGTCGGGGACGCAGTACGTGTTCGGCCGCATCCGGCAAACGACCGTTGGCCTGCCGTTCCGCGTGAACTACACGATCACGCCGACGCTCAGCGTCCAGGTCTACGCCGAGCCCTTCGTGTCGGCCGGCGAGTACGGCGACTTCAAGCAACTGGCCCGCCCGCGCGCGACGCCGTTCCCGAGCCAGTTCGACCCGATTGCGTACGACGGGAGCCCCGACTTCAACTACCGGTCGTTCCGGAGCACCAACGTCCTTCGCTGGGAGTTCAAGCCCGGCTCGGCCGTCTACGTCGTCTGGCAGCAGGGGCGCGAAGATGTCAGCGGCATCGGCCGCTTCCGCTTCCGCCAGGACGTCGGGGGGCTTTTCGGCATCCCGGCCAACAACGTGTTCCTGGTGAAGTTCTCGTACTGGCTCAACCTGTAGGGATTGGGGGTTGGGGATTCGGGGTTGGTTGGCTGCCTGGACCGGCGCCTCCAGCCACATCCAGAGCCTCGCCTGTTGCGCGTCCGGTCCGTGTTCTCTGCCATAATGCACGCGGGACTGTCGCCTGCGGCGCGGTGGACCGGTCCAATCCCTAATCCCCAAGCCCCAGTCCCCAGCCGAGGAGGTGCCCATGCTCACGCTCAAGACCGTGCTCGTCCCCACCGATTTCAGCGACGCGTCCGAGTCGGCCCTCCGCTACGGCAAGGCGATGGCCGAGAAGTTCGGCGCCTCGCTGCACGTGGTGCACGTCATGGAGGACCTGCTGGCGCACGCGTGGGCCGCGGAGGTCTACGTGTCGTCGATGCCCCAGTTGCGCGACGAGATTGAGCGAGAGTCCCGCCAGCGCCTCGAGAAACTGCTCGCCGATGGCGAGCGGGCGCGATTCCGGGCCGAGATCGCGCTGCTTGCCGGCAACCCGTTTCTCGAGATCATCCGGTATGCCAAGGCGCACGACGTGGACCTCATCGTCATGGGCACGCACGGCCGCGGCCCCATCGCCCACATGCTGCTCGGCAGCGTGGCCGAGAAAGTCGTGCGCAAATCGCCCTGCCCGGTGCTCACCGTCCGCGAGGCCCAGCACGAGTTCGTGATGCCGTAGGCAGTTCGACGCCTGTCAGTAGGCAGTATTCAGTAGCCAGTAGCCAGTAGGAATGCGTGCCTCGCTGCGAATCAGCCCGACGCCGAGTAAAGGTCTTTCTACTGGCTACTGACTACTGGCTACTGACTACCCGTCCTGATCTCCTGCTACACTCGTCCAAGCACCCTATGCCCTTCGCACCCGAGTACGTGAAGTGCGTCCTGCGCGAGAACTTCGACGACGCCAAGGCGCTCTTCCTCGAACCGCTGATCGCCATCCACCGGGCGCACCTGGTGATGCTCGCGGAGCGCGGCATCGTGTCCCCCGGCGACGCGCGCCTGCTGCGCGACGGCGTCGACGGGATCGATCTCGCGCGCACGAGCCGGGCCGCCTTCGATCCCGTCTGTGAGGACCTCTTCTTCTACGTCGAGCGGCTGCTCGCCGAGCGGTGCGGAGAGGCGGTCGCGGGCCGCCTCCACACCGCCCGCAGCCGCAACGACATCGACATGACGATGTACCGGATGCGGCAGCGGGATGGCGTCCTCCGGACGGCGGCGGCGGGCCTCGCGCTCCGCCAGGTGCTCATCACCCTGGCCGGCTCGCACCGGGAGACCATCCTGCCGCTGCATACGCACACGCAGCCGGCGCAGCCCTCGACCGTGGCGCACTACCTGCTGGCCGTGATCGAACAACTCGAGCGCGACGGCACACGGCTGCGGGCCGCGTTCGAGGCGACGAACCGCAATCCGCTCGGCGCGTGCGCGATTACCGGCACGGGGTTCCCCATCGACCGCGATCTGACGAGCCGCCTGCTCGGGTTCTCCGGCCCGACGGGCAACACGTACGGCAGCATCGCCACCGTCGACTACCTGCTGCAGAACGTGACGGCCGCGGCCGTCCTGGTCGCCGGCCTCGGCCGGTTTATCCAGGACATGCTGCTCTGGTGCACGGCGGAGTACGCCTACATGCGCCTGGGCGACGGGTTCGTGCAGGGCAGCAGCATCATGCCGCAGAAGCGGAACCCCGTGGCCCTCGAACACGCGCGCGCGATCGCGAGCCGCGCGCTGGGCGAGGCGACAGCGGTGCTCGTCGCCGTGCACAACACGCCGTTCGGCGACATCGTGGACACCGAGGACGATCTGCAGCCGCTCGTCGAGCGCGTGTTCCACGACGCGGTAAGGACCATCGAGATCGTGTCGGCGTCGATGGCAAGCGCAGAGTTCGACGCCGCGTCCCTCGAGCGCCGGGCTGCGTCCGGGTGGATTACCATCACGGAACTGGCCGATACGCTGGTGCGTGACCACGGGCTCTCGTTCACCGAGGCCCACGCGGCGGCGAAGCGGGTGGTCGAGGCGCGCGCCGCGGACCCGTCGGCCTCCCTGGGCGACGCTGTGGCGTCGGCCACAGCGGCGCTTCCAAGAGGGCCGATCCGGTACACCGAGGCGGCGCTGGAGGCGATGCTCAGCCCGAGGCATTTCGTCGCGGTCAGACGGACTCATGGCGGGCCGGCGCCCGAGGTCACGGCGCGCGCCCTCGACGAGGCGCAGGCCGCGCTGGACGCCGACCGCGCGTGGATGGGCCAGGTGGAGCGCGGCCTCGCGGAGGCCGCGGCCGAACTGCGGCGAAGGAGCGAGGCGCTGTGAGCGGGACGCCTTCGAGCGCCGGCTCGGCCACGAACGAGCGGAGAAACGTCCGGCTCTACGCCGGCGTCATCGTCGTCGAAGTCGTCGTCCTCGTCGCGATCTGGCTGTTTCAGCGTTACTTCGGAACGTGAGTGCCCAACGCGTTGGCAGGGGCTGTCGGCTTCCGGCTCCTGCCGGCTACTGGCTACTGGCTACTGGCTACTACCCGAGCGTCAGCTGATGCACCTTCTCGACTGGGCCGTTGTCGTCGCCTACCTCGTGTGGATCGTGTGGGATGGCCTGAAGCGGTCGAAGGCCACCAGCGAGGTCGAGGGCTACTTCCTGG
>Ga0316617_100000553_pt1 | contig 10290 bp, 9 predicted proteins | sample OWC_Aug_M1_C1_D2_FD_207801 | JGI IMG/M metagenome (GOLD analysis project Ga0316617, IMG submission 207801) | Wetland soil microbial communities from Old Woman Creek delta, Ohio, United States - OWC_Aug_M1_C1_D2_B | ecosystem: Environmental > Terrestrial > Soil > Wetlands | place: USA: Ohio... | reverse complement strand
TGGAGTATGAAAGAATGCCGAGCGCCGCGATGGCGGCGATGAGCAACACGGCGAAAATGGTGGACAGCGCGATGCGGAAAGGGACGCGCAGGGGTTTTTCATTCGGTTCCTTCGCTGATTTTTCCATGGTTCTCCTATTCCTTCCGGGTCAACGGCCCGGGGGGCCGAGGTTTTGTTTCACAAAAATCATGACCGCCGGCCTCCCGTCATCGACGTGCCCCGCTGCCGTCCCGGCGAGGTCCGGGTCGGACAAATGACGGGTACTGCGGCCCTGGACGGCCATTGTTGTCCGTACCGCCGGGTGATACTTACTGGAAGTGATCCCTTCATGAACAGTCCCCTCACCGCCCCCCCCGAATGTGGTCCCACCAGCGAGCCAGGTGATGACAACGAAAGCAAGGATGAGTGTGAGGAAGCTCAAGGTGTAATAAAGTGTCTTTTGAGTCTTCTTCGACATGGCCCCTTCCGGAAGATACATTGGATTACCCCGGTCTTCCGTCATCGGCAATGAGCGATACCTGACATGTTTTCAAAAGATTAAGTTCGCCGGGATGTTTATTTATGACCTGAAGCGGCGCCCGTGTCAATCCCCGAGTTACCCGGGCCTCTACAGGCATTTTTCAACTTCCGGGCTCGCGACGTCGCGCTGATGAGATAAAGAAAGTGTAAGTGGCCAAAGGGGTGGGCTACACGCCCATCTTATTCGTCAGAATTTCACGGATAAGCTTCGGGTTTGCCTTGCCGCCGGAAGCCTGCATCGCCTGTCCGATGAGAAAACCCATGGCCTTGGCAACACCGTTACGGAAATCGGCAACGGCTGATGGGTTTGCCTCCAGGATTTTTTCAACGAGACCCTCCAGGGCGGTGGCATCGGAAATCTGCCGGACGCCCGCTTTTTCCACAAGGGCCGCGGGCGACTCGTCCCTTTCGAATAGCTGATTCAGGATCTCCCTTGCCGCGTTGGCGTTGATCTCATCCCGCTCGAGCATCGAGAGCAACCCGGCAAACCGGTCGGGCTTCACGGTCGTGTCGGCAATAGTCTGCCGGCGCTCCCTCAAGGCGGGGAGGAACTGCGTGGCCAGCCAGTGCGTCGCCGTTTTGGGTTTGATGCCCTGGTTGATCACCGCCTCCGCGTATTCGGAGAGATCACGCTCCGCACTCATCATCACGGCCTCCTCACGGGTGAGCCCGAACTGCCGGATGAATCTCTCCGCCTTCCGGGCGGGCATTTCGGGAAGCCGCGCCTGCATTTCATTCAGCCACGCCTGTGAGACCAGTATCTGGGCGACGGCGGGATCGGGCACGCAGGGCCCCGAGAACTTACCCCTCATGGCGGTGGTCACTTTCTTCTCGGGATCCCACAGGCGCGTGTGCAGGACGATCGGCTCCCCGCCCTGGAGGCAGGCGATCTGGCGCAGAATCTCGTAAGTGATGGCATCGCCGAGGTGACGGATGGAGTTCATGTTCTTGACCTCCACCTTCGTGTTCATCTGGTCCGTTCCTTTCGGGCGGATGGAAATGTTGGCGTCCACGCGCATCGTTCCGCTCTCCATGCTGCAGTCGGCACTGCCGACGTAGCGTATTTGCGTCCTCAGGGCGCGGATGAATTCCATGGCGTCGTGGGGGCTTCGCATGTCCGGCTCCGTCACGATCTCCACGAGGGGCACGCCGGCCCTGTTGAAATCCACCAGACTGATGGGCGTTCGGCCCTCCATTTCATGGACCAGTTTCGCCACGTCCTCCTCCATGTGAATGTGGTGGATACGGAGTTTTTTCGGCTTTCCGTCTTCACCGGTGATGTCGAGCCACCCATTGCGGGCCAGGGGTTTGTGAGCCTGCGAGAGCTGAAACCCCTTGGGCAAATCGGGGTAGTAGTATACCTTCTGGTCGAAGGCGCTTCGCTCCTGGATCTGACAGTTCAGGCCGAGACAGATCATGGACGCCTTTTCAAGGGCTTCTCCGCTGAATTTCGGGATGGCGCCCGGAAACCACAGGCAGATCGGGCAGGTGTTCCGGTTCGGTTCGTCGCCCGGCCGGTTGGGGCAGTCGCAGAACATTTTGGTGGCGCAGTTGAGCTCCACGTGGATTTCAAGACCGATAACCGATTCGTATTCCATCGGGTCGTTGCTCCTTTCCTAAAAATCCCCTCAGTACAGCAGCCGCGCACCGGCAGATAAGAGATGGGGGTCACTCAGCTGCCGGCCCACCAGCTGAAGACCGGAATCGAAACGGCCGTCGGTCACGACACCCGGGATCTGCAGGGCGGGAAGGCCCGTCACGCTGGCCGCGAGCGTGAGCAGGAAGGCGTCGTAGACCTGGCTCACCGTCCCGGCTTTTTCCGCCGGATAGCCTTTCCGCCTCGTCGGGAGGGCGACGGCGTCAACACGGGCCATAAGATCGTCCGCGGCCTTTAGGAGCCGGGCGCGGATCCGGCAGGCGTCTTCGAAGGCGTCGAAATTTTCGAACTGAAAATAGGCCCCCTGAAAGAGATAGGCCTTGACGGGCATGCCGAAGGATTCCGCCCTCGATTTGAGGTACATCTCGTTCCAGTTTTTTGCCGAGGAGGCCCGGTGACCATAGCGGACGCCGTCGTATTTGCCGGCGCTGGAAGAAGCCTCCACGGATCCCACAACCTGATGCACCGTTCGGAAGAGGCCGAAGTCCGCCACAGAGGTTTCCTGCAGGTTGAAACCCGCTTTCTCCAGTCGGGAAAGACCGGAGTGAAAGAGCTCTGCCTCATCAGCACTCAGCAGCTCGAGGCAATCCTTGAGGACGGCAATAGTTTTAACGGCACTGCCTTTTTCACCGTCGAGGTGAAAATCGGGGATCGCCAGATCGGGCATGGAAAAATCGTTTACGTCCCGCCCGGCGATGACCTTCATGACCGAAGCGATGTCCCGGGGCTGCGTCGCGACAACGCCATAGCACTCCATGGAAGGGACAAGGCCGATCAACCCCAGGCGGGATACGATTCCGTAAGTCGGTTTAAGCGCCCAGAGCCCGGTCATGGAGGCGGCAACACGCGCTTCCCCCATAGAATCCGTGATGAGAGCGCAATCGGCATGATCTCCGGAAACGGCGCTTGCCGTTGAATCACCGGCAAGACCGAAGCCGAGTTCGCTCATGTGCGTGCTGCCCGCAAGGATCGCACCGGCTCCCCTCAGGCGTTCGACCACCGTTGCGTCCTCGAGGGCGACAAAACGTTTCAACGCCATTGAACCGGCTTCCGCGGGCCACCCATGGACGGAGATATTCGGCTGAAGGGCCACCTTCATCCGGGAAAGCGCCCCGTCTTTCCCGCGGGATGACGGTGACGGTTCGCGATAAGAAAAAACATCGGAAGGCATACGTTCTTTCCTTTCCTACTCCAGGATGCTTGCGACCTTGAAGAAATTGCCCTTCACGGCCGGTGCGTTCTTGAAGATCTCGCCCTTCTCGGCCAGCGGGGACCGCCTGGGGACTGCGTCTTCCCTCACCCGGTTCACAACATCCACGACGGCATAAAGGGGCTCTTCGTCACCCGCTTTTTTCCTGACGAGCTCGGCGAGACGGGCCGCTTCGTCGAGCGCCGCCTCTATGAAAAACTTTTCTTTGGAATCGACGGCGATGCGCGATACCCACGACAGGTGATCGATCATCTCCCGCTTCTCCCCCGTCCCGGGGATCGGTGTGTCCCCGGCGAGATCGAGGAGGCTCAACTCCGCAAGCTGCTCGCGAGCCACCGTCGAAGGGGCATCCGTGAGGGGGCAGTAAGCACTGCGGTTCTTGGGGAATGCAATCACTTCGCGGATGGAATCCGTCCCGAGAACCATGGACACGACGCGGTCCATCCCCAGGGCGATGCCGCCGTGGGGGGGCGCGCCGTAATCGAGGGCCCGGAGGAAGAAACCGAATTTCTCCTCCACGTCGCTTTCAGACAGGCCCAGCGCCTGGAAAATCCTCTGCTGGAGGCCGCGGTCATTGATGCGGATGCTTCCGCCGCCCAGTTCCTCGCCATTCATGACCAGATCGTAGGACCTCGAGTAAAGGGAAAGCAGTTCCTCCCGGTCGGACGGGTCGAAATCGGACCGATCCGGCGATGTGAACGGATGATGGCTCGAAGTGATGCCTTCGTCCGTTGCCTCGAAGAGTGGAAAATGCGTCACCCACAGGGGGCAGTAGGTGTTTCCGGGGATAAGTCCCAGGCGGCCGGCAATATGAAGGCGGAGCTGGCCGAGGGCCGAGGTCACCGTCCTGTAGGACGCATCGGCCACGAGGATGAGCACGTCCCCGTTTTGGGCACCGAAACGCTGAAGGATCGCCTGCCGTTCTTCAGGGCTGAAGAACTGAACGATGTTCGACTCCAGGTGGCCGTCGAGGACGCGCATCCACGTCATACCCTTCGCGCCGAAGGACGGGGCGACCTCCTTCGCGTACTCGTTCTGTAGGACGTTCTTGCTCAGCTTCTCCGACTGTCCCTTGATGTTGATGCCCTTGATGCAGCCGCCGCGCTGGAGGATCTGTTTAAAAATCCCGTAACTGGTGTTCTGGAAGATGTCCGTGGCCTCAATGAACCGCAATCCGAATCTTGTATCGGGGCGGTCGGATCCGTAGGCGTCGACGGCCTCCCGGTAGGCCATCCTCGGGAAGGGGCGGGGAAGGTTGATCCCGCCTACGGCAAACATCCTCTCGGTGAGTTCTTCGAACAGCCTGTAGATGAACTCCTCGTCGATGAAGGAAGCTTCCAGGTCCAGCTGCGTGAACTCCGGCTGTCGGTTCGGCCGGAGGTCCTCGTCGCGGAAGCAGCGGGCAATCTGGTAATACCGCTCGAATCCACTGACCATGAGGAGCTGCTTGAAGAGTTGCGGCGACTGGGGAAGCGCGTAAAATCTCTGCGGGTGAAGGCGGCTGGGCACGAGGTAGTCGCGGGCGCCTTCGGGCGTGCTTTTCGTGAGGATTGGCGTCTCGACCTCTATGAAGCCTTGTTCATCCAGATACTCACGGATGCACCGGACGATCCTGTGCCTCTTCATGAGGTTATCCTGCATCGAGGGTCTCCGCAGATCGAGATACCGGTACTGCAATCTCAAATCCTCGGACACGGTCTCGTCCTGACGCGTCACCCCCGCGAGCATGGCCTTCTCCGATATCTGGAAGGGCAACGTCTCGGACCGGCTGAGGATCGAGAGGCTCTCCGCGGCCACTTCGATCTCACCGGTCTCTATATTGGGATTCTCGGTTCCCTCGGCACGCCTCACCACGCGACCCGTCAGCGCCACACAGCACTCGTTTCGCAGCGACGAGGCGAGTCTGCACACCTCCTGCGGGGTGTTTCCGGGATTGAAGACCACCTGGATAATGCCGCTTCGATCCCGGAGGTGGATGAAGAGAAGCTCCCCGTGATCCCTCAAGGCATCAACCCAACCGGTCACCTGAATGGAGCGCCCGACATCGGCGATCCCCAGGTGACCGCAATTCAATCGGTTTGTAAAAGTCATGACCTTACCCTCGATTTCGATAAATGAAAGATATCGGCAGCACCATAGTGAAAAGTTACATTTTTGTCAATGATGCTTGAACATAAAATAAGGAAGTAAATTCAACCACATTGAGTTTTACCGGGGAAATAACCGATCCGCATGTGGATGAAAAACAGGTATTAAGCGCAGCGTCAAGGAAACGTCGGGACAACCCTTGACATTTGACAATCGCTGTGGCGATAATTTCGAATAAAAACCAATACGGCAGGGCAAAGATGGTTACGCCGGCGTTGAAAGCAGTCGCGGTCGTGTCCCGGCAGATCTGATTTACGGAGGAAATTCGGTATGTCGATCCGGATTAAGAGAGTATACGAAAAGCCTGACCGGGAAGACGGCTTCAGGGTCCTCGTTGACCGTCTCTGGCCGCGAGGACTTTCGAAGGCGACGGCGAAAATCGACTTCTGGGCGAGGGAGCTCGCCCCCTCCAACGAACTGCGCCGCTGGTACGATCACGATCCCGGGAAGTGGGATGAATTCAAATCCAGGTATTTCAGGGAACTAAATGCCAACCCCGGGCTCGTAAAGGAATTCAGGGGGCGTCTGCGGAGGGTAAAGGTGACTTTCGTATACAGTTCCAGGGAGGAGAAGATCAATAACGCCGCCGCCCTGAAGGAATATCTCTCTTCAAGAAAGGGCTGAACTCAGAGATTCCCGAGTTTCCCCCGGCACATATCGGATAAAAAACAAAAAGGCCTCCTTCAAAGAGGCCTTTCATTTTTCGACAGAAAAGCAAACTGCCGCTGATGCTTCGTCATCAGGCGACTTGCCTTGGACGCTATCCCCTCAGGTCCGGCTGATGAGCGGCTCCGTTGAACTTCCGCCTCAGTTCCGAAATTAACTCCCTGTACCTGGAGGTCAGCTCTGTCATGGTAATGGACGAGTGGAGCACTTGTGATGCATCACCCTTCTCTCTCAGGTCCCTGGCATTTCGGATCAGCGCTTCCTTTGTCATCGACGATACCGGTTTCAATCATCTCTCCTTCGCAGACCCTTGCGGTTTTTCATCAATATGTAATGCATAAATCATTCCCATTGGTGCGGCTCATGGTCTTTCACCGCGAAAGGATCCTGCACAGAAGCGTCATTTGGCAAAACTGATAGTTTAACAGAGAGAAAAGAAGATCAGCGAGTGGGTCAGCGCATTTCAACTGCCCATCCCTCGACGGGCAACGAAACGCAGGCGGGGTATGATGATGACGTCGATAATCAAAAAATAGTCAAATTATGAGCGGATGTCAACGCTTTTTGTTTCACTGGCTGTAAAATACGAATAAAGTATTAGACGATAAGTATCGGGCTTTGATGACTTGTAGATCCGGCGGCAGTGCAGCCGAAAGGGGGAAGGTAAAATCAAGGTGTTTTCCAACCCCTGTCAGGTACTCCCTATCTGTTAACCTTGTCCGGCTGTATGGGGGGGTTAAGCTGGCCCGGTTTATAATCCCTGGAAATGTTCCTGGGTGGTTGCGAGACAGATCCCACAGTAAAGAGGGACGAGGTTGGAGAAGGGATTTTCTAGGATACTCAAGAACTTGCTGAAATTATTTGGCGGAAGTGCATGAAATCTAACTCATCCGGGACGGCTCCAGCACCCCGCACTGGAAGGGTATAAATTCATTCAGGGAGACAAGTACAATTATTGTGCGGATGGAGACAGTCAACACGTTATAACTTCCTATCTTTTGTCTGGGAGCATAGGCTCATCCTCAAAGGGTTTGCACCTACGCTGAATGACATAGCCCTCTTTGCCGTCAACTTGTTTTTCTCCGCAAATAAAAAGATGTCCGGTTTTTGTATCAATCTTGAAAAGTCCTTCAAGCGTATATTCCTCGCCCATGATGTTGACAAACGTGTATTTTCCCTGAAAGAGCTGAAATCTCCCTACATCAGTACCCGTTCCTTTGTTTTGTGCAAATGCAGGTGACTGAATGATAAAAAAGATAAATAGAATCATCAGCAGATTTTTCATGGAAATACCTCCTCCCGGCGTTTCTCCATAGCGGCGATAATATTATCACATGCAGAAAATAAAATCAGTGATAGTTACAATATTATGGAAGTCTCAACAGGGGTGACCGATAAAATACAGAACGGCAGGGTCATTTCTGGCCCTGCCGTTCTTCCCTCCTTCAGTCCTTGCAGTCTTTGTGATATCACTCGCCCCGTTGTTGTCTTTCGATAACCTTTGCCTGTTTTCTTTTATGTTCGGAAATCCCGACAACCACAATCGCCCATGTGATGAGAACCGACAGGAATATCCAGGGCGGTGCTCCGACTTTCAGTATGGCGATAAGTGTCATGACCGAATATCCTCCCAGAATGAAACCAATCCAGAACGCTCCCACGGCAATTCCTCCTATTTATCACATTTATGGATATTCAAACGCAACAGCAAATCCTCCGGTCTCGGAACGAACCACTTTACCGAAGAGTTTGAGCCTGGTGGTTTTTTGTCCAGGACCGGACTTTAGTTGAATAATGACGTAAGCGGGTGTGCCCCGAGAAAGATTCACATCGGAGCGAAACCACGCCCCTGATGAATAGGTGACCACCTCTCTTATGAAGTAAATTCTCTCTACCTGCGTGCCCGGATTGGCCAACACCAAGGCAGGCGCATTTTCGACCACGCGATCACGCATTCTATCCATGGCATCGTCTCGCGAAGCGACAATACATTCGTGATAATCATTTTGCTAATCTGATTAAAAAATCAAGTCGTGATTGTGGGATTAGTCAAAAATACGAGAAATGTATTAGATGGGTTCTAATCAAATACAACATTCTTTACAAGAAAGGCAGGGCCATTTCTGGCCCTGCCTCTTATTAACATGGTGGAGCCGAGAGGGTTTGAACCTCTACGCCATTAATAGAGACTACTAATGCGCTCTCCCGGTTGAGCTACAGCCCCACAAATCTAAATTTGATATCCTTTTACATTTTACATTGACAAACATTATATCGGCAAATCAATCTGGCGCTTAAGAAAATTTCTCGATAGATAAGTGGAAACTAAAAGCAGGACCATTTCCGACTTTGCCTCGATGCGGTGATTATGCCCCGACCAGGGTCCGCTTCATTCATGGTGCTATTGAGATCGACTCCAACCGGGATCTTTTAGATGCGATTCTGTTGAGTGATAAACCAATTATCATTGTCATGCGTCACACCCTGCAGATTTCCAGCCCACCCTGTCGTGCGATCGGACGGGTAATCAGAGATGTGCTTAAAAAAAGGTAACCCGGCATACGTACCCTCCTTCTTTTGAAAGCCGTTGTTCAGTGCCAATTACTAATAACCTTGTTCACGATTATCTATGTAAGCACTGATCCTTGAATTGGCCCAATCATTCACTGCACTCAAGACACATTTCATTCTCTCCCCGGTTCATAAAAACAAAACCCCGCCTCTTTCGAGAAACGGGGTCCTCTTTCAGCCTCCATGGCTTCCTTCCTGAAGATAATGTTACATTTTAGCTCCCCCTGTCACTGGGTTCTATTATTGAACATCTGAAATATTAGGCAGACCTGATTCAAAAAAAGAATAACTTTGATTTTGCCATAGGTCCGTATATATATTGTCGATGGTTGTCCGCTATCTGATCAACTTTTTTTTCCTGGATATTTTGTTTCTTGATGACCGGAATATTCTGCTAATCCAACTTTCATTGGATTTTATATAGTAAGGCGCCGATATCGTATAATCGGCTGTATCATCAATGATTACAGGAATTTTGTTAACATATTTATCGTTACTTGTAACGTTTCCTGTAACTTTTTTTTCGAAGACCTCTGCCGTAGACAGATATCTTGTTGTTGGCGGCTTGTAGGTGGGTTTTATAAGACTAAGGAGTGCTTTCTCGATGACCGCAGAGTAACTGGATCCTGTCTTATTCTTTTCTGAAACAAGGACTTTCTGGGCTTCATTCGAGAGCACTACTGTGAAGGATTTTTTGCCCTCAGATCTCTTACGCTCCCGCCACTTTCTTATGCGTTCTGTATCGTTTCCCATAGCACCGTTACATGTAACACATTTTTCTGTATCATTAGAAAATTTATTTTTCAAGAAGATTAAAACCGGTCATTGCGAACTTTTGCAAATGTATTTAGGCGCAAGGACGGCCAAGATTTAATCCGACAATTTCATAAAATCAAGGATTGTTTATAACTTCAAATCCAGTGCGGGGTGCTAAAAGGGAAGGTTAAAGAAAATTAAAGAAGGGTTAACAAATATGTCTCTCGAAAAAGCAGTCCTAATTAAAAAAATGGCGGAAGTGCATGGGAATCGAACCCACCTGGGACGGTTCTAGCGCCCCACACTGGATTTGAAGTGTATGCATCGGGATAAGCAGGGACAGTGTGGGATAGCCAGAGATTTAAGGATTTCTATGGTTTATTCCATGCTGTCCCATTTTAGGTGAACCAGGGAAATCAGGGGATATAGGGGGATATACTTTGTGAAGTGTTGACCAAGTGTTGACCAAGAGAAAGGGCGGTCTTGAGTAACAACATAAACTCAACCGCCCTTATATTTTATGTTGTTCTGACCTTCCCCCCATAAACTGAGCCATTTTCAAATGGAGTTCTTCCTGATAAATAGCCATCAGGAGGACAGGTTTATGCGGGGCAAGAGGTTCAAGACGGAGCAGATCATCAAGATACTCAAGGAATCGGACCTCGGCATTGCGGCGGCTGAGATATGCCGCAAACACGGGATCTCCGAGCAGACCTTTTACAACTGGAAGAACAAGTACGGGGGCATGGACGTCAACGATGCC
>Ga0316617_100000552_pt1 | contig 10297 bp, 9 predicted proteins | sample OWC_Aug_M1_C1_D2_FD_207801 | JGI IMG/M metagenome (GOLD analysis project Ga0316617, IMG submission 207801) | Wetland soil microbial communities from Old Woman Creek delta, Ohio, United States - OWC_Aug_M1_C1_D2_B | ecosystem: Environmental > Terrestrial > Soil > Wetlands | place: USA: Ohio... | reverse complement strand
CAAGCAGCCTGTCCGCCGCCTGCGCTGCCTCGGGTGCAACCGCCAGTCGCGGCGTCGGGTCGCCATCCGCGCCCAGGCTCCGGACCACGGCAAGATACCGAAACACCTGATGGCGCTCGGCGGGGCCCAGGGTCTCACGCGCGGGATGAGTGAGCAAGAGACGACGGCACTCGGTCGGTGTCCCCACGCGTCGAGGAATCCCCGCCAGCCAGGGAACCACGGCGGCATCCACCGAGTTTGGAAAGAGCACCGCGAGGTCGAACCGTTTCCGCCGGACCTCTTGGGCCAGCGCCCAGCGCCCCAAGAGCCCACGATGCGCCCCGTCGGACTGATACACGATCACGCGATTCGCAACCGGCTGATCGGCGAAGAGCCCCGTGACCCACGGTCGACCGAGCACCGAGATCTCCGCCTGGGGAAACCGCCGCCGCAACGCCGCGAGCGCCGGCAACGTGAGGATCGCGTCGCCGACCCAGTTGACCTCCCGAACCAGGATGCTGCCGATCTCCGCCGGATCGATCTCGTGCATGGCGTCATGCCGGGCCGTTGTATCGCCGCCCGGATTCTCCGCGTCCTTCGACTGGGATTGCTCACACGTTGTCGCGGCCCCACACCGGACAACCGAGCGCCGACCCCACCGCGGCGGCGCCTTCCCCAACCACCAGGTCGACCCCGACCGCGAACAGCGGCACCTCGGCGACGCGGTCGGGCGTCAGCCGTACCGCGTCTTTCTCCGTGGTCACGACCCAATCCGCACCACTCGTTTTTGCCGCGCCGACTATCCGCCGGTGGTCGCGGTCGTCGAAGGCGTGATGGTCGCGGTAGACGACTCGATCCACCACGACAGCGCCCAACCCCTCCAGGGTACGATGGAAGCCGTACGGATTGGCGATGCCGCTCACGGCCAGAACGCGCTTCCCGCGAATAAGGGCGACGGGGCTGTCCTGCCCCGACCGGAGTTCGCGGAGACAACAGCCTCGGAAGATCCCCTGCGCGATCGGGCGGCCGGGCGCTTCGCGTGCCAGAGTGTGCACCACGCCCTCGAGGTCCGCCGCCTCGTCGGCGTGAGTCACCAGGATCGCGTTCGCTCGGCGCAGACCGCCCACCGGCTCCCGAAGCCGTCCGCGCGGCAGCAGCCACTGTCCGCCGAACGGGTCCGTCGCGTCGATGAGGACCAGGTCGGCATCCCGATGGATTCGCCGGTGCTGGAATCCGTCGTCGAGGAGGATCGTCTGCGGACGGAACTCGGCGATGGCCAGCCGTCCCGCCGCCACCCGATCGCCGCCGACAACCACCGGAACCCCCGGCAGGCGCTGCGCCAGAAGAACCGCCTCGTCCCCGGCCTCCCGCCATCCGAGCCGGATCGTCCGCCCGTCTGATACGACCCGTGTGCCGGCGCCTTCGCTCCGGTACCCGCGAAGGACGACGGACACCCGCTCCCCCGCCGCCCTCAGCGCCGCCGCCATGGCAATCACTGTCGGCGTCTTCCCGGTCCCGCCCGCGGTCAGGTTACCGACCGACACCACCCGGCACGGCAGGCGGTGTACCGGGAACAGCCCCCCGTCGAATCCCGCATTGCGCAGCCGGACGCAGGCTTCATATGCCAGCGAAAGCGCCGCCAGCGCGCCGCGCGCGAGCCGCTGCCCCGCGGTCGGCACCTCCGCCCGCGTCACACCAAGCGCGTATGCCTCGATGCGATCGCGGACGGTCACAGCAGCGCTCCCACCAGATCCGCCGTCCGACCTGTTGCGCCGCGCTGCGCTTCCACGATGGACCGACCCGCCCGGCCCATCCGTTCCGCCCTGGTCGCGTCGTCGAGCAGCAACTGCAACCCCTCGGCGAGTCCCGGGCCGTCCGCCACTTGCAGCGCGGCCTCGGCCTCCTGGAAGCGGTCGCGCATCTCGGCAAAGTTCCCCATGTGGGGCCCGTGAAGCACCGGCCGACCATACGCAGCAGGCTCCAGGATATTTTGCCCGCCGTGGGGAATCAAGCTTCCCCCGACGAAGACGACACTGGCCGCCGCGTAGAGTCGCGCCAGCTCGCCCATGGTGTCCAACAGGATCGCACCCCCCTCGCGCGCCGGTGTGGCGGGGAGCCGGCTGCGCCGGACACAGGGGACGCCCGCCTTGGCCAGCACTCGCTCCACCTCCTCCAGCCGTTCCGGATGTCGAGGCGCCACCAGCAGGCACAGATCCCGCCGCGAGGCGGCGGCCGTTCGGAACGCCTCGATCACCGGCTCGTCCTCACCGCGGTGGATGCTTCCGGCGATCACCAGCCGGCATTCGGGCGACAGGCCGAGCCCCGCGCGGATCGCGCCGACATCGGCACCCTGCTCCAGGGCTGGGAGGTCGTATTTCAGGTTCCCGGTCACCCTCACCCGGTCCGCCGGAGCACCCAGTGACAGGATCCGGTCGGCATCGGCGGCGCTCTGCATACAGAACAGACGCACACCCTGAAGAACGCCTCCGAACCACCGCCGGACCAGTCGGTATCGCGGGAAGGACCGGGGAGAGATCCGCCCGTTGATCAACACCACGGGGATTCGCCGCTGGGCGCACGCGGCGAGAAAATTCGGCCAGAGCTCCGTCTCGGTCAAGAGCACCAGGCGCGGGCGAAGTCGACTCAGGGCGCGCGCCGCGGCCCAGCGGAAATCCAACGGAAAAAACACAAACCGCGCGGCAGGGATCCGCTGCTCGGCCACCGCTCGACCGGTTTCCGTCGTGGTGGAGGCGATCAAGGGGACCGCGGGATGTCGGCTGACCAGGAGCCGCGCCAAGGGCGCGGCTGCCATGGCCTCCCCCACCGATACGGCGTGCAACCACACCGGTTCCGCGGTGCCTTCCCACGGCGCCACGTCGCCAAACCGCTCGCCCATGCCCCGGCGGTACTTTCCACGCAGGAACATTTGGGTGAGCACGCTCGGCGCCATTCCGAGCATGAAGAGGCTGATCGACGCGCTATACAGCCAAGACATACACCCTCAGGCTTCGCTTGCCGCCGGAAAACGCGCCAGCCGGTCCGCGGTGGACGTCACCCCATCGAGCCGTTCCGCCAGCAGGCTTCGAAATCGCGCGGCTTCCGCCTTGGAGAGGTCGGGTGGAACGTAGAGCGGCGCTCCCCACACGTACACGCCGCGGGCCCCGGGGTACGGGATCACGAAGCGATCCCAGCTCCGCAGGACGATCCGGGGATACGCCCCGAATGCCGCCGGCACGATCGCCATCCCCGACAGCCGAGACAGTTCGACCACGCCGGACTTGACGCGCCCTGACGGCCCCTTGGGTCCGTCAGGCGTGACCACGACATCCCGCCCCTCCTTGAGGGCGTGAACCAACTGCCGGAACGCCCGCGCACCCCCTCGGGTTCCCGACCCTCGCTGCACCGTAAACCCCAGCCGTTCAGCAATGCGCGTGATGTACTCCCCATCCCGATGCTGACTGATGAGAATCGCGGCTGTGACGCCGGGATAGGCGAATGGCATCATGAGCAGCCGACCGTGCCAAAACGCGAAGATTACCCGCTCGCCTTTGGCCCAGCACCCATCCGGATACTCCCGGCCCACATCCCGGCGGCGCATCGTGGCGGCGCCAGTCCGCATCAGGCCGCAAGATATCCATGGCCCCAGGAGCAGACTGATCGCCCAGTCGCGCGGCGACCACCACCGCGCCGTCATGGGCTCGGGACAGAGGCAGGCGGCCGCGGAAGGAGCATCAAGACCTCTCGGGCGGCCCGTTCGACCGCGCCGGGATCCCCCAACCGCCTCCGGACGTCGCCCAGGGCATCGCGCATAGCCGCCTGGTGCGGCGCGGAGCGGAGGACTTCCAGTGCAGCCGCGGCCAACCGTTCCGGGGTTGCGTCGCGCTGCAGCAGTTCCGGGACGATGGCCCCTCCGGCAATCAGATTCGGCAGACCGGCGAATCGCACCCGGACAAGCATCCGCAACAGCCAACCCGACACCGGGCTGACGCGATAGGTGATCAGCATGGGGGTTCCCAGAATGGCCGCCTCCAGCGTCACGGTTCCAGAAACCGCCAGGAGGAAGTCCGCCGCCCGCATGACTTCTGGGGTCCGACCTTGAATCACCCGAACCGGTACACCGGCGTGGGCCGCGGCCGCCACCACCGCCTGCCGATCTATCGTCTCGCTCAGACCGAGCAGGAGTGTCACGTCCGGCTCGGCCGCCCGGATCCTCGCTGCCGCGCCCAAGAGGATCGGGAGATGGCGGCGGATCTCGGCCGTCCGGCTTCCCGGAAGAAGCGCGACTGTCCGCTCCGACTCGGCGATGGCGAGCGCCGTCCGACAGGCGTCTCGCCCCGGTACGCTCGCCAGTGCATCCAGCAAGGGATGGCCGACGAAGGCGACATCCACGCCGGCGGCGCGATACAGCGCTTCCTCGAATGGAAATAGCACGAGCATCTTACGAACCAGGCGTCGGATGGTCCGGATCCGGCCCGACCGCCAGGCCCAGATCTGAGGACTGATGAAGTAGCACACGGGAATGCCAAGCCGGTGGGCCGTGCGGGCGAGCAGGAGGTTGAAATCCGGAAAATCCACACAGATCAACAGGGCCGGACGGGTTGCCGCGAGGTGCGCACGCAGCGTCAGCAGGGCCGTCCGCAGGGCCCGCCGCTTCTCCCAGAGCTCGGCGATGCCCACCACCGCTGTCTCACCGGCATCGGCCAAGAGGCGGACGCCGGCTTCCCGCATTCGAGTCCCGCCCATCCCCGCAAACGAGAGGCGAGGCTCCCGCCGGCGCAAGGCCTCGACCAGCCGGGCGCCGTGCAGATCGCCGGAGGCCTCTCCCGCCACGATGGCGATTCCGACCGGCGAAGCCGGCGCCGCCCGTTCGTCCGATACCATTCCGCCGCACCCTGCTGCCCCAGTCACCCCGGCGCCGTCACAGACGCTCGATGATCTGCGTGGCGACCGCCACCGCCTCCCGTCCGGCCTCCCCGGACACCAGAGGGCGCCGCCGCAGTCGAACGCTCTCCAGGAAGTCGTTGAGCTCCTGACGCAGCGGCTCCACGCGGGCCACCGGGATCTCGATCCGTGTCAATCGGGTCTTACTGGTGGCGTCGCCCACGGTTTTTCGGAACAGGTTCAGTTCCTGGTTGGCGTAGTCCAGGACGAAGTACGTGTCGCGCTGGAACACGCGGATCTTGCGCAGCCGCTCCCCGCTGACCCGGCTGGCCGTGATATTGGCCACGCAACCCGAAGCGAACTCCAGGCGAGCATTGGCGATGTCCACCTGCCCGGAGACCACGGGAACCCCCACGGCGCTGACCGCGGTCACCGGCGATTTGACGAGCGTGAGGATGATGTCGATGTCGTGAATCATGAGATCGAGCACGACATCCACGTCCGTCCCGCGGTTCGGAAAGGGCCCCATGCGATGCACTTCAATGAATCCCGGATCGTGCACACGTTCCGACAGAGCCTGGACCGCCCCGTTGTAACGTTCGCTGTGGCCGACCTGCAGGATCCGGCCGCCCTTGGCAGCGGCGATCAGGACATCGGCCTCACCCACGGTCTGGGTAATCGGTTTCTCCACCAACACATCGCTTCCCGCCTGCAGGAACGCCAGCGCAATCGGATAGTGGGCGGCTGTTGGCACCGCCACGCTCACGGCGTCCACCGTGCCGATCAAGGATCGGTAGTCCGCGACGGTCGGCACCCGAAGACGCGCCCCCACCTCTCGGCGCCGCGCCTCCGAGGTGTCCGCGATCGCCACCAACTCCACGCCGGGAAGCTCGGAATAAATCCGGGCGTGGTGTTGCCCGAGATGGCCTACTCCGATGACTGCAACCTTCACCTTCGGCAGGTTGGCGTCCATACCGCTCCCGCAGGCCAATCGGCGCATCTCCGCCGGTCCGGGCGCTGCCGCCGTCGCCTATTCCACGACCACCGTCAGGCCCAACGCGTTCGCCCCGGCGACGAATTGCTCCCGGTCCACCAGGAGGCTTCGTCCCGCCTCCAACGCCAGCGCCGTGGCGCTGGCGTCCTGGAGGGGACCCAGCGTCCCCGGACCGATGGTCGGCAGGTCGAAACGGAGGTCCTGATCGGCGCGCCCGACCTTGACGACCACAACCCCGCCGCGGCCGAGCTCACCGCCCCGGCGAATGGCCGCATCCGTCCCTTCGACCGACTCCACCGCCAGCACCGTTCCCCGTTTCAGCACCACAGTCTGTCCGATCCGAAGGCCGGCAATCTGACGCGCGATCTCCCGGCCCAGTTGAATGTCCTTCTGCTCGCGCGCACTCGGTGCCCGCCGCGTCAGGACACCCGGCGGCAGCAAGATCGGACCGAGAAACGGCGGGGTTTCCAATACCCGGATGCCTTCCCCGTCCAGGATCTCCACGACCGCTTCGAGCAGGCTGTCCCCGCGCAGGTCTCGCGCCTTGAGAAGGACCCGCGCGCCCAAGAGGTCGGGGCGGATGTTGGAAAATATGTGCGTGATCTCGACCTTGCCGAGGAGCAGCACGTCCGCCACGGCTTCCCGACGCAGGCTCTTGATCACGGCGCCGAACTGCCCGAAGTGGACCCAGTGGAGCACGTCCACCTGATCGGCGAGCGCCGGATCGGTCTCGCCCCGGATGCCGACTGCAACGACCCGAAGACCGCGAGCCCGCGCCTCCGCTGCCGCCACAAAGGGCAACCGTCCTCCGCCTGCGATGATCCCGACCGCAGTCATAGGAGAGATCGATCCGCTCCCGGGCGAGGAGCACGTGAATGCGTCGTTCAAGGACGGATCACGGGTGGGGAGACCACAACGGCGTCAGCTGACCGACCCCGGCGGCTTCGGTCGGCGCAGGCGGGGCAACCCCGTTTCTGCAGCATCCGGTGCGAGACCCGCACTCGACGATTCCCATCGGCGGCGCCGTCGCCGCGGGGGTATTCGACGGTCACGTTCTCTCCGAGACCGCGCCCGCTTCGGCCGGAGGCGTTTCGGGGTCGCGATCCACCGCCACGGCATTCATTTCCGCTTCGGCCGCAGTCTTTCCGTCCACCAGCGCGACACCCTTCATCCGGCACACATGTCGCCGCCGCTGGACCAATTCCACCTCGAAACGAATCTGATCCCCGGGCACCACCGGCCGCCGAAAACGGGCATGGTCTATCCCGGTGAAATACAGGACCTTGTTCACGGCACGCAGGTTCAAACTTCGCATCAGCAGGAACCCGCCCACCTGCGCCATGGCCTCCAGGATGAGGACGCCGGGCATGATCGGGTGCCCGGGATAATGGCCCGCGAAAAACGGCTCGTTGATCGTCACGTTCTTCAGACCCACCACTCGTTTGCCCAGCTCGATCTCAAGGATCCGATCCACCAGGAGGAACGGATACCGATGGGGCAACACCGCCTGAATCTCGATCACATCGGCCATGGGCCTCCCCCGCGAACAGAACCTCAGCGCTCCAGACGTGCTTCCAGCGCCCGCAGACGCTCCTCCAGCACCCGGAGTGTCTTGCCCATCTGCGGCAATCGCGCCGTAGCGGCGAGTTGGCGTTTGAACTCCAGGTGGGGAATCGCCGGTGCTCCCAGCATGATCGCGCCGTCCGGCACGTCCTTGCTCACCCCAGCTTGCGCGCCGACGATGGCGTTATCACCAATCTGCACGTGGTCGGTCACCCCGACTTGCCCGGCAAGCGTCACCCGCGACCCGATGCGGGAGCTTCCCGATATTCCCACCTGGGCCACGATCACGGTGTCTTCGCCCACCTGGACGTTGTGGGCGATCTGTACCAGGTTGTCGATCTTGGTTCCCCGACCGATCCGGGTCGTTCCGAGCGTGGCCCGGTCGATGGCCACATTGGCCCCGATCTCGACGTCGTCCTCCAGGACGACGCGACCGATTTGGGGGATCTTGACGTACCGGGCTCCATCGCGCGCGTAACCGAAACCGTCGGCGCCGATCACCGTCCCGCTGTGCACCACCACGCGATCGCCCAGCTCGGTCCCCTCTCGTAGCGTCACCTGCGGAAAGAGGCGGCAGTCCCGCCCAACCCGCGCGTTCACGCCGAGGAAGACCTGCGCGTCCAGAATCGTTCCGGCGCCCACCTCCGCTCCCGGGGAAAGCACGCACAGTGGACCGACGCTGGCTGTGCCATCCACGCGGGCACCGGCCGATATCACGGCCGTCGGGTGGACCCCCGGAACGCCGGCCTGCGGCGGACAAAAGACGCCGAGGACGTGGGCCAAGGTCAGGTAGGGATTAGACGTGCGCAAGGCGGGGCGACGGGCAGCCGGCAACGATTCGGCCAGCAAGACGGCCGCCGCCCGCGACATCGCCAAACGGGGCAAGTGCCGGGCCTCGGTGACAAACGTGAGGTCCGCCGGCCCCGCGTCTTCCAACGCGCGCACCCCGACGATCTCGACGGTGCCGTCGCCTTCCAGGCGGCATCCCAGTCGTTCGGCCAACTCTTCCAAGCGCACTATGGCCTCCGCTCGAACGCCGAACTCCCCCCGCTCCGGTCCTCCCGCGCCACCCTACTTCACCCCTTTGGCGTCGTACCGCTTGATGACCTCGCTGGTCACATCCACCGACGCGGCGCTGAAGATGAGACTGCTCCGCTCCAGGATCAGGCTGAACCCTTGGTCCTTCCCGTACTCTTGGATAACCGAAAAAATCTCCCGGGTGGTTTCCATCTCCGCGTCGCGCACCTTCTTCTCGAAGTCGCGGTTGGCGTCCTCGGCCACCCGGCGGGCGTCCCGAACGCGCCGCTCGATGGACTCCTTCTTTTCCCGCTTGGCCTGTTCGCTCAGGACCGGGGATTGCTTCTCATACTCCGACTGGAGCTTGACCAGCTCTTGTTGTCGCGCGTCCAGCTCTTTTTGCCGACCGGTCCGCTCCTGTTCCAACTTCTGCTTCAAGACCTGCCCGCGCTGCGACTGGTTCAGGATCTGCTGGACATCCACCACGCCCACTCGAATTGACTGCGCGGCCCACCCCACACCCCCCCACGCCACGATCAACGCCAGCCCCGCCCCGAGAATGGCGACGCGCCGCCCGCTGGTTCCATACCCCGTCTTCACTTTCGCCTATCCCTCCTGTTCCCCGTGTCGTTCCCGCCCCGACACAGATTCGGTCGCCGCGCGCCGTGCGCGAAACGACGCGTGCCCCCAGAGCGTCGCTCCTCAGAACGCCCCGCCCGCCGTGAAGTACAGGACCTGCGACCGTTCCCCTTCGCGCCGGTCCAAGTTGAAGCCCCACTCCAGCCGAATCGCCCCCATGGGGGAGTTGAACCGAATACCGATGCCGGCTCCCTGCCGAGGCTGCTGCGTGAACAGGTCGCCGAGGCTGGCGAGTTCCGCCAGGTTGTTGCCGATGTCGTAGAATACCACGCCCCGCATGCGCAAGGGCTCGTACAATGGAAAGATAATCTCCGTGTTGACGAAGTACGCTTTGTTCCCGCCGGTATAACCGCCGGTCACCGGCGACTTCGGGCTGACGGTGAAGTTCTTGAAACCGCGGATGGTGTTGGCGCCGCCCAAATAGAACCGCTCTTGCGCGGGCAGGACCGGGGTGTCCTCGAAGGAGTCCCCATACCAGAACGTGCCCCGCAGATTGCCCACCAGCTTCCACCAGATCGGCCAGTATTGCGAGGATTCGACGGAATACTTCGTAAAATTGTTCTCCGCCCCGAGGAAGCCGCCCGCGTATGTGGCGGCGACGCGTGTCTTGTTCCCGCGGGTCGGCTCGGCGAACGAATCCCGGGTATCCCGGGTGAGCGCGAGGGACAGCGCACTGGTCGTCGAGTCGCCGTTGTTCTGCGCCGCCTGCTCCTGGATGATGATCGGCGCGAAGGGTTGGATATCCGTGAGCACAACGTTCTCGAGAGTGTAGGACAACAAGCCGAATACCTGGCCGAAGAGCATGCGTCCAAACGAAATCACCCCACCCGTGGTCTGGGTGTTGTACCCCTGCGTGTCTTCGTAGTTCGACGTGGCCGTCTTGAACGCCCGGGCTTCGAACAGGAAATCGCTGTCCCAGAAATGGGGATCGCTGTACACTAAATTGAAGCGGTTGGCGTTCTGACCGATCTGGACCGCCGCGGTGGCCCGCTTCCCGTACCCGAAGAGGTTGTTTTGGGAAATGCTCACCGTGCCGAGAAGGCCGTCCACCGAGCTGAAGCCACCGCCGATGGTGAAGGCGCCGGTGGGTTTCTCCTTCACGTCCACGACGACATCCACCCGGTCTTCCGCCGTCCCCCGTCGCGTCTCCACCTTCACTTCTTCAAAGAACCCAATCCCCTCCAGTCTCTGTCGGCCCTGTTTCAGCAGGGCGCTATTGAACAC
>Ga0316617_100000551_pt1 | contig 10299 bp, 10 predicted proteins | sample OWC_Aug_M1_C1_D2_FD_207801 | JGI IMG/M metagenome (GOLD analysis project Ga0316617, IMG submission 207801) | Wetland soil microbial communities from Old Woman Creek delta, Ohio, United States - OWC_Aug_M1_C1_D2_B | ecosystem: Environmental > Terrestrial > Soil > Wetlands | place: USA: Ohio... | reverse complement strand
GGCGGGGAGGGATCTCCATGAGTCATTTCGTGTCGAGACTACGGCGCATGGTCGTCTGTGCCACTTGTGCCGCATCGTTCGTCTTCGGCCGGCAAGTACGACAAGGGCACCGCGATCTTCGTCATCTCGAAGGGCGGCCTCATGTACGAGGCATCGGTCTCCGGGCAGAAGTTCTCCTACACGCCGTTGAAGAAGTAACTTCCAGGCAAGTCTGTGAGCGCTCCCGCGGCGGTCCCGCCGCGAGACGCTCTCAGAAGCAAGACACCCGGCACTGGGCCGGGCGCGTTGTCGCCTCGAGGCGAGTCGTCTACGCTTTGCGTCGCCGGCTCATACCGACGCCAATGAGGCCCAGGCCGAGCAGGGCGAGCGTGCCGGGTTCGGGCACGCGTTTGACGGCACCGATGTTATAGATCAGGAAAGTCTCCGGACCACCCGCGAAATTTCCGAGCGAGGCTTCGAGCGCAAGCGTCGTGCCCGATCCTCCGGCGAACAGCCACGAGTTGACCTGGGTCTGCTGGGCCTGGTCAACCACGAACGTGAAGCCAGCAACGCCGTTGCCCGGGTTGGAACTGGTGAAATTCTGCTCCCCGTCGATCGCCCCGAGGAACGAGCCGTCGGAGGTGTAGAACTTCAGGGTCACGTCGAGCACGTTGATGCTGTCGCCGCTGGGCTCCGTGGCATTGAACAGGACGCCGATCTGATTCGCCGAGGTGATGCCTAGCGAGCCGACTGTCGGAATTCCGTACTTCGCATCATCGACTTGCGGACTGGGCAGAGAGCCCGTACCACTCTGGTTGGAGACGCCATTGCCCAGGTAGACAGATCCGTCCCCAATGACGCTGCCGAACAGCATCACGCCCCCGGAACCGACGGCAAGGCCGCCTGACTCGGTGGTGTCCTGGCCGGTCGCCTGAAGCGTCAGGTCCCGCGGTGCGGTGCCGAATCCCTGGGCTGGTGCAAGTAATGACGCGTCGTAAATGAGACTTGCCGATGCGGCGGTCGGCAGCGCAAGAATCGCAAGGGCGGTCGCGCTGGCTGCAAATGTGATCCCCTGGTTCTTCAATTCATGCACTCCTGCTCATTGTTCTGTGAACAACCGCGGAAACATCTGCGGTTGCAAGGCAGGGTGCTCGTTTCCGACGTGCGCGTATGTGCGCTGACCAATACGCCTGGAACCGATCAGTCCGTTCGGTTCGCGGGCGGACATACCCGGCCCGCGCTACTCGGGCAGGTTCGATGTGGGATTCGAAAAGCCGGCGGTGGGCCGAGGCTGGGTCTCAGTTCCCGCGACTGCCGACCATTGCGGTCGCGATCAACTCTTCGAGCAGTGCCATCGAGGCGTGGCCGGAGCAGATGAAGGGGTTCAACTCGGCCCGCTCACCGTACTTCAGGAGCAGCGATGGATTGACCTTGGCCAGGTTGACCTGCCCCATGGTCCAGTTGCCGAATCGTCGTTCACGGATTTCCTCGAAGCTGAGGATTCGCACGTTCTGGTGACGGTCGTCCCGCACGATCGTGTTGTACAGCTCGCAGACCTCGTCGCGGCCGCCTTCCAGTACCTGGATGAACAGCTCGTCGCTGAAGCACAGCACGCCGGTGATGCCGAGCTTGGGATTGTGCGTGCGCGACTGCTCCAGGATGGATTCCTGGATGGCGGCACTGAGCTGCCTGGTTGCGCGGCTGGCATAGAGAAGGCGGACGAGCATGGTGGCCTCAGTCGGTCAGGCTGATGAGGGAGAGGAATTCGCGGCGCAGCGTCGGGTCCTTCAGGAACGAACCACGCATGACGCTGTTCACCATCTTGGTCTTGTCGTCTTTGACGCCACGCCAGTGCATGCAGAAGTGGTCTGCTTCCATCACCACCGCCAACCCGTCGGGGCTCACCTTGTTCATGAGCAAGTCGGCCATCTGGGCGATCGCTTCTTCCTGAATCTGGGGCCGGCCCATGATCCACTCCGCGAGGCGGGAGTACTTGGAGAGCCCGATCAGGTTCGAGTGCTCGTTCGGCATGATTCCGACCCACAGCCGGCCGAGGATCGGGCAGAAGTGGTGGCTGCACGCGCTGCGGACCGTGATCGGGCCGACGATCATCAGTTCGTTGAGATGCTCGGCGTTCGGGAATTCCGTAACCGTCGGCACGCCAACGTAGCGCCCACGGAACACTTCAGTCAGGTACATCTTGGCTACCCGGCGCGCAGTGTCCTGCGTGTTGTGATCGCCCTCGGTGTCGATCACCAGGCTCTCCAGAACGCCTCTCATTTTGACTTCGACTTCGGCGAGCAACTCTTCGAGTTCGCCTTCACGAAGGAAGTCGGCAATGTTGTCGTTCGCATGGAAGCGCTGCCGCGCTGCCTGGATCCGGGCTCGGATCCGGGCCGACACGGGCAAGTGCGCTGCGTCCGGTGGCGGTGGGATTTGATCGCTCATTGAATCCGATAGGTGGCTTGCCCAGGAAAGAGAACCGACCCGCCCGGGGGATCCAGCGTAGCGGGGCGGCACGGCTTCAGGAAGCCGGACTGCATTATACGGCCGTCAAATCAAAGACTCGTCATGATGATGAACTGAAAATCTTCATGCCGGTGGTTCTATTCCCAGCAGGGGCGAGGCCTCGGACGCCGGCTGAACGCGGATTCCGGTTCAAGCCGATTACCAGGGCAGCGGATTGTCCGCGAAGTCAGTTTCCCAAAGGGCATGGATGACCGCGACCAGGGCTGCCGGCAGAGGCTCCGTCGCGGCGGCGAGGTTGGCCTCCAGTTGAGCGCGGGTCTTCGCGCCCGGGATGACCGTCGCAATTTCGCGGTGCGCGAGGACGAAGGACAGCGCGGCTTGTGACAGCGGCATGTCGGGGGGCAGCAGGGCGCGCAGTCTTCCCACCAGCGCGGCCCGGCGGGCGACAACCTCCGGCGACCAGCGCTCACGGATGCCGTCGAAGCGGCTGTGCTCATCGTACTTGCCGCTCAGCCATCCGGAGTCCAGCGGGACCTTGGCGACCAATCCCATGCCACGGCGCGCGGCCTCGCCAAATGCCCGGCGGACATCCTGATGGAAGGCATTGAAAAGCACTTCGGCGGCGCCGCTGGTTGTGGTCAGGGCGAGCGTGCGCAATTCGTGGCTCGTATCGATCGAAGCGCCAAATGCCCGGAGCTTTCCTTCGCGCCGCAAGGCTTCGAGTTCGGCGTAAAGATCGGCGGCCTTTGTTCCATCCAGCAGATCGCACGGGGGATTGTGCAGCAGGAGCACGTCCACATGGTCGGTCTGCAGGCGGCGCAAGCTGGCTTCCAGCGACGGTCGCAGCCCCGCCACCGAGAAATCCGACCTCCGCGGATCTGAGTGGCCGTATTTTGTGCAGAGCACGGCCTTCTCGCGCCGCCCTTTCAAGGCCTTCCCGAGCAATTGCTCGCTGGCCCCGCCGCCGTAGCCCGGCGCGGTGTCGTAGAAGTTGCAACCGGCATCGAGCGCCGCTTGCACAAGCTCTATGGATCCGGCTTCGTCCGGCCCACCCCAGATTGGGTTGTTGAGCTGCCAGGCGCCGAAACCCACGGCACTGACGCGAAGACCGGTATTGCCGAACGGTCGATAATCCATGAATGAGATGAACCTCGGCCAGGCCTTGTCGTCGTGACCTGTCCCCGGCGTCAGTGCCGGGGCGGAGTTCGCGACGTCGAGGTCGTAACGATACCTTAATGCCTTGCCGAGGCTCGCCCTGCGTGGCACGCATCGCAGACGTGGCGTATGTTGCGCCGGTCAACCCCTGTCCCGCCCGATGAAGTCAATGAATCGTCGTGATTTCCTTGCTGCCTCGTCCACGACACTCGCATTGACTGCGAGCGGAGCGGCTGCTGGCACTCCTGCGAGCGTTACCGGCACCGTCCACGAAGGCACGGTCGTTCCTGATGCGCCGATTACCGTTGCCGGCCGCAGCGTGGCCGTCTACACGACCGCCGCTGGCACGGGCAATCGCCTCGCCGCCACGGGCACGCTCCGATTCCAGCGCATCGATCAACTGCGCGATTCGACGGTCCGCGTCTTCGTCGACCCTGCGCGCAGGTTTCAAACCGTGCTTGGCGTCGGCGGCGCCATAACCGATGCGGCCGCGGAAACCTACGCAAAGCTGCCGGCGGCGCGGCGGCGGGAAGTCATCCGCGCCTATTACGATGCGAATGACGGTATCGGCTACACACTTGCGAGGACCAGCATCCACAGTTGCGACTTTTCGAGCGCCAGCTACACGTACGTGCGCGAGGGCGACCGGGATCTGCGGTCGTTCAGCATTGACCACGACATGCGCTTCCGCATTCCATTGATCAGGCAGGCGATGACGGCGGCAGATGGCAAGCTCACGCTTTTCGGCAGCCCGTGGAGCCCGCCGGCGTTCATGAAGGACACCGGTGACATGCTTCACGGCGGCAAGTTGCGGCCGGAGTTCCGCCAGCCGTGGGCGAGCTATTTCGCAAAATTCATCAAGGCCTACGCAACCGCGGGCGTTCCCGTCTGGGGCATCAGCGTCCAGAACGAGCCCATGGCGAAACAGCGCTGGGAGTCGTGCATCTTCTCCGCTGAGGACGAGCGCGACTTCGTGAAGGACTTCCTTGGCCCGACCCTGCAAGAGCAGGGGCTCGGCGGCACGAAGATCATCGTGTGGGACCACAACCGCGACCTCGTTTATCAACGCGCCAGCGTCATCCTGCGCGACCCGGACGCCGCGAAACATGTGTGGGGAATCGGCTATCACTGGTACGAGACGTTCGGCGGCAACGAGGCCATGTACGACAACGTCAGGCTCGTTCGGGAGGCTTTTCCGGACAAGCACCTGATCTTCACGGAGGGCTGCGCCGAGTCGTTCAGGGCCGACAGGCTGCAAGACTGGAAACTCGGCGAGCTGTACGGGCGTTCGATGATCAACGACTTCAATTGCGGCACCGTCGGCTGGACGGACTGGAACATCCTGCTCGACGATACCGGGGGCCCCAATCACGCGGGAAATTTCTGCTTCGCGCCGGTTCACGCGGACACGCGCACGGGCGAGCTGACTTACACCAATGCGTACTACTACATCGGACACTTCTCGAAGTTCGTGCGACCGGGTGCAAGACGGATCGCGGCCTCACTGAGCCGGAGCACGTTGCTGGCGACCGCATTCGTCAATCCGGACGGCAAGGTCGCAGCAGTCGTCATGAACGCAAGCGACGCGGCGGTCACCTATCTGCTGTGCATTGATGGCCATGCGGCAGAGGTCACGAGTCCGGCACATTCGATGCAGACTCTGGTCGTCTGAAAATCCGCGTGTCGTTCGCCTGCGGCACGCGAAGGGGACGCACTGGGCGTCGCTACTGAACCAGGAAGCCGAAGGTCAGCGGTGGATTGATGCAGCACGATACTTCCGGTTCAGGGCACGGGAATACATCGGCAGACGGTCGCTCCAAGCCGTCCCGCGCCTGGGCGTCGGTTCGCTCGCGCGCATGCCTGTGGGCACTGCTGTTCGCGCAGGCGTGCATGCCCTTTGCGCACGCGCACGAAGCTCTGCCCGATTCACCGTCCGCCACGGCGATCAAGTCCGCGACCGGTGCTGCGGTTGCCATCGGTGGCGACCTGCGCGACGACAATTCCGCAGTCTGGTCCCGGCTGATCGACCTTGCCGGCGGTCCGGGGGCGCGCTTCGTGGTTCTCGCCACAGCGTCGGGGGATCCGGACGCGGCCGCTCGAGGCACGATCGCCGCGCTGACCGCGCACGGCGCCGTGGCGGAGCACCTGCGCGTCGCCCCGGAATTGAAAGACGTCGATGTGCGGCGTGCTGTGAGTGACCCGGCGCTCATCGACAAGGTGCGTGCGGCCAACGGCGTGTTCTTCACGGGTGGTGACCAGGCCCGCATCGTGGACACGCTGCGCCCGGGTGGAGTCGAGTCGCCGCTGCTGACCGCGATCCGGGAACTGCAGCAGCGCGGTGGCGTGGTTGCCGGCACGTCGGCTGGTGCTGCCATCATGAGCCGCACGATGTTCCGCGATCCGGCCAGCGTGGCCACGCTATTGAAGGGGCCGTTGCAACCGGACAAGGACTTCGGCGCCGGGCTCGACTTTGCGCGGTCCGACCTGTTCGTCGATCAGCATTTCTTGCGCCGCGGCCGGCTCGGCCGCATGTTGCCGCTGATGCAGGCGCGCGGCATGAGGCTCGGGCTTGGAGTCGAGGAAGACTCCGCGGCGATCCTGCGTGGCGACCAGGTCGAGGTACTCGGTCCGGGTGGCGCGTTGCTGGTCGACTTGGCCGAAGCCGCGACGGACGCGAAACTCGGCGCGTTCAACCTGTCGAACGCGAAGCTCACCTACCTTGGCAACGGCGATCGCTACGACCTCCGCACGCACACGCTGACTCCAGCGCGCGCCAAGCTCGACGGCCAGTTCATCGACCCCCGGGCTGCGGACTTCAAGCCGTATTACGAGGACGCGCCGTTCGCGCTCGACGTGCTCGCCGCAGGCGTGGTGCTGGAGAGCATGATCCGCATCGTCGACGGCCGGGCGACGGAGTCGCGGGGGCTTGCCTTTGACGCGGGTCCGAATGCGCGCGCGCCGCGCGATCTTGGCTTCGAATTCCGCTTCAGCCGACGCTCCGATACGCTCGGCTGGTACGACCCCGTCGCGAGCGCGGACGCCTATACGCTCGCCAATATCCGTCTCGACGTCTTGCCAGTGCGTGTCGCGCAGCCGCTATTCGGTCCGTGGCGTCGGTAGAACCCCGAGTTGTCATTGATCGCCAGTCGATTCGGCTCGCCGGAAAATTGTCTGCGGCCAGGCCCATCCGGCGACCGCAGGGCCGCCGGTTACCAATGCGCATGTTGGATAAGTCGATAAGTTATCCGCATAAAAAGCTGCCGCGCTGATCCTATGCTGCGCGATTGAGCGAGCGTGCCGCACACGCCCGCTGCCGCCGTCGTGCAGCCCTGGAGAACTCAAGCATGCCGCGTGACACCAGGTATCTCGTCGATCCAGAACTGATACCCGCCCTTGATCCCTACCCGTCAGTCGACCTGCCGATCGAAAGCCTCGCGGAGGTTCGGGCCGAGTTTGCAAGGATGCTGGCGGCAACCCCGATTCGCGAGGACCTGCCTGTGCAGCGAGAGGAACTGCAGGTACCCGGGCCGGCCGGAGCGCCATCTGTCCGCGTGCTCTTCTACCGCCCGGCCGACGGGCGCGGGCCGCGGCCTGCGGTCTTGCACATCCACGGGGGCGGGTACGTTCTCGGTGCGCCGGACTTTGCTGACCTCTCAAACCGCCTGATGGTCGCGGAGCTTGGCTGTGTCGTCTGTTCGGTTGACTACCGCCTCGCCCCGGAGCATCCGTACCCGGCACCCGTCGAGGACTGTTATGCGGCGCTGATGTGGCTGCACGACCATGCGGCCTCGGTCGGAGTCGACCGTTCTCGCGTGGGCATCAAGGGCGAGAGCGCAGGCGGCGGGCTCGCGGCGGCACTCGCACTGCTCGCGCGGGACCGCGGCGGGCCCTCGATCAGTTTCCAGCACCTGACGTACCCCATGATCGACGACCGGACGTGCATCGCCCCCGACCCGCATCCTTACGTCGGCGAATTCGTCTGGACGCCCGAGCGCAACCGCTTCGGGTGGACAGCCTTGCTCGGCCGCACGCCCGGCCACCCGGACATCCCTGCCTACGCAGCGGCGGCGCGCGCCACCGACCTCACCGGCCTTCCACCAGCATTCATCTCGGTCGGTGCCCTCGACCTGTTCCTCGAGGAGAACCTGGAATACGGGCGCCGCCTTACGCGCGCGGGAGTTCCGGTTGAACTGCACGTCTATCCAGGTGCGTTCCACGGATTCGGCCTGGCGACCGAGGCGCGCACGACGCTGGCGGCTACGCGTGACAGCCGCGAGGCGCTGCGTCGAGCGATGTTCGGCTGAGGCCTGTCCGTTCCAGCCGAACTGGAACTTGCGGACCTGTTGGGCATACTAATCGCCATGCCCTGCATCAAATCATTCTGCCGGCCCATGGCGGCCGTCGCCTGTGTCCTGATGTTGCTGGCGATGCCCGCGGTCGCGCCAGCAGAGGATTCTCCCCAGGCCGTCCCGATCGGCCGAGTTCTCCCGAACGTGGTCATGCAGGGCCTGAACGGACCGCATCGATCGCTGTCGAGCTTTCACGGCCGGCCGCTGATCATCAACGTCTGGGCCAGCTGGTGCGGGCCGTGTCGAGCCGAAGCAGCATCGCTGGAGCGGCTGGCCTGGAGTGATGCCGGAAGAAAGTACGTGATCATCGGTGTCTCCACCGACGACTACCGGGACCAGGCGCTGAAGTGGCTGAAGCACTCCAACGCCACGCTGAGCCACTACATCGACACCGGGCCCCGCTGGACGCTGGAGAATTTGCTCGGCGCCTCGGGCATCCCGCTCACCGTGCTGGTCGATGCGAGCGGTCGTGTGGTCGCAAGGTTCCAGGGCGCCCGGCAATGGGACAGCCCCGAGTCCATTCGAATGATCGAGCGGGCCTACGCCAACGCCAAAAAGTCAGCGCCACCAGGTCGCTAGACCGTTGGGCCGGATGGTGATACCCGGCCCAGACCAGATGTCAGCCGCAGCGATGAGCGCCTGCGTTCATCAGTGCGGTTTTCGCAGGTACCGGTCCTCTCCCTTCAGCCAGTCTTCGCGCACAGGCGCGAAAAAGTCGATGCATGCCGTGTCTTCCACCGCGACGATGGCGTGCGGCATCTTCGACGGAACGACGAGGATCTCGCCTGCCCGGACGGTGATTGTCTCGTCGTCCATCCGGTACTCGAGTGCGCCGGAGAGCACCCAGCAATACTCCTCGTTCATGTGATCGTGACGAGCGACGTCGGCGCCGGCCTTGAGGGTCAGCCGTGACAGCGTCGCCTTTTCGCCATGGATGACCTGTCGGGACAACTCATCGGTCACCCACTCCTCGTCCAGGCTCCGCCAGCTGGTCTTCAAGAGGTCGCGTGGCTTCATGCCGCTCGCAGGAACTGCAGGTGCCTGCATCTTCGGATGGGTACCTCGCGCATGTGCGCTTGCTCTCACTGCTTTCATTTCAGTCCTCCTGGACAATGATTCGCGTGTCCTGATTGGTCCTCGTATATTTTCCCACCGCGTGGTTCCGCCTGGATGCGCGCCTAGGTATTACTGGCAAGAAATTCTGCTCGAGCCTTGCGGTTCTGCGGTGCGAAGTCGTAACCCGGGCGCGGGTTCAGCGTCGCCTCCAGCAGCGTGAAGAACGACGCGTTCCAGCTGAAACCCGTCAGCCTGGCCAGACAATCGCGCGGCGGCGCCAACCCCAGGCTCGAGCGGGCGTTCGATCGGCTGCACCGACAGCGCCCCATCTGGTTCTGTAGCGTTGGAAAATGGATACTCTGGCCCATGAATAAATCGACATGGCTCGCACGCCTCCTGGGTCTCGGAGGCGTTCTGGAAACCGTGACCGGGTTGGGGTTGCTCGTTGATCCCGCCGGTGGAGCATCGGCTCTGTTCGGGGCTCCGGTGGAAGGGTCCGGGGTGGTCATCGGGCGCATCGGCGGAGCAGGCCTGCTTTCGCTGGGCATCGCCTGCTGGCTGGCGCGCAAGACGCCAATGGCGCCGGCAAGCGTCGGCGTCGCCTGGGCCTACCTCGCGTACAACGCAGTCGCCTGCGTCACGCTGGCCTGGGCCGGCGTCACGCTCGGGGGCGCCTCGCTGCCGGCGCAAGGTGCCGCAGTACTGCACGGTGTGCTTGGGACGGCGCTGCTGGTTGCCTTGCTCGGTCGTGGTCAGGCTTCAGCAGGGTCATGACCTGCGGCGTGAGCGCCATCGGTATCAATCGACATGCGAGGTGAGCCTCGCGTCAGTGATCCCCTGATGAAGCACTCGCGAACATGCCGCAGTTCTTGCCGCCGGAATGAGATTGCAGGACTAAGAGCCGCTGCCAAAGTGCGCGACAGACCAGCCGCGGCACGCTATAAGGATTCCACGGCGGCCCGGGCGATCGACAAACAAGCAACAGAGTCCGGGGCCTGATTCGTGCCAATGACCCGCCATTGGCCATCTGCAGTGGGGGATCGCAATGTCGCATCGCATGAATCGGGGCAACCTTCTTGACCGCAGGAACGGGCGCTTCCTCACCTTCGGGCTGCTCTACGTTTCCGAAGGCATCCCGTACGGCTTCACCTCGATCGCCATGGTCGCGTTCATGCGCCAGCAGGGCGTGTCACTGGCATTGATCGGGACCTTCGTCGCGGCGCTCTTCCTGCCATGGGCCTTCAAGTGGGCGTGGGCGCCAGTCATCGACCTGGTCAAGCTGCATCGGCTC
>Ga0316617_100000550_pt1 | contig 10318 bp, 8 predicted proteins | sample OWC_Aug_M1_C1_D2_FD_207801 | JGI IMG/M metagenome (GOLD analysis project Ga0316617, IMG submission 207801) | Wetland soil microbial communities from Old Woman Creek delta, Ohio, United States - OWC_Aug_M1_C1_D2_B | ecosystem: Environmental > Terrestrial > Soil > Wetlands | place: USA: Ohio... | reverse complement strand
CTAGAGGGATTGACCGTGATATTGACAGCACCTTTAGTTTAGCCCGAATGAATCTTGATTGGGAAAAGATGTTCAAACTCTGCATTGATCCAGCCAAAGCAAAGGACTATCGCAAGAAACGATCCCCCTCAGAGGATACCTCGGCTTGTTCGATGTGTGGGAACCTCTGTGCCCTGGAGATGGTGAAAAAATATTTGAAGAAAAAATAAAGAAAAAAAGGGGGATTTTTGGTTGGTTCCACTCCTTATCCTTCTGAGGTGATAAAGACGAACGGCCCGATTTTAAATCCATTGAAATTCTTAATAAGACCAGGTTGGTTTTCAGGAAATACCGTGATTGCGATATGGATTCTGCCCATCCCGAAGAAGTACCCTTGGCTTTGAATTGTTGTTGATGACTCCGCTGGTATGTTGATAATAATCCCCTGTGCTACCGTCTTTTCACGAAGCTGTAATGGACCCCAGGACACGTTAATCCAACAACGCACAAGCGAACAATTGTAGTCCCCAATGTTATTGATCGTGGCTTTGATGCCAATGGAGAACATTGGTGCTGTGATATTGATCTCTGGTGGTTTGAGCAGGAAGAGGGTGACGGTGGTACGGGAAATATTGATACGAGGTGGTGTGAAGCTGGTGTCTTTCGCAGTGAGAGTTACAATATACGTCCCAATCTCATTATAGAAATGGACAGGGTCTGAATTCAATGGTATCGAAATACTCGTATTCCCATCACCGAAATCCCAAAGATATTGGGTGAAAATCGTTCCGTTGGTCACATTTCCATGGAACCGGACACCATTGGGGAAATATTCATACTGCATCATCCACCACCAGCTATACGGACCACCGGCATCACAGGTGAAATTCGTCCCCGGGCCACTGGCGATCACATTGATTTCATCGATGCTGAATTCCTGCTGATCCGCTGAGCTAGTCGTGTTGCTATAATACTGGAATGCGATGCGTACATCGCTTTCCCCGATGTATGCTGAAAGATCGATAGGTTCCTGGTCAAGGTAATTTGATTCATACCATTTCCAGTCCGTGAACGGATTCGGTGGCACCCCCATGTCCATATCATCAAAACTCCAGATGTTCGTCCAGTTCACTCCACCATCTGTGGAGATGCTGATGTTGAACTCAGCATAGCGTTTATAGACCGTGGTATAATAACACGTGTACCAATGGAAACTCAGACTGATTTTAGAATAAACGTTATTGAAATCAAGGTTTGGGGTGATGAGCCATTCATCCTGTACTGTTACGCTTGCGTCTCGATGTATCGTACCACAATACGGATCTGTGTAGGGAACCGTCGAGTCGATATACCAGGTTTCAGTCGGGTTTGTTTGTTGTAACGACCAGTCCCCTGAGTCTCCCTCCGGGGGGATGTTGCCATCAGTAAAATTTTCCTCTAACAAGATGAAGTCCACCGCGGAGGATGCCATGGGACCTGTGTATTTATTTGTGAACTTGGAAACCGTATACTTCTTTTCTAATATATCTGTAGCACTGGAAAGCATAGGAACACTACAACTGAGGAAAAGAAAGACAATCACAAGCGTACATATTTTTTTTATAATTTTTTCTTTTCTGACTATTTTTTTCATAATGGGTACTCCTCCCGTTAATTCTTCTTTAAAAATCAATATTACCTGGCTCTATTTAAATTATTTCCTACGAATTTAATTGTAACTTTTGTTACAATATATTTTTTGAAAATTAATTTCTAAAAAAACATCCAACCTACGATACTATACACTTTTTTTTTCACTTCAAAACAAACCCTATAAAAAGGAACACATGATTCCTAGGGGCCAATGGCTGATAAAAAAGACTCTGAGAAAAAAATGATTTTTCCCATCTTCATCATGGGATGTTTCTTTGTTGTCATCAACGGGTTCGCATTACTGATGAAAAACCTCTTCCAGCCAACCTTTGAGGATGTCAACAACCCTGTTAACGTCCTATATATTTTTGTAATCATCATCGTCATGACCGTTATTATCCTTCTCATCGCCCGATATTGGAAGAAACAAGCCATCCAGGTGATCATCCTTTTTGCGATTGGATATACTGCTTTTTTTATTTTTGTCCCCCTCCTGAGTTTCTTACCTGAGATGCTCTGCCTTGCTCTGTCTGTTCTTCTTGCTATTGCCCTTGTCATAGCATTATACAAATATCCCGAATGGTACATCATCGATATCTGCGGTGTCATCGTCGGAGCGGGGGCAATCGCCATCTTCGGAATCTCCTTAAGCGTGCTATTAGTAATTATCTTGCTTGTCGTCTTGGCTGTGTATGATGCGATATCAGTGTATCAGACGAAACACATGATCGATCTTGCAGACACGGTAATGGATCTGAAACTACCCGTCCTCTTGGTCGTCCCCAAGATATGGCGGTATTCCTTGATTAACGAAACGAAAACCCTCAAAGAGAAACTCCAGGAACATGAGGAGCGAGATGCGTTCTTCATGGGATTAGGAGACATCGTCATGCCAGGGATCCTGGTAGTCGCTGCCTATCAAAACATCCCTGATGGACTACCCGTTGCTCTCTCAGTCCTTGCTGGGACACTCGTCGGATTCTCCATCCTTATGACTTTTGTGATAAAAGGAAAACCCCAGGCAGGGCTCCCCCTGCTCTGTAGCGGTGCCATCCTTGGGTACCTCATCTCTAGTTTCGTTTTCTTTGGAACACTGGTTGGACTTGGTATTTAATAATCGGTTTGAAAATGATTGTCGTTACACCAGATCTTCCTATCCAGATGTTGAAGGGGTTTATTACACACCGGGCAGGTGACTTTTTCTAAAAAATGCTCAAGCCACATGTCTCGCACCTGCAAGACGTCTTCTTTTTCGATACGTTGCAGGATTTTTTTTTCATCAGCGGTCTTTACTAGTTTCGTTAAATGGGAAAAGTTTATGGAATCATCCTTTTTTATCTGCATATAATCCAGGGGTTGTATACTGGGGGTTTGTGACTGCCGTTCCGCTCGATGCCGAAGGAGGAGTGCGGCAAGGATGACTCCGCTGGCAAGTCCCCCAAGATGCGCGAAATGAGCAGTGCTATCCTGGATGGAGAAAAACACGATAATGGTTTCGAAGGCTGCAAACAGAATGGTTGCGTAAATAACCTTGATACGCATGATAAACATAATGCCAATGGGGACGGGCATCATAATTTCGTCTCGGGGATACGCGTAGGCAAACGCCCCAAGGATACCAAAGATTGCACCTGAGGCTCCTACCAATGGAATCACTGAGCCGATGTTCAGGAAAGAATGCGTCAGAGCACCGCACACCCCGGTGATGAGATAGATAAGAATGAATTTTTTCGGTCCGATACGTTGTTCAAAAGCGACTCCCATGAAGAAGAAGACAAACATGTTCCCCAGGATGTGAACAAAATCACTATGGACAAACATCGAGGTAAACAACGTGTAGATGTTCGGGAACATCTCCAGGGATAAGTAGATAGGTCGGAATCCGAGTTCGTTGATAATCTCCGATCGGAAGAACAAGCTGAGAAGGAACACGAAGAAATTCGCGATAATAATCGAATAGGTAAGTGTTATCTTTTTTAGGAACGCTATGATGAGTGTCCCGATCATGATAGCAATAGCAACCAGGGAAATTAAGGATGGCTGTAGAAATACTAGGTCCATTTCCGTTTTCTCCAATCTCGTAGTATCAACACGAGAGTGATGCAAACAACTACGGCAATCAACATGAGGTATTTATAATCTGCCCATATGAGCGCGGACGTATGTTTTTGAGAAGGCTCTAATTTCCAGTCGGAAAGGAAGACGGAGGCATAATATTGTGCGACTTCCTGGTTTGTTATGAGGAGCCCTGCCTCCCGATTCTTCCGAATTGATTGTTCATTCCAGTTGATGCTTGAAATCAGCACCGTAGAATTATCAATGATCATTCCTTTGTTATGTAACGTGGTGAACGGAGACCAGTCGCTGGAGATGAATTTCACTTTAATTCCTGATGTTTCAAGGTATTCCTTGGTCTCCTCCAACAGGGTGATCGTCTTATCAAAACTCTCTTGATAATCAAGAAGAACCAACACCTCGATGCCTTCTAAGGATTTGTTCACCAAATGTTCGATTAAGGGGCTTGGGATCTCACCCCAGTCTTTATAGATGTATAATTGCTGGATGTAAATTGAGCTGTTAGCTGCATCGATGGCATCCAGAAGAGCCTGTTCACTGGTATCAGGAGAAAACACTGGAGTGATTCTGAATGAGCCTGAGATAGTCTGTGCATTGAATTTTGGCTGATATGATCCTGTTGGGACATAATAATCCAAGAGGAACTCCGGATAGTCAGTGAAATTCATCTCCTCAAGTGGATAACTATCAGTATGTAAGGGGTCCCAGTCATCTTGAAACACCTGCAGGAAGATTTCTGTTACCTCTTTGTTTCGAACAACGATCCCCCATTCTCGGTTCCCATAGCTTGGGTCTTTTGGGATCCCAGTTTTCGCCCAGTTACAACTTTCCACAATCACTGTTTCATTATCGATGAGCAGATACTTGGCATGATTGAATTGATACCGTGCTTTCACCTGGTTTTTCTCATCACTAACCAGAAAACGGATTGCAGCACCCTGGCTTGCAAGATTTTTCAAAATGTAGATTTCTCGATCATCGATCCCGCCGATGGGGGAGCCTTCCATAAAGACACGAACAGTAACGTTCCGTTTAAGCGCATCACAGAGTTCCTGATAGAGAAACGGATTGGTAAATTCATACATGTTCATATCAATAGAATATTGCGCCTTCTGCAGTTCATCGGCAATGACTGCAAAACTGGCATCCGGTGACACAAACAGAGAAACCTCCCCCGAACAAGAAATCGTCTGAAGCGGAAAATCCGATTGCCCGATTTGATAAATCCGATGATGGGACCAATCTGATGCTGAATCAGTATCATACCAGGTTTCATTGCAGTGGTTCCGTTTGAGGATGATGCCTTGACCGGAGGATGGAATCGCTGGTCCTTCCCACCCGGAGACGTACTCATCGGTCTCTCCATAGATGATTAAATCCATCAAGCTATTCGATGCACTATAGAATCCGACCAGGCCGCCAGTGCTGCTGAAACTGACTGATCGGAATGTTTCTAGCTGGGGGACATCTGATAGTGAGTCCACCGCGTATTCAAAACTAGGGAGCTGTGCGGTTTCCCAGAAGAATGTTGAGGCATCTTTTGTGAGAAACCACGTGGTATTTGGTGGCATGATGGTCTGTTCAGGGAAAAGTATCTTTGGCCGATCATCTGGTTCTTTCCAGGGTTTATCCGTCACATACCACCCTGATACATCAAGAGAGATATTCATTGGGTTGAGAAGTCTAACATATTCTGCATTGATGTTCGGATGAGTATCATAATACAGTTCAGTAATAAGAACCGAGGCTGAGGACTCTTCCACGGTTTCCTCAGAAACAGTCTCCTCTGTACCACCTTCTCCAGGTTCCTCCACCGGGATTGCTAGTACATTTTCTCTCCCTGGCGTGGGGTCATCGCATTCGTAGAAATCACTGACGGTATCATCAGTGTCCACTTGCTGATATCGTGTGAGGCTGTTCCCTTCTGCTGGAATCCCAAATGGAGCACCAGGGACATCCTCGTAATCATCTCCCCATTCCACGGCATCAACACAGGAACCCTCCGGGTCCATAAGAATGAGTTTCTCCTGTTGATTATTCAATCCATACCCACAAAGGGTGCTGTCATCGACGGATAATCGCACGACGGTATCCTGAATCTCATAAGAGTCGTAGATGGTTGTCCCCTTATCTGTGACGATCGCATATCCTCCAGGCGGGATGCTGCTTGAGCCATTACCATGGTCCAAATCCCCCTGGAGGATGTCTGCTTCCTTTTCATCAGCGATGACCCAGCTTTCGACATCTATCGATTCCGAGGTCGGGTTGAACAGTTCAATCCATTCGTTTGTGGCTTCGCTTTCCGATGGATGCAACATGACTTCATTGATAAGAAGCATGATTGGTGTTCCTGAGGCGCCCAGAGAGTTCATTCCTGGTGATACAAGACCGGCTCCGATACAAAATAAAATTAGTATCTCCACATACCACTTTTTCCGAATCATACAAATTTCTCCCAGACTTTATTATTATTCAAGGGCGGGGAGGGATTTGAACCCTCGTAGGCGGATCTGCAGTCCGCCACATAGCCACTTTGTTACCCGCCCGAAAGATTTGTTATCTGGCGCTTGGTAGGTTATGCGCCCTAAGAATATCCTGGGAATTCACTGGACGGTTTTAACTGTTTTGGTTTAGTTTTCCCCCGAAGGTTATACGTCTCTATCATAAAGATACCTCCTTTCAGAGAGATATCGGACATAATAATTATTTATACTATATGAATTATTACCCTTTTAAGGAGAAAATCATGAAAAAGATGGTAATATTCATCGCATGTCTTCTAGTAACCATCAATATTTTTTCTGCAAGTGCTATGAAAAATGCTCAGAAACCTACAACAGGGAATTCAGGATGGCTTGAGACTCGTGATGGAATAAGAATCCTTCATGTCAGCGGTTCAAACTATGAAATGGGCTATCAACACGGCTCACTACTCAAAGAAGAAGTCGGTCAGGACATTCGTGCTTTTTTGAATTATTCCCATGATTCCAAGGAATATCTCCTCAGTGTCTGGGATCAAATGCAAGAATACGTACCCCCGGAGTATATCGATGAGATGCACGGGCTGGCTGATGGTGCAGAGATCTCCTTTGATGATCTTGCTGCTGCAAATATAGAGATCATCATTGGTCATATCGTTGCCTGTTTTGGTATCTCCGCTTGGGGGAATGCTACCGTTGATGGTCAGTTGTATCAAACACGTAGCTTTGATCAACCACTTGATATTTCCGACCCGCAGACAGGCACGCTTGTTCATGATAACGCTGTTCTTATCATCCGTAATCCCGAAAATGGGTACGCATCAATCGCTCCCTCATTTGCTGGTTCCATGCATGGGGGCGGTGGATTTAACGAACAAGGAATCGCAGTCGGTCAGCAAGCGTTATGGAGCAAGGATTACTCGTTCCATGGTGCACCTGGGCAGATTCGGGTCCAAGAGGTTCTTGATCATGCAGCTACCGCACAAGAAGCAATAGATATTCTGATTTCAAACAAGGATGTCGCCTGGAATTTCATTGTCTCAGATAGTAAGATACCTGCTGGCTATGCGGTGGAGGTAACAGGAAATTATTCGTATGTTGGGTCTTGTGACACTCCAACAGAATCACTCACCCCCTTTTGGAGTATACCTGATGTTGTGAGAAGAACGAACTTTTTTATAGACCCAACCTTAGCAGGCACTCAGAGGGAAAAATATGATCCAAGCGGGTTGCTTAGTTTTTTAAAACTTGTGAAAAGAACGGATGTGTTTTTCGCTGTTTGGAGAAGCTACAAGGTAGTCAGTGAAGGAATCGAGAGAAACTATGGAAAAATGGATCTGAACAGCACCATGAAGATGATGCGTGCCTGTTATAGTGGGAAAACCGATTTTCTCCTGCATTTGATTGTGGTACTTGCCGAGGGAACAAGTTTCAACCGTGCATGGAACCTATGGGTTGCAAACCCAGAAACAGGTGATATTGTCGTGTGTTTTGCAAAAGGAACAAGCATTGCTTTTGAAAATCCGGTTCATTATTTTAATTTCTATACTTTGCTTAATGCGACTCCTCCATACAAGTGAACAATTAAATAAATCCTGGATAAAAGACATTATATTCTAAAAAAATACTTGTGTGTTTAACGATCACATCACGAGGAACACCTCGATGTACAATCCAATTGAACTATCGAAAAAAACAGAGGAGCTTGTCGTAAAGGATGAGTTGAAGAAATATTACCGTTTTCGACCTGCTGGTTTTTATGGTGGCATTGCAACTGCTGATACTGTTGGATGTAACCTACGTTGTAAATTCTGCTGGTCAAGTCAAAGCGTCTGGGATGCAAAAAATACTGGTGAGTTCTATTCCCCAAGAGACGTTGCTGAGCGACTCCAAAGGATTGCGGATTCAAAAGGATATCATCAACTCCGAATCTCTGGTGGTGAACCAACGATCGGAAGACAACATCTGCTAGAAGTCCTTGAAGCACTCCCTCGGAGATATACGTTTATTTTAGAGACAAATGGTCTCCTTCTTGGGTATGACAAGGACTATGTACACGCTCTTTCTTCTTATCCACAGCTTCATGTACGTGTTTGTCTGAAGGGGGCGGACTCTGAGGAGTTCTCTTTGTTCACAGGAGCGAACCAAGGGTTTGATTTTCAGATGAAAGCATTGCAACTCTTACAGGAATATCAGATGAATTTTAATATCGCTCTTGTTTCAGCTAATCTTGTGAAGAAACAAGATTTTTTCAAACGATTAGAGGACCTTGGTTTGGGTTCGGTGATGCTTGAAGAAGAGGAAATACAACTCTATCCCCTGGTAAAAAAGAGATTGCTCCAAGAACAGTTATTACACTATTTTGAATGAAAAAGGATTGGTTCAGGCGCTCTTTTTCATCCCTGGATATCGTATGGTGCTTTGGCTGGTTTCCAATCAAAATTCAGGAAAGGAATCCACTTATGAATAATCATCCCTCCGAACTGACCGGGGATTATTTTTGGCAGGATGCGTGAGGTGTTCCAATAGTTCTGTTGCCATTTTGAGAAAAATGAGGTGGTGAAGAACGCTTGTTGTTGATTCTGAAGCAAGTTATTCTCCTGGATTATTGTGAATAAGGTGAATACTAAATTGATCCCAACGGTGTTGTTGGTGATGCTGTTGCGTCTGATGTAGTTCTTAAACATGGCTGCTTGGATCTCGATGCCGGATCCTTCCCCGTTGCCATCGATAATGTTCCCAGATACTGTCACGTTTCCTACGATGACACCTATTATCCCTGATGAGCAGTTCTCTAAGGTGTTATTTGATATGGTGAGGGACTCTGAAGAGGTGATAAGGATGCCGTATTCGCAGGATCTCACGGTCGTCTCGGTGATATGGACCGCCCAGCTGTCGCTGATATATATCCCGTTGATGAACTCGTTTTCCTGGCTATCCACGGTGAATCGTTTGAACACCGCGCTGGTGTCATCAATATGGACGATTTCTGACTCGTTACTCCCTATGATTAAGGTCGTATCTTGGTTTTCCCCCAGGAGAGTTATCGACTTATTGAGTAGGATGCTTTCATTGTATACCCCGCTGTAGACGAACACGGTGTCTCCGCCGCTGGCATCATCGATGGCATCCTGGATTCGTGAGTAATTCTCAAGACCGGTTCCCCCGACGTAGAACCAGTCGCTCTCGGTTGTCATCTTACTTTGAGTATCGATGGTTTCTGCGTTGGAGGGGATGATGCAGACTCCTAGGAATATCAAAATGATTCCAAGGGTGAGGATTTTCTGTTGACCTAGGATTTTTTTCAAGAGAGCTAACTCCTTATTCTATTTATATAGGATTCATACTTTAAAAATATATCTCAGGATTCTTCCTATTACCAGTGGTTTCTATGGACGAGTTCTTTGATATCCTTTCGTTTCGATGCTTTACTTTTCTTTGTTGAATATCCAAGGGGGATCAGGGCGACAGGGATGATTTCTGGGGGTATCTGTAGTATTTTTGAAACGATTCGTTGGTCAAACGCACCCACCCAGCAGGCTTCTAAGCCATTATCGACCGCGCAGAGCAGGATATGTTCTACGGCAGCGGAAGCATCCTGGATGCAGTAGAGTTCTTTTCCCCGTGTTCCATAGGGGGCGATGCGTTTCTGATTTGCGCAGACCGCAATCAAAACAGGTGCTTGGATGAGGAACATCTGGTTCAAGGCAGCAGCACAGAGTTGTTCTTTGATGTTTTTGTCTTCGATGATGATAAAATCTCTTGCCTGCAAGTTCCCCGCGGAGGGTGCCAGGTTTGCTGAAAGGAGGATTTCCTCAAGTATTGTTTTTGGGATTGGTGTAGATGAAAAGCTTCGTACACTCCGGCGATTTCGAATCACTTCTTTAAGTTCCATGGGAAAATCATGAGTGAAATCATCATATGTTAATAAATATAAGCTATACGAGGGATAGAATGAAATTGTATATATATTTTTATATATCTTTTATTAAATTCCTTTTCACGGCATTTACCATTGTTCCGGTGAAATGTACTCCCCATGCTTCTGCTGAGCCGCCATCAGTCGCTTCTCCTGGTCCTTTAGAACCGTGAAAACAACCGTTGGTGTATCAAAGATCCGTGTACGGAAAATAACCTCCATCCTCTGCATC
>Ga0316617_100000549_pt1 | contig 10321 bp, 14 predicted proteins | sample OWC_Aug_M1_C1_D2_FD_207801 | JGI IMG/M metagenome (GOLD analysis project Ga0316617, IMG submission 207801) | Wetland soil microbial communities from Old Woman Creek delta, Ohio, United States - OWC_Aug_M1_C1_D2_B | ecosystem: Environmental > Terrestrial > Soil > Wetlands | place: USA: Ohio... | reverse complement strand
CTCCACTACCATACAATATAAAAGCCCTGTCACAGATGAATTACATTTCTTCTAACAGCCTTTATGTATCAAGTGTAGTCGAGGAAGTTGGCGGATTTGTAACCGAAGAAAAATATCACCGTTTGTCAGATTGGGCGATGTGGTTGAAGATGTATAGATTTGGTTACACAGGTGAGCTCTGTCCGAATACGGCCTTCATTGCTGTTTCATCACAAGGCGACATTTCTGCAGGAAGTCACGAAGAATTTGTCACGACGAGAAATCTTATCATTGAGGATTTCGTCAAGCCTCTATCATTATAAATACGATAGAGGGCCAAAATGTCAAGCAGAGATAAATACGAAAAACCAAAACCATTAGATTATTACAAGGGCGACATAGCCAAAAATTATGAAGCCTACAGAAAACCTAAGGCGACTTGGGGATTGGAACACAAGGCGGTTGAGAATTATATCTATAGACAATCGGATATCGAAAGTGTCTTAGATGTTCCATTTGGCACAGGGCGATTTGTTCCCATCTATCTTAAAAAACAGTTAGAAATACACGGCGTAGAAATTTCCATTGATATGATAAATGTCGCCAAGAATATTCTGAAAGAAAATTTCTTGAAGTGTAATGTTCTCGCTGCTAATTCTGTTAAAATGCCCTACAAAGACAATTCTTTTGATCTTTTAGTGTGTGCCAGATTTATAACAGCCATCATTCCTTTCGGCGATGTTAAAGCATCACTCAGGGAGTTTGTTCGTGTCACCAAGAAATATATGATACTGGAAATAGGTCACAGGAATACAAAACTTCCCCGTTCAAGATTACCGATGGACAACGAAAAAATGGCTTACTGGTTTTATCCGGATGAGATAAAAGAAATGTTATGGAATATGGGAATTGAGGACATTGAAAGCGTTCCGGTTGCGGCCGATCAATATATTCATTGGTGTAAAAGACATGGCTAAAATTATAGAGTTCATGGGGCCCCTCGGTGTAGGGAAAACTGCTCTACACATTGAGATGAAACGCATCTATAATGGAAGCGATGTGTATGGATTTCCACCTAAAGACGGTCTTTGGAAACTCCATGCAGAAGAACTATACAGATATATTTCTGATAATAACAACCACAAATATATTATAACAGAGTCAGTTTTTTTAGTAGTAATGATGGAGCAGCTACGGCTAAAAGTAAAACACGATAAATATAATCTAAATCGCTTAAAAAGACTGAAAGTGAACAGCGCGGCCGGAGCAGCCGGGAGATATCCTAATGTCTATATAGTATTTAATCTGTATACAGATATAGACACTATAGTAATGAGAAGTTTTAAAAGATCAAAAATTCATCTCGATAAAAAAGTGGTGACAATTTTATTGGATTTTTATGCTAAGATAGCAGAGGGAGCCAGAAAGTCTAACATTTTGGTTTATGATATTGATACAACAAAACCAATACAGACAACAACTGCATTGGTCAGACAATTAATGGAATATCATCAAGACCATTCATTTTCATATTATACTTAATAAAATGGACATAGTAATTATTGATGCCTATCCGGCCACAGATACCAAATGCAATATCCTGATTGATATGATACATCATATCAGAAGTGTAGTGGTCTATCCTATTGCGCTTGTGTCTCATTTTATCATCCCTCAAAAAATAGTCTCAATGGTTGACTATTACATTTTCGATAATCATAATCCTCTCTGTAACACCGGCTATTCTGTTTGGTATCATCATACCACAAAAGATTTGAAGATTATTACCAAGAGAGAAACGGGCTATCACGCCCTTGGCTGTTACACTTCCATAAAGAACGCGGCGATGCTCTTTCAAGACAGGTATGTGAACGGTCACTTTTTGGAATATGATGTTCTGCCGCACTATCACAATTACTTTGTGACAATGGCAGAACATTTGAAAAATCACAAATTCGTGGGCGGCAAGTATTTCGTGCCGAGCCAAAAGCTTAACGGAATTGTCACGGATTTCTTTTCTTTCAATCTCAACTGGCTCAACGATAGATTGCCGGATATGAGAAATTGGAAAGACTACGAAATAAGGTCAAAAGGCACGCCAGATTATCTGATACTTGAAGGATGGTTTCACAATCATTTTACCACGAATGATATGATGAAGGATTGTTATTTTCTTTCACCGGAAGAACAGGCGGCTGCTGTTAAGCGTGTGAATATAGAGGTGCCGGATAACAGGGAGCCGGCCTTGAGAGTATTTCTATCTGAAACAGACAACCATAAATTGATGTTATTCATGCATCTATATTCGCCCACAGAAATATCTGTTCTGGATGTGACGGTTAATATAAATGGTCGGATATCTCAGCAGACATTACATCGGGGAGCAATACTGTGGTACAAGATAGAAAAGTATGGTACAGTGAAGGTTGCTTCTAAAGAGCAGGCAATCGAGTTTATAATAGACCCCGAGAAGGAATATCTTGATACACAATTCAGGTTTTATGACGATAAAATCAAGTGCCTCAAGTGGAATGACCGCTTTAACGAGGGATTTATTCCCTGATTTCCATAAATGCCCCCCTATCTGGGCCGTGGATCAGATAATAAGCAAAAGAAAACCCCTCCAGATTGCTCTGGCGGGGTTTTAATTGTTATACCCTAACTCTTATGGTTTGGTTCTCCATACATCAGGTTTTTGTCCAGTTGACCAGTACTTTGGTGGTTTCTCAGGTTGTCCTGTATCAAAGGTATCTGGCTCAGGTTGTGCTGAGCCGGTCTGTGGGCCGGTAGCCTCTAAGATATCTTCAAACTGTTCGTCACCTGCCATAGGCTTCCTTACGCCTTTTCTTTCTGACCCTAATAAATCATCAAACATAAGTGTCCACTCCCTTCTTTTTGTCTGTGCTTTCTATCTCCGGTACCACGATGTCGTTGCTTGATATTCTCGCTTCGCACATCATAGATAAAATACGGAGAAATCGTTTATAATCGTCCTTACTGTAGGACGATTTTATTCTGTTTAAAAACACTCTTATTTGGTGTAATTCCATTTCTATCATACTATGATTATATCATAGAAATGGTAGGAAGTAAACCACCGTGTACACCTATTTATTTGACGGCCTCAATAAATAGGGATCCGTGCGGATACCTGTCCAGACCGTCTATTTGCATTTCTGGAAACTTACTTTTCTTGAATTTTGTCTTGTAGATATTCTTGAACCCGGCCCTATTGAGAAGGAAAAAAAGATAATCGCTGTCATAAGCCATACAATGACCATTGTGATTGTCACCCGGTTTGCTTGAGTACATCCAGCTGACAAACTGTGCACCAATGGGTGCTGGGGGCGGTTCCCTCAGTAGGCAATCGAGTTGTTTGAAAAAATCTACATCTTTCTTGATATAAGCTTTTATCGCTGCTCTCAAATCCGGCACAATAATTCTGGCCGCGCCGCCAGGTTTCAATACCCTGTAAAATTCCGAGAGAACAAAATCAACCTTTTGTGGAATAATATGTTCAAGGGTATGTGATGAAAATACAAAATCTATACAATTATTTTTATATGGTATTGGTTGTTTTGTTATATCACAATGTATATCAAACTTACCATTGAGATCTACAATAACCCAATTTTTTATGCGCGGGTGGTTTTTTCCGCCACCAATATTTAATCCTATCACTTTACTGCCTCCACTATCAACTGCCCAAACATTTTTCTGTCAAGACCCGGATGTGTTAATTCTTCATATTTACTTTCACCGGGCTTTTCCTGATAAATATTCTCGAACCCCGCTGTTTTCAGATACCACTGCAATGTTTCAAAGTCAAATGCGTTATGATGCCCTGTTTCTTTCTCCGCATGCTGGTAAAGCCACACCGCAACCCTATGGCCAGGCGGTTCACTAAGTCTATTCAGAGGGTCTTTACATTGTTTCCAGTATTCAATATCGTTCTCTATATATGCTTTACAAAGTTGCCACAAATCCGGCACACAAATCCTCACAACGCCTTCGGGTTTCAATACTCTGTAAAATTGATTAAAGACAAAATCCACCTGTTTATAGCGAATGTGTTCTAATGTATTTGATGTAAAAATATAAGATACTGTGCCTGTTTCAAAAGGCAATGCTGTGGTGGCTATGTTACATATAACATCGTATTCCCCGGCAATATCAACCACCGTCCAATCTTTCATCTTGTCATTTGGATGATTTACGCCTCCGCCGATGTTCAATTTTATTTCTACTGGCGCACCCATAATACACTCCTCACTATCTTTGGACTAACTTCGCCTCCCATTTTTTGTTTGTGAGGCAAACAGGAAAAATTAATACAATCTTCCACCTTCATCTTTGTTGCATCATATAAACCCCTACCGGAGTCAAAGACTTTTATCGGTTGATATCCAGCTTCTCTAAATTTATCTGGAACAGGAACAGCAGCGGAATTGATATATTTGAATACAAAGCCAAGTTTAAGAAGTTCTCTTACAGGTCTCACCAAATCATCTTCCTCGGTATAAAACTGTGGATGAACTTCCATCAATATCTTACAGGGAAATGGTTTGGCGAACATCGGTAACATTCCCTTCAATGCTGTAGTCTCGGCTCCCTCGATATCCATTTTTATGAAATTCGGAATACCCTTGTCCATCATAAAGGCTTCGAGTGTTGTAACTTGCACACCGATTACATCACCCTTTGTATTATGTGTAGGTGTAAGACTATTCAGATTTGTTGCGTCAGACAGATAAAATTTGGCAAATCCTATGGTATCAGAGATAGCCACCTGATGAACAGACACACAATCTTCATAACCGTTAGCCTTTACAGACATACTAAGCAATTCTGTATTCCGCGGGTCAGGTTCTATTGCGTAAACGTGTCCTCTACCATTCTTTACTATAGAGGCCGCAAGTAATGTATTGAAGCCGATATTAGCCCCCAAGTCCACCACCACCATTCCCTTCTGGAGCTCTTGTGTCATTACATAATTAAACTCTGGCTCTCTCGGCCAGACCCCCGGACGATCTTTCCAGTTTCTCATCTTGTGTATTCCACCACCATCTTTCAGAAAGAACATCTTGTGGTTCATCACTCTATTTTCTACTATCTTCATAATTGTGAAATCCTCTTTTTACATTCCGAACAAGCCGGATTTAGTGCTCTATCGTCTATCCAATATGTATAATATGGTTTGTATAATATAAATTCGTGATACTTGACACCCCATTCATCAAATTGTTTTTTTGTCAATTCTGTCCAATCTTTCTTTGTAACAGTACCTCTCGCTGACCAATAGATTATTTTATAACCAGCATCATACAACCTATTTATTTCATCAACCCACTCCGGCCTCGGCGTAGAATTGTGATGATTACCATCGGGCGCTTCAAAAGAAATGGTTCCATCAATGTCAACTATTATCGTTTTTTCCATAGGTATTTTTCCTTAGTTTATTTCTCACAATTTCTTCACCGGGGAACACCGTCCATTGGCCTGTTCCGGCACCCACCTTGGCTGTATGCGCATACTTCGCTATCGTCATAAATCCCTGAGGCTCGATGCTCGCTGATTGGTCGCTTCCGTACATTGACCTGTCGAGCGTAACATGAAACTCGACCATTTCTGCACCCAGTGAGATTGCAATAGCGGAGAACATAAGACCCGGACTATGATTGGAAAACCCTATCCTGTAAGATGGAAAATCATCTCTGAGCGTCTGGATGAAACGCATATTCATTTCTTCCGGCGGTGTAGGATAGGTAGATGTGCATGCAAGAATGTATTCAATCTGTGGCCCAAGATATTTCACACACGCTTCTACTTCTTCTTTGGTTGACATTCCTGTAGAAATAACCACTGGAATATCTGTTTTCTTTATTGCCTCAAGCAACTCAAAATTAGTAATAAGAGCGGATGGCACTTTTATGTATGGTGGATTGTATTGAGCCATAAATTCTACAGATACAGGATCCCATACACTTGAGAACCAACCGATTTCTTTATAGCAACACAGCTGATGTATTTCATCATACTGTTCCTTTCCAAATTCAAGGCCCATTTTCTGTTCCCTGTTAGTTGTGCCCCACGGTGATTCGCGTGGTTTGTCCAGTTCTTCTTTTGTATAGACGATATCAATCGTCCTCTTTTGAAACTTCACATAATCAATGTCACACACAGATGCAAATCGTATCAGTTTCTTGGCTATATTGATATCACCGTTATGGTTGATACCAATATCTCCGACCAATATAACTTTATTTTGCATTTTTAATCCTCCCCGGTGGATGTTTAGGCTTTGTGTATGATTTACTATCCCATTCCTCCAGCCAACCTACCACTTTTATTCTTTTCTCACTGAATTTCGGCAGATAATTCTTATTTGATATTTCGTGGAGAAATCTTTTATAATTATGAAGGGGTGCTACATACCATATTGCCTCTTTCCTTGATATTCTAAGCAGCTCATCTATCTGTCGCTGAAAATCCGTATTGACGAGTTTTAGTATAGATGATTTGGCTATCAGGGAATGAAAGGTATCATTCTTGAACATCGGCATTGTTTTTCCATCCCAGTATTTCACGGTTATTTCAAGGATTGATGTGTATCTACCGAAAATATCTTTCACTTCTTCATTATCTATATCAAGACTTATTATGTGATTGAAACCGTTTTTTCTTCCTACATATTCACACCAACACGATCCTGCTCCAAAGTCAAGGATGCGGTCTGTCTTGTGCCCTCGATATGTATGACGCCAGAAATCCTCCCACCTTTTGGAGTATTTGTCGATATCAACAAACTCCATCCACCGTTTCATTCCCTTCTTGTCAATGTTTTTGAACATCTCTCTCTGTGTTTTTGTTATATACTTTATTCCCATTAGTCTGCCGTCGGCACTCCCCAAAATGCACACTTATGTCCGCAAAATGGTATCTCTGCCCTTCTTCCCTCCACATGAAGTTTTTTCATTCTCATTCTTTTTTCGCAATTCCAGATTTCGTCCAGTGATTGATCTTTTATGTTGCCGAGGATCAATTCACCATCTGGATCAAATCTGACACAACACGATACATTACCAAACCTGTCGATGGCCAGATGATTGAGAAAATCGAGACAGATACCGTGTTCTGGAACAGTAGGCGTTTTTCTGTAGCCTACAGAACCCTTTGGTAAATGTAATGTCCTTCTCACTCGCACGGCCTTTATAGATGCCCACTTGTTCTCATCTATCTTTCCCACAAACCTGAGCGTGGTATATGGTTTTGTGCTTCCCTTTAGAAAAAGAAAATCCCTGACGATAAAATATAATTTATTCTCTATATCCGATCTTTCATTTTCTATTATTGAGATTGATAGTGTGTCAAGATTGCCTATTATTTCACTTGCCTTCTCTTTGAGTAGTAATCCGTTTGTGACGATATTTGTGATACAGTGGGGAAACAGTTTCACCGCATCACCAAATCTCGGATATACCAGTGGCTCACCATTATTGTGAAGCTGAACCATAATACCAGCCGGAACTTCTCTCGACACCTTCTCAAGAAGCTCAAAAGGAATGTCACCGTAATTCTGATCACCGTAAAGTTTTTCTCTTTCTCTACGACCACACATCCAGCATGCTTTATTGCACCTGCTTGATAATTCGATATTCACATATCCTAAACCGTTTAGCATATCAAAACCCCTTTGACAGCCAGCCGCCGTCCACCACTATTGTTTGCCCAGTAATATAACTGGATGCCTCCGATGCCAAGAAGATAGCGGGCCCCACTATTTCTTCGGGTTTACCGTATCTCTGTAAAACCATCCTATCTATTCTCTTTTGTCTCTCTATCGGATCATCATATCCTTTGCGTGTCATATCAGTGAGGATGTAGCCGGGACAGATAGCATTCACTCTGACATTATATTGACCCCAATCCCTTGCAAGAAATCTTGTCATTCCTACCATACCCGATTTGCTTATTCCGTAGGCTGGATTACCCGGTGTGCTCACAAACGCTCCAATGCTCGCGATATTTATGATGGAGCCTGTCCTATATCTTATCATATTTTCGGCTACAAACTGTGAAAGCTTGAAAGGAGCAACCAAATTTGTATTCAATGTTTCCTCGAAATATTTATATGGATAGCGCTCAGAAGATACAGGGCCCCTTGTAATTCCGGCACAGTTTATCAGAACATCAATTTTGCCGAATTGTTTGATGATGCTGTCAACGCACTTCCGCATAATTTCTGTATCGGTAATATCACCAATGGTCACCCATTCATTGTCGCTTATTTTCGTAATATCCTCATTTCTCACTATTCGTATAGTAATAGCCCCAGCATCATAAAATCCTTTTGCTATAGCAAAACCGATGCTGCCTTCTTTCCTGCTACCTGTTATCACTGTCACCTTTTTTGTCACATCAAACATATGTTACCTCCAAGTTTTCGGTTGCTTTTACATTCGGGGATTTTGTCCAAATATAAAATTTTATGTCAGGGTATCTGCTAACTATATCGTGAAAAGTATCAACCATCCGTATTCGTTTTGCCTTCTCTTTCAGATAAGCCGATGTTTTCTGAAAAAGATAATCCCCCTCATAAAAATCCAGACCCACGATATACATTTTTGCTGGCGCTACATATCTACAGGCATTCTCAAGAGCATAATGTGATAAATTGATATACTTATATCTTCCAAAAAAATCTGCCATTTCTTCTGGAGCGACATAATAGTTTACACCGTAGCTGGTCAGTTTTGCTATTGTGTCTCTGTAGAGATATTTGTCCTTCTCCCTGACTACAAAATATACACTGTTTATATTGAATTTTTTATATATATCCGGCGGCAAGGTTTCTTCGGGGATTTTATTTATTACCTGTCCTATTTTCTTTTTCCTGAAAATGTCAGCGAAGTGATTTAGCTCTTTACTACAGTTGTTGAATACAACACAGTTATCAAAGTTGGAGCCCACTTCCGGTAAATATCTTATGCTCTCGCCGCTTGCCACAATACCAAACGATTTCATTTTTTCATCCTCACCCAATATTCTGAAATTTCTATATCTAGCGGGCCGTGTATATCCCGGCCTGTCACCCACGGCCTGATTATCGGTTTACATCTCTTTCCCATCCACCACCACGGCATCGGGCCCGACCGTTCTTTCACACAATTCTTTCTGAATGTCCACACACCCTGATCATAGAAATAAGCCTTCGGGTATGATTGTCTGTTCGTATGTGCTTCTCTTTCTTCTTTTCCATATGTTTCAAGTAAACCATCTTCACCTATCTGTAATGCTCTCATCGGATGATCGTCCTGTGCTTCCCACACAGACATCACGGAGTCCAAGTCTGGATTGTTTTCCAGCATTTCAATGCTCTCCGTAATAAGCTCTGATGTGACCATTACTGTATTGCCCAGAAGAACGGTTACTATCTGTAAATTTGGACACAATCCATTTTCAAGAAATTCTACACAATCTTTTATAACATCGCCGTGATTTACATCATCCCCTCTCAAGTGCTCTGGCCGAGAAAGCCATCCACACTCCAACGCCTCGGCTATTTTTTGTATATCTTCGCTGTCAGTTGATACATATACAGTATCTACTTTTGGTGATTTCTGTGCAGCTATGATTGGATAAAAAACAATCGGCATACCATAAATAGCAGTCATATTTTTATTATTCGGCCCTTTCCGTGCCGTTACTATTGTTATGTTCTTCGCGCTCATAATGACATTCCTTTATACATTGTAATAAACCTTCACCAAAATCTATGGATTGTTCCGCGTTCACTCTTGTTACAGGTTCCAGAACAAATGAATATGGTGTTGTTTTGTAATGCTGGTATCTATCTGGATTGTCCACATAGACCACATTTATTTTTTTCCCGAGCATTTCTTCGACTATTTTGAAAAGACTTTCGGTGGTGATTGCCGCACAGCCAGTTATCAATACGGGCTTGTTGAGATAGTTTTCTGATAGTGTTACATCTACCGTAATTCTGGAAGCATCCTCTACGTGAATAAACTCCCTTCTCTCATCGGGTGTGCCGTCAAAATAGTATGTATCACTGTTCATCAATGTTCTACAGATATCCGATATCCTGTTCCATTCATTTGCCCCCGGCCCATACAGGCTACCATACCGTGTAACAACATAATCCAGACCGTAAAGAGAATTATACTCTTTACACAATTCTTCCCCGGCCAATTTTGATATTTTGTAGAATGAACCATATCGTCCACTGACATAGACAGTACTGGCAAAAACAAATTTTTTGATGTGATTGTATTTGGCTGCCTCAAGGCATTGGATTGTTCCCAAAAGATTTGTGTCGAAG
>Ga0316617_100000548_pt1 | contig 10334 bp, 6 predicted proteins | sample OWC_Aug_M1_C1_D2_FD_207801 | JGI IMG/M metagenome (GOLD analysis project Ga0316617, IMG submission 207801) | Wetland soil microbial communities from Old Woman Creek delta, Ohio, United States - OWC_Aug_M1_C1_D2_B | ecosystem: Environmental > Terrestrial > Soil > Wetlands | place: USA: Ohio... | reverse complement strand
GGTGCAGAACTTCAAAGTGCGCTGGATGCCACTGCTCACTCTGACGGGCGGAAAATGATAGGCCACCACCAAGAGCCGTCTGTTTACCGTCATGTTTCCTTGTCGCCTTCTCGTGACGCTGTCAAATTTGTAGTTGACACAAAGATTCTGGGGATTCTCTGGATAACCATCAAATCTTCGTGGACCTTCATAGAAATGATTCAAATTGGGCGCATGTTAATTCCCGACCAAGCCAAATCCTCTTCTTTCGGTGCATCTTCCGGTTCACGGGGCGCACTTCTCCCCGCAGGAAATGGATTCGCTGACGCGTGAGCGACATGTCGGCCCGCGACAGAATGCATTGGTTGGACTCCACAATCATTCGTTTTTCTTCCAATTCGTGCCCAAACAACCTGAGAGCCATCCCAAAGTTCTCCAAAGCGCTACTCACCGCTCGCGATCACGGCAGAAACTGCCATCGAATCGAGTTCCAAAACTGCACCCAAGAGGAGTACCTTCGAAGAGAATTCCGCAAGACAACCACGCCGACTCAGGACCTCATCCAGAAGGGATAGCACCGCTGTTTTCGTTTCCAAGCCCACGTCCAACGATGTCAGGCTTGGCTCGGGGAATTATAGGCGGAGAATGTGGTTCCGACCGTGAGATACCCCACAGTGAGGCGTCTATGAAAGACCCAAACCCATGCGGTACTTGACGCCTCTTCCTGGACTGATTTCCCCCGCTGCGAACCGTGGTGCCAGCCCCCTGGGCGGAATAGGCTCAGGCGGGTGCCGCAGAGATCGTTTTGATCTTCCCGGATTTGAAGAATGACAACCCAAGCTATATGGAGTTTGTGGGGGGCTGACGAACTGTGGGCAGGCGGTGGGGAACGCAACGCGTTGTCCATGGCTTGTCTATCCACGCCATACTCAGAAGCCAGCACCGCCAGGGTCTTGCCCCCGCGCCAAAGCCCCGATCGCCACTTCTTCCTTCAATTGCACGTTGTGTTGCTTGCGCTTTGTGCCAGTACTTCACGTCCCTTTCAACGGGCCGACGGCTCCATTCCGCGTCTCTCCGCCAACAGTCAGCAGACGGCCAACGACCGTGAATTAGTTCACAGGCGACGTCAGTGAACCTGGATAGAATCTGTATCAGCACTCTGACAACCTGACCAACTCCACCCACCCCCAGATGATCCGGAATCTCCTTTCCAGCCGGGTAGTCAGGGAAGGTGTCGCGTTGCCATGGGCAACAAGGGACGGGTTTCGGGTTCGGCACGATCAACAGGGCATCAAAGGACAACGATGAACCGGATGTTCACTCACTGGCTGTACTGGCGACCTCTCGCACGAGCACTGTTTGATTCAGCCTTCCTCGTTGTCGGTGCCCTCATTGGCTTGGGGTGGGCTAGCAGCGGCTTGCCGATCAATCATAGACAGGTCGTTCTGTTCGGTCTGATCTATGTGGCTGTCGCCATGTTGATTACCGCGCTGCTGGGCATAAATCAGCGCATCAACCCGCGAACTGCCATTGGGCCGCGAACCCAAATACTCTTCTCGGTCTATCTTTCGTTTCCGATTGCCTATCTCATCGATGTTCTGTTCTTCGTCCGGTTCGATCGTGAATTGCTCTACCTTTCCATCATGGCAGCGGTGTTCGGGGTGCTTGTCTCACGCATCGGAAGTTCAGGCTCGCGCGATTCGGAGCTCGCGAAGCGTCGAATACTGGTTTTCGGAACAGGCTCCAAGGCAATTGAAGTCAGGGACGCACTCAGGAAAGCGGATAAGAATGCCATTATCGTCGGCTTTTTTGCCGGGCCCAATGAGAACGACTCGATCATTCAGGGGAGCCGTCTGGTTGCGCAGGGCGGGAATCTGCTCGACACCGCAATCGCACTGGAAGCAGATGAAATTGTCATCGCCTTGTCTGAACGACGCGGGGGTTCCATGCCCATGCGCGAACTTCTGGATTGCCGTCTGAATGGAATCCGCGTTCTCGACCTGGCCAGTCATTTCGAGAGGACGCTCGGCCAGATCCGCCTGGACTCACTTTACGCTGGCTGGCTCATTTTCGGTGAGGGCTTCAGTCAAGGCGTCGTTCGCTCAGTCGTGAAGCGAACCTTTGACATCATTGCCTCGCTCATTTTGCTGATCATCGGGGCACCGGTGATGGTTGTCACCGCGTTGCTGATCGGACTGGAAACCGGCTTCCCACTCCTCTACCGGCAGGAACGAGTCGGGCATAACGGACGCTTATTCACTGTCATCAAGTTCCGCAGCATGCGCCAGGACGCCGAGAAGCATGGAAAGCCCGTCTGGGCGTCATCATCTGATGATCGTGTGACAAAGGTTGGACGCATCATCCGCAAACTGCGCATCGACGAACTGCCACAACTCTATTGCGTCCTCAAGGGTGACATGAGTCTTGTTGGCCCACGCCCGGAACGGCCCTTCTTTGTCGATCAACTGACCCGGGAGATACCGTTCTACGCGGTCAGGCACAGCGTCAAGCCCGGGTTGACCGGCTGGGCTCAGGTTTGTTATCACTATGGCGCATCTGCCGAGGATGCAGCGGCGAAACTGCAGTACGACCTATACTACGTGAAGAACCACTCTCTGTTTCTTGACCTCGTCGTGATCTTCGAAACAGTCGGAGTTGTACTGACAGGCAAAGGTGCGCAATAGACCACGGTTCCACGGCGCCTTTCATCGCGTCGTTTGCTGACTGAGCCATGAATCACGAAACGGCATCGCTCATCGCATGGAGTATGGGCACCGCAGCAGTCAGCTACGGACTGCTCGCTGTCCACCTCATTTCTCTGGGCCAGGACTGGCGTGGCAATCGGCGCGTTCAGGCAATGCTGGCGTCCGTCGTTCTCGCGGCGCTTTGGGCAATCGCTGGCACTCTGTTTGCTCTGACCGGCAAGAGTATTCTGTTTGTATCGAGCGTTCTGCTCGATACCCTGCGCTATGGCGCCTGGTACGTCTTCCTGATCCTTCTGCTTTCTCCACCCGAAACAGATCGACGCCCTGATCGGATCGTTCCCGTCTGGCTGATTATTGCAGGCTGGGCAATGGTCACCGCCGGTATCGGATTGCATCTGGCGATTTCCATGCGTTTTCTGCAGGCGTCCCAATGGGTGAAGACGGAACTTGTCCTGGGGCTGGGGCTGGCCGTCGTCGCCTTGATTCTTCTGGAGCAGGTCTTCCGGAACGTAACGGACGATGCGCGCTGGAATGTCAAACCGCTTTGCCTGGCACTGCTCGGGCAATTCGGCTTCGATCTCTATCTCTATTCGGATGGGCTCTTATTCAGCCGGATCGATGCCGACGCCTTTGCGATACGCGGATTCGTCCATGCACTGGTCATCCCGCTGCTTCTCGTCGCCACCGTTCGTAGCCGCGACTGGAAGACAAAGATCCAACTTTCGCAGAAGGCTGCGTTCCACACGGCCACGCTTGTGTTTGCGGCTCTCTATCTTCTGCTCATGGCTTCCGTCGGCTATTACGTCCGTTTCTTCGGTGGCGACTGGGGACGCGCACTTCAGTTTTCTCTGTTGTTCGTCTCGATGCTGTTCCTCGGGGTGCTGGTCTTTTCAGGCTCGATGCGGGCAAAACTTCGCGTCCTGGTGGCGAAGCATCTCTTCAGGTATCGCTACGACTATCGTGAGGAATGGTTGCGATTCACACAAACCCTGTCATCACAAGACTCTCCCCGAGCCATTGGGCAGCAGACCATCCGCGGCCTTGCCAACCTTGTCGAGAGTCCGGCAGGCGGCCTGTGGCTCAAGGAAGCCGGGCAGAACGTCTACAGGATGGCCGGAAGATGGAACATTCCGGCCATTGACGTCTCCGAAGACGGCGATTCATCCCTCTGCCGCTTTCTGGTCAACAGGGGCTGGGTCATCAACCTCGAGGAGTATCGGACGGCGCCGGGGCGCTATGCCGGATTGGAAATCCCGGAGTGGGTGTATCGCATTCCGAACACCTGGCTGATTGTCCCGCTGATGGTCAGTCACGAAATGACCGGCTTCGTGATCATTGCGAGCGCCCGAACACGCATCGACGTGAATTGGGAAGTGAATGACCTGCTCCGCACGGCCGGCTGCCAGGCAGCAGGTTTTCTGGCGCGGATGCAAGCCACGGAAGCCCTCCTCGAAGCCAGGAAGTTCGATGCATTCAACAGGATGTCGGCGTTTGTAGTGCATGATCTCAAGAATATCGTTACCCAACTTTCCCTGATGCTGCGCAATGCCGAACGCCACCGGGACAACCCCGAGTTTCAGCAGGACATGCTGATTACCGTAGAGCATTCGGTTGAACGCATGCGCCAGTTGATGATGCAACTCCGTGAAGGCACGAAGCCGCCGGGAACGGCATGCGGCGTGCAACTTACCGATGTCATCGAGCGTGTTCGCCAGAGTAAAATGAAGCAAGGGCGCATAGTTGAGACGAGGATAGGCGAACCGTTGACGACGCGCGGTCATGAGGAAAGACTGGAGCGCGTCATCGGTCATCTTGTTCAAAATGCGCTGGACGCCACAGCCGAAGATGGCAGGGTTTGGGTTTCGCTGAAGCGGCGAGGTGACCGGGCGGTTGTTGAAGTCGGTGACACGGGGCATGGAATGACCGAGGAATTCATTCGGGATCACCTCTTCAAGCCCTTCCAGAGCACGAAACAGGCGGGGATGGGCATCGGCGCTTACGAAAGCGCACAGTACATACGCGAAATGGGCGGCGAATTGCAGGCTGAAAGCCAGGAAACGATAGGGACGCGGGTAACGATGATTCTTCCTTTGCTTGACGCAGGAACAAGATCCGATCTGCACGATACGGAGCAGGCATGACCGGCGAAAAGCTGCGTCCGCTGCTGATTGTCGAAGACGACGTGGCGCTGCAGAAGCAGCTGCGCTGGTCTTTCGACAAATTCGAGGCGTTGACCGCAAGCGACCGCGAAAGCGCCCTGACGCAACTTCATCGTCACAGTCCGGCGGTCGTGACCATGGACCTTGGACTGCCACCCGACGCGGATTCGGTCTCCGAGGGCTTTCTGCTCCTTGAGCAGATTCTTGCCGCCGCCCCCGATACGAAAGTCATCGTGCTTACCGGCCAGAACGACCAGGCCAACGCATTGCGTGCAATTGCGCTCGGCGCCTACGACTTCTTCGCCAAGCCGTTCGAACCCGAACTCCTGACACTGACGATAGATCGGGCCTTCAGGCTGTTCGACCTACAGCAGGAAAACCGGCGACTCCAGGCCATGCAGCAGCCGGCTGCTCTCGCCGGCCTGCTGACCCGGGACAGCGAAATGTTGCGTGCGTGCCGGACAATCGAAAAGGTCGCAAGTACCAATGCGACGATCCTCCTGCTCGGCGAGAGTGGCACCGGCAAGGAGGTTCTCGCCCGCGGACTACACGAAGCGTCAAACCGCAAGGGAGAGCGCTTTGTGGCAATCAACTGCGCTGCCATTCCGGACACTCTTCTTGAAAGCGAATTGTTCGGCTACGAAAAGGGCGCGTTCACCGGTGCCGGCAAGACGACCCAGGGCAAGATCGAATCGGCCGGTGGCGGAACGCTGATGCTGGACGAAATCGGCGACCTGCCCCTGGCGTTGCAGGCAAAACTGCTGCGTTTCCTGCAGGAGCGGGTCGTCGAACGACTTGGCGGACGCCAGGAAATTCCTGTCGACGTCCGCATTGTCGGGGCCACGCATCAGGATCTGAAAGCGCTTATCAAGGAGGGGCTTTTCCGCGAAGACCTATACTATCGACTGGCCGAGATCGTCGTTACCATTCCCCCTCTGCGTGCCCGAAAGGGTGATCCGGCCCTTCTCGCCCACGCGTTCGTCCGCCGGTTCGCGGCTGAGTATAATCGTGCAAACATCAGCCTGTCCGAAGATGCCCTGCGGGCAACCGAAGCTTATGGCTGGCCAGGAAACGTTCGCGAGCTGGAAAACTGCATCAAGCGCGCGGTTATCATGGCTGAAGGCCAGCAAATCACCCGCGCAGATCTCGGCCTGGACATGGCAGCCGAAGATGGTGATGGCTACATAGATCTACGCCACGTTCGCGATGAGGCGGAGAGGGGTGCCGTGGTCACCGCGCTTGGCAGAGCCAACGGCAATGTGGTGCGTGCCGCCGAGTTGCTGGGAGTCAGCCGCCCTACCCTATATGACATCATGCATCGCCTGGGGCTCAAGTAACCCGCAGACATACCGGAAAACGAATGTTGAAAAAGCCAGCCATCTACCTTCGCGTCACCCTCGCCGCACTTCTTGTGACGACCCTGTTTGCCGGGTGTGACGCCAGAGATCCCGATTCGCTCATCGCGTCAGGAAAGGACTACCTTGCGAAGAACGACAGCAAAGCTGCCGTCATCCAGTTCAAGAACGCGCTGCAAAAGAATCCGAACCTCGGCGAGGCACGCTTCCTTCTCGGCAAGGCGTTGCTCGCAGCTGGCGATCCTCAAGGCGCGGAACTCGAGTTGAGAAGGGCACTTGACCTCAAGTATGCCCCCGAGCTGGCAATTCCCCTGCTGGCCCAAGCCCTCCTCCGCAATGACCAGGCAAAAAAGGTTGTCGACGAGTTCTCCCGGACGGAGCTGCCTGGCGAAGCAAAGGCCAACCTCAATACGACACTGAGTCTTGCCTACCAGGTGCTGGGCAACGTTGAAGCGTCCAAGGCCGCGCTGGCCGCCGCGCTGGCTGCCCAGCCGGATTTTGCACCCGCACTCATTGTCGAAGCCAGAGGCAAGGCAGCGGACAGGGACATTTCGGGTTCCCTGGCGACTGTCGACCGCATACTGGCGAGAGAACCAGCAAATCACGAAGCGCTGATGCTCAAGGGTTCTCTACTTGCCCTCACGGGTGATCAGGACGGCGCTATCCGGCTATACAAGATGGCCCTTCAGAGCCGGCCGGACTTCATTCCAGCGCACTCGGCAATAATCTCTGCTCTGATGCAGAAAGGGGCCGCTGAGGATGCCGGACAGCAACTGGAAGCTCTCAAGAAGTTTGCCCCCAATCATCCCCAGACGATTTATCTCGAAGCGCAGATGGCATACCAGCGCAAGGAGTACAGAACCGTGCGGACTCTGGCGCAGCAACTGCTGAAGTCCGCGCCGAACGACCCGACTGCACTGCAACTTGCCGGCGCGGCCGAGTATCAACTTGGCGCGTATTTTCAGGCCGAGTCCTACCTCAACAAGGCCCTGCAACTGGCACCAGACCTGCGGCTTGCGCGCGGTCTGTTGATAACGAACTATCTGCGCGCCGGTCAACCTGCCAAAGCACTCTCCACCCTGCAACCGGTACTGGGCAAGATCGAGGAGGATCCGGACTTTCTGGTGCTGGTCGGAGAGGTCTACCTGCAAGCCGGCGATCCAAAGAAAGCCGAGGAGTATCTCAACAGAGCCAGCAAGCTCGATCCGAATGACCTGACGAAGCGAACGGCCGTGGCAGTTGCCCATATGGCTCAAGGGAGGGTCACCGAAGCCGCAAGCGAATTTGAACAAATATCACGTGTCGATGAGGGGATCACTGCAGATCAGGCGCTCATCGCTTCCCATCTGCATCGCAATGAACTGGACAAGGCTCTGAGCGCCATAGACACCCTCCAGAAGAAGAAGCCTGACGATCCTGCGACCTATAGCTTGCAGGGACGTGTCCTGCTGGCCAAGAAGGACAACGCGGCTGCTCGCCAGAGCTTCGAGAGGGCCGTAGCAATGAATCCTGCCTATATACCCGCAGTTGCCAGCCTGGCATCAATGGACATGGCTGAAGGGAATCCCGCCCGGGCGCGCAAACGCTTTGAGGAAGTACTGGCGGCAGATCCAAAGAATATGCCCGCGTTGCTCTCGCTGGCCAAACTGACCACGGCGACGGGCGGCGCCGCTGCCGATTCCCTAATGTTGATCAAGAAATCAGTCAGCGCAAATCCCGACGTATTGGCCCCCAGACTGGCATTGATTGACTTCTACATGGCAAACGACGAACCGAAGAAGGCCGATTCTGCCGCGCAGGAAGCGCTCGCAGCGATCCCTGACAAACCCGAACTGCTGGATGCCGCCGGGCGTGCCCAAGCAAGAGCCGGAGAAGTCAACAAGGCCTTGGCCACCTATGGAAAACTGGCCGCGGTGCAGCCATCCTCGCCACTTCCATATCTGCGCATGGCAGACATTCAGCTAAACAACAAGAACACGGATGAGGCCGTCAAGAACTTGCGCAAGGCGCTGGAGATCAGGCCCGATGTGTTCGAGGCGCAGCGAAAGCTTGTCCAGATACTGTTGGATCAAGGCAAGACCATCGATGCGCTTGCCATTGCTCGGGAGATCGAAGGGCAGCGCCCGAACGAGGCGGTTGGTTACATACTTGAAGGTGATATTCATGCCTCCGAAAAGCGTTGGTCAGATGCCGCAGTCGCCTACAGGAACGGAGTCCGCCATGCACCCGCATCGGAGCTTGCCATAAAGCTGCACAGAGCCCTGCTATCCGCCGGAAAAACTACCGATGCTGACAAGGCTGCCAACTCCTGGCTGAAGGACCACCCGAAGGATGTTGCATTCCGCCTCTACTCGGGCGATCTCGCGACGGCGCGGAAGGACTACCCGGCTGCCGTGCATTACTATCGTGCAGCAGTCGACATCCAGCCAGAGAATGCGCTCGCCCTCAACAATCTGGCATGGGTTTCCGGGCAGATGAAATCCCCGAAGGCTCTGGAATACGCAGAAAAGGCCAACAGACTCGCTCCTAACCAGCCGGCATTCATGGACACGCTGGCCATGCTGATGGCAGAGCAAGGGGACACCGCGGGCGCGATCGAACTCCTGCTCAAGGCACTGAAGCTTGCTCCGCAGGCTGCTGAAATTCGCCTTAATCTGGCCAAGATCCTGATCCGTGCTGGGCGCAATGATGATGCCCGTGTGGAACTCGATGCCCTCGCCAAGCTGGGCAACAAATTCTCCGAACACGCTGAAGTAAGGCGCTTGCAGGGGACACTCTAGATTTTTTCAAACACAAGACGAGAAAGATGATGAAAACCATTGCTGTTGTCGGACTGGGTTATGTGGGACTTCCGTTGGCGGTTGAATTCGGCAAGAAATTCCGTACCATCGGTGTCGACCTGTCTGCCGAGAAGGTCGCGTGCTACAAACAGCATTTCGACCCGACCGGCGAGGTAAGCACCGAAGACCTCAAGGCTGCCACCCTGCTCGAGATGGGAACCGACCCAAGTGCGTTGAAAGAAGCCGATTTCGTGATCGTCGCGGTGCCCACTCCGGTCGACGACGCACATCAGCCCGATTTCAGTCCGCTGGTCAGCTCCTCGCGCGCCGTTGGCCAGAATCTGAAGCAGGGAGCAATCGTTGTGTACGAGTCGACGGTGTATCCGGGAGCCACCGAGGAAGTCTGCATTCCCATCCTTGAGCAATACTCGGGCAAGAAATGGAAGACCGACTTCTTTGTCGGCTATTCTCCCGAGCGCATCAATCCCGGCGACAAGGAACGTACCGTCACCAAGATCGTCAAGGTGGTCTCGGGCGACACCCCCGCGACGCTGGCAACAGTCACCGAGATCTACGGAAGCGTGATCAAGGCCGGCGTCTTCCCGGCTTCCTGCATCAAGGTAGCGGAAGCCGCGAAGGTCATCGAAAACACTCAGCGCGACCTCAACATCGCCCTGATGAACGAACTGGCCATCATCTTCGACAAGATCGGAATCGATACGCTCGAGGTTCTTCAGGCAGCCGGAACGAAGTGGAATTTTCTGCCCTTCCGCCCCGGCTTGGTCGGTGGCCACTGCATCGGTGTCGATCCCTACTATCTGACCCACAAGGCCCAGAAACTTGGCTACCATCCCGAAGTAATCCTGGCTGGTCGCCGTATCAATGACGGAATGGGTAAATTTGTAGCCGAACAGACGATCAAGCAACTGGTGCGGAGAGGTCATCCGGTCAAGGACTCCCCGATCATCGTTCTGGGTCTTACATTCAAGGAAGACTGTCCCGATCTGCGCAACTCACGGGTCATCGACGTCATTCGCGAGTTGGAATCCTACGGCGCCAGAGTCATTGTTCATGACCCGGTGGCGGACGCAAAGGAGGCGTTTCACGAGTATAAAGTCGATCTCCGTGCCTGGGACGATCTGCCCAAGGCTGGAGCCATTGTTGCCGCGGTCAACCATCGCGAATTCAAAGATCGGCCAGTTGGCGACTTCTTGTCTAAACTCGAAAAAGATGGTGTGATAACCGACGTAAAGAGCATGTTCGAAACTGCAGCCTTTGCCGGATCGGGTGTTGAACTCTGGCGTCTGTAAGGGGGGGTCCAAGATGAAGCGCACAAGGTTTTATCAGCACCTTCCC
>Ga0316617_100000547_pt1 | contig 10353 bp, 8 predicted proteins | sample OWC_Aug_M1_C1_D2_FD_207801 | JGI IMG/M metagenome (GOLD analysis project Ga0316617, IMG submission 207801) | Wetland soil microbial communities from Old Woman Creek delta, Ohio, United States - OWC_Aug_M1_C1_D2_B | ecosystem: Environmental > Terrestrial > Soil > Wetlands | place: USA: Ohio... | reverse complement strand
TGGACACGGCGGGGGTCGCGCCCGCCCACCGCCGGCTCATCGCCCTGATGCGGGCCGTCCGCAAGGTCCCCGGCGTCAAGAAGGTCTTCGTCCGCAGCGGCATCCGCTACGACCTGGCCCTCGAATGCCCCGATTACATCCAGGAGCTCGTCCGCCACCACGTTTCCGGCCTGCTCAAGATCGCGCCCGAGCACGTCTCGGACAAGGTCCTGCGGCTGATGGGGAAGAGCGGCGGCCGGCGGCGCCTCGACGAGTTCCGCGGACTGTTCGAGGCCGTCGCCGCGAAGACGGGCGGCCGGCCCCAGCACCTCAAGTACTACTTCATGGTCGCCCATCCCGGGACGACCGAGAAGGAAGCCCGCGAGCTGGCCGATTTCCTGCGCGAGCTCGAGCGGAGCGGGGAGAAGCCGGTCGAGGGCGTCCAGATCTTCACGCCGACGCCCATGACCCGCTCGACCTGCATGTACCACACAGGCTTGGATCCCATCACCGGCGAGGCGGTCTACGTCCCCCGGCCATACGCGGAGAAGAAGGCCCAGAAGCGGATGGTAAGGGGTCAAACCTAAACTTTTTCACTTTTGTTGCTATCGTCTCAGAGGATTTCGCTGAACGCTCTGCAAAAAGTGAAAAAGTTTAGGTTTGACCCCATATCAGCGAGCCCTTGAGCTTGATGTCCCGCGACGAGCGGCCGACCAGGATCTCGAATTCTCCCGGCTCGACGACCTTCTTCATCTTCGCGTCGAGCATCGACAGCTCCTCGGATCCGAGGTCGAACGTTACCGTGACCGACGCGCCGGGCTCCAGAAAGACCTTGCGGAATCCTTTGAGCTCGAGAACGGGGCGCGCGACCGAGGCCAGTTTGTCGTGCACATAGAGCTGGACGACCTCTGCCCCCGCCCGCTTTCCGACATTCGTGACCTGGCACGAGACCCGGGCCGTCCCGCCGGCCGGCATCTCCTCCGGCGCGACGGTCAGATCGCCGTACCCGAACTCGGTAAAGCTCAGCCCGAACCCGAACGGGAAGAGCGGGTCGCCTGAAAGGTCGAGATATCCGTCGAACCGTCCCGTCGGCTTGTGGTTGTAGACGAGCGGTAGCTGCCCGGCCGCCAGCGGGAACGTGACCGGCAGCCGTCCCGCCGGATCCGCCTCCCCCCACAGGACGTCGGCGACCGCCCGGCCGCCTTCCTCGCCGGGATACCAGGCCATGAGGACCGCGTCGGCCGCATCGATCCATTCGGACATCGCGACGGCGCTCCCGCCGTAGATGACGACGACCGTCGGCGTGCCCGTCGCCGCGACACGCCGGATCATCTCCGCCTGCCCGCCGGGCAGGCGGATGTCGGCCCGGTCCCGCGCCTCGCCCTCTTCGATACCGGCCGCGACGACGGCGATGTCCGATGCGCCCGCGAGCCGGACGGCTTCCCCGGTCCCGTCCTCGCCTCCCGCCTTCCGGCCGCAGCCTTTGGCGTAGCGGACGCTCGCCCCCGGCCCGGACCGCTCGCGGATCCCGTCGAGGAGCGAGACCTTGCGGACACCCGGCCCACTGTACCCGCCGAGCCTCGCCTCGACCGCGTCCGGGCCGATGACGGCGATCCTCGACCTCCCGCCGTTCCCGAGCGGCAGGATCCCGCCCCCGTTCTTCAGCAGGACGACCGACTCCCGCGCGGCTCTCCTCGCCAGGGCCCGGTGGACGTCGAGCCCGCTTTCTCTCTCCGCTTCGGTCGGATCGACGAACGGATCCTCGAACAGCCCCAATTCCATCTTGGCCCGCAGCACCCGGCGGACGGCGTCGTCGACCCGGGATGCGCCGACGCTCCCCCCGGTTATGGCCGGGCCGAAGAGAGAAGCGTGCCCGATTTCCGTTTGGAAGACGACGTCGAGACCGCTCTCCCAGGCCTGGCGCCCCGACTCGGGATAGGAGTCCGCCGTCAGGTGGAGGCTGAACGCGCCGCCGACCGAGCAGGCGTCCGAGATGACGAAGCCCCGGAACGCCCACTCGCCCTTGAGGATGTCCGTGAGGAGCCGGGGATTCATCGAGCACGGCACCCCGTCCCACGAGTTGTAGGAGGTCATGATCGACCGCGCCCCGCCTTCCCCGATCGCCGCGAGAAAAGGCGGAAAGTCGATCTCGCGCAAGTATCTTTCGCCGTCGGCGACGGGATAGCTGTCCCGGCCGCCGGCGCCGACGTTGGCGACGAAGTGCTTGGGTGTCGCGACGACGCCGCGCTCCTCGAAGGCTCGGACGAAGGCGACGGCCAGCCGCGACGCCAGGAACGGGTCCTCGCCGTATGTCTCCTCGACCCGGCCCCACCGGACGTCGCGGGCGATGTTGATGACCGGCGACAGGACCTGGCGGATGCCCCGGCTCCGTGTCTCCGCGGCGATCGCGCCCGCGACCTCGCTCATGAGCCCGGGGTCCCATGTCGCGGCCAATCCGATCGCCTGGGGGAACTCGGTCGCGTCCGGACCCACGAGGCCGTGGAGGGCTTCCTCGAAGGGGACGATCGGTATCCCGAGCCTCGTCTCGTCGACGAAGAACTTCTGGATGGCGTTGAGCTTTTCGGCCGTGCTCCCGGCATCCGCGACACTCCGGACCTGAAGACCGAAGATGCCGTCCTTCCAGGCCTCTTTTCCCGCGTCGAGATCGCCGGCGACCATGAACAGCTGGCGGAACTTTTCCTCGAGTGTCATCCGTGCGAGGAGATCTTCGACGCGCCGGTCGATCGACAGCTTGGGATCGCGGTAGGGAAGTCCGGCCCGTTCCGGCGCAGGCCCCCGGCCGCACGCCGCGACCCCGGCGATCAATAGCGCGCACAGATAGATCCGCCGCCTCGGATTCGTCGTTCGCATGCCGGGATTCTAGCGCTAATTGCCGAGCTTGAACAGGGCCCGGAAGGCCGGGTCCTTCCGGATCGGCACGAATCCCGGCATGATGACCGGGAAGAACGGGTCGGGGTAGCCCTTTTCCAGGGCCTTCTTCAGGGAGACGATGGCCGGCCCGCCCTGTCCCAACCGGGCCTGGAGCCCGGCGATGTCGATGAGCCCTTCCCAGTCCTCCTTGCCCGCCGCCAGCGCCTTGTCCAGGTAGGTCCGGGCCTCTTCGGGCCTCTCCGCGATCGCGCTGAGCTTCCCCAGGAGACCGTACAGGTCCGGGGCGGCTCTTCGGCCCGCTTCGATATCCTTCGACAACGCCGCCAGCGTGTCCACGGCGATCCCTTTGGCCTCGTTCCGGTCCCCTGCCGTTTCGAGGGCCAGGGCCAGGTCGCAGGCGATGACCTCCGGGTCGCCGTTCATGCCGCCCGCGCGGCCGAGTTCGGCGACCTTCCGGTAGACGGGCACGGCCTCGGCGGCCTTTCCCGCGACGAAGAGCGTGTGGGCGAGGTTTGGCAGGGCATAAGGATGCGCGGGCTCGAGCTCGACCGCCCTCCTCAGCTCCTTCTCCGCCTCCGGGAACTTCTCCTGGACCGCGAGCGTGAAGCCCAAATAGGAGTGCGCGCCGGCGACATCCGGTGCCATGGCCGCGTACTTTCTAGCCGCCGCCTCGGCCCCCCGGATGTCCTTCCGGAAGGAATATTGGCAGAACCAGAGATTGAGCACGGGGATGGAATTGTGCGGAGCGAGCTCGGCCGCCTTCTCGTACATGGCCGCGGCCTCGTCGAAGCGGCCGAGCGATTGCAGGATGCGCCCGGCGTTGTTCCAGCCCCCCATGAAGTCGGGGTAGAGCTCCCTCAGGGTCCGGTATTCCTCGAGCGCCCCGGCAGCGTCCTTGTCCACGAACTGTTTGTTCAGGGCCTTGAGCTTCAGCAGATCGCGGGGCGGATAGTTCTGGCCTTGGGCGAGCGCCAAGGCCTGGCGGAGCATGTCCTGGCCTTTCGGCCCCTGGCGCAGGAACTGGATGAGGACGAGCCCGAGCGAAGCGCGGGCCTCGACGAACGCGGGGTCCTTTTCGAGGGCCAGCTCGAAGTACTTAGCCGAGTCGGCGAACTTCTCCTCCTGCCACTTGGCTTGGCCGAGCGAGAAATCGTTGAGGGCCTCCCAGGACGACGTCGTGACCTCGCTGACCGGCCGGCTGGCTTTCTCGATGCTGCGCAGGGATTCCCCCAGCCGCGAGCGGAGCCTGCCGGACAGTGCGTCGATGGCCTTGAGCAGGACCTCCTCACGCCCCCTGGCGGTGACGCGGATCCGATCGACGTGCCTTCGCTTGGCCGGGTCGATGACGATGGCCTGGAGCTCGTAGGCGTCGCCTGCCGCGAGGATCCGCGGCAGGACGAAAGCCCGGACGCCGCCGAACTGGCACACGTCGTAGCCGAGGGCCTCGTCGACCTTCGTCGCCGGGTCCCGCCGCATCAACCGCAGGGTCTCGACGATCTGGGGCCGGTCGAAGACGGCCACGTAGGGCGATTGCTGCAGGCCGGCTTCGAGGGCCGTCCGCAGGGCCAGATCGAAGACGGCGTCGCCGGTGAGGTTCTCGACGTCGGCGACCATGAGCTTGTCGCGGTTCTCGAAGGCGAGGCCGGGCCGGCCGAGAAGCCAGACGGCGACGGCGATCGCCGCGAGCGAAGCCGCGCCCGCCGCGATCCAGACGGGCCTCGGCCGCCGTCGGAAGGACAGCCGCTTGGCCGTCGGGTGGATCCGTGTCCCCAGGGCCTCTTCGAGCTTGCGCAGGTCCGCGGCCATCGCTGCGGCCGTGGCGTATCGGTGGTCCGGGTCCTTGGCCAGTGCCTTGCGGATGACGCCTTCGATCTCCTTCGGGAAACCCGGTCGCAGCTCCTTCACCGGCCGCGGCTCCTCGTGGACGATGGCGTGGAGCATGGCCCTTTCGCTGTCCCGGCCGAACGGAAGCGTCCCGGCGGCCATCTCGTAGAGGACGACGCCGAGAGACCAGACGTCGGTGCGGGCGTCGACGTCCTCGCCCGCGGCCTGTTCGGGGGACATGTAGGCGACCGTGCCGACGGTCACCCCCGCGACCGTCATCCGGGCCTCGCCGGCCAACTTGGCCAGGCCGAAGTCGAGGATCTTGGCCTGTCCATCGGACGTGACCATGACGTTGCCCGGCTTGACGTCGCGGTGGACGATGCCGTGCTCGTGGGCCTTGGCCAGCCCCCTGGCGACCTCGGCGGCGATCCGGACCGCTTCGGCCGCCGTCAGGTTCCCCTGGGCGATCCTGTCCTTCAAGCTTTCGCCCGGATAGCAGGCCATGACGATGTAAAGGCCGCCGTCCTCGGTCTCATCGATCTCGTGGATGGCGCAGATGTTGGCGTGGTCGAGGCTCGACGCGGCGCGCGCTTCGTGGACGAAACGCTCCCGGGCCTCGGCGTCCGCCGTCGAGCCAGGGGGGAGGAACTTGAGGGCGACCGTCCTGTGGAGACGGAGGTCCTCGGCTTCGTAAACGACACCCATGCCGCCCCGGCCGAGCCTGCGGGTGATGCGGTACTTCCCGGCCACGGTTTCGCCGGGGCGGATCTCGGCCTTCGGGACCTTCAACGTTCGGGTGAGATCGTCCCCCATTTTCCCCTCCAAACTCGCCCCGACGGCAGGATAACAACTCGATGGCCCAGAGTCAATCCCGGCGCGCCGGTCCGCGCCGGCCGGACACGTCGGTGACACATTGACAAGACGCCGCGTTTAATATATGAATATATCTTCATATGTAGATGCCATGAGCGAAAAGAAGTACGCCCTGAACATGCCCGAGGGCACCGGCCTCATGGCCTATCTCGAGAAAGGCGAAAAGGGTCTATTGCGGAGCCACGCGGCTGTAAGCAAGGCCGTTTATGAGCTTTTCGTTGAGAACGGGAAGCTCGTCTTTCCTCCGGCTCTCGAGATGAAACTCGGTCTCGAGCCGGGTGCCCGTTTGGAAGTCGTCCTCAACGGGGAACGAGCGGAGGTCCTGCCGAACATCCACAGCCTGAACCGCCTCTATATCGAGCCGACCTCGCGCTGCAACCTGGCCTGTAGAACCTGTATCCGGAACACCTGGAACGAGCCTATGGGCGATATGGACTCGGAGACTTTCGGACTCCTTGTTCGTCAGCTGACACGGTTTCCCCATCTCGAGTCGGTCATGTTCGGCGGATTCGGCGAACCTACGGCCCACCCACGGATCCTCGACATGGTCCGCGCCGTCAAAGCTCTCGGCCTCCGCGCCGAGATGACGACCAACGCGACGCTCCTCGACGACGCCCTGATCGAGGGATTGTTGCGTGAACGGCTCGACATGCTCTGGATCTCTCTCGACGGGACGACCGAGGAAAGCTTCGATTCGATCCGGGCCGGAGCCAGCCTGAGCCGCGTCATGGAAAACGTCGACCGGCTGGCCCGCCGGAACGGCCGGGACGGACACGCGATCGAGATCGGCATCGCTTTCGTGGTCATGAAGACCAACCTCGGCGACGTCAAGCACCTCGACCGGCTGGCCCGCTCGGTCGGGGCCCGCCGCATCCTGGTCAGCCACGTCCTGCCTTACAGCGAGGCCATGGAGAAGGAGATGCTCTGCCTCCAGACCCTGACCCTGGAGACGTTCACCTTCGCCCCGGGCAAGACCGAGCTCAGCCTGCCGCGCATCGACGTCAACAACACGACCAAGGAGACGCTCTTCAGCCTGCTCCAGGGCTTCGAGAACCTGACCTTCATGGGCAACCGGGTCGCGGTCGACGCGCGCCGCTGCCGGTTCGTCCACGGGCGCACGGCGTTCGTCCGCTGGGACGGGCGGGTGGCTCCGTGCATGGGGCTCCTCCACTCGCACCGGACCTTCCTCTACGGCCTCGAGCGGAAGGTGCGGGCCCACGACTTCGGCGACGTCCGGACCGGGGACCTCTTCGAGATCTGGAATTCGCCGGCCTACACGGCTTTCCGGGACAAGGTCAAGGCGTTCGACTTTTCGCCCTGCCACGTCTGCGGCGGCTGCTCGCTCCTCGAGAAGAACGAGGAGGACTGCTACGGCAGCGACTTTCCGGCCTGCGGCGGTTGCCTGTGGGCCCAGGGGATCATCCAATGCCCGTGAACGGCATGAAAGACATCGTCAAGATCTTCAAGGCCCTGGCCGACCCGAACCGGCTGAGGATCACGCTTCTCCTGCGCCGGCGCGAGCTCTGCGTCTGCGAGCTGATGTCCGTTTTGGGGCTGGAGCAGTCGCGGGTCTCCCACCACATGCGCATCCTGAGGGAGGCCGGCATCGCGGAGGACGTCCGCGAGGGCCGCTGGATCATCTACCGGATCCCGGCCGAGGCGAGGGACCTCGTCGAGGACCTCTTCGCCGGAGCGCTCCGCGAGCGCATCGGGGAGGCCGCCGAGGCGGCGCGGGATGGCGTCCGGCTCGAGGCCTGCATCAAGGAAAATCTCCGCGGCCGCGTTTGCGACGCGCGTCCGCATCCGGAGGGACGATGAAGAAACGCATCCTGTTCATCTGCACCCACAACTCGGCCCGTTCCCAGATGGCCGAGGGGCTGGTCAACGCTTTGTACGGCGACCGCTTCGAGGCCTTCTCGGCCGGCACCGAACCTGGGCAGGTCCGGCGGGGTGCCGTCCTGGTCATGGCCGAGATCGGCATCGACATCAGCCGCCACCGCGCCAAAAAGGTCGACGAGTTCATCTACCAGAAGTTCGATTACATCATGACCGTCTGTGACAACGCCCAGCGCGGCTGCCCCTTCTTCCCCGGCGGGAAGGAGTACATCCACCGCGGCTTCGAGGACCCGGCCGCCTGCGCAGGGGCCGAGGACGAGATCCTGGCCTGCTTCCGCAGAAGCCGGGACGAGATCAAGCGTTGGATCGAAGAGACGGTGGTCGATGCGGGGAACTAGCCTGAATAGGCTGGTCGAATAGGGGAATACGCCTTGGATGCTTTCGGCTATGTGTTGAAACTCCTGCAGAGCGGCCTGGGCAACCTGGCCGCTTATCTGGCCGCCCACGTCCTGCTCTGCTTGGTCCCCGCGTTCTTCATCGCCGGGGCCATGACGGCCCTGATCCCGAAGGAATCGGTCACGCGTTTCCTGGGCCGGAACGCCCCGAAGTACGTCTCCTATCCGGCTGCCGCGCTGGCCGGCTCCGTTCTCTCGGTCTGTTCGTGCACGATCGTGCCCCTGTTCGCGGGCATCTACCGGAAGGGCGCGGGCCTCGGCCCGGCGATCACCTTCCTCTTCTTCGCTCCGGCAGCCAACATCCTGGCGCTGATCTATACGGGCGGCATGATCGGAGCGGACCTGGCCTTCGCCCGCCTCTTCCTGTCGCTCATCTTCGGCATCGGCATCGGGATGATCATGGCCCTCATCTTCCGCCGTGCGGACGCGGCCCACGAGCAGAAGGCCGAGACGATGTTCGCGGGAAAGGCGACGCTGAAACGGGCCGCTCTCGTCTTCCTGATCATCCTCGTCGCCCTGCTCCTGTCGGGCACGCTCAAGATCCCCATCCTGACGAACTCCTACGGCAAGATCACGCTTCCCATATCGGGCCTCGATCGATTCCAGGAATTCCTCAGCCGGATCGTCCGGGCCGACACCGCCAAGGGCCAGGAGGGCGTCTCCGTGCAGGGTGCGATCCTCATCGGGCTGCTCTTCCTCGTCGCGGCGGCGGCCTGGCGCGGGCTGGGCAAGATCTCCGAAGGCTTCAACCGTTGGACCTGGATCTCGCTCGGCCTTGTCGTCCTCACGCTCCTCGTCGCCGCGGCCGGGATGGCGACACACGCCGGCGGATTGGACATCCTGTTCACCGGCAAGATGTTCGGGGTCTTACTGTCCGTGGTCCTGCTGGCGTATATCGCTCGCAAGCGGCTGACTCAAGACGAGGTCCGCGATTTCCTCTGGGAATCCTGGCGCTTCATCAAGCAGATCTTCCCGCTGCTCGTCGTCGGAGTGTTCGCGGTCGGGATCATCCGGGAGCTCATCCGTCCGGAGTGGATCAAGGCCCTGGCCGGGCGGAACACCCTGCTGGGGAACATGGCCGGCGTCCTCTTCGGCGTCTTCATGTACTTCCCGACGCTCGTCGAGGTCCCGATCGCCAAGATGTTCCTGAGCCTCGGGATGCACCGGGGCCCGCTCCTGGCTTATCTGATGGCCGATCCGGAGCTGAGCCTCCAGAGCATCCTCATGATCTCGGCCATCATCGGGAAAGCCAAGGCGTGGGTTTACGTGTTCTGGGTCGCCTTATTCAGCACGATAGCCGGCCTGATCTACGGTGCTCTCGAGGACGGGGCCAACATTTGGACGATAGCCCTGTACCTCATTATTTTCCTGGCCCTGATGGCCGTGGGATTGTGGCGGATGAGTCGGAAAAGTACGAAGGAGGCTTGAGATGAAGATCGTCATCTTGGGACCGGGCTGCCCGCGCTGCCACGAGGTCGAGAAAAGAACTAAGACCGCCCTGGCCGAGCTCGGCCTCGCTGCGGACGTCGAGAAGATCTCGGACATCCAGAGGATCATGGACTTCGAAATCCTCAGCACGCCGGGCCTGGTGATCGACGGCAAGGTCGTGTGCTCGGGCAGGATCCCGCGCCTCGAAGAGATCAAGGCCTGGATCCAGGCGGCCGCGGCCTGAGCGCCGCCGGAGAAAGGATGCAATATGTTTAAAACCAGCCGACGGACGATGATCCCGATCCTGACTTTAGTCCTCATGGCGATCGCAGGGCTCTCCGGCTCCATTGCCGATCCCCGGCCCGGTCCGGCCCAGACTCCGATCTTTGCGGTCAAGGGCGAAGTCCTGGTCACGAACCGCCTGGACGTCGATTTTTCCAAGTACCAGGTGACCTTTCTGGAGCTCGGCGCCGACAGGTGCATCCCCTGCAAGAAGATGCAGCCGATCATGAAGGAGATCGCCGCCATGTTCCCCGACCGGATCCAAGTCGTATTTTATGATGTTTGGAAGGACTCCGCCCCGGCCGAGAAATACGGCATCCAGCTCATTCCGACCCAGGTCTTTCTGGATCAGAAGGGCAAGGAGATCGCCCGCCACGTCGGGCTCTTTCCCAAAGAGGAGATCCTCGAGCTCCTGAAGAAGCACGGGATCCAGTGAACTGAGGCGCGATGGAGAATCTTTTCGGCGATATTTCCGCGTTACTTCAACACAGCCCCTGGCTGGCGGTCGTCGCCGTCTTCCTGGGCGGCGTGACGACCGCTTTGAATCCCTGCGTTCTGGCCATGATACCTCTGCTGATGGGCGTCGTTGCGGGGAACAAGGAGACGACGACGGTCAAGCGTTCCCTCGTCTTCTCGCTCTTTTTCGTCCTCGGCCTGGCCATCACCTTTACGGCGCTCGGGCTCGTCTCCGCCCTGATGGGGCGGATGTTCGGGAACGTCGGTTCGTTCTGGAAGTATCTCGTCGCGGGGGTCTGCCTGCTGATGGGGCTCCACCTGCTCGGCG
>Ga0316617_100000546_pt1 | contig 10356 bp, 8 predicted proteins | sample OWC_Aug_M1_C1_D2_FD_207801 | JGI IMG/M metagenome (GOLD analysis project Ga0316617, IMG submission 207801) | Wetland soil microbial communities from Old Woman Creek delta, Ohio, United States - OWC_Aug_M1_C1_D2_B | ecosystem: Environmental > Terrestrial > Soil > Wetlands | place: USA: Ohio... | reverse complement strand
CCACGACCAGGGCAATCCCCCCCTGGGCGGGAACGGAGCCGCCCGAGAGGCCCGTTCCCGCCCCGCGAGGCACCACCGGGATCCCCTGGGCGGTGGCGAAGCGCAGGACGGCGGCGACCTCTTGCGGGGAGGCAGCGAGGACCACGGCGTCCGGCAGCGCCTTGGCGCTGGTCCCGTCGTAGGCGTACATCGTCCGGTCCTCGAGGGAGTCGAAGACCTGCCCTGTGCTCAGCAGCCGGCGCAGGTCAGCATCCAGGGATCGGCCCATCGGCGCTCCTCTCCACAAGCACGGCAGGTGGCCCGGGGCGCCCGCGGTCGAGGCTGCGGGTTTCCCGTTGGCCCGCGGCGGGCCCGTCACAGCCCATACAGCTTGTAGCACGTCTGGCACGGCTCGGGCGCGGGAGGCTGCAGACCCCGCGCGCCTCCGGGTCCCGCTCCGCCGTCGCCCCCCGCCTCCTGCATCCCCGACACGACCCCGGTGATCGTGGCCAGCCGGCGCTGGGCGAAGCGCTGCCGGAAGGCGCAGTAATTCGGCGTGTTCCAGATCGCGGCGAGATCCTGCTCCAGCACATTGCCGAAGCGCACCGCGGAGAGCAGGACCGGCCGGCCGCCGAAGTATCGAGCGAACTCCGCCTGCCCGGGCAGCGTGACGTAATTGCAGGGCGAGACCCAGCCGTCGTGCGAGACGTACAGGATGCGGTGCGGCTTGGCCTCGCACACCGCCACCTCGTTGAGATCCAGGGGATAGGCACGGAAGGCGACCTGGACGCGTCGAGCCCGGGCCGCCGCCTCCTCCAGGATCCGGCCGTAGAGTTCCCGCCGCGCCGGCTCCTCGAAGATCTTGAGCTCATCATGGACGGGGGTCACCACGTGCTCGAGGTTGGTCGCCACCAGCTCATCCACCCCCAGGGACGCCGCCAGGTCCACCGCGTCCGGGAGCTCCTGGATGTTGGCCTTGAGCATCAGGTACATGAACTCGACCTTGGGTCGGCGGCCGCCCCGGTCTGCCCGCAACGCCAGGAATCCCCGGACGTTGGCCAGGATACCCTGGAGGCTGGATCCCAGCCGGATCCTGTCGTGGGTGGCCCCGGTGGCCCCGGCGATGGAGACGGCCAGGAGGTCCAGGTCGAGGTCGAGGAGCCGCCGGCCGACCTCCGGCGTCAGGTGCGTCCCGTTCGTCGTGAAGCCCACCCGGCAGCCCGCCGCCTTGGCGACGCCGACCATGTCGAAGAGCCGGGGGTGGAGCAGCGGCTCCCCCCATCCCTGCAGGTGGACATGCTCTACCTGGGGGAAGGCGGCGGCGATGCGTTCGAAGACAGGCCAGGGCAGGTCCTTCTCCGGCCACCGCTCCGCCAGGGCGGCCCGGGGACACATCGCGCAGCGGAGGGCACAGCGGGACGTCACCTCGATCTGAAACGCCTCGAAGTCGCGCCCCCTGACGCGAGTCTTGAGCCAGTTCGTGAGTCTGTGAAGCATCGAGGACCGCTCCTCGAGGGTGAACGACAAGGTGGTTCGCGGTTCGGTGGTTCGCGGGTTCATCGAGTCCACCCCGTGTCCCGCCGAACGGCCGAATCCGCCTCCGGCGAAAACTGCCGAACGCTTTTTCGCCCTTCCCTAGCCCTTGGCCTCCGTCGGGTGGGTCTTCCGGTACCAGGCGACGGTCTCCGCCACGCCGGTCGCGAAGTCCACGGGCGGCGCATAGCCCAGCTCCCCCCGGATGCGGCTCGTGTTCGGCTCGCTGTCCCGGAACAGGGCGCACATGCGCAGCAGGTGCCCGTGCGTGGGCCGGGTCACGTCCTTGGGCTCCGGCTCCGGCGGCATGATCACCCGCATGATGAACTGCACCAGGCCGCGCGGCAGCCGTCGCCGGGGCACCGGCAGTCCCAGCGCGGTGGCAACCGTCGACAGGTACTGGTGACAGGTGACGCTGAATCCGTCCGCCACGTTGTAGATGCGATTCACCGCCTCGTCTCGCGTGCCCGCCAGCCAAAGGGCGTGGGCCACGTTTCCGGCGTAGCTCAGGTCGAGCGTGTTCCGTCCATTGCCCACCATGAAGAAGAACGGCAGCTTCATCGCCCCGACCATTGCCGGAAACATCATCCGGTCCCGTGGCCCCCAGCCCATCCCGGGGCGCAGGATCACGGTCGGCAGCCCGGCGGCGCGCGTCTTCTCCACCAGCAACTGCTCGGCCTTCACCTTGCTCTCCTCGTAGGCGCTCACGAAGCTCGTCGCGTAGGGGGCGTCCTCGGCGAGTCCTCGGCGATCACATTCGATGCCCAGCACCACCATGGTGCTGACGTAGACGAGCCGCCCGACCCGCGCCGCGATGCAGGCCTCCACGACGGTCTCGGTGCCGCCGACGTTGATCTCGTGATAACGGTGGCGCGGTCCATACGGGATCACCAGGCCCGCCAGGTGGTAGACGACGTCCGCTCCCTGGACCGCCCCACCCACCGCGGCGGCATCGCGAATGTCCCCGACCCGCGCGTCCACGCCGGCCGGCAACAGCTCCGGGGGCGTCCCCGGCCGGAGGAGCGCCCGGACGGACGCCCCGCGCTCCTGAAGGGTCCGGACCAGGTGGGATCCCAGGAACCCCGTCCCCCCCGTCACCATGGCCAGCATGGGTGCTCCTGAGAGGTCGGCCCTGACATCAGCCCCGGGCGGCCGTGGCGGCCCCGGTGGCGTCTTGGCGGTGAAGCGGTTTCCTCGGATCAGGGTGAGTCCAGCCCCAGCTGCTTCAGCTTCTTCCAGAGGGTCTTGCGGCTGATCCCCAGGATCTCCGCCGCCCGCTGCTTCTGACCGCCCACGCTCTGCAGGACCTCTTGCAGGTAGCGCCGCTCCGTCTCCCGGATGGCGTCCGTCAGGGGCTGTGCCGGAATCCCCGACGGCTCCCGCGCCGGCTCCGGGACGTCGAGCGAAAAGTCCGCTGGGGTGAGACGGCTGTTGCGCGTCAAGGTCACGGCGCGCTGGATGCTGGCCTCGAGTTCCCGCACGTTCCCTGGCCACGCATAGGCCAGCAGCTGCCGGCACGCCTCGGGGCTGATGGCTTCGACGTGCTTGCCCAGCGGCGGCCCGTACTTCCCCAGGAAGTGCTCGGCCAGGGGGAGGATGTCCTCTCTGCGCTCGCGCAGGGGCGGGATCGTCACGGGAATGACCTTCAGGCGGTAGAACAGGTCCTCCCGCAGCCGCCCGGCCAGCACTTCCTCCTCCAGGCGCTTGCGCGTAGCGGAGATCAGGCGGACATCCACCTGGATGGTCTCGGTGCCGCCGACGCGCTCGAAGGCTTTCTCCTGGAGGACCCGGAGCAGCTTCGCCTGCAGTGCCGGGCCGAGATCCGCCACCTCGTCCAGGAACAGCGTCCCCCGGTGGGCGAGCTCGAACCGGCCCTTGCGATCCCGGATGGCCCCGGTGAACGCGCCCTTCTCGTGACCGAAGAGCTCGGCCTCGAGCAGCGTCTCCGGGATGGCGGCGCAGGCCACGCTCACGAGGGGATGGTCACGCCGCTGGCTGTGCTGGTGGAGGGCCCGGGCGACCAGCTCCTTGCCGGTCCCCGTCTCGCCGTGGATGAACACCGTGGCCTCGCTCCGGGCCACCGTGGCGGCCATCTCGCACACCTGCGCCATCTTCTCGCTGACGTAGAGCAGGTCCCCGAACCGGCGGAGCTGGCCCGGTCCGGCCTCTGCGTCCCTGGAGGGCCCGCGCTGGGCCAGCAGTCCCCGCAGCAGGGTGAGCAGATCCTCCGAGGGAAACGGCTTCAGCAGGTAGTCCGTCGCCCCGGCCTTCATGGCCGCCACCGCCGACTCGATGGTCCCGTAGGCCGTCATCATGACGGCCACCCCGACCGGATTGGCGGTCCGGTAGGCCCGGAGCACGGCGAGTCCGTCCGCCTTCGGGAGCTTGAGGTCCAGCAGAGCGGCGTCGAACGGCTGGCCCTGGAGCAGGCGCAAGCCCTCGGCCCCGTCCGCGGCGACCGACACCTCGTAGCCGTCCTCGCCCAGATCGTTGGCCAGGGTCACCCGGAGGATGGGCTCGTCCTCCACCAGGAGAATCCGGAGCGCCATGCCTGCTCACGCCTCCCGCAGCGGCAAGGCCACGGTGAAGGTGCTGCCCCTGCCCGCCTCGCTCGCAACCTCGATGAACCCGCCGTGTGCCCGCACGATCCCGTAGCTCACCGACAGCCCCAGGCCGGTCCCCTTGCCCACCTCCTTCGTGGTGAAGAAGGGATCGAAGATCCGGGACAGGTGCTCGCGCGGGATGCCCGCGCCCGTGTCCGCAATCGCCACCTGGAGGAACCGCTCGGTCCCTGCCGTGCGCAGGCTCGGGGTCACCGTGACGGTTCCCCCCTCGGGCATGGCATCCGCGGCGTTCTTGAGGATATTCAGGAAGACCTGCTCGAGCAGGTAGGCATCCGCGAGCACACTGGGCAGCCCGTCACCCTCGGCGACGACGCAGCGGACCTTGCGTCCCGCCAGGTCGTGCTCCAGGAACGCCAGGCACTTCTGGAGGACGGGCAGGACCGGCGTCGGCTTGAGCTGCGGCTTGGCCTCGCGGGCGAAGCTCAGGAGCTGCCCCACGATGCGGCCGATGCGGCCCAGGCCTTCCTGGAGCATGGTGAGGTACTGCGCCCGCTGCCGGTCGTCCTTCACCCCTTTCGCCAGCGTGCGGACGCAGTTCAGCATCCCGGCGATGGGGTTGTTGATCTCGTGGGCGATGCCCGCCGCCATCTGGCCCAGCGAGGCCAGGTGCTCCGCGCGTCGGATCTCCTGCGCATGTCGATCCTCGAGCTGCCGGCGGGCATCCGCCAGGCGCTCCACCATGGTGTTGAAGCTCTCCCCCAGCCGGCCCAGCTCGTCCGGATCCCGCAGGGAGACCCGCGCCCCGAGATCGCCGGCCTCGACCCGGCTCATGGTGCGGGACAGGTGCTCGATCCGGCGGCCGACGACCACGGTGAAGAAGATGCCGATCAGGCCCCCCGCCAGCACCAGGCTGAGGATGGCCATCAGGATCATGAAGGCCCACTGCTGGGCCAGCTCGGAGTCGATGGCGGGAAACGCCACCCGCGCCTGCAGGAACCCGAGCGTTTCCTGATCCCTGGGATGGCACGCGGCGCAGGCCGGCGCGTTCGAGATCGGCCGGTAGACGCTCACCGTCTGTGCGCGCGAATCCCAGAGGGGGTCGGGCGCCTTGCCAGCGGGGTCGGCCGGAGGTCGCTCTGCCGCGGGGAGCGCTCCCCCGATCTCCCCGGGCGTGTCCGAGCGCAGGACCCTGCCCTCCCTGTCCACGATGCGGATCGAGAGCAGGTCCGGATCCTCGCCGATCTGCTCCAGGATGGCCTGCACCTCCTGGCTCTTGCCGTCCGCCATCGCCCGCGAGACCGCCCGGTCCGCGACGCCGGCGATCAGGTCCGCTTCGCGCCGGGCCATGTTGCGGAGGTGCGTGGCCTGGCGCTGCAAGGCGATGACCGTGTACACCAGGACCACGCAGAACAGGATCCCCCCGATGGCCAGGATCATCTTCAGGCGCAGCGACATGCAACGCTCGCCACGGCGTTCGGCAGTACGGGTGCTCGGATGATGCCCGACCCGTTGACCCTTCGACCACCCGCCCCTGCCTACGCGTTCTTGGATTCCACGTGTCGCTTGATTGCCTCGAGCCACGCCCGCAGCTCGCGCTCCATCAGGATCCGGAGCGCCTCTGCACGCTCGCGCAGCACGACGGCAAACGTCTCGCGGGCCAGGGCCGGCATCACGAGGTGCAGCAGATGCATCGCCCGCCAGACCCGCTCGGCCCGCCGGGTGACGGGAAGCCCCTCCAGCATGTCCAGGCCGACCTCGCAGTCCTCCTGCTGCGTGAGGCGCGTGCCGCCCGGGATCGGCACCAGCTCGACCCGCACCCGGAACAGCGTGGGCAGCTCCGCCTGGGTCTCCAGCAGGCGCTCTGGCACCAGACGCAGACACCGGGTCCGGTACTCGAAGATCCGGCTCCCCTTCTGCAGGCGGAAGAACATGATGCTACCTTCCCGCAGCGGGCCGGCCCCCTCGACCTCGACGCGAATCACCCGGACCGCTGGGTCGAGCCTGGATCTGGCCTCGGGATCACACACCAGAGGGAACAGCGCCGACGGGCTGACCGCGATCTCCACGGACTGGCAGATCTGCAGCGTGAGGGATTGGAATGTTCGCGTGCCGCCGATCGGTGCTGCCCTCCCCCGCCCCCGCCCAGCCCTGCCGACCGCGGGTGGCGGGAGACAGCCACTCCGCCGGGGGCCGCCGGGGCGCAGGGCGATCATAGCACCCCGGCACGATCCGGGATAGGGAAGGGAGTGCCATATGGCCGGACAGGCGCCCCTTCCGGATCGGGCCGGTGCCGGCAGGGCACACTTCCGCAGCAGATGGGCCTTTCTCAGCAGCCTGCCAGACGACACAGGCGAGGACCAGGGTCCTCGCCTGCCGTCATGCGCCGCCACAAACTGCCGGTCCTCCGGGTTAATCGATGGCCGCCGGCTCCTCCAGCCCCTTCTCCGCCTCCTTCAGCAGGTAGATGTGCTCGGCGACCTCTTCCAAGTGTCGGATCCCCAGCCGGGCCTCGACCAGGGTGAACCCGATCTCCTCCTCAAGAAACATGTGGTGCAGGAACTCCTTGACGAGGGCGACGCCCTTCTCCTCGACCAGCGGGGCGATCTCCTCGGTGATGGCGCAGCGGGTGAGGGCCTTGAACTCGGCCAGGCGGACTTCCAGGATGCGGTGCTCGCGGTCAAGTTCCTCGGCCACGCCGGCGGCATCCTCCCCCGTCTTGGCGAGCGGCTCGAAGAGCCACTTCTCCTCCGAGTACAGGTACTCGCGGAGTCCGATGTCCAGGTAGTTGGCGACGTTCTTCGCGACGATGGTCCAGTTCGGCGTCCGCATCAGCAGGGCCCGATCCAGGCGGACCAGGGCCTTGCGGATGATGGTGTGGTCCTTCATGATGATGTCGGTGGCTTTCATGGCCCCCTCCAGGATTCGGCGCGGCACGCGCCCCCCTTGCTGTAGCCGGGAACCGCATCCCGGGCACCCGCTGAGCAGCGACCGGATCAGGCCACGAGGCCGAGCTTCCCCTCGTAGATGAACGCCCGGGCGTTCTCCGCCACCACCTCGGGGTCCACCGTGAGCCGGGCGACGCCACTCTGCATGGCCGCCGCCGCCACCGCCTTGGCCACGGCCACCGGCACGCGGAAGTCCAGCATGTGGGGGATGATGTAGTCGGGGCGCAGCTCCTTGTCGCTGATGAGGTCCGCCATGGCGTGGGCCGCCGCCGCCTTCATCTCCGCGTTGATGTCCCGGGCCCGGACGTCCAGGGCCCCGCGGAAGATGCCCGGAAACCCCAGCGAGTTGTTGACCTGATTCTCGAAGTCCGACCGGCCTGTGGCCACGATGGCCGCCCCCCCGGCGCGGGCCTCGTCCGGCAGGATCTCGGGGATCGGGTTCGCCATGGCGCAGACGATGGCATTGGGCGCCATGGTCCGGACCATGTCGGTGGTGAGGAGCTTGGCCCCGGACAGGCCGATGAACACATCCACACCCTTCAGGGCCTCGGCCAGCGCCTCCTTCACCTTCTCCTTGTTGGTGATCCGGGCCATCTCCTCCTTGGCCCAGTTCATGCCGTCGGTCCGGCCCTCGTAGATCGCCCCCTTCGTGTCGCAGAGGATGATGTCGCCCATCCCCATGCTCAGCAGCATCTTGGCCACGGCGATCCCCGCAGCCCCGGTCCCGTTGATGAGGGCGCGGGTGGCCCCGAAGGTCCGCCCCGTGAGCTTCAGCGCATTGATCAGGGCCGCCGTGACCACCACGGCGGTGCCGTGCTGGTCATCGTGGAAGATGGGGATGTCGGTCTCCCGCTTCAGGCGGTCCTCAATGTAGAAGCAGCGGGGGGCCGAGATGTCCTCGAGGTTGATGGCCCCGAACACCGGGGTGATGGCCTTGGTCACCTCGACGATCTCGTCCTGGTCCTGGGTGGCGATGCAGATGGGGAAGGCCTCGACGCCGCCGAAGGTCTTGAAGAGGACCGCCTTCCCCTCCATGACCGGCATGGCGGCGCGGGCGCCGATGTTACCCAGACCCAGCACCGCGCTGCCGTCGGAGACCACCGCCACCAAGTTGCCCTTGGCGGTCAACTCATACACCTTGCTCGGATCCTCCAGGATCGCCCGGGCGGGAATGGCCGCGCTGGGCGGCAGATACAGCAGGTTCATGATCCGGGCATCCCGGATGGGCACCTTGCTGATGACCTGGAGCTTGCCCCTGAAGCGCCGGTGCAGCTCCAGCGCCTCCTCCTTGAGCGTCATCGTCTTGCCCGGCGACCGGGGAGCCACCGGGACGCTGCCCTCGTACACGAAACGCATGGTCCGCTCGATGATCTCGGCCGGCTCGACGTGCTTCCGGGCCTCCCCGCTGTCCATGGCCACCTTCGCCACGGCCGCGGCAATCATCGGCGCCACGGTGAAGTCGAAGATGGCCGGGATGATCCGCTCCGGATTGCGCTCGCCCTCGGGAACAACCCTGGCCAGGGCCCGGGCCGCCTCGAGAAGCATGGGCGTGGTCACGTTGCGCGCCTGGACGTCCAGCAGGCCCCGCAGCACACCAGGGAAGACGAGGGCAATGTCGAGCTGGTTCGGGAAGTCGGAGCGGCCGGTGGCCACGACCTTGGCGCCGGCCCGCTTGGCCTCTGCCGGGTTGATCTCCGGCGTCGGGACGGCCAGGGCGAAGACGACGGGGTCCGGGCCCATGCTGGCCACCATCTCGGGTGTGAGGGCGTTGGGACCGGACAGCCCCACGAACACATCCGCCCCCTTGATGACGTCCCGCAGCGTCCCGGTGGTGTTCTCCTGGTTGGTGAGGCGGGCGATCTCGGACTTGGCCCAGTTCATGTGGGAGGCCCGATACCGGTGCAGCGCCCCGGCCCGGTCGCAGACCACGATCCGCTTCGCGCCTGCCGCCACCAGCAGCCGGGCCACGCCCAGGCCGGCTGAGCCGGCGCCGCCGATGACGATCCGGGCATCCTCGAGGCGCTTCCCGACCAGGGGGAGGGCGTTGAACAGCGCCGCCAGGACCATGACGGCAGCCCCGTGAGCGTGGTTGTGGAAGACCGGCACGTTCACCGCGCGCTGCAGGTGATCCTCGAGCGAGAAGCAGTTGGGGCAAGTGATGTCCTCCAGGCAGAAGGCTCCGAAGGTCGGGGACAGCATCGTCACCGCCTGGATCATCTCGGTGAGCCCTGCCACCTTGAGGCACATCGGGAGCGCGTCGATACCGGCGAAGGTCTTGAAGATGACCGACTTGCCCTCCATGATCGGCAAGGCCGCCTCCGGCCCGGCCTGTCCGAGCCCGAAGATCGCCGACCCGTCGGTGATGAGCGCCACGGTATTGCCCCGACAGGTGTAGTCAAACGATGTCTTGGGATCCCGGAAGATCTCCATGCAGGGCTCGGCCACGCCGGGTGTGTACACCAGGCTCAGCGTGGGCCGGTCCTTCACCGGAACCTTGCTCTCGACCCCGATCAGTCCATGATGACGGCGACGATACTCCAGGGCATCACTTTCCAGGGCCATTGCGGTCTCCCTTCTGAAGGATGACTCCACCAACCCAAGATAGACAAACCCACTGGAGTGAAACCGGCAATTCCGGTACCAATGGGAAGCTGGGGAATTCAGGAGGATGTTGAACGGTGACCGCCGAAGGTCTCCGGTCGTAAGTCCTCAAGAATCGCGCTGTCTGGACCCCAGGCGCCGCCCCCTCCAGACTGACGGGCTCAGGAATCTCCGAGCAATGCTGTGGCATTCCCGCCATCAGATGGGCCACAAAGTCTCGCCAGGTGTGGCAGGTTCAACGCCGGCAAATGAGGTCTCACGGACGCGGCTGGGAAAGAGCCCCGATGCGCTCCGCATCACGACGTCCAACCCCGAGGCCATCGCCCACCCCCACGCCGCGACGCAGGCGCTGTCCCAGGTCTTGAAATCCCGGGAGACTTGCATATATTGTGTGTAGAGCCGATGGGGCGGGGCCCTCGTCGCACGCGGGTGGTTGGCGACAACGGGGGCTGACGGGTGCACAGGCGAACGAGGACCCCGCCTCTTGCGACAGGCTGCTGAAAAAGGCCCATCTGCTGCGTTGGCCCGCTCCCGCGGGGCTGCGACGTACGTGTTGAGTACGCCTCGCCCCTCGGATCGCGCGCCGCCTTGCAGCTGGACCTTTTTGAGCAGCCTGAGGGGGAACGGGTTTTAATATAACCGGCTGAGCCCTCCCCGGAAGGATCCGCCGACCGGACAGTCGTTGTGAAGGCGGAGCACACTGGTTCTTTGAGCCCGGCTGGATCCTTCCGTTA
>Ga0316617_100000545_pt1 | contig 10358 bp, 12 predicted proteins | sample OWC_Aug_M1_C1_D2_FD_207801 | JGI IMG/M metagenome (GOLD analysis project Ga0316617, IMG submission 207801) | Wetland soil microbial communities from Old Woman Creek delta, Ohio, United States - OWC_Aug_M1_C1_D2_B | ecosystem: Environmental > Terrestrial > Soil > Wetlands | place: USA: Ohio... | reverse complement strand
CACCGGCTTTCACATCATCACCGGCAACCTTATAAATCTTGTCCAGTTTGGCGCGAGCTACCGCATCAGTGGTATTTCCAAAACCTTGCCCTTTAAAAGCCATCTGTCAACCCCTAATTAAAGCGTGTTCAATAAAATAAAGTCCGTGCCGACATACATAAACTGCACGGCATACGTGTCATTTGCTGCCAAGCCACTGAACACAATGCCATCAGGGAATGTTACGGTGCGGTTGCCAACACCGTCGATACGAAGGATGTATGTGTATGTCTTACCCTGTGCCGGATTGACTGGTGCAGTCAATGTCAGGTTGCTGGTGATGGTATCTATATTAATGATATTGCCAGCAGCCAAATTTATGGCTGACGATGCCGCTGCAAAGCTGACATTCTGCACCACATTTTCAGGTGTTGTTGGTGCTGTTGATGTGCCTGAACTATCACCACCGCCGCCGCCTGGAACAGCCATGCCAAGGTAAAAAGAACCGGCATTACCGTCAAACATGGAATCGGGTGGCACACCCTTGACTTCGCGTGTACAGATAATGGTGCGGTCGCCATACAGGAACACATCACCAGGATGATAGGTGGCACTGACCGACCACATGCCCCTGAAGAACCGGATTGGTACGGCTGTATCATCGGCAGGATGGTCGAGCAGCGCCTTTTCGACACGGCCACACAAATCACCGATGAATCTGTCATCAAATGTTGTGGCCTTCTGAACTTTGTCCAAAGATTTCTGTACTTTGGCAACGTCCTTTAAAATCGGTTCAATCGCTTTGGTGATGTCGATAGTATCGGTTTTAACTATGCCATCGGCTGATCGGGTAACGAAGGCAAGCATGTTGCCCTGCATCTCAATGACTTCAATGGTTGTCCCATCTTTACCGTGAATGCCGTCCTTGCCGTCCAGCCCTTTTTCGCCGGTATCACCTTTTTTGCCTTGTGGTCCACGACCAACCAGCATTTTCTTTTCGCCACCAGTCCATAGGAACAAGCCATAATCGACAAGGATTAAATCGCCTTCCTCGTACTTCTCACCTTCTTTGTAACCACCACGGAAACGGAAACCTAATTTGCCTTGACGAATCCAATCTTTGCTAGTGCCTGGTTCATCTGCGGTATCCCTATAGGCACGGAAATATTGACCAATATAGTGCTGGACAACATCCCCTTCACGATAAATTTTAGGTGTCCATATTTCAGCATCAATTCCTAAACCATCACGACCATTCTTTGCCGTAGTTTTTTCGACAAAATCAGGATTCCATATAAGCTTCTCAGCAAGTTCATCAACATCGATTTCTGGCGCATCTTTACCGTGACGACCATCTTTACCGTCCCGGCCATTAATACCGTCTGCCCCTTTTTCGCCACGCCACCCACGTTCACCCCTTTCGCCACGTTCGCCTGGTTCACCCTTCTCACCTATTTCGCCACGTGGTCCTTTGACCATGCGCTTGAATTCATCATCAGATTTCAGGTTTATGGCAACATCTTCAACAGTCAGTGTGCAATCAGCACCGTCCTTACCGGCATCGCCTTTCTCACCTTTTAATGACGTGACAAATTCTTTATCGGCTTTCAATTCATAAGCGACAGATTCAGCGTCAAACACGGCATTTTTGCCGTCCACACCTGGCAAGCCTTGGTCGCCTTTTTCACCTTTGTCGCCAATATCACCTTTGTCGCCTTTAATAGTGACCAGGAATGAGCCATCAGTCTTGAGTACTTCAGCAACCAATTCTGGACTGAATTCGGCATCTTTACCGTCACGTCCATCTTTGCCGGGATCACCCTTTTCGCCTTTTTCGCCATCAAGACCGGGAAAGCCACGGATAGATTCACGGAATACCTTGTCGGTTCGTAACTGTTGCGCAACGGATTCTGAATCGAATTCAGCATCTTTGCCGTCATCACCCTTGTCACCTTTAACGCCTTTGACCATCGTATAAAAACGGACATCGGTTTTAATGGCATCAGCCACGGCATTAACATCGAATTCAGCATCCTTACCAGGCAAGCCACACTCACCTTTTTCACCTTTTTCACCTTTCAGGATGTCAATGATTTCAGGATTGGATTTAATCTCAAGCGGGATTTCAGACTTAAGTTTATTTAAGTCTTCACGCACAGAAATTACTTCATCAATTAATGGCTCTAATGTATCTGCAATTTGATCTTCGAGCGATTTCGTTTTGCTCATTAGGCTTAACCTCTTTTATTTCTGATATTCTGTAATTTCTCACGTGCAGACATGGGGTGTTTATCCGAATCTGGTGAACATTTTTTATTGGGAAATTGGATTAAAGAAGCGATTTTTTGCAATCCTTTATTATTATTGTCATCTATAGATTGCATCTCAAGCATCTGTTCTTCTGACAACATCATGCCTTTACCAGAATCTTCCAACGCCGGTTTGTCATCAGTATTGTCATCCTGGTTTGGCGCAGGATCAGGCGCAGGCGCAGAATTCTGTTGTAACTGGCTGGCAACCGAGTTCTGTGCATATTGCGTCAACAAGTCGATAGGGAAATTCTGTTGTTGCAGGAACACGGTGTCGCCACCGGGAACAGCCGGTAAGTTGACTTTGCCACGCGCTTCATTTGGCGCATACAAACCACCAACAATGCCGCGTGTCAGTGTTTCCACCTGTGACTTGGCATCAGACCGCAACAGGGATGCCGTATCGAAATTAATGTAATCCGGCGTAACGCCATCATAGAAACCAAAAGCACGGTTAAGGCTTTGTTCAAGGTTTTCCAACACAGAACCCAAGCCGGTCGCCAGCCAAAAGCCAATCAACACTTCGGAGTTGTTCAGGGTGGCATTTTCTAAGCGGCTGACAATCGGCAAGGGAATCGAATACACGCTGCAAATGTCGGTGACGGACATTTTTTGGGCATCAATCAATTGTGAATCTTGTGCGGTAATGGCAATCGGCTGGAATTTAACGCCGTTAGATAAAATCGGCATCCCACCTTGTGACCATCTCTTTGCCTGTTCATCAAATGCCGTGCGCAACCTCAACATCTGTTCTTTATTCAAATTAGCTTCTGTCGTCAAAATACCGGACGGACGGCGCATCTGGTTAAAGAACGCGGCCTGACTTTGGGACAGCGCAACATTAATTCCCAAAGCCAAAGCCGCTGCGGTAATAGGGCTTTCGCCCAATAGAGGATGACGCGGGGTATGTTGACGGTAGTGGATAACATCCCGTTCAGGGATTAGGTAATTCGGTTCAAACGTTGGCGCTAATGAGTCTGAATTGCTGCCAAAGCCGTAAAATATCTCTTTGGTGTCAGGCTCAATATGGATAGTCCAACTGCCCCACGGCAAACGGTGCAAGGCAACCGGGACGTTCCGGTTGTCACGAATGATTAAATCAACAGAACTGCCACGAAAACCAAGCTCAGAAACAGTATTAAAAACGTGTTGGTTCCAAGTTTCATAGGAATTTGGCTTACGGATCAGTCTCGCCGTCCAGGAGTCTTCAATTAGGGTTTGCCGTCCATTGATGTCGCGCATGTGTGACATGACACAAGTTGATACGGCACGGGAATAAGCCTGGACACAGGCATAAACAATGGCGACTTTTGATGGGTCTGTGTAAGGGACGTTTAAATTGCGCTGCCATCCGTCTTCAGTCCGGCCAAGCGCATACATGCCACCGAGTTCACCCATGCCGGAGAATGGCCCACGCCAAGCACCTTCAGAGCCTAACCCAAAAAGGCTTTTGGTTGACCGTATAACATCCTTCAATAAGGACATTATTTCGTTTGATAAGTGGCGGCTTCTGCTACGACTGGCGTTTCAGCCGTCATCGACTTGTTGGCTTCGACGACCGGTTCAGCCTTTTTTCTGGATGGTTTCTTTGGGTTTGTTGCCGTGGCATCTTCCATCTCTAGGAGATCAAAACCGCCACAAGTAGGGTCTTGCGCCAAACCGTCAGCAATAAGTTTGTCAGCGACTTTCTGGGTACATTCGACAAAACCTTGTTGATTATTAACTTCGGAAACATTGGCCGCATGGACCCAAACACTCGTATAAAATTCTTGTTCTGGCATCACATTACCCCAACATGTAGTAGTTGGGGTAATAATTTATCATATTTTCCAAGATTATGTTAAATATGAGAATTATTTTTGTTTTTGGACAATACCCTTGGCACAAAAAAAGGGTGCCTGAGAAACACCCTCGATGGAATTACAATGAAACGCTTACTATTTACTATTTGCGGATAGAATCATATCACAATATGTGGTTTCACCAAACGTTTTGCTCTCGCCAACACATCATCAAAACGCATCTGACGATCAATTTCTTCCCCTTCATCCTCAAAGTCGAAAACCATATTAATTACTGATACAGGCATATCCATAGATTTGGCGATACTCAAGGCTGATGGGTGGCACGGCACAACCACAATGGATGTTTCCAATAGATTGGATTCCTTGTAAAGCATTCCTCCGGAATAGCCTTTCTTTGGGTCACGCATTTCCACATCAATGCCACGAAAACCAATGGATGAAGCCATCCTGACACCGGAATCCAGTAAGGCAGTGACCAAATCTGCCGCTTGACTGATACCTTTTTGAAACGGGATGAAATCGGCTAAGGTTTGTTTGCCTTGTCGTCTTATGTTTTGCCAATGGCCGATCAAATCCTTCACGGAACCGCTGTGATCTATCTGGGCAGGGATTCTTTCAGATACCGGCTTTAAACCAGCCTGTACCACCACATCGTTAACCAAGTCCGGTTCTTCGCTGGATATGACAAACGTATAAGAAGCACCATCACCGGCTTTTTTGATGACTTCCGGCTCACCGGCCTTACGGATAATTTGTTCTGACATGGCTGATTTCCTTCTAAAACACGATTATTTGTGAATCCTATCACAAAATATTAACACTGGGTAATATTACCTATTGATATTATCTCAAGGTAATATTATGCTATACCCGACTTAACAGTTAACCCTTTTTTTAAACCTTTTACGGAGAAACAAAATGAAAAAATTAGCTATATTAGTATTGATGTTATTGACTAACACTGTGTCAGCAGATGTCGGTCTGTTTTTTGACGACACGGCACGATTTGCCAAGACAGGCATCATCCAGGCTGAATTCCCTGATGTGCCACTGTACAAATGCCGTACTTTCACCGGTTGTGACAGCAAAGGCATTAGCCATGCCAGAGTCGGTGTGTTCTTTTCTGACTTTAAGAAGATGGAAAAGGAAATGAGAAAACGTGCCAGCGTCATTACCGACTTAAAGCAAGTCCATACGTACCGTGGGAATGGCTTTACACTAACCGTATGGGATGCCGTTGACATCGACGGTAGAGGATTCCTGTTAGTCGGAATCAAGACAAGAGCGATCGGCGCACGTGCCAACCGCGATATTAACAGGATGGTTGCCGGTGCTTTGGTTGAAGAAATTTATAATGCGTACCAACGTGCAGCCAGTGTTGGTGGCGGCGTGGATCAACCTTTAATTAATGACGAAGTTCAGGACGGATAATAACAATGAAATACTTACCTTTACTGTTTGTTTTACTGTGCCAACCCTGTTTTGCCAACGAATACACCCAAGCGTGTGAACATGCTGAAGAATATGCGAGTATGGCAATGGAAACCAGGCAACATGGCTTGTTGGATAAAGCGGAATACCTTGGCATCGTAAATAAGCAGTTAAAAGGTAAGACGACATACAACCTACTGCTTAAGGAATTGATGCAGTCTTATATCGAAGCGGCATACTCAATGCCGCGTTTCGATAATGAAACGGCACAGCAATATGCAGTTAGTGAGTTCAAGTCACAGGCGGCAAAGCAATGTTACAGACTGATGCTTGAAGATTCGGATAGCTTAAGGTATTGACAATATCATTAATGGAAAGGATACTGACACAATGACAACAGTTACATTTGATACACTAGAATTAGTTGAGAGACTAGTTAAATCTGGGATTGACCAAAAACAGGCCGAAGCTGTTGTGCGCGTAATAGCAGATGCGCAAGATAACCTAATATCAAAAGCTGATTTAGCCGTTTTTAAAGGCGAATTGCACAAAGAAGAATTTTCACCTATGAAAGCAGACTTGATGTTACTCAAGTGGATGATAGGTATGCTGTTAGCCGGGGTGATTTCTTTAGTGTTGAAAGCTTTTTTTTAGGGTGCGCCATGACTGAAGATTTAATTGATGCTGGTATCGACTAAGAGTAACCCTCCGGGGTGCGCTGATCTTATGGGAAGCGTGGAGGGTTTTTGAGGACAGACTACTTAAGAAGCGGCGTTGACGAGTTCATCAGCCGCTTTTTTAAGTTCAGTGTTGGCGGTAATCAAGTGTTCCAATGAAGCAGTCGCCATTTCATTGTCGGCAATAGCTTGAGTCAATTCAGCTTGGGTTTGTGCCAGTTGGGTTTTTAACGCTTCAATCTCAGCCTGTTTGTCGGCATCTGATTTAAGCTTTTCGTTTTGTGCCGCTGCCAAGTCATTGGCCGCTTTAGCTGCTGCCGCATCCATTTCGGCCTGTTTGGTGGCATCTGATTGTGCTTTGTCGGCAACAGCTTTTGCCAATTCCGCTTTCAGTCCTTCGATTTCAGCCTGTTTGTCAGCGTCAGATTTAGCTTTTGCCGCTTCAGCAGCCGTCAATTGTGCCTGTAATTCGGCAACGGTCGCCTGGATCGCCTTAACATCTGCGGTTTTTTGAGTCAGCCGCTTCAACATTTCGGTCACATTGTCGGTGTTGACAGCTTGGCCTTCTACTTTTACAGCAAGTTCTTTGATGCTCATGTCTAGTTCCTTAAGGATTGAATATAACTGGGACAGGTGGGGGTTGGATTGTGACAACTTCAATGTCGTCGAGCCTGGGTGGACAAGCTTAATTCCGTATACGTATATCAGTGCGATATTGACCATGATGCTCACTACCGCAACTATTATCAGATAATTAACCATTGAACTCCCCAATCACAAGTTATTAACTTAAGCAATGATATGAATAGTTTATCATTTTTTTATAATGATAGGTAATATCACAGGTATGATTGTTAATAAAACATCCTTCCGTCACCCAGCAAGTGCGCATGACAATTCAGGGATTTCTTCAGACAGTTATTTACGACCGACTGCAAGAACTCACTTGTCCAACCGTTTACCCAGTCACCATGCAACGAATATCCACCCGGCATAGCAGAATCATAGTTGTCACTGGCTAACCGCCAAAATGTTGTCTGGTTAGTTTCGGTGACTTTTGGATAAAAAACATTAAAAGAAATAGAAGGGATGCTGACCGGTTTCAAAGTGGGACATTTTGTTGCAAGCGATGACTGCTGCCAAGAAAAACCCATGTGAGACTTATGATCTGCGCTGTCTAAATTAACACCGTCCCAACAATTGCCAAACTCAATATAGGCTGTCAACTTTGTACCAATGGCACAATTAGGTATATGTGGAGTCCATCCTGAATTCTGCCCAACAGAATTTATGCAAGTATATTTACCGCCAGCATTAGTTGGTGAGTTACCGGCTGAATTGCCACCAAGCATTCGCAATCCTGTCGGTGGAGCAATAATCGTTGTCTGATTAATCAACTTAGACTTGTAATAAACTAAATTATATTCAGGTGGTATTGGTGTCCCTGTTCTAATGTCAATCATGCTAGGAATCCAATAACCGCTTCGGTTCATGGTGCCACCGGTACAAGTGCTGGCCCCCACGGTATTCATTTTATTCAGATCACTATTATATTTAACAAAAGTATTTCCAAAAAAAGTATGGTGATGAGTGGCGTTCGGAACATTAGGCCAAACCAAAGGGTCGTCGTTGCTCATGTGGGAACTCTTACAACCAATCCTGAATTCACCGCCATTGACAGGACTTGGTAAAGGCTGTTCTGCCGTCGCCTTAACCTTGAGTTCAGTTGACCCCACAGCAGGTATCATATTTTTTGTCGTATCAACTACAGGCATACCGGCATAAGCGCCTGAAGCGAACGCAAGCAATAATATTTTGGATAAGTCTTTCATGGATTACCTTATTAAATGTTAGTTTGAAAATTTTAGTGACATCAAGGAACACCCCGCATGACTAACCGCCAACAGACATGGCAAGTGACTTCTTTCTTTTCCGTCGTCAGCACCGGTTCGACAACCTTTTGCCCACATAAAGGTTTGCCGTTATCGTAATAATGTATTTTTCGGCTAGTCATGTTCATCAAATAATCCAATCCTCAACACTCACCGTACGCTGTGGTGTCATCGACAATATCGACACCGCATTAAACATGGCAATCAACGGGTCAATCTTGCCTTTGCTGACTGCTTTAGTGATGTATATGGCGGAACCCTTTAACTCAGTACGCGCATTACCGATACACCACTGCATCATGCGTGATCCACCATGAACAAAACTGTGGTCGGCCAACCTGCGTTCAGCCGTCTTAATCGCACCATTCAAACGGTAGCCTTGTGGCACAGCGGCAATCAGTTCTTCCGGTATGCCATTGGCAATCAGGTTTTCAAGGATTGCACCAATACCAACCTGGTCAACACCGATCTTGCTTAACAACCCGCTGTTGTAAATCTCAAGGCAAATGGAAACCAGTTCTTCCATATCCTCACCGACATCCTCACTAAAAGTAAGGTCGCCATCGGTTTCAAAGTCTTTCAGGCGCTGGGTGACATCCTGCGCCAACTGCCTAAACACTACAGGATGCGCCCAAGCATGGAACCACGCCATCCACCGGCCATCCTCGATATGTCGGCCAACAACAGCAAAGCCAAACAAGTCATTCATGCCACCACCATCAATGCCTACAACAATCGTTTCACTGTTGCTGATGACATAATCCAATGTCACCGACTCATCGGCATTCTCATCCCAAAACTGAGCGCCAACCCACGTATCAACCGTCAAACCAATGCCAATCTCAACATTCAAATGCTGTGATGCCCAACGCGCCATTTCATGTTCACCATCAGATTCGGCACCAACATAATCTTCGTACAGACGGTCAACATTGACGGAAAAACCATTGTTAGGGTTAACCATCGCCCAATTATTCCGGTCTTTCCAATCCAAACCCTTCGGCATTTCATAGATCATTGGACAAATAGGAAGATCAAGCTTGCCGTCACGGACTTTACGCGCCTTTTCAAGTTCCTTTGAGAAAATGCCGGTAGGTTGACGTTCTGATTGCGTGGAAATAGTAAGGATGAAAGCTTCAGGCTGAGACACAATCCCCCCGCGTAACTGCCCCATAAGCCGGTCTGCATTGTTTAACTCACCCAATACGTGGATTTCGTCAATAAGCACACCAACCGGCTTTGAACCAGTCAATATGGTAGGGGAACAGGTTTTGACTTTGAGGAATGCGCCGGTCGGCCTGAAAATAATGGTTTTGACATGCCGCTTGATATGGAACATGACATTAAGTTCTTCATCAGTCTCAATCATCCCGCACAATTGGTTGAATGAAAGTGCAGAAATGTCCAAAGAAGGTGAAACAATCAAATACTCAGCATTCGGCCTTTCGTTCATCAACAATGATGTCAACATGATTGCTGAACCAAGAGTCGTCTTCGCATTTTTTTTACAGACTAAAACGAAAAACTCACGGCACCATCGAGTCCCGTCAGTAACAGTACCGCCTATGGCACGGACTAAATCCCTTGCCCATTCACCACAAGCATTTTCAAATTTCGGTGTCCCGACAACATCAGGCAGACACAGATTGTTGAATACGCGCAACGCCTTCTCAGATCGTGGCGACAACTCAGCACGGATGCCTTCGGGAAGCAAAGACCGGTGGGCGACAATCTTTTCTTCCCAATCGACACAAGAAAACTTTAATTCAGGATGTTCGACCAAGCCCCACCCTTATCTTTGCTGGTCAACATATTGGCCGCTTCATCCAACGCTTCCTTCCGGCCAAGCTTCTGGCTGACACGCATCGTGCGCACATTCTCACGCTGTAACTTTGCCCTTAACAGCACTTTCGCAGCAGCATCACGACGGTCAACACCGGCTTCAGGGTCACGCATGATAGCCAATAGGTAATCTTCACAATCAATAGGGTTACGCGAGGTTGCAATGAGGTTATCGACGGTTGGAATGTCGCCCATTTTGCGCCTTCCACGTTTTGGTTTAGTTTCCATAGGTAATATCCGGTTAATAAAACTTCAATTTACCCTAATCAGGTAATATCTGGCAAGTTTTCAATTACTTACAGAACAAGTACAGAACGGATTTATGTTGCCATAATACGACAGGGGATTAACGGATTACCTTAGAATTATTGTTAACTTATATAAAACAATAACTTAGGCTGCCGAAAAAAATCAATTTCTTGC
>Ga0316617_100000542_pt1 | contig 10364 bp, 9 predicted proteins | sample OWC_Aug_M1_C1_D2_FD_207801 | JGI IMG/M metagenome (GOLD analysis project Ga0316617, IMG submission 207801) | Wetland soil microbial communities from Old Woman Creek delta, Ohio, United States - OWC_Aug_M1_C1_D2_B | ecosystem: Environmental > Terrestrial > Soil > Wetlands | place: USA: Ohio... | reverse complement strand
CTCGGCCGGCTCGTTGCGTCGCGCGAGGATGCTCTTTTCGCCGCGTATCTATGCAGTGCCGCCGCCGATTGTTTCGTCGGCCAGGTGTTCCCGCTCTGCGGGGGATGGGTGACCCGGTAGCGCGCCGGGTCGCGCGCCGCAACGCTACTGCAGGTCGCCCCACATCGCCTGCAGTACGGCGAGCGCGACGATCCCCGCGGTCTCGGTCCGCAGCACGCGAGGTCCGAGTCGCACGGGACTGAACCCGGCTCGCGTCGCTGCCTCGATCTCCGCGTCGTCGAGCCCGCCCTCCGGGCCGATCAGCAACTCCACCGCGGCAGCGACACTTGCGAGGCCCGCAAGCGAGGCGGGGCCGCCGGGGCTCAGCACCAGCCGTTGCCCCTCACGCGGTGCATCGGCGAAGAAACGACCGAGATCGAGCGGGGCCCTGACCTCGGGCAGTGTGCTGCGGCCCGACTGCTCGCACGCGCCGGCCACGATCGACTGCCAGTGACGGAGCTTGCGCTCGGCCTGCCGTTCGTCGAGACGCACGACACTGCGGGCCGACAGCACCGGCACGATGCAGCGCACGCCGAGCTCGGTCGCCTTCTGCAGCGTCCAGTCCATGCGCTCGCTGCGCGAGACCGCCTGGACGAGCGTGATCCTGAGCGGGGAGTCGCGCAGTCCCGCGCTGCGCTCGCCGACGATCACCGTCACCCGGTCACCCTCGATCGCGGCGATCTCGCAGCGATAATCGGCGCCGCTGCCGTCGAATACGACCAGCGGCGCGCCTGCCCGCAGCCGGAGCACGCGCGACACGTGGTAGGCGGCGGCGTCCGGCAGCACGACGGTTCGGCCGGTTGCGAGAGGCTGGTCCGAGTACACACGGTTCAGTCGCACGTGGCGGCCTCGATGCCTGAGCGCGCGGTCGCGACGAGCGAGTCGACTTCATCCGGTGTGATGACGTAGGGCGGCATGAAGTACACGGTGTTTCCGATCGGCCTGAGCAGTGCCTCGCGCTCGAGCGCGTGCCGGTAAACGCGCAGTCCGCGCCGTTCCTGCCAGGGAAAGGGCGCGTGCCGGTCGCCGTCACGCGACATCTCGACGGCCACGATCATGCCACACTGGCGGACCTCGGCGACGTGCCGCAGTTCGCCGAGCGTCGCGCAACTTCGGCCGAGGTGCCGCGCGAGCGCGCGATTGCGTTCGATGATGTCGTCCTCCGCGAAGATACGCAGCGTCGCGAGCGCGGCTGCACAGGCGAGCGGGTTGCCGGTGTAGCTGTGGGAGTGCAAAAACGCCCGCAGCTGCGAGTATTCGTCGTAGAACGCCGCGTAGACCTGCTCTCCGGTCAGCACGACCGACAGCGGCAGGTAGCCTCCCGTCAGGCCCTTCGAAAGGCACAGGAAATCCGGTGCGATGCCGGCCTGCTCGCAGGCGAACATCGTTCCGGTGCGGCCGAAACCGACCGCGATCTCGTCCGCGATCAGGTGCACGCCGTGCCGGTCGCAGGCGTCGCGCAGCAGTTCGAGGTACACGGGGTCGTACATTCTCATGCTGCCTGCGCACTGCACCAGCGGCTCGACGATGACCGCGCAGACTTCGTCGGCATGCCGGGCGAGCGTCGCCTCCATCGCGTGGAACATCCGGCGGCTGCAGTCGGCGGTGCTTTCGCCAGGCTCTCTTGCATAGCAGTCCGGGGTCGGTACGGCGATCACGTCCATCAGCAGTGGCTGGTAGGTTTCGCGGTAGAGATCGACGTGACCGACCGCGAGCGCGCCGAGCGTCTCGCCGTGGTAGCTGTTGGTGAGCGTGACGAAGCGCCGCTTGCGGGTCTGGCCGCAGTTGCGCCAGTAGTGGAAGCTCATCTTGAGTGCGACCTCGATCGCGCTCGAGCCGTTGTCGGCGAAGAAGCAGCGGGTGAGTCCCGGCGGCGCAAGCGCGGTGAGCTGTTCGGCGAGCGTTACGGCGGGCTCGTGCGTGAAGCCGGCCATCATCACGTGTTCGAGCCGCGCAAGCTGCTCCGCCACGGCGCCGCCGATGCGCGGGTTCGCGTGGCCGAACAGGTTGACCCACCAGGAGCTGATCGCGTCGAGGTAGCGCCGGCCGTCATGTCCGTGCAGCCACACGCCCTCGCCACGGGCGATCGGCACCATCGGCAGCCACTCGTGGTCCTTCATCTGGGTGCAGGGGTGCCACACCACCCGCAGGTCACGCTCGGCGAGTTCCCTCGAAGTCGGCATCGGGCATCCGTCTCGTTGCAGCATGCCGATTCTAGTCGGCTTCGTCCTGTGGCGGGCGTTCCGGTGGCAGTGCATCATTGCCCGATGCAGACGACGCAGGCGCGTGCAACCGGGAACGCGGCTCCCGAAATCGACATGCCCTCGGGCTGGCTCGAGCGGGCGCGCCGTGTCGAGTCGCCGAACTGCGACGAACGGCCGGCCGGCATGGTGCCGGAGCTCATCGTCGTGCACGGCATCAGCCTGCCGCCGGGTGAGTTCGGCGGCCCGTGGATCGACGCGCTGTTCACCAACACGCTGGCGGCCGACGCGCACCCGTTCTTTGCGCAGGTCGCCCCGCTCAGGGTCTCCGCCCATGCGCTGGTGCGGCGCGATGGCGCGGTCGTTCAGTACGTGCCCTTCCACCGCCGCGCCTGGCACGCCGGGCAGTCGAGCTGGATGGGCCGGGAGCGATGCAACGACTTTTCCATCGGCATCGAACTCGAGGGCGCCGACGCCCGTGCCTATGAATCGGCCCAGTACGCGTCGCTCGCGAGCCTGGTCGCCGCGCTGTGCAGGACCTACCGGACGCTGTCTCCCGAGAGGATCGTCGGCCACAGCGACGTGGCCCCGGGCCGCAAGTCGGATCCTGGCATCGCCTTCGACTGGCCGCTGCTGCGCGCGCTGGTGCGCTACCAGGTCGAGGTCGCCCCGACGTGAAGTGGTCGGTGCTGTCGGCAGTGATGCTGGTCACTCTGGTGCAGGGCGCGGATGCGGGGCAGCGCCTCAGGATCGTGAGCCTTGCGCCCAGCCTGACCGAGCTTGCGTATGCCGCCGGCGCCGGCGATTCGATGGTGGGCACCGTCGAGTACAGCGACTATCCCGCGGCCGCGCGTGCATTGCCAAGGGTCGGTGACGCGTGGAGCGTGGATGCGGAGGCAGTGTTGGCGCTGCGACCCGATCTCGTCCTCTCGTGGCCGTCGGGTACTCCGGAGGGAACCGTCGCAAGGTTGCGCTCGCTCGGCGTGCAGGTCGTCGAGATTCCGACCTTCCGACTGGCGGACGTCGCGACCGCGCTGCGCTCGGTCGGGCGCATCGCCGCGACGGAGGCCGTGGCTGAAGGAGCGGCGCGACGGTACGAGATCGAGATTCGCGACCTGCGGGCGTCGCATGCGGGCACGCGGCGGGTGGCCGTGTTCGTCGAGATCGACGACGAGCCGCTGTACACGGTGAACGGCCGTCACGTGATCAGCGAGGTCCTCGAACTGTGCGGTGGCAGCAACGTCTTCGCGGACCTCCCGCAGCTCGCTCCACAGGTGGCGATCGAGGCCGTGCTTGCGCGCGATCCGGAAGTGATCCTTAGCACCGACGACACGATCAGCGACCCGGCGGCGCTGTGGCGCCGGTGGGGCGGCATGAAGGCGGTGAAGGCGGGGTCGATCTACTCGATGTCGTCCGACACGCTCACGCGCTCGACGCCGCGTCTGGCCATTGGGGCGGCCGAGGTGTGCGCCGCGCTCGACGACGCGCGGCAGCGCTTGAAATAGGGGACATTCACTGTTTCGGAAAAAGGAAAAAGGGGACATTCACCATTTCCGTTTATGCCTGGCCGGAAATGGTGAATGTCCCCTTTTTCCTTTTTCCGAAACAGTGAATGTCCCCTATTTCCGATGACGCCAGAGCACTTCGCTGCCGTTCTCGTGCCGTGCCAGCACGCGTGCCACCACGAACAGCAGGTCCGACAGGCGGTTCAGGTACTGCGGGACCTCGGGTGCGACATTCTCGGCGCGAGCCAGCGCCCAGACCCGTCGCTCGGCGCGACGGGTGACGGTGCGCGCGACGTGGCAGGCCGCCGCGGCCGGCCCGCCTCCCGGCAGGATGAAGTCCTTTAGCGGCGGCAGCCGGTCGTTGAACCGGTCGAGCGTCGTTTCGAGGAGCTCGACGTCGCTGGCCTCGATCGCGCGGTGGCCCGGAATGCACAGCTCGCCGCCGAGGTCGAACAGCTTGTGCTGGGTCTCCACCAGGCAGTCGACGATGTCCTGCGGCAGGCCAGGGACCGCCAGCACGACGCCGACCGCGCTGTTCGCCTCGTCCACCGTGCCATACGCCTCGACGCGCAGGTGCTCCTTCGGCACGCGCATGCCGTCACCGAGTCCCGTGCTGCCGTCGTCGCCGGTGCGCGTGTAGATCCTGCTCAACCTGTTTCCCATCAGCGTGTTACCTGCGCCGAACGAAGTGCGACCGAATACGCCTCCGTCGTTTTAGCGACGGGCGCTGCGGGCGGGGCCGCCGCAACTGCCGTGGGTCCGCCCGTGCCCGGAGCATAGCGCACCGACACATACAGGCCGCGATCCGGAGTGTTGAACGTGCTGGCGAGTTCGTACTGCTCGTTCAGTGCGTTCTCGAGCCGCGCGACCAGCGACATCGCGCGCGTGATGTTCCAGCGCGCGGTGACGTTGGCAAGGACGTAGCTTTCCAGCGTCACGGGCTGCGGGAAGCCGTAGTCCTTGCGCTCGCCGGTCGCGAGCACGTCGAGCCCGAGATCGACGGGGCCGAAGCTCCGCGCCACGGCGATCGTGAGACTCTGCCGGGCCCGGCGAAACAGCTGCTCGCCGCTCGTGAGGTTCTCGGGATCCTGGTAGATCGCCTCGACCCGCGCGCTCCACGGGCCCGACGCGTATTCGTAGGCGGCTTCGACGCCATCGATGCGGGCGCGGTCGACGTTACGGTTCTGCCCGGCGAACGGGTCATACGAAAGCACGACGAACTCGATCAGGTCGTCGATCTCGTTGCGGAAGGCCGAGAGCGACAGCGCGTGCCCCCCGTCGAAACGGTGCCGGACGCCGGCCTCGATGTTGAACGAGCTCTCGGGGTCCAGGTCGGAGTTGCCGCCGTAGCCGTAGAGGTCGGTCGCGTCCGGCGCCCGGAAACCCGTTCCGGCCAGTCCGTAGAGCAGGGTCGATCCGCGCAGCGTGTATCCGTACTCGCCGTTCCAGGTCACATAGTCGCCGGCCGTCTCGTGGTTCGTGTAGCCAACGGCCAGCAGCGCGCGGTGCGGCCCGCTGGCGATGCGGTCCTGCACGAAGAAATTCGAGTAACTCGTATCCGCCCGCATGGAATCGCCGTAGGACAGGCTCTCCGCCTTTTCGCGGATCGCCATGCCGCCGGCACTGAGCGACTGCACGGCCGAGAGGTCGTAATCGAACTGAGCACCCAGGCTGTCGCGATCCGTGCTCAGGTAGTCGAGCGCCTGGTTCTGCTCGATGCTGTCGTCGAAGTGGCTCGCGGTAACGCTGCCGCGCAGCGCCGCGCCCAGCGGAAAATCGACGGCGAGTGTCGTCGTGGAGTTCGCGAAATCCTGGTCCACGGGCGACAGGAAGAAATCCGAATACTCGGTCGTGCCATCGGCGCGCCAGTAACTCAACGATACGTCAGCCGCGCCGACGCCGGTGCGCAGCTGCGCGGTGGTGTTCAGGTTGTGAAAGCCGCGGTCGACGTCGTCGGTCGTGCGAGTCGGGAAGCCCTGGCTGTCCACCCATGCGACCCCGAAATCGAGTTCGGTCCTGCCGAAAGTGAAGCCGCCGCTCAGGCTCGCCTCGGTCGTGTCGTAGTCCCCGTAGCCGACTTCGGCGGCCCAGCCACTGTCGGTGCCGCGCCGCGTGATCACGTTGATCACGCCGCCGATTGCGTCGGTGCCGTACAGTGCGGAGCGCGGGCCTTTGACGACCTCGATCCTCTCGATGTTGGCGGTGTCGACGCTCTGCAGCGCCGCGAGCCCGATCGTGCCCGGGTTGATCCGCACGCCATCCACCAGCACCAGAGTGTGGTTGCTGTCGGCGCCGCGCATGAACACCGCCGTGGTCTGCCCCGGCCCGCCGTTGCGCCCGAGTTCGAGCCCGGCGTGGAAGCGCAGTATGTCGCCGGGGTCTGCGGCACCGCTGCGCTCGATCGCATCGCGGTCGATCACCAGGACCGGGACCAGGACTTCCTGCAGCGGAACGGGCACGCGCGTCGCGGTGACGACGATCTGCTCTTCGGGCAGGACCGGGTCAGCCGGCAGCGCGAGCGGCGCCAGTGCGGTGGCACTGGCCGCAATGAAAAGCAATCGACGAACGGACATCCGACACCCCTTGCACGCCCGCAGGGCCCGCGTTGCAGTCCAGCCGGGGGCAGGGGGATGGCTCGGGTGAGCGCGCTCGGGCGCGGATCCCGGCCGCTCGCCCACCGCGAGGCTGGTCTCGTCCGGCAGGCCGGTCTCCGGGCTCTCGAGTGGACCTCAAGGGTCCCGCCTGCATCCCCTTCCCGCGCACTGCGCAGTGGGTGCCGGATTGTCCGGCCGATGCGGGCTCGACTCGACTACCGTTGCGGGGGCAGCGCCGGATTCGGACCGGCTTCCCGTTCTCCCGGCATCACGCCCGGGATCACCTGTCGGTGCGCGCACGGTAGGGATGGCCGGCGCGTGTGTCAAGAACGGACCATGCATGGCGGCAAGCGACTTACCCGCTGTAGATCGTAAGATGCGGGACGCGGGCTGTAGCGGGTAGGCTTTCCGTCTACGGACCACAGCCCAAAGCTCATAGCCCACAACCCAACCGCCCATGCCTCACTCACCCTATCTCGCCACCGCCCTCGACGCCGCGCATGCCGCTGCCGACGTCGTGCGTCACTACTACCAGTCGAACCTCGCGATCACGATCAAGGCCGACAAGTCGCCGGTGACCGAAGCCGACGTCGAGACGGAGAAGACGATCCGCGCGATCATCGCGGCGAAATACCCGGACCACGGGTTCTACGGCGAGGAGACGGGCTCCAGCCATCTCGACGCCGAGTACGTCTGGATCGTCGATCCGATCGACGGCACCAAGGCATTCGTGCGCGAGTACCCGATGTTCTCGACGCAGATCGCGTTGATGCATCGTGGGCGGCTGATCGTCGGCGTCTCGTCCGCGCCGGCTTACGGCGAGCTGGCCTTCGGCGAGATCGGCGTTGGCGCGTGGCTGAACGACGCGCCGATCCGCGTCAGCGAAATCGCCACGATCGAAGACGCTGCGCTGTCGACCGGCAACCTCAAGACGCTTGCGACCGGGCCGCGCTGGCCCGCATTCGGGCGACTGGTGGGTCGCCTGAGCCGGATCCGTGGCTACGGCGATTTCCTGCATTACCACCTGCTGGCGTCGGGCCGGATCGATGCCGTCGTCGAGTCCGACGTCAACATCCTCGACGTGGGCGCCTGCGCGGTCATCGTCGAGGCGGCCGGTGGACGATTCACCGACATCGACGGACAGCCGCTCGGCCTGGCGAGTGGCTCGGTACTCGCGACGAATGGCCGCCTGCACGAAGCCGTGCTCGGCGCGATCCACGCCTGAGGAGGAGGAAGACATGCCTGCGAAGAAAATCATTGCGGTTGTCGGTGCCACAGGCGCGCAGGGCGGAGGACTCGTCCGCTCGATCCTCGCCGACCCGGGCGGACCGTTCTCGGTCCGCGCCATCGCGCGCGACGTGAATTCCGCTGGCGCACGCGCACTTGCGGCGGCTGGTGCCGAAGTCGTGGCGGCCGACGTCGAGGACGCGGCGAGCGTGCGGCGCGCGTTCGATGGCGCCCACGGCGCGTATTGCGTCACCTTCTTTTGGGCGCACTTCTCGCCCGAAAAGGAACTGGCTGATGCTGCCACGATGGCGGCAGCAGCGCGCGACGCCGGCGTCGCCCATGCCATCTGGTCAACGCTCGAGGACACCCGGCGCTGGATGCAGCTCGACGACCCGCGCATGCCGACGTTGATGGGCCGCTACAAGGTGCCGCACTTCGACGCCAAGGGCGAGGCCGACCAGACCTGGCGCGATTCGGGCGTTCCCACGACGTTCCTGCTGACGTCTTTCTACTGGGACAACCTGATCCACTTCGGCATGGGCCCGAAGCGGGCAGCAGACGGCAAGCTCGACTTCGTACTGCCGATGGGCGAGCGAAAGCTGCCGGGAATCGCTGCCGAGGACATCGGCCGCTGCGCGCACGGCATCTTCAAGCGCGGTTCGGAACTCGTCGGCAAGACGGTTGGCATCTCGGGCGGTCACCTGACGGGTGCAGAGATGGCTGCATGGTTGTCGCGGGCGCTCGGGCAGGAGGTCCGCTACCAGGCGATCACGCCTGCGGCCTATCGCGCCTTCGGGTTCCCGGGCGCCGACGATCTCGGCAACATGTTCCAGTTCAATCACGACTTCAGCGACGACTTCTGCGCTGCACGCAGCGTCGAGTTCTCGCGCTCGGTCAACCCGGCGCTGCAGAGTTTCGACGGCTGGCTCGCGGCCAACGCGAAACGCATTCCGATCGGGTGAAGTGGCCGGCCGCGCTGCGGCGTCGACGTGTGGCGGCAGGCGGGGCTCAGCGTTCCAGAAGCCCGAGCGATCCGGGATTCACGAGGCCGCGTGGGTCCACGGACCGCTTGATCGCCTCGAGCAGTTGCCAGGCCTCGGGCCGCAGCCCTTCGCGGTAGCGGTACGTCCGGCCGATCTGCAGGTGCGTGGCGCCGCGCGACAGGAACAGCTCGGTGAGAGCGCTGCGGGCCTCGAACACGAGCGCCTCCCCCGCGGGATTCGCGGGGAAGTCGGTGAATTTCGCCAGGGCCGCATCGTCGAGCACGCGCTCGTAGTAGAGCGTGCGCGGGGCCGGCCAGTAGAACACGGGCTCGAGCACGAAAGCGTTCGAGCCCACGATTGCGGTCAGCACGCCGACCTTCACTCCGTGCGCGTCGAACTCCGCCTGCCGCGAGGCGAACAGCGCCTGCACTGCCGACCACGTTTCTGCGGCATCGGACAGCCGCACGAGCGCGTGCACCGGCAGCCAGCGCTCGCCCGCGGGCCCGATGGCGCTCGACATCGGCACGAACCGCATGCCGCGCATCACCTTCGGGATCGTGTTCTCGACCTCGCGCCCGCCGTGCGCGGCGACGATGCGGCGCACCTCGGCCAGCGAGTCCGTCACGGCACCTTCGGTACGCCCCTCGGTGCCGACGTGCATCGAGTACGGCACGTCGTCGAGGAAACCGCGGCCCGCGAGCGCGACCTTCGCGGCTTCCTTGAGCCCCTGCGTGAGCCCTCGCGCGGACGTGATGACTCCCTTGACGGCCTTGAGGTCCTGGGCGAGACCCGCGCGCTTCATGCGCTGCGACTGCAGCACCGGGTCCATGCCGAAGCATTCCGAGACCAGGCCCTCGCGCGCGATCTCCGTCATCGCGCCCGACTGCGCGACGTGCGTGTCGAAACCGAACGACGCGGTTTCGAAAAAGGCCGGCTGACGGATGAGCTTCAGCGTAGCGCGCGCCTTGATCCCGAGCGCGCCGGTGTCGCCGAGGAACAGGCCGGTCAGGTCGGGTCCGTAGTAGCGCAGGAATGGCTTCGCCGTGCTGAGTGCGCCTGCTCCGGTCGCGAGCAGGCTGCCGTCCGCGAGCACGACTTCGAGCGCCAGCACGCTCTCGGCCGAAACTCCGTAGCGTGCCGAGCCCCAGAGGATCGAGTTCTGCGACAGTCCGCCGCCTATGGTGGCCAATGCTCCGGACAGCGGTCCCCAGAATGGCGTTCGCACACCGTGCGGCTCGAGCGCCGCGTACAGCGCTTCCCAGGTGCAGCCGGCCTCGACCGTCACGTACATGTCGGCCGTGTTGATCTCGACGACGCGCGAGAGCCCGCGGGTGTCCACGATCACGCACGACTCACGATCGGGTGCGTATCCCCCCGTGTACGAGGTCGCTCCACCGCGCGCAATGACGCAGTACCCGGCGTCCGTTGCCGCCGCGACGGCGTCCGCAAGTTGCTCGACCGACTGCGGCCGAATCACGCAGGCGGCCACGTGCTGGCGCAGCCCGGAAATGTCCTGCGAGAAGAACCGGCGGTCTTCGTCGCCGGTCAGTACGGACTCGGCGCCAAGCAACTGCTGCAGGCGTGCAACGAGCGGTGCAACGGCCACGGGATTCGTCGAAGTCGTCATCGCCTGCCTCACCCCGGGACGAACGTCCGCCCATCCTCCCAGCGCAATTCACGGACGGCAACCCCATACAGCGCGGCGACGGACTCCGAGTCGAGTATTTCCGCCGCGGGCCCGTGCGACCAGCGCCCGTCGCCGAACAGCAGCAGCGCGTCGTCGGCGAACCGTGCGGCCAGCCCCGGGTCGTGCAG
>Ga0316617_100000540_pt1 | contig 10367 bp, 8 predicted proteins | sample OWC_Aug_M1_C1_D2_FD_207801 | JGI IMG/M metagenome (GOLD analysis project Ga0316617, IMG submission 207801) | Wetland soil microbial communities from Old Woman Creek delta, Ohio, United States - OWC_Aug_M1_C1_D2_B | ecosystem: Environmental > Terrestrial > Soil > Wetlands | place: USA: Ohio... | reverse complement strand
GTCTTATTAACTTACCCTTTTTAGGGCCTTCAGACAAGGCTATTATTGCTCTAATGCACGGGCCACCAACTCGCCAACCAGCTTCGGATCGGCTTTGCCCTTGCTCAATTTCATCACCTGGCCGACAAAATACCCCGCCGCGGCCTTCTTGCCGGCCTTGTAATCTTCAACCGATTTGGGATTGGAGGCGATCGCCTGCTGGACAAATGCCTCCAGTGCGGAGGTGTCGCTGACCTGCCCCAGCCCCCGCGCCTCGACGAGCGCCTTGGGCATCCCGCCCTTCTCAAAGAGTTCCGGCAGCAGCTCCTTGGCGGTCGGACCATTGATCACGCGCCCGTCGGCCAACTGGATCAGCTCAGCCAGGGATTCCGGTGTCAAGGCACACTCGCCAATCGTCTTTCCTGTCTCGGAGAGGAGGCGCATCACCTCGACCATGAACCAGTTGGAGACCATCTTGTAGAGCGCCTTGCCGCAGAGTTTGGCCGTTGCCTCAAAGAAGTCGGCATTCGCCCGAGCATCCGCCAAGACCCCGGCATCATATTCCGGGATGCCATACTCCTCCATCATGCGCACACGCCGGGCCGAGGGTAGCTCAGGCAGTTCCTTCCGCCACGCGTCGATCTGCTCGTCGCTCAGGGCAACTGGCACGAGGTCGGGCTCGGGGAAGTAGCGGTAATCGTGCGCATTCTCCTTGGAGCGCATGGACTGCGTCTCGTTGGCGTCGGGATCCCAGCGCCGCGTCTCCTGCACAAGGGCCTGTCCGTGGGTGACACAATAGGTCTGGCGGGCGATCTCGTAGGTCGCGGCGGCAAAGATCCCCTTGAAGGTGTTCATGTTCTTGATCTCAACCTTGGTGCCGAGCTTCTCCTGCCCCTCGGGTCGGATCGAGATGTTCACATCGGAGCGCATGTTGCCCTCTTCGAGGTTGCAGTCGCTCACGCCCGCATAGACCAATATCTGCTTCAGGGCCTGCAAATAGGCCATGGCTTCATCCGGCGAGGAAAGATCGGGCTCGGAGACAATCTCCATCAGCGGCGTCCCTCCGCGGTTGTAGTCCACGCCGCTGAACTGTCCATAGTGGTTGATCTTGGCCGCATCCTCTTCAAGATGGATATGGTTGATGCGGATGCGCTTCGGACCGTTAGGCGTCTGGATCGTGACCCCGCCGCCGAGGCAGAGGGGATGGGTATTCTGGGAGATCTGATAATCCTTGGCCATGTCTGGATAGAAGTAGTTCTTCCGGTCGAAGGTGCTATGCTTGTTGATGGTACACCCCAGCATCAAGCCCGAGAGCACGGTCAACTTGATCGCTTCGCGGTTCGCTACGGGCAACGCTCCGGGATACCCCAGGCAGACCGGACAGACATTGGTGTTCGGCTCTTCGCCGAATTTCAAACTGCAGCCGCAAAACATCTTCGTGGCTGTCTTCAGTTGCACATGTGTCTCAAGTCCGATGGTGGTCAAATAGTTCATGGGTGTCTGGGCTCAGAAAAACTTTGTCGCGAACTTTGTCGCGAGCTTTGTCGATTGTGTCATACTTTCAAGCGCTCGTAAGCTGCGCCGACGCGCAACAACATGGTCTCGCCAAAGGCGGGTCCGAGGATCTGGAGGCCGACGGGCAGGCGGTCATGGGTCATGCCGCACGGCACGGAGAGTCCGCACAACCCCCCGAGGTTCGCCGGCACCGTGAAAATATCACCCAGGTACATCTTGAGCGGATCATTCGTCGCTTCACCCCGCTTGTAGGCCACCGTGGGTGCAACCGGCGTCATGAGCACATCGCACTGGGTGAAGGCCTTGGCAAAGTCCTGGCGGATCAGGGTTCGCACCTTCTGCGCGCGGCCATAATAAGCGTCGTAGTAGCCGCTGCTGAGCACATAGGTTCCCAGAATGATGCGGCGCTTGACCTCGGTGCCGAATCCCTCGGCGCGGCTCTTGGCGTAGAGATCAAAGACCGATTCGGGCGACACGGTACGGTGCCCGTACCTCACGCCGTCAAAGCGCGCCAGGTTGGCCGAGGCCTCGGCCGTGGCAATGATGTAATAGACCGCGATCGCATACTCGGTGTGGGGCAGGGAAACTTCGACAATCTCCGCGCCAGCCTTGGCACAGCTGTCAATCGCCTGGCGGATGTGGGTCATCACCTCGGGATCGGTCCCTTCAATGAAATATTCCTTGGGAAGCCCGATGCGCACGCCCTTGAGTCCGCCCGCGAGCGCCGCGCGATAATCCGGCACCTCGATACGCGCCGTGGTGCCATCCAGGGGATCGGCACCTGCAAGGGCCTGAAGCAGGATCGCCGCATCTTCCACGGTCTTGGTCATGGGTCCGACCTGATCCAGCGACGAGGCGTAGGCGGTCACGCCATAGCGCGAGACGCGTCCGTATGAGGGCTTGAGTCCCACGCAGCCGCAGAAGGAGGCCGGCTGGCGGATCGAGCCGCCCGTGTCGGTGCCCAGTGCAGCCAGGGCGGTTCCCGCCGCGACCGCGGCAGCCGAACCGCCGCTCGAACCCCCGGGAATACGCGAGAGGTCATGCGGATTACAGGTCGGCTTGAAGGCCGAGTTCTCGGTCGAGGACCCCATGGCGAACTCATCCATGTTCGTGCGGCCGGCAAAGACCGCGCCGGCTTTGCGCAGGCGCGCCGTAACCGTGGCGTCATAGGGCGAGACATACCCCTCCAACATCTTGGAGGCGCAGGTACAGGGCTGTCCCTCGACGTTGATAATATCTTTAATAGCGATCGGGATTCCCAGCAGGTCGCCATCCGCTCCGGCGGCGCGCGCCGCATCAGCCGCCGCAGCCTGTTTGAGCGCCCCTTCGGCATCCACCGTGAGAAAGGCATTGATCTGGCCATCCTTCTCGTCAATGGCCTTTAAAACACTCTGCGTCAGCTCAACAGAGGAGAAGGCGCGCGTCCGCAAACCCGCCACCGCGGTACTCAAGGTTAAAGTCTCACTAGTCATGCAATTTCCATGGTAAAAAATAAGGTCTAAACCTTAACATAGCCTCCTCAGGAAGTCAATGTCGCAACAGGGCGATTTTGGGAGTCGCGAGAGGGACTGTAGTGACCTGAGTGACCGTAGGGACATAAGGGACAAAGCATTCCCTGTCCCTACCGTCCCTCCGGTCACTCACGTCACTCACGTCACTCAGGTCAAAATCGCCCAGTTCCACCTTGCCATTCGCCTGCTGACGTGGCATCATAAATACTCATTATTAGCAGGAGCAAACGATGAGCGAATTTAAATTGAGCACCGAGTCCTTCATTCTCATGATCGCGGCACTCGTGATCGGCAGTGTATTAATAGCCGTGGTCACCTACCACATCCTGCGCTTCCTGCGCGGGAGCATCAAGCTCACCCTCCCACGGACGAGCTTCAACCCTGGCGAGGCCATCACCGGCAACGTTGAGTTGCAGACCAAAAAGGAGATCGAGGGCAACAAGCTCCTCGTGAGCCTGATCGGCGTCAAAGAGATCAAATCAACTCGTAACGGGAAGAGCCATACACGCACGGAGGAGATCTACAGGGATTCTGTCACTCTCGAAGAGGCGCGCCCCTATCCTGCCGGATACCTGGCCACCTACAATTTCACACTCAAGACTCCTAATTGGAAAGAGCCTGAATTTCTCAACTCAGCCCTCGGAGAGACCCTGACCACCGCCCTGAATTTCCTGGGCTCCAGCTCCTCACGGGTTTACTGGAAAATTGAGGCCCGGCTCGATGCAAAGGGCGTGGACCTCGCCGCGTCAAAATCCGTCTTCGTCAACACCCAGGGGATGTTCTAAGCCATGAAAACGCGTCGTGACTTTCTTCACTCCGTAATCGCCACCACGGCAGTGCCCCTGCTGGAGCCTGTTCTTGCCATGGCGGGTACCCCGTCCTCGGGTGCGCAGCCCATCCCTAATCTCGGTGACGCCCACAAGGGGACCCCGGAGATTGATGCGCGAATCCTGGCGCGTTCGGAGCCCCCTAAAAATAGCCAGGCGTTTTTCGCCGAGGCGCGTCAACTCTTCGAGGCGAACCCGATGGCAACCTTTGCCGAACTCCCTGGCTTGCGCGAGGCAGCCGTCCGGCACGGCCTCGGGCTCCTGGGCGGACCCCTGCTCGGCGCGCTCTCTCCGCAGGGCGCGCGTGTCTGGGTGCGTACCCTTCAGCCCGCGCAAGTTGAAGTCGTTGTCAAGACAACCACTGGCGAGCGCACCTTCGGTCCGGTCGCCAGCACCATTGCCTCGGACCTCTCAGCCGTCATTCCCGTGACGGGGCTCGAACCCGCGACCACCTACCCCTATTCACTGCGTATTGACGGAAAACCTGTTTCTATTCCGTCCACAGCCGCCATCCGCACACCGGCCGCAGCGGATCAGCCCGGCCGCTTCACCTTTGCCTTCGGCTCCTGTTTCCACAAAACCGGACTTGGCGACCGCGCCCTGCTGGAACGCATCCACCAGCGCGGCGCCCAGGCCTTCCTGACCCTGGGCGACTGCGCGGTTGACGACCGACAGGCGCGCGTGGGGCTCCACCGCTCCGACTATCTCCTGCGCGATCTGCACCCCGGCTGGCAAACATTGGCCGCCTCGACCGCCGTCTATGCCTCCTGGGATGATCATGACTATTTCGATAACGACCTCTCGGGCGTCCCTCCCAATCACACCGACGCTGACCGCGACGCGGTGCGCAAGGTCTGGAAAGAGAACTGGAACAATCCCGCCTACGGCTTTGAGGAGCGGAAACTGGGTATCTTCTTCCGCACACGGCTCGGACCCTGCGACCTGATCATGCTCGACACGCGGTCGCGCCGGACAAAAAAGGGCGAGCCCGACAGCTTCCTCGGCGCGGAGCAGATGCGCTGGCTCGAACAGGAGCTGACCACCTGCACCGCGCCCTTTGTGATCCTCACCAGCGGCACGATGTGGAGCGACCAGATTTCAAAAGGCAAAGATTCGTGGGGCGTCTGGGATCCCGCAGGACGTGAAAAGATCTTTGCCCTGATCGAAAAGCTCCGCCTGCCCGTCGTACTCTTTTCGGGCGACCGACATGGCGCCCGTGTGGTTCAGATTCCGCGGCCCTCTGGCCACTGCTTTTGGGAGTTCGAACCCGCCAGCTTGGGTGCCCACACAGGGCCTGCAGCCTTCGGGTCTGACAAAAGCCATCAGCCCTTCGGAGAAGTTTTGACTGCCCTCTTTGGCGAGTGCACGGTTGACACCACCGCTGCGGAACCCACCGCCACCTTCCGACTGGTGGATGCCCAAGGCAGCATTCACTGGGAACGCACCTTGTCGCGCAGAGAAGTAGCCGTTCTAAAGTTCTAAAGTTCGAGAGTTCTAAAGTTATGGCGCTTGCCCGGCGTAGTCCTATCGGCGAATTCGGATTCCTCGGTCTCTCAGTAATCTTCCTGTTCGATCTTATAGAAGCCTTGTGAATACTCAGGGCGCAGCGGGATTTCGATCTGACTCACGGGGGCGGGCGGAAGAATCCACTCACTCGCCGGTCGCGGATCGCCTGTCTCCCCGGGCCAGGCCCAGGTGCTGGGGGTCCAGGGATCAGCTCCCTCCAAAGAGGGCTTCCAGAGTACACGGTAACGGCTATTGGCTTTTGTCTCGAAGCTCACCCCGAGCCGTCCACGCTCCGTTGTTAAGCTCTGCATGGCTATTTGAAGTTTATTCGTTCCGGGGTCTGTCCCGGCCTGATACTCCTGCCGGTCCAACCAGCCGTCGCCATCCGTGTCTGAAACTTCTGACTCCCCTACTGTCAACCCCTGGCTGAGCAACCAGGAGACCGGGATTCCGGTGGCGGTGTAGTCATGGCGCCACATCAGCGCGGGATCCCCGACGAGGCTGTAGCTCTGTAAATTGTCTGGCGTAATCGGCGGCGGATCATAATAGGGCCTTAAGTCCGCATTGATGGGCGGATCATAGAGCGCCAGTTGTCTCAACGCGGAGCAGAGGGCGTCTCCGATCCGGTAGATTCCATTGGAACCGCTGCAGGTCGCCAGATAATAGGCGAGCATCTGGGCCTCGCCCGAGGCTCCTGTATTACCATCCATGGCATAGCCGGTACAGGCCACGACGGCAGAGAAGCCCGTTCCCGTCCGGAAAAGGCTGAAAGGACCAAACGACAAGGCCTCATCATTCGTGGTCGTTGTATTCATGCCCTGCCAGCGGTTCAGCTGGCATCCCATCAGAATCGCGACGGGCGCGTTCGTCCAGGCTGTTGTCTTCAGGGTGGAAATCTCAAAGAGCTTTTCCGTTGGAGTGTTACCCATATACGTTTCAGCGCTATGGCCGATATACCAGAAGGTTCCGACCCCGGACTGAAACGCAGGTTTCAGTTTGGTCGTCCAGGTCGTCGGGTTTGCGGAATAACAGTTTGTTGTTGTCTTTCCGGCAGCCTGTAAGGGAACACTGACCGCATCCATGTCCTGCATGAACGTCGACCCTGTACCTGCGGTGAGGGCGGCCTTGGCTTTCCAGGGTTCCGCGGTCTCATACGCGAGGGTTTTTGACACGGCAACGGCCAGCTCCTGCGTCCGGGCCGTAGGGAAGCGGCCAACAGCGATCTCCGGCGCGGCGTCCCCCTCGACATCCCCGAAGGCCATGTCACGGGCGATGATCGTGGCTACCGGGGTTGAAGAAAAGGGTACCGTCTGGCCTGCAATCAACGGTGGAAGCAAGCAGCTCTGATAGTCTGTGACCGCATAGCGCTCGTGCGCGAAATCAAGGGAGCCGGAACCTGCGAGGAGGAGATAGCGAAGCTTGACATGGGGCTGGCGATACGCGTTGGCACAAAAAGCCTGAATGGCTTCCGGACGCGCCAACCCGTCTGTGAAGCGATTGTAGAGCGCCTCGACATCCAGCACGGCGGTCCGCAATCCCTGTTGTGTCCTGCGCGTGACCAGGGGTTGAAGCGCTTCGCGAAATCCCGTCACCCACCCTTCGGGCGGGATGAGCACGACATAATCCGCCACATCATCCGCTGCCATCCCATCCGCATCCCTCACACCCCGGAGGGAGGGGCGGAACACGGGAGGCTGGAGATCCGACCGTCTGGCCACGGTGAGGGCATATTTCGTCCAGAAGAAACGGGCACCTGCAACAGATGTGTTATTGGACACTTGGATCACGGCGACACCCGTCGTCAACAGCTCGCCCGGCACAGGATAGGTATAGGTCTGGTAGGCCTCCTCTGACCAGTTGGTGCTTCCAATGAAGGTTCCGTTGACGGAGATACTTACCGAATGCTCGTCGGGCGCACCCTCGTTCGCAGCCGAGAGCACGGAAATGGAGAGCGTCCCTGGAACAGGATTTGTAACACCGTCACTCCAGGTGTTTGTCACTGCAAAGATATTGCCAACTGAAAGACGGCTGAAGGCCAGGAAGGAGGGGAGGTTCGTGAGCGTTCCCATGGAAAAATAGGAGGCCACGTTTGTCCCTTGAACAGTTGTTGTCCCGAACACCCATCCATTGGTCGGCGCGGGGTCAGGAACCCAGGGTGGCGATGAGAGGCCTGCGCCCCGCTGGAACCAGTAGACATTTTCAGGCACCCGTTGGGTAAAGGCGGATTCGCCCCTGAAAATCAACTGCCCGTCCGCGACTGAACAGGCGACTGTCTGGCCTCGACAGGAGACGATGAAATTGGTCGTTTGGAAGTCGTTCGAGACAACAGAAGAACTAATCCCCATGGCGGTCGCAACCTCATCGGCTGTGACAACCTGAAGTCCTTCTTTCCTGACACCCAGGCGCACACGGTCTGCTTCGCCCTCCCGGGACCACGGTAGCACACGCGGCCGGGTCCCGACCCACTCCTGAGCCACCAGCGGGAAGACTGTACAGAGCGCGAGAACCAGGGAGAGGCTGCCTCGCACACTTCCTTTGTTCCTTCGCATAAATCATCTCAGTTTACGTGCAACGGGTGACTTCCGGCGCAGCGCCAGCAGCATCGCGCTGCAGGCCAGCAAGGAAAAGACGCCGGGTTCCGGCACGGGCAAGACGCTCAGGAAGGTATAGGTCCGGTCAATGCCTGTCGCAAACCCGGCCATCCCTGAAACCGGCTGCACGGTCAACTCATCCGTGCCGGTCTGATCAAAACCTTGATCAAAACCACCCAGGGAGTTGATCGTCAATCCCGAACCGTCGGCAAGCGACTCGCCCCCGGGACCCACGTCGGCGTCGTAGAAGATCATCCGGTTGTTACTGAAGAAGCGGACGATACCGACCAGGGTTCCGGAGCTGGGATCCAGAATCCGATAGTCGCCGGTCGTGTTGAACGTAAACCCGGTAACCGGCGTTGCCCCGTCATAGGCGACGCTCGTATCATAGACCAGTGCCCCGGAGGCGACCCCCCCAGAGGGGTCGGTTGTAAAGGTTCCCCTGAAGGTGTAGGTCACACTATTCTCATCCACCCAGGTGCCGTTCCCGTTCTCGTCAATAATCACCGTCTCTATGGCACCGCCATAGACGGAGACCCCCGCAAAGGGCAACAGAAGCATTACAATAAATGTGAGAAGGTTGCGCTTCATTGGGCACCCCCTTCCTCGATAACCGCGTCACGGAACATCTCGATCTTGAAGAAGCGCTGCGGCTCATCCGGATCTATCCGCACATCCAGGGTCGAGGTCTCCTCCTCGGCCCAGACCATCTCCAGGAGGGTCCACATCCTGCCGAGCACCGGCGTGGTATAGATGCCGTACCAGCGGTACGGGACGCTCGTCCAGGTCAGGCGGACACCGGTACGCTCCATAAGCTGCATCTGCATGGCGAAGGGGGTGACCTCCACGCCATAGAGGTCATAGAGGAAGCCGACCTCGTCCTCGACCTGGAAGTAGTAGCGTTCGCCGACCACGAGGTTAGGCGCATCAAAGGAGTAGGTGTTGCTGCCGAACCCGACGGCGGGCGCGATCCCCACGTCAACCCAGCGGTTCCCCATCCAGACCCAGACCGAGATCAGGCCGAAGTCCATCTCGCCGGAGGTCGTCACCTCCACTTTCACCCCGTTCGCGGTTGAATAGGTCCGCAGGGAGACCGACAGGGACATCGGACCTTCCGCCTTCAGGAAGCCCGCATTCTGGGGTTCCGTCGCGGTCAGCACACCCTCGCCCGGATCAACCGTGACCGCGATGGCGATCTTCCCGTCGCCGTCCAGGGCCGCGCGGTTGCGCTCCGGATCCGTGGCGGCGGAACCTGAAGAGGCCACCGCCTCCAGGAGATTGGTGTCGCCGCTGAAGCGGACGACATAGTCACCCGCCTGCAGGTATTTGAACTCGTAATAGCCGGAGCCGTCAGCCGAGGTCAGCGTGGAGGCGATCTGGACACCCGCGCGCCAGAGGGTCACGGTCGTGGCGGCCAGCGGATAGTCCACACGCAGGGTCCTGACGAGATTGGTGTTGATATCCAGGTAGACATGGCCGTAGATACGGGCACCCACATACATTCCGGCATCAATCGAGAGGTCGGTCGTGCCGCTCTCCAGGACGAAGGGCCCTGTCAATCCGGAGGCGTCCACGTCACTGTCCGCGAGGTCATTCGTCGCGGTCGTATCCTGTACCGTGAAGACATATTGCGTGGGCGCGACGACCTGCACCAGATAGGTCGCGGGCAGCAGGTTGGTGAAACTGTAGACCCCGTTCGTATCCGTGATTGCCGTGAACAGCACGTTACTGGTGGCATCCAGCAGGCGCACCGTGATGTTGGTCAGGCCGGACTCGCCCGCATCCTGCACCCCGTCGCCGTCCAGGTCATTCCAGACGAAGTCGCCGATCCGCGCATACTGGGTATCATAGAAATCATTGCCCGTGCTCGTCTGGCCGCTGGTCAGAGTCACGGCGATCAAATTGTTCGTAATCGGGGCGTCGGTGTCCAGCGTACTGTACCAGCCGCTCAGATCCACTTCACGAACCACATAACTTCCGGGCAGGAGATTGGTAAAACTGTAACCGCCCGTTGCGGTTGTGGTGGTGGTGGCCGCAACAACCCCGTTGGTCAGCAACTCGATCGTGACACCTGAAATACCGTTGGTGTCCACTGCGTCAGCCACGCCATCCCCATCACGATCCACAAAGACAGAACCGCTGATCACACCCGGGAAGGTGTAACCGAAGTTGGCGGTCGTAACGACCTGCCCGGGTGTCAGCGTAACCTCTGTCTGATCGTCAAACGTCGCATCCGGATCAGCTGTCTGGCGCAGGCCGGCGGGCAGCGTGGTGGTGTCCACCTTCACTATAAATGTACCGTCCGGCAAGCCGCCAATACTGTAGAGGCCATTTGTCGCGGTGAGATCGTAAGGCTCGCCCACATCCCACGTACCATTCGTATTGACATCCACAAAGACCCGTACATCCGGAAGCGGATCTTCGCCGCTGTCATACAC
>Ga0316617_100000539_pt1 | contig 10370 bp, 4 predicted proteins | sample OWC_Aug_M1_C1_D2_FD_207801 | JGI IMG/M metagenome (GOLD analysis project Ga0316617, IMG submission 207801) | Wetland soil microbial communities from Old Woman Creek delta, Ohio, United States - OWC_Aug_M1_C1_D2_B | ecosystem: Environmental > Terrestrial > Soil > Wetlands | place: USA: Ohio... | reverse complement strand
AGCCAACCGTCGAAATCGCTCATATTCTGCAAAAACATCTTGAAGACTACAAACGCCAATACCGGCTGGGATCGGAACACCGAAAAATCCTCTCCGACCTGTTAAACTGCCGCACCGCGAAGATGGGCGGCCGGGTGGAGCGCTGCGACACCTGCGGCAGCCTGCGCATCGCCTATCACTCCTGCAGAAACCGCCACTGCCCCAAATGCCAGCATATGCCCCGGGAGCGATGGCTGGCCAAACGCCAAGAGGAGATCCTACCGGTCAACTACTTCCATGTCGTCTTCACCCTGCCCCATGAGCTCAATGCCGTGATCTTGAATCATAAACGGTTCATGCTCAACTGCCTGTTTGCCGCCGTCTCCCAAACGATCCTACGTTTTAGCAAAAATGAGATGGGCGGCACGCCGGGATTCTTGGCCATCCTGCACACCTGGGACCAAAAACTTAAGGCCCACTTTCACCTGCACTGCCTGGTGGCAGGCGGCGTTGTGGCCGACAACGCAAATCGCTGGATCGCCTTCAAGGGCAACTACCTCTGTAATCAACGCGCGCTCTCGTTGGTCTTTCGCGGCAAGTTCATGCAGCTTCTGCACCGCGCCTGCCAGAATGAAAAACTCAAATGCGAACGTGAGTGGTATCAACGCCTGAAGAACACCCTGTTTGCCAAAAACTGGGTGGTCAGTGTGCGTGATCCGGTTAAAGACCCGCAGCAGGTCCTGGACTACCTGGCCCGCTACACCCACCGCGTGGCGATCGCCAACAGCCGTATCCAGTCCCTTCAAGACGGCATGGTCACGTTTAGCGCGAAAAATCGAAAGAAAAATCGCACCGAGTCGATTACCATCAGCGCGGTGGAGTTTATCCGCCGGTTCCTGCTGCACAGCCTACCCACCGGCTTGGTCCGAATCCGCCACTATGGGTTCTTGGCCAACCGCAACCGAAAGGCCCATCTATCCGCCGCACAAACCTTGCTGGGATTGGCCCTGGCCACCCCATCGGTACCGGCCTCTTTCGAAGAACTGATGGGCCGACTAACGGGCATCGACCTCACCGCCTGCCCGTGCTGCCATCGAGGCAAAATGCTCTTTCTTGTCGAAATACCCAACTACTGGGCGCGAGCGCCAGACCGCCAACTGGCTTGCGCCGGTTAGCGCAACGCTCTCATCAAGCTCTTTTAAAACCATAGCCGAGCTGCGTCCGGACGGTGAAAAATACTGCGAAAGGCCAGTAGCGTTGCCTTCAAACACGGCTCACTTGGAAGTTATGACCCTATCCATCGCCTCGAAGCGCATCGACAATATCTCAAAAAGCGCCTTTCGCAGCGGTTACAAAGCTTGTGCCCGCATACAATACCCATAAAGAACAGTCTCGCGAACACTTCTGCCAGGCGGCTTCGTACATCACCGTTTTATCAATAATCCCGCAACGAAATGCCACCATCTGATTATTCTGCGATAAGTTTAGCTTGGTAGTAAACTCTTGCCTTTGCGGCGGCGGGACTATTGATAAAACACTTATTCAATATTAAGGGCTTAGTAGACCTTGCAATAGGCGATTTAAATCAAATGAATACCGACGCGAAGATGAGTCCAGCGCTCCCGGTTTTGCCCTTTTGGGGCATGATGATCATGCAACTTCCGACACAATAGAATCGCTGTCAATTTTTCAAACATGAAATTAAGAGCGGGTATGCTGATTATAAAGTGCCAGGTTTTCTTTGAGCAGATCGGAAATCGGCAGATTGTATGGGCACTTTTGCTCGCAGTCACCGCATTCAATGCATTGCTCGACGCTTTCCATGGCCTTCCCGATCCATCCCTTGACGCCTTCTCGCGATAAACGTTTCACGGCGGCTTGGAACATGAGTACGGATGAGATCTGGACTCCTTGCTCGCAGGGCATGCAGTACTCGCAGCGGTGGCAGAACTTTTCGCCCAACGCCGCACGAATATTTTCAATTTCATTTAAATCGGCTTCCGATAGGGGTTCGGGGTTTCGATACAGTTCAACGATTTCATCGGCCTCTTTCTTTGCCCGAATTCCCGGAATCGGCACCACATAAGGATGTCCCTGTAAAAACCTGAAACAAAGATCGGCCCGTTCCAGGACTCCTCCCCCCAAGGGTTTCATGCCGATGATGCCCACGTTCTTTTGGGTTGCGAGAGGAAAGAGTTGATCGGCCGGGTCGATTTCGATGAAATTGAATGGAAACTGGAGGGTCTGGAACAACCCCGTTTTCAGGGCTTCCATTGCCGTCGCAATGCTGTGCGACGAAATGCCGATAAAACGGATTTTCCCGGCATCGCGGGCCTTGGAAACGGCCTCGTAAGCCCCTTGGGGAGCCAGCACCTGCTTGAGAGCGTCTGCATTGGATACGTTGTGAAGCTGGTAAACGTCGATCCAGTCGGTTTGAAGCTGCCGCAAAGACAGCTCAAGGTGATCCGCAGCACCCTTGCCGTCTCTTTGGGCGGTTTTAGTGGCGATGACGACCTTGCTTCTGATCGGCTTCAGGGCGACCCCGAGTTTTTCTTCGCTCGTGGGGTACATGTTGGCCGTATCGAAAAACGTGATCCCCAGGTCGAAGCAGTGCCTGACGACTGAAACGGCTTCATCTTGCGGCAACGGGATAATCGGGATGCCCCCGAAGCCTATCTCGGAAATCTCCAGCGCCGTGGCCCCAAGTCGAGTTGTTTTCATTTTGTCTCCCGCCGTGAAATCAAATATCCCGCCTAAGCTTTTTCTTGCAACAGGTGCGGCTGTGTCCCGCATTCCGGAATGCAGGGCGTCCTGGCGGACGGCCTGATGTTTTTTCAACAGCCGGCTGAGGGGGGCTTTATTTGTTCGAGTGCTTCCCGAATTCGCTGAACATGTCCTTTCTCGTCCAGAAGAGGTTCTGGGGGTCGAAAAAGATCTGGATGCCGACGCCGGCCGTCCACTCGGTGTAGTCGGCGCTGTTGTTGACGGAGGCGAAGCCGCCGGCGGCGAGGTGGGGCGTGATCAGCTTCATACCCTGGAGTCGCAGGTTGAAACCGAGCTTGTTGTCGGTGTCGGAGTCGTATTCGCCGTTGGCGTCGGCCGCGGCCGCGGGGGTGAAACCGGCGGTGTCGCCGTCGAAGAGGGGGTAGAAGGGGCTGCTGTCGAGCCGCTGGTGGAGCCACCCGGCCGAGGCCTGGACGTCAAACCAGTAGTCCCGGCAGACGGCGGTGCGATAGCGAACGAAGGGGCCCACCATGGTCATTAGCTCCGGGCTGTAGTAGCCGCCGTGGCCGTAGGTGTAGAAGTCGCTGTTGCGGCGGAAGTGCTGGGCGGTGAAAAACAGGCCGTAGCTGAATTCGTCGCGGTCGAAGAGCAGGGTCTGGCCGACGGCCGTGTCGAGGTGCACAGCCTGGTTGTCCCAGACGCTGTCGCCCATGTAGTAGTCGAAACCGGCCGATCCGCTCACCCACCACCGGTCGCCGAGCGGCCAGGTCTTGCCGGCCTCGACGCCGTTGCGGGTGACCCGTCCCCACTCGTCGTTGCCGTAGGGGTCTTTTTGGCCGACGTAGGAAAGGATCGAATCCTTCACGTTGCTGCGGTGGAGGCCCACGTACCCATCCGACGCGCCGACCCGGGCGTCGAAGGTGGGCGTGGGGTCGACGGGGCCGTTGAAGGGGGTGGAGCCGATGCGGATGTCCGTCTGCAGCCGCCCCTCCATGGCGAACCCCACCTCCGGCTGGACCACGAACAGGCTGTCTTCCAGGTCCTGCTTTTTCGCGGCCCCGTCCAGGAACCGGTAATACCGGCCGGCCTGGGGGTTGGAGGGGCCGCCGTTGCCGGAGAGATATTTGGGGGTGACGGCCGCGGACCACTGGTTGCCGAGGGCGGTCGGGTAGACCAAGGTGATGGGCAGGGCGGTTTCCTCGATGTCGCCGAATTTGCCGTCGCCCTGCTTGCTGCGGTGGTAGAGAAAGGCCTCCAGGCGCGGCGAATCCGCGTTGCGGTAGCAGCGGTCGGGGCTCCGGTCGAGCTGGGCGGCCGTGACGGGCGCCCCGCGGTCGAAGAAGAACGGCCCCATCGCCGCCCGGACCGCCGGGTCGGGGTCGTCGGCCAGGCGCTCGGCCATGCCGCGGGCCCGGTCTTCATCCCCGGCCGCGGTGTAGACCCCCAGCAGACCGGCGGCGAGCGACGCGCTGGGTTTGGCGGCGAAGTTTTCCTCCATCAGCGCCCGGGCGTCGTCCCTGCGGCCCTGCCGGTAGCGCGTCCAGGCCAGAAGCTCTTTCGCGTCCGCGTCCGCGGGGTCGAGCGCCAGGAGTTTTTCAAGGTGCCGGGCCGCCGCGTCCCATTGCCCGGAGTCGTAGGCGTCGGCCGCTTGCCTCCGGTACACCAGCTGTCTCAGTTTGCGGGTTTCGGCGTCTTCGGCAACCAGGCCCCGGTCCAGGCCATCCAAAGCGGCGCCGGGGTTGCCGGAATTCAGGCGCGCATACCCCAGGCCCAGGGCGTAGTCCCTGTTGCCGGGGTCCGCCTGGGCCAGGCGGGCGAAGAGCTTCTCCGCTTCGGAATACTCCCCGCGTTTGAAACGGTGCCAGGCGAGCGCCGACAGGGCGTCGGGGTCCGCCGGCGCACGCTTGAGGATCTCTTCCGCCAACCGGGCCTTGGCGTCTGAATCCGGCGACTGGGCCGCCAGGCGGCGCTTCAGAATCTGCAGCTCGAGCGCGTCGAGTTCGGCGGCGGCCTTCGGTGCGGCCTGTCGCAGTCCGGGCCTCTCTTTTTCAAGCAGCGCCAGGGCCTCCTCGTCCGCAAGGGAGTTCATCAGTTCGGCGAGGATGCCCTGGCGCAGCTCGGGTGCCAGGGGGCAATCCAGGAGCCTGCGCCGCAGTTCCGTCGCCTGCTGCGAGGCGCCGGCCTCAGCGAGCCGTTTGGCGATGTCGTGGAAAACGTCCGGCCGGACACAATCGGCGAGCGCTTTTTTATGGGTGTCCACAAAGGCCGACAACGCCTGCGGGCCGGCGTCGCGGGGCAGGGAGCGGTGCTCCTTCAGGAGGCGGGCCTCCAGCAGGCGTTTTTCCCAGGCCGCGCGCTGGTCCGGCGGAAGCTGCGCGATCTGCGCGCGGGCTTCCTGCCAGCGGCCGCTCTGCATCAGGGCGTGAATCAGCGCGAGACGGGTCTCCGAGGGTCGGTAGCCCTCGTCCACCAGGTACTCCAGGTGCGGTATGGCCTGGTCGCGGCGGCCCTGCTTGATGAGGCTGTAGGCGAGCCCCAGGCGGGCGTTCAACGCCTCCTGGCGATTGCCGGAGGCGGCCGGCGCGGCGAAAGCCTTGGCGGCGGCGTCGAAGTTGCCGCGGCGATAGAGCTGCCACGCCTGGGCCAGAGCCGAGGGTTCGGAGCTGCCCGGCGCAGCCGGCCGTTTTGCGGCATCCGCCGGAAACCGCGCATCCCAGCCTTCCAGGATGTCGGCATCCTCGGGCGAGGCGTATTCCCAGGGCGGCTCGGCCGGTTCCACCCTGCTGTCGTGAGCCCGGGTGCGCACCTGCTCGTCCGAGCGGCGCTGGGTGACGCCCTGGGTGTGGTCGTCGGCGCTTTGCCGCGTCGGCGGCGGGTCGCTGCGGAGGACCTGATCCAGGGGCTCCTGGCGGACCTGGGCCCACCCGTGCGGGGCGGTAGCGGACAGAAACAGGATCGCGATCAACCAAAGCCGAGACATCTCGATCAATCCATCTTGCCCGTGGCCAGGAGGAAAAGGGTGTTGGAATAATAATCCTTCGGTTCGCGGGCGATCTTCGAGGCTGCGTCTTGGAACAGCTTCTGCGCCAGGCCTCCCCGGCCTGCGCGTTGGGCGCAGAGCCCCATCACGGCGTAAAACCCCGCCGGCGCCTCCTCCACGGCCACCGACCCATCCACCAGGTTGACCCGGTTCGGCAGGTAGCCGGCGCGCTCGACGAACTGGAGATACTCCGCGAAGGCGGACGGCGGGCCGCCGCTGCCGTCCCAGGCCAGGTAGAGCGGCGCGCGAATGGCCTCATAGCCGAAAAACGGGCTGCGAGCGGTGGCGATCGTCACCTGGTCGTTTTCCAGCGCCACCCAGTCCGCCGGCAGCTTCAGGCGGGAGAAGGCCGCCTTTTCCAGGAGCCGCCGGCTGTCCTTGAGGGTTCGCGCCCAAAAGGCGCCGTCGTCGGCCTTGGCGAACTCGGCAAAGGCCGGCAGCACCAGGTAGCCGATGTTGAAGGTGTGTCCCGCCGGGCCGTTGAAGCCGAAGTAGGCCGGGGCGATCAGCTGAAACTCGTGCGCGGTCAACGCCAGATGGGTTCGGATGTCGCGGACGATGCGCAGGGCCGCCTCGCGGAAGGGCGCATGCCCCCAGCGGTCCGCCGCCTTCAGCAGGGCGAAGGCGATGAGGATGTCGCCGTCGCTCGCGTTGTTGTAGTCGATGATGCTCCAGCCGCCGTTGGGCCGCTGGCCCCAGGACCAGGCGAAAAGCGCATCGCGGCGCACCTGCAGGTTGTCGGTGGTCCATCGGAAGATGCGGTCGAAGGCGGCCCGGTCGCCGTTCATCAGGGCCAGGAGCAGGCCGTAGCCCTGGCCTTCCGAATGGCTGATGGAGCCCTGAAAAAAATCCACCACGCGGCCGTCGGCGGAAACGAACGTCTGCTGGTAGCTCTTCCAGTCCGCGGCCGAGCTTGACATCGCGCTGAAGACCAGCACGGCAACGAAGATGGCGGAGCGCCTGAGGACGATCATCCTGCGGATGGATTCAACCGCTGCTGCCGGCGGCGTTTTAAGAGTTTCAGGATCAAGCCGCACAGGACCAGCAAGATCACCAGCAGCGCGGCCAGCGACAGGACCGGGTGCGTGTTGATGAAGTTCTGGACCGCCGGGATGCGGCCGGGGTTTCCCAGGTAATAGCTCGGGCCGATCAGGTGCGCCAGGGTCTCGGGCTCGGGGTTGCCCAGATTGACCACGAACAGGTCGCCGCGGCACCCTCCTTGGACGATGGGGTCCCAGAGCAGATTGCTGCCGGCGAGCAAGTCGTCCCCGGTCCCGGCGGTCAGGACGATCACGGTGCGCTCGGCGGCATCGGGGTGTTGGAACTGCATCAGGGCGATGCGCCCCGGGCCCAATGTCCCGGAAAGATCGCCCCTCACCGGGCTTGCGGCGCTGACGTCCGAAAGGTTGCGCGGCATCTGCTGCGGCGCCGCCGCTTTAGACCAGAAATCGATCGGCGCGGCGGCCTGCGGCTGCGGCCGGAGCATCTGCGGGAACGACAACCGCAAAGGGTCGATGCCGGCAATGGGGGCCTTTTCAATGACGGGCGCCGGCAGCGAGGGAAGCACACCGGCAACCAGCAGGTCCTTGCGGGTTTTTTCGGGCTCGTAGCTCATGAGCCAGCTGAGCCCGAACGGCGGAAACCCGATCTTCTGGGAGCTGATGGCCACCACGTTCAGCGCGGCGGTGGCGGCTGCCAAATTTTTCTCGGTCAGAACCACCGCACTTTCACGCAGGTCCGGCCAGCGCCCCATGGGGAAGGCATCCTGAAAGAACAGGTCGAGCTGGGGCATCTTGATCCAGTGCGGCACCTCCGGCAGGGTCACCGTGGAGTCGTCGAAAACGGTCAACCGCAGGTTTTCGGTCTGGATCAGGGTGCACTTGTCGGTGTGCAGCGGCGTGAGTTCGGCTTCGAAGCTCAGCCGGTTCAGGCCCTGCTTGAAGGACGACAGGGGGATGTCCACCCGGTAGCCCTTGAAATAGTCGCCCTTCGGGTTGTCGAGGCGCACGCCGGAAATAAATTTTCCGTTGAGTTTGACGTTCAGAACGGAATCCGAACGCATGGCCGCGCCGTAGGCCATGTGCAGGATCACGCTGGCAAAGGTGTTGGGAGACAGGTAAAGATCGGAAGGAAACCGCAGATCGAGGTCGAGCGGCGGCGGGGATATGCTGCGGAACTCCGTCGTGCGTTTGCCCAGGCTTGCCAGCGTGTAGGACCTTCCCGGCAAAAGCCCGCGTTGGAGCATGTGTTCGTCCACTTCCGGGAGTTTCAGGCTCGCGACGCGGGTGGCCGGTGAGTCCGGGAGCGGGTAGGAGAGCGAGGCAAACGCGCGGCAGGCCGTCTCGAGCTCCGCCTCGTCTTGGGCGGAGACCACCACCAGCGCCCGATGCGGGTCTTCGACGACATCCGGCTGACCGGGTCCCGGGGCGCTTTTTTTCTCGGGCAGATGGCGGACGGCGATCACCGGCCCGCCGGCGCCCGCCGGCTCCCCCGGGGCAAGGGCCGGCAGCTCCTTGCGCGCGGCGATCACGATGTTGTCCATGCCGGGCCGCAGGGCCTGGGACAGAATCAGCTCCGGCGCCCGGTACTCGTAGCGCAGGGCGATGCCCGCGGCGGCCAGGGAGGCCGCTTTAAGATAGGCGGGGTTCAGCTCCGGGATGACCAGGTTGACGCGCGTGTCGAAGATGTTCCGGGGATCGAACAGGAAATCGGCGATGGCCGAGACCCGTTTGGGCACGGGCACCGGTTCCAGCTCGAAGACGAGGTAGGCCTCGCCCAGCTTCAGCCAGGTCCACAGCTCGGGCGCAAAGGGGTCCTCGCACTGCTCGTCGGTGTAGTGCTGGGAAACCCAGAAGTTGCAGGGGTTGTAGCCGGTTTTCAGCAGCTCGCCCGGGATCGGCACGGTCACCTCGCCCTCGGGCGTCTCCGGGTTCAGCCTCACCTGGGCCAGGGGCTGGTCGTGGACGGTGAATATGAGCCGCGAGGTCCGGGGGATGAGGGCCGATGAATTAACGTAGTTGAAGTGGAGCGTCGCTTTCAGGACTTTCCAGCGCGCGGGAATGGGGAGGGTGAAGCTGTAACTGTCCATCGACCCCCGCAACTGGTGATCCTGTATCGGGGCCAGCTTTTTCAGGGGGATCCGCATGGTGGCCGCCGCGGCCGTATCGATCACCAAAAGCAACGAAATGCTCAGAAGGATCAGTGCCTTGAGGGGTTTCATCGAGGAGTGCGCGTCTCCTTTCTATATGTATGGAATTGTAGAACTTTACTATCAATCCGGCTGCAAAGTCCAGAAAAATGCGCGCGATCCCAACGCCGTTGCGCAGGGAACCTTTCCCCCCGATGGCGAGCAGGTTGATGAAACCTCTGAAAGAGCTGAGTTTTCTGCCGATCTTGGCTTCGTAGAAATATTTCAACCGGCGGCTGTCGCCGTAGACAAAACCGATGATCTCCCGGCGGCTGATCTCGCTGGGTTGTTCAAACTCGCAGCCCAGGCTCATCCCGGCCGGTCTGCAGTCGCGGCGGGTCACCCGGGCGGAAAGGGCGAACGGGCGCCGGCCGCGGCCCTCCGCCTCAAGGACGATGCGGTCCCCAGGGATGTCAAAAATCTCATCGGTCGTGAGCCCCGCGCCGCGGGTGGACAGATCGGTAAGGGTGGCGGCCATGCAGGTGTCCGACCCGGGCAGGCGGATCGAGATCGGCTCGCGGGTTTCGTAGCGGTGGGACCGCCGCAGCTGCCGCCGCTCCCACACCACCCCTAAACAGCACAGCGTCAACAGCAGGTTGAAGGTGTTCCAGATCGAGCAGACGAGCACCGTGTCCCCGAGCAGCGGGTTGGAGGCCCAGCGCCAGGCCCCGGCCAGGTAGCCCGCCACGGAGAGCAGGAACATCCCGTAGAACGGGGCTGAGAGCGGCGTGAGGGAGTCCCTGCGGCGCGATATGGTCTTCGGCGTGACCGTGAAGGTCGGCCGGCGCGGGTTGAGAAAGACGGACAGCACGGCCGGCGCCAGGAAAATGCTCTGAATGGTTTCGAAGATCTCCGAGAAGAACGGGTGGCGCATCCGGCCGTAGAGGTAATTGGCCACGTAATACGACGCCATCACGTGGGGCATCGCGTAAAGCAGGATCTGCTCCAGGGAGGCGTTGTAGACCCGCATGCCGAAGAACAGGAACATGAGGGGGGAAACGAAAAAGATGACGCGCGCAAAACCGAACAGCCAGAACAGGCACGAGTTGAAATAGCAGATGCGCTGGGTGAGCCGCAAGCCCTTCCGCCGCAGGGGGTTTTTGAGAAGCAGGATCTGGGTCATGCCCTGGGCCCAGCGGCTGCGCTGCAGGATGAAGTCGTCGAAGGACTCCGGCGACAGCCCCATGCTCATCGGCTTGTTGAGGTAGACGCTGTTGTACCCTTTGCTGTGAAGCACCAGGGAGGTCTCCGCGTCCTCGGTCACCGTGTCGCGGGCAATGCCCCCGATCTCCATCAGGGCGCTGCGGCGCAGTAGGGCGGCGGAGCCGCAGAAAAAGGAGGAGTTCCAGAAATCCAGGCCGAGCTGCACCGCACCGTAGAACATCTCGTTCTCGTTGGGGCTGCGGCGGTGGGTGTCGAGGTTCTTCTCGATCGGGGTCG